>Ga0208243_1000927_pt1 | contig 11842 bp, 2 predicted proteins | sample Subbio2Aug_QV12A_FD_184826 | JGI IMG/M metagenome (GOLD analysis project Ga0208243, IMG submission 184826) | Serpentinite rock and fluid subsurface biosphere microbial communities from McLaughlin Reserve, California, USA - CR12Aug_QV12A (SPAdes) | ecosystem: Environmental > Terrestrial > Deep...
CCGAGGACACCCTTGCCTTGAGCTATACACTTCCCACTACTAGGGCGTGTTCGGGACTTTCACCCGTTGGATTGCGCCCATGCTGGGCGCACATAATAACAGCAGAGAAAGAAAAGTATTTAAAACCTTTTTCTTCTCTGCTGTTGATTGATAATTATTGATTTAATTCTGGTCAGTTCAACTAGGAATTTTGGAGAAAATCTCGTCCCCCCTTAAACCCCCCGCCTCCGTCACAGAATACCATAGCCAAAAAAAGCTGTCAAGTAGGGGTTCACCATGAACTGAGGGTAGCAGTTAATAATGATATATTTGTATCAACTATTACGCCACATTAAGTAATACCACCAGTAAAATATTTAATCTTACCTTTGTGTGCCCCACATTCGCCCTGTGTCGCATTTTCTTAATTCAAGTGGAGTAAAGATACCACTCGCTATAAGTACAACCTATTTGGGGCAAATGTTGCGAGTGTTGCAATTACAGAATTTAAAGTAATTCCTTAAGTCAAATTTTATTATTTCGGTGCAGGATAAAGAAAGGTGGTCGCATGCGACCACCTTCCAGTGACTTTCGTCGGCAGTGCCGACGATTTTAAGATTCTTATGACGTGGTCGAAATGACCCTTTGTGTGTCAGATAGGTGGTCAGAGATACTTACTACCCACCATTTGGAGGCATTTTGTAGGTCAATCCTGGTGTCTGTTTACTATGACAGCACAGAAACTTACAAATTTACGACTGTGTTCACAATGTCACATAGGAAAGTGTTCTACACCAATCCCTTCGACTTTAATTCGTGAGCATATCTTAGTCGTACTGCATCGTGCCCAAAAATTCCAAATGGCTGTGCATCCCCAATTTCATCTTTAGAAACCTCGAAAGTCTTTTCGCCTCTTACAATGAAATATTTGTCACGATTTATTGCGTCTCTTTTCCAGAAATCAGGCATCACAACTTCATCTGTCACGCAGGCATTTCCAATCACATTCCATATTTTTTTTCTAAATCCGTTATCGGTACACCAAACAGAGAGAATCACTGGAAATTTGACAATGTCAGCAACTGTTTTGATTGAGTCTTTGTTTGTGTCAATTTTGTATAACTCAACAAATACAGTTCTGTCCTCAATTTTAAGAACCCTACCATATCCAGTCATTCCTTCTTCTAATTCAATTTCAAAAACATCTCCTACTTTAAATGCTGATTTTTTATTCATATTTGATCTCCATTATTTAAATACATCCTGTGCAGCGTTCATATATTTGTCATAATTTGGATTCTTGGTACTTATAGGTCTAATTTTGTTAAGCAAGTTCTCCAATTTCCCATTTGCATCGAATAGCATCTGCTCGGCTCCTCTAGCTTGCTCATAAGACAATCCAGTTTTCTCCGGAGTAAACACCAAAGATTCCTTTCCTTCTGTCAATTTGTGTGCAGCTTCTCTTGATGTTGGATTTTTAGTTCGTCCTACATATTTTATATCATCAGTAATTGGATCTCGCAACGTATATACCGTATGCTCTCCCTTCTTTATGGTTGCTGTCCCACCCTTATATGCACTTGTTACAGCAGACTTACTTTGTCCAAACAACTCTAGATCAAAATTTTTGATGATTGCTGTGTTTTGTGCTTTATTACTAATCGTGTTGCCGACGTTCACTTTTATGGTTGAAACCTTGTCTACTACTGCTGTTTTTGCCTTATCGATAGCTGTACTGGCAGTGTTCGCGATGGCTTTTGTACTTGTAGTTACTGATTTTACTGTGCTGACGACTGCTTTGACAGCATTCGTGTCTTTAATGGCAGCTACGACTTTTTTACCAGCTGTACCACCTACAAAGCTCAGGGCACTCATTGCTGCTGTGCTTGTGGCTTGGGCGAGGTTTACCTTACCTGTGACGACCTTTTGAGAAACCACATTTGAGGTAAACGATACACCTGCATCGACGGCTACATTTTTCAATATCGTTTTACCTACCGATTTCGCTGCCGATGTCAGTAAGCTTGCTCCTCCTGTAGCTGCTCCGATCGCCCCTGCGATTGCTCCCTCACCTGCGCTAACCTTTACTGATGTCCAGTTGACCTCTTTAAGGCTCTTCTTCTCTACGACGACCTGAGTCATCAAATCGACCGATGCGCTAATAGCGCCTCCTATAAATGCGCCGATTGCAAGATGTGCCCATTGCCCCGTCGGATCATCATATCTAATCGGGTCGTTGTGACAGTACGTATACTGGTTCAGTGATAGTGGATCGTTCTTCTGGCCTGTGTAGGTATCCTCTGTGATGAATCTGGCAATAGATGAATCATAGTAGCGTGCGTTCAGGTAATAAAGTCCTGTCTCTTCATCAAATTGATAACCCGAATATCTGTATGGGTTTCTAATCTGCTCTGATTCTGTCTTCTCCTGAAGGTTGCCCCATATGTCATAATAGTAGCTTGCTACTTGGGTTCCATCTGTGCTTAGTAGTGCGGTCACATCTCCATGGCCGTTATACATATAGTATACTGCGATACCAGCCATTTCTCTAGAGAGAAGATTGGTTCCATATGTGTTTTTAGCGATCTCTGTTCCGTTTCCGTCAACCTCCAGAATGACCTTATCCTTCTCATAAAAGTACCTGGTTGTTTTTACTTCTGGTGAAGCTTTGGGGCCAGTGGTAACGGTCTTCTCCACGCGGCTTCCATTTCCATCATATGCATAGGTGACTGTACTAATACCGTCATTTGTCGCTTTGAGCTGATTAAAGCCGTTATAAGCATACTGCGTCAGGGTGTTAGGGCCACCACTGCTTTTTTCCAGTACGAAGAATGCCGTATTCTGAGGATCTTCTGGCTTTTGCTCTGTTGTCTTTCGGGTCAGCATGTTCCCATTTGCATCATAGGTGAATGCGACTGTGCGCGTGGTTTGCAGCGACAACCACTTGGTATCCGTCCTCAGAAGTCTGTCCGACTTGTCATAGGTGTATTTGGTTTCCTGCGTGAGGGTGTCTGAGGTGTATTTACTCTCGGTTGTTCGGTTACCCGCTTTATCATACGAGTATTTGGTCACGACACCTGATGGCTCAGTGATCGTACTGATTCTTCCAAGCTTGTCATAGGTGAAAGCGGTAGTTCCCTTTGAATCCGTCTTTGAAATCTGAAGATTCGCAGCGTTATAGGCATAGCTATAGGCATCGATGACCGTGCCGTTCGCCTTTTTATTAATCAGCGAGGTGTTCTGGTTATTCTTATTATACACATACGTTTCAGAAGAGCCATCCGGATAGACCACGCTCTGTCTCATGCCATTATCATAATAGGTGAAGGTCGTCATTTCCTCGCCATCATCCACAGCACTTAGGCGCTCTGCCTTATCAAAATACTTGATTGTCTCGTTCCCTTTGGGGTCAAGTGTTCTTTCTGCGAATCCTCCAGCACTCAGTCCACCAAGTCCCTGTACGATATCATACTCAAAGGTGGTGGTTCCGATTACTGGCACTGTCTTTGTGAGGGCTCTACCTAATTCATCATAGGTCCATGTAGTGGTTCCTGTTTGATCGGTCATGGTCAAGATGTTACCGTTTCCGTCATACGTGTAAACAACAGATTCAGATCCGATCGTTTGACTTTTTAATCGACCAGTCGCATCATAGCTATAATTTGTCGTCTTACCATTACGATCAAGTTTTGATTTTAACGTGCCATCTGCGTAATAGATATATCGCTCTACCTTAGCACTTTCTCCACCGTTAACCGGATCTGCTTTCAAAACTACCTTGTTTACAACATTATACTCAAAGGTCGTCGTGTTACCCTTTCCATCCGTTTGAGACAGAAGGTTTCCGGCGGCATCATACGTATAGGTCGTTTTCTCTCCAAGCGCATTGGTCACAGTTGTTAAACGGTCTAAAGCATCATAGTCAAATCGTGTTTTATTGCCTAGGCCGTCCGTTTCTGCGATAACATTTCCTTCCAAGTCATACTCAGTTTTAGAAAGGTTACCCTCTCCATCCTTTTTCGAGACCTTACGTCCATTCAGGTCATACCCATACACTGTCTCTCTGCCAAGTGCATCCACTGACTTCGTTTGTAGATTGTCCTCATTATAGAATAACTTTTCAGTGATTACACCATATGAATCTACTACCCCTACCAATCGGTTAATGGCATCATAAATGTTAATGCTTTTATTTCCTATCCAATTGGTGGTTTCCGTCAAATTGCCATTTGCATCATATTTGTAGGAGGTCGTTTTTACTGTCCCATCTACTTCAATACTCTTTGTGAGAGGCTTATTTAAAGCATCGAAAGTCGTCTCTGTCTCATTTCCATTTGAATCAGTTTCAAAACGCAGATTTCCCAAACTATCATACTTGTTAATCTTTGACTGTAAAGTGTTACCTTCACCATCGCGTACTGTTATGGAAACTGGCCTAGATTGATTATCATAGACGGTGAGCGTCACCTTTCCTAATGTGTTCTCTTCTTTGACGATATTGAGCATCTGGTCGTATTTGAAGTTCACAGTATTACTTGGGATTGTCAAATCACTAGGGTAAACAATCTTTCTTACTTTATCAAAACTATTATACTCATATGCAGTCTCATTATTATTTGCGTCGATGGATTTAACCATTCGATTACCAAAATCAAAATCCTGCGATTTTTGCATTATACCATTTAGTTCAGTTCTTATGAGATTTCCATCTTCATCATAAAAGTAAGCTATTACATTGTTCTCTGAATCTGTTTCAGAAATTTTCATTCCCTTTCCATCATAAGAGAATCTTACTGTCGCGGGCAATCCAGCAGCTTTTGTTGAAGCATCTCGTATAGATATCGGTTGATTTGCTAGGTTATATGAAGTCTCTGTACCATATCCCTTATTGATTTTCTCATCTAGCGTGCTACCTTCCGCCGCGGTGATACCTTCTCCTGACAATTCTTTGATGACATTCAGGCTGTTATCATACTTGAAGGCTTTGGTAATCGTTTCTTTCCACGACTTCTCCCAGTCTTTAGTGCTTTCATTGTAAGTAAGCGCTTCATACTTTAAGGTGACAGCCAAAATTTGATTCATCGAACCATATTTATAGATCGTTCGAGTCATTTGATCTATCGTTTTGAGTGAATCATAATTGTTAGGCTGTACTTCAATCACTTTACGTCCGCCTATATCGTAGCTCACCAAAGTCACGCCACCTAGGGGGTCTGTCGTTTTAATACAGCGGTTACTTGAGTCATACTCATAAGTAGTTGTATTGTTTTTAGAATCTACTTTTGTAAGCAAGTTACCAGAGGTGTCAAAAGTACTTGACTCACTAATCGTTACGGCTGTCCCAAATTCATCGACTCCTGGATAGCTAAGGCTAACCATTCTATCCATGACGTCATAGTTATAGGTTGTGATCAAACCCGCTGGAGATTGCTTTGACTTCAAATTTCTATTTTTATCATAAGTGTATGTCGTTTTTAAAACGCCATCACTAATGACACCGTAGAAATCTGAAGGATCCACAACTAAAGCTTCTTCAAGCAGTTTACCGTCAAAATCATATTCGAAATTTGTGATGCGGAACTCCTCAGTATTGAGCTTTACCTTTTCCTGTGAGACATTGCCTTCACCATCGTATAGATATGTTGTTTCAGAGCCATCAGGTTTATAGGTTCTAGATAGAGTGCTATCATTATTATACTCAAAGTAAGAAATTGAACATGCTGATGGAACCTCACCTAGGCTCACCAGTGCCTTTCCTTGCTTTTCTGCAACTTTGTTTCCAACTTTATCATAATTATATTCAGTAAAAGAATACTTTGTTCCCCCATTTTCGACGCTTACAGGTTTATATGATTGATATAAACGACCGAAGTCATCGTATACAAATGTTGACACTGCTCCGTTTGTTGCAACTTGCTTGGAAACTGTTCCATCAAGATTATATTCTGTTTTACTCTTAGAGCCGTTTGGATATTGAGTTTCAACCAGCCGCCCTGCAAAATCATAAACAGTTACTGTCGTTGCAGACTCATCCTGATTTAAATGTTTAACCTCAGTCTTCTGATAATTACCATTTGAAAGCTTCCCATATGAATACTCAAATAAAGTAACTGCTGGTGAGGTCTCGTTATCTTTGAAGCGCACTTTAATAAGTCTGTCAATATTATCGTACTCGAACAAGCGGACAGATCCATTGGTAGACTTCTCTGATATCAAGTTTCCATATACATCATATGCGTAACTTACTGTTCCTCCATCTGCAAATGTTAACTGGACTAGATTTCCCTTTTCATTATAAAGGTACTTTGTTCCGGTACTGTCTGTATAGTTGTCATTTGACAAATCTGCTGCGAGTGAATACTGATTAGGGTTAACTTCTTGAACGACTCTGCCATTTGTGTCATAGATAACTCTTAAAACACCGCTATCAGGACGTTTTGTTCGAATCATTTGTCCATTATTATTATAATCGATCTCTGTTCTAAATAAAGATGGCGAAATTTCAGCCGTTTTCCATCCTATAGAATTGTACTCATAGGTTGTAACGTTGCCTCTTTCATCGGTTAAAGTTGCTATATTTCCCCAACGATCATATGTGTAGTTAATATAACCACCTAAGGGATTCTTTGTGCTTTTGATCAATCCGCTAACATTGCAACCAAACAATGTATTTGCTTCACTTTTTGTATAATAGGTTATGAGTGTTTCAGTATAATCTGCACTATTCATTCCCTGTTCTGAGTAAACGGCATTTTTTCTGACGGTTACTTCTTTAATTTTATTAATGTTTTGAGAATCGTAAATGTAATGTGTTTCTACACCTATTGCATTGATTTTTTTCACAAGGTGATTTTTACTATCATAAAATAGTGACTCGATACCTTGGTCTGGATACGTTATCTTGGTTATGTTCCCTTGCGCATCTAAGTCAAATAGAGTTGTATTGCCATATTTATCAATTTTTTTCGTTACATCGCCAAAAACATTTTTTCCATTAGGCGCATAATACTCTGTAACATCAACGTCGCCCTCAGGATCTTGAATTTTTACGGTATACATCGAAGCGTCGAAAAAGTATGTCCAGACTCTACCATTCACATCTGTGATTGTCGTTTTTTTCTCCACCATGTTATACACATAGGACCAGTTTGCACCATTTGAATCAATTGCGTTAACAACTTTATGCTGCGCATCACCAGAGACATGATTATACGTCACCGTTTGAATAGTTCTCAAATCGTTATCTTTAATATTAATCAAATAACCTTGAGCATCATATTCGTAATTCATGGCGTTATTTGCTGGATCGATAACCTTAACCAGTAAATTATTAGCGTTGTATTCATATTTTACGGTTCTATTCAGCGTATCAGTAACGCGTTCGATTAATCCGTTTGGATTATATTGAACGGTATATGTTCTACCTACTGTATCTGTAATTTGCTGAACCTTTCCGTTTGAATCAACAGTAATATGAACTGAATTGCCATTTTCATCAGTCATGGCAGTTAAAAAGCCTAAGGTGTTAAAGGTATAGGTGTATTGATCCTTTGTAGTTAAAACCGAAGTTCCATCAGCATTTCTCTTAAATTTTGCCCTTGTATCCTCAGGATTGTATACTAAGCCATCATAATTAAATCGATGTGTGCCACCACTTGGCAACTTGACTTCTACGTTATTTGTTCCAGTAACACTACCCTCAAAACCAAACGTCCAACCTCTACCAAACGCTGATGTTCTTTCATCCTTTGAGTTATAGGTCCTGCTGATATTCACTTGAAATCCAGGTGAAATCACACTTAAGTCTGTGGCAGTAAAAGAGTAATTTCCTGACGCTGGATTAATACCACTTTCACCATAATGAATTTTTTCTTTAATCTTTAATAGCTGACTCTGCGTGTGCCACTCGTCACCATTGTCTTCCGCGTCTGCCATTAGTACGTCGTCACCTGCATTAGGCCCGTTATAGTCATCCAAGCTTCCTTTAGTACCTGTAAGCGCTCCAAATACATCAAGTCTTCCTCCAGTTTGCACAAACGGTTTAAGTGCCAAGCAAGGTCTGGCGTTACTTAAAATTTGATCTTTAATCGTTGTTATCGTGGCATTAGGCTGATTACTTAATATCAAAGCTGCAGCTCCTGTGACAAAAGGAGCTGCCACTGAGGTACCACTAAAATAGTCATAGCTATTATTTGTGGATGTGCTTAAAATGTTCGTACCTGGCGCTGCAATGTCAACCGATGTTCCAAAATTTGAAAAGGTCGGTAATACCCCCATCGTATCGATCGCCGCTACAGATATGATGTTCGGTAAATCGAAAGAGGCAGGATAATTAGGCGCTTCATTTAAATCGCTTCCATTATTACCTGCTGAAGCAATAAATAAAATACCACTGTTTTGCATTGTATCTTTTAATGCAATATTGTTTTCTGTACTTCCAAAGCTACAGTTAATTATTTTGACACCTTGACTCATGGCATACTCTATCGCTTCTATAGCATCGCTCGTATATCCCGTGCTCCCGTTGATAAACTTCAGCGGGAGTACTTTAATGTTTGGCGCAATACCGACTATGCCTGATTCATTTTCAGAAGCGGCTAAGACACCTGCAATATAGGTTCCGTGTACATCAAGTTCTGTAGAGTCAAATACACTGTTATCATCTCCCGCAAAGTCCCAGCCATTCACGTCATCGATATACCCATTTTGGTCGTCATCGAGTCCGTTATTAGGTATTTCTAATGCGTTGACAAAGATGCTATTAGCTAAATCAGGATGATTAAAATCTATCCCTGTGTCTAGAACACCTACAACTACACTGTTCTCTCCTTTGGTAAGATTCCATGCGTTTTCTACGTTCACATCAACACCAGACCTAGGTGTTTTTCCTACAATCTCTTGTCCACTATTTTTTAGCCCCCACTGAAACGAATAGGAACTATCTGTCGGGCTCGAATGTATCGTCAAAGGATAATTTGGCTGTGCATAACTCACATTTGGATCCTTAAGCAATTCTTCTACTAATGCTTTTACATTTGTATTATCCGCCACTTCAACAATGTTTATTTTCTTATTTGTCAAAATGCGATTTGTCTTTAAATTTACTTTCAGTTTTGTTGATACTTTTACATTTGTCGCCGCTTTTTTTGATTCATCCTTATACTTTACAATAATCTCTGTGGTAGCTCGAGAATCATAATTTTGATTCTTCTTATCATGTTTGATTTCAGTAACAATAGGTTTACTTTCCTTTGTCTCAGTTACGCTATCTGCAAATGAAATCACACTTGCCATTGAAAACGACTGAGTAACAACTAAAGCTATAATCAGTATATAACACAGTAATCTGTTAAACTTTTTCATATATGCTCCCCACTTTATTTTATTCTGTAGCTTATCTCTGTTTGACCACTGGTTAATGCTTCAAATTTGATTACCGTCACAATTCCTGACCAAGTTTTACCTAGAAGAATTGACTCGAGTATTTCAAATTTGACTTGTCCAGGTGTAAATGAAACTATTTTGATGCTCGTATCAGGAATGTTACCGATACCCAATTCAATGTTGTTAGATAAACTATACAAATCTATGACTGCCAATTTCGCAGGATCATATTCGATTGTAAACTGGTAATCGGAAAAGTTCTTTATATTTTCCGCTCTCAGTGTCATATCAAATATCTCATTATTTGATATTTCAATAGTTGCTTCTATAGGAGCTGCGCTAATTGTAAGCGCTTCTGACCATTCGCTTTTTGCCTTAAACGCATTTTTTGCTCGAATACGAACTACAATTGCATTGCCTTTTTCAATATTTTCTATCAGATAGGAGGTTTCTGATGTAGATCCAACAACAATACCATCAACCTCAACTTCATATACGGTCGCATTTGGTACTGAGTTCCAGTTTAGAGTAACTGAAGTACCACTCAGATTACTAATGACACCACTTGGAACTGATAGACTTGTAGAACACGACACTGATGTGCTAAATGGACTTTGCTTTTCATCAACAATTGCACTTACTCTTACTTTTATAATGGTGGCTTCACTTAAACTTGAGAATGTATACTCAGGTACATTTGAAGTGATTAACTCAGGTTGTCCTTCAATACTTAAAACGTAACCTGTTGCATTTTCTACTGCTGTCCAGCTGAAGGTGATTGTATTAAGTGTCGAAGTCCCTATTATATTTGTAGGAACCCCCGGTAATCCAACCTGTGTGAAAATGGTGCTTTCTTGTGACCACTCACTCTTAATGCCGTTCATAACACTTCTAACGCGATAGTTGTGTTCCGATTCTGGCATTAAACCTGCATCAAGATACTCCAGATTGGTTCCAACAGCAACGGTAACACCGTCTACCATCACTTCATAGCTTGTTGCGCCAGACACTTCAGACCAGCTCATAAGAATTTTGTCGGATTGAACATCAAAGACGATGTCTGTAGGAACATTTGGCGCGCCATTTAAAGTAGTGAAAGAGATTGCATCGCTCCAGTCACTAAATTCTACTCCCTCTGCATCAAGTACTGCTCTAACGCTGAAAGAATATTCTGTATTTGCAGTCAGACCCGTAATATCGACTAAAGCATCATTTGTGGACACTGGTACACTTCCATCAACTTTATACTCATAATGATGGACTGCAGCATTTAAATTCCAGCTGACCAAAGCATGCTCACCAAATGCTTCTATTTGAATATTCTGAGGAACGTTGCTGACAGATGCTGGGCGCTCGACTGTCTGTATATCGCTCCACTGGCTATACCCACCTTTGTTATAACCTCTGATCCTATAACTATTTACAGGTAAAAACTCATCACCTGTGGAAACGTATTGCAAAACATTTCCAACATTCTTCACAACACCGTTTATTTCAATCTCATATCCTGAGACAGATTGATTTGAACTCCAGTTAATTAATGCGAAAACAGGTGTTGTTTCTATACTCGTAATATCAATACCGCTCGGTAATGTACTGACTAATTGTTTATTGCTGAAGACTATCACATCATTTGGCATCCTAGCCCCGATCCTAATTCCATAGGTCGCCGAATGTTCTAAATCATTGATTGAATAAGTAGTTCCCTGTACGCTACTTTGAACCACAATATCATCAACCTCAACAACATAACCTAATGCATCTGGAATAACAGACCAATCAATTGAAACCGATGACAAGCCAGATACAACATTTTGTAACTTCGGAGCGCCAATAGGATCACTGGTTGTTGAAAATTGCATAGTCGCAGACCAATCACTATATTCACTCACATTGCTAGATCTAATTCTGATGGCATATTCCGTTTGTGGTGTTAGCGCTTCGATTAAGGCATTCGTCATATTGGTCGTAACAACAGTTACACCATTCACTTCTACTTCATACTCTTTTGCTTTATTAGCAGCCTCCCATTCAATCAGTAAGCTATTTTCATCGGAAACCGCTTTAATATTTGACGGTATATTTGGTGTCCCTGGTAATGTTTCGATCATTTTTAGTTCTGTCCAAGGCGTTTTACCACCTTCATTGCGCGATCTTACTCGATAAGTGAATGCGGTTCCGTCTTCTAAACCAGTGATAGTAATTTGATTGACTATGCCTGAAGACATGATTGAACCGTTAAACTCAACCTCATAACCAGTTGTGTTCAAAGTACTATCCCAAGTCAACGTAACAGAAGTTTTTGAGCTGTTAGCGACTATATTGGTTGGAACATCAGGTAATTGTGGTAAAGTTCTCTTATTGATGGCGGTACTTGGTACCCCTTCACCAAACTCATTTACCGCTGTAATAGTATACTGATAGGACGTGTTCGGAGTAAGTCCAGCTAAAGCGGGTGTTCCTGTGTCCGTAAAGATAT
>Ga0208243_1000928_pt1 | contig 11840 bp, 10 predicted proteins | sample Subbio2Aug_QV12A_FD_184826 | JGI IMG/M metagenome (GOLD analysis project Ga0208243, IMG submission 184826) | Serpentinite rock and fluid subsurface biosphere microbial communities from McLaughlin Reserve, California, USA - CR12Aug_QV12A (SPAdes) | ecosystem: Environmental > Terrestrial > Deep...
CTTAGATTTAACAACACCCTTTATAACCTTATTTTTGCTGCCTGCTTCAACCTCGTAGACATAAATGCCATTTACGTGGGCAGTGATTTGATCTCCTACCTTTATGCTGGCAAAGGTACTTATATTACCATCTAAATATACCTTAGTGTTATCGGCAACAGTATAATATTTATACTCACCTGCTAAGGTTTTAATAGTTAATATGTTTTCACCTGCATTAGCAAAAACCCTTTGGAAATAGCCCGCAACTTGATTTTTGTTGGAGGCTGCTGTTAGCTCCTCTACTATTCCGTTTACAACCTTTAGTTCAACAGCTTGCCCCTTTTCAAGGGATGCAACAGTACTAGTCCTGCTATCGATAGTTACCTTAGCATTTTCCTTAACATCAAAAATGGCTATAGTATTATTCTCATCATATATTGTCAATACTGTACGATTTGCTACTACTATGTTGTTTATTACCCCTTTAACCTTTGTCGTTACATCAGCGTTTGCCGGTGGTGGAGTAGTTACCTTCGAATCATCTAAAAGCTTAGCCGTTAAAGCAAGGAGCTTAGCTGTCTCAGCTCTAGTAATATTGGCAGCCGGTATAAACTTACCATCATTACTATCCTTATTTAATATTTGTAGAGTAAGCATTAAGTCTAAGTAGGCTTTAGTATCATTTGGGATTTGAAGCTCATCCTTGTAGGGTAAAGCATAGCTTCTGCTCAAGCTTTTATTAGCTAATAAAACTAAAACTCTCCCTATGTAATTGGCCACTTCGTATCTCTTTGCATTATTGCCTAAGCCATTAGTTACAAAGGTTTTAACCTCTGACTCATATATAACTCCCTTTTCTAATAGGAAAGCAACGTGTGCCTGAGCCCATGTCGGAATATTATTTTGCTTAATAGCATTTTGATATTTCGTAATCAGGCTATTATCAGCAGTAAACTTCAACATGTTAGCTATCATAACAGAGGTTTCTAAATTTGTTATGGAGTTGCTTGGTCTAAAAGTAGCATCTGTATAGCCTACGGTTATCTTTCTGTTATAGATATCCTCAATGAATTCCTTAGCCCAATGATCCTTTATATCCGTGAATATAAGACCATTAGCAAAGGCTGTTAGTGCACTAGAATATAACATTAGCACTGCCAGCGAAAGGATAAAGAACTGACGTTTTTTCACGCGAATGCCCCCTTATAAATTTAATAAGTATAATTTCTACATTTTGCCTTCATTTCCTGCATTTTTCTTGATTTCTTTTAAATATTAGGAATCAACTCCCATGTTAGACTGGGCTTGTCTGCCAAAAGTTCCAAAATAAAAAAACCCATCCAATTGCTTCAATAGGATAGGTTATAATTTACTGCTTCATTTATTTATTATTTGTTGCTTATCCTTTAGTATACAACCAAATTCCTTTGATACAAGGTCTTATAGGTATCCCCCTGCTTTAGCTGAAAGCATAGCTGATAGGTACCTGCTGCTTCAAAGGTCAAATTCTTGTGGGGTACTATTTTGAAAAAGCTACCCTCTTCCTCAGTTACAACTACCTGCTTTTCTCCATCACTATGAAAAACCTCGCCCTTTGGATCCAGTATAACAACCCTATAGGTATATTTCCCCTTTATTAGTCCATCAATCTGTAGTAAGCTACTGAAGGTGCTCTCCTTGCCCTTCGGCAGCATCCTGATGGTGCTTAAAATAGAGACACTACCATCAGAATTTTCTTCTATTTGCTTAGCTATGATCATATCAATCTCAGGTTTTATGATGCTTACGGTTCTGGTGGTGGAATTCCATTCAACCATAGACTTCACCGCCTCTGATACCTCCCGAACTGGCATCATTGTCTTTCCATAAAATATAACAGCAGGAATATCGCTCTTTACTCGCTTATTATTTATAATCACGTTAACAATTGAAAAGCCTTCATATTCTCCATTATTAGAAAAGGTTATAAGTACTGATGACAATATAAATAAACAGGTCAATATTATTACCAATCGTTTCTTCACATACATTCCTCCCTTCCTTAAATTTCTTTTATGTAAATAGTATTATGTACTTAATTAATAGTTTATGTTAGCTTACTCCGACTTACCACTCCAATACCAAACTAAAGAGAAGCCAATTATAAATAAAACAGCAATTGTCAGACTAAATCTATAGGGAAGTAGGCCTCTGGAGGAGCCCAGAATCAGGCCTGCAAAAAAATATGATACTGCCCCTCTATGCTTTTCATATAGCCTTTCTAATAGGCTAATCAGCAGAAATATTCCCGCCAGACTACCTGCACCAAAAATCAATAGCTTTTGTAAAGCCAGCTCCTTAATATAAAAGAGCATAGTATCATAAATACCCAGTACTATTAATACTGAGCTCCCTGGTATACCTGGAATAATCATAGCGGCACTGGCTAAGGCTCCACCTACAAAGAGGACAAATATACTGACATCCTCTCCTGCTGTAAGTATATTAACCGGCTCCCCCACCATAAGATAGCCTACAGCAAAGCCAAGGGCTATAAATAAATACTTTCTCCTGCCTGTTTTGGGGCAATTATTTAATACTGCCTTTATAGAGGCTATTAAGCATCCTAATAGGAAGGCTGCAGTTGCATCCCGGTAGTTCTGAAAGAACAAAGCAAAGGCCATTCCCCCTAAAAAAATACCCACCAATGCACCAGCTAATAAAGGAAGGTACGGCTTTAAATTGAACCTCACCAGGTCCTTTATCATTTTTTCATATATCCCTAATATTACAAATACCGTTCCCCCGCTCATACCTGGCAGAACTATTACAAAGCCTGCTATCAATCCTTGAATTAATGGGTGCATTTTATCCTCCATGTGTATACATAAATTTTGTCCTTTATTATTAATTTGCCCATATATTCTTGTAAGTTTCAATATTTATCTGGCAAAATCCTCCTTTATTAGTCAAGAAAAATAATTAAAATTTATTAAGAAACAATTAATTATAAGGCCTCAACCCTTATTTATATGGTCGAGGCCCGCTATTCATTATTCATTATTCGTTACTCATTATTCATTATTCACTATTCATTATTCGCTATTCATCACTCCCCTGTAGCCTCTGTCTTATGAACCAGCTCCGTCATGCCTAAGCCCAGCTCCCCCTCAGAAGCGGCAACTGCTACAGCAACAGCAGCATCACCTACAACGTTTACGGAGGTTCTTGCCATATCCAGTATCCTATCAATACCGGCAATAAGGGCAGAGCCCTCTAGGGGCAGACCTACAGAGGTCAACACCATTGTAAGCATTATAAACCCAGCTCCCGGAACCCCTGCAGTACCTATTGATGCTAGGGTTGCAGTCAGAACTATTGTTAGCTGCTGAGTTATTGTTAAGCTAATCCCCATAGCTTGAGCAACAAATAGTGCACATACACCTTGATATAATGCAGTACCATCCATGTTTATCGTAGCCCCCAAAGGAAGCACAAAGCTACAGATCCCTCTGGGTACACCTAGATTTTCTCTTGTGGCCTTTATAGTAACAGGTAAGGTTCCTGCACTACTGGAGGTACTAAAGGCAACGGAGGCAGCAGGTGCAATTCCCTTGAAGAAGTGGACAGGGCTCATCTTTGCGAAGCCCTTCACTATGGAGGAATAAACGACTGCCATATGGATTATACAGCCAATATAAACCGTTACTATTACCTTAGCCAATGGAATAAGAACCGCTGGGCCATTTACTGCCACTACAGGTACCATCAAGGCAAATACACCTATTGGAGCAAAGCTCATGACAATGGCTGTCAGCTTATACATGATTTCAGCTAGGCTGTCAAAGAAGCTAAGGAAGGCCTTCCCCTTTTCCCCTAAAGAGGTAACACCTATTCCTAAGAATAAAGCAAAAACAATTATTTGGAGCATATTCCCCTGCACCAGCGCATTTAGAGGGTTACTTGGAACCATTCCCAATAGGGTATCCACCAACAGCGGTGCCTTAGCAGGCTCTACTGTTACATTTGTCGGTATGCTTAGTCCTGCCCCTGGATTAACTAGATTTGCTAATACTAAGCCTAGTAATACGGCAATTGCTGTTGTACCTAAATAAAAGGCTACAGTTTTACCTCCAATTCTGCCTAGCTTTTTGACATCCCCCATGCTTGCTGCTCCTACTATCAAGCTGGAGAATACCAATGGCACAATAATCATTCGAATAAGATTTAAAAATAGCGTTCCAAATGGAGCAACATAGGTCTTAGCTATTTCAGGAGAGCCCCCCAGCATAAGACCAGCAAGAATACCAGCAAAAAGACCAATTAGAATTTTTGTTGTTAGCTTCATGCGAATCCTCCCTTCACAAATTAGTTAAAAGTTAAAGTTTTCCTCCCTCCTGTTAAAATAACTTAAAGTAAACCTTAAAGTATTATTGTTAATGTAAAAAGCTTTCTTAATGTAATTGTATGAGTGGGATAAACTTCTTTATGTCGATATTTAACACATTACTTTAAATTCTGCTGGAGCCCTTATATTTCAAGGGTTTATGTGATTTTACTTTTTTTGCGTGATCTTTTTAGTCGGCTAGTAGAATTTTTACTTTGATAGGAGTAGGACAAATCTAAAATAATTGTCGAAGGATTTTTTGACTTCCTACTCCTTAGGGTGGGATATCTTTCAAAAGAATAGCACTGATTTATTTGGTCTATATATTAGATATGCAGGAGGGTGGACAATTTATACCTAAAATAATTTTTAAGGGCTTATAATGGATTTTAGAGGGCCTATGTAGCTGAAGAGTAATTAATAATGAATAGTGAATAATGAATAATGGAGGACTGGATTTTAATATTTCGAATTCAAGAAAAGAGAAAAATAAAGGCAGGGTTTAGAAGAAGAGAGGAAGAATATTATTATTGGAGAAATCTTCAATGCTGTAATGATTCAGGATAACATCTCCAGACTTACCCATATTGTAGGTGGAATCTGCGGAGGAATATTTGGCTACAGCATGTATAATGGTAGGCCAGATATAAAGACAGAGAATAACTAATTACTTTAGGCTGAATTATTTATTTGGGTACAAGCTAGTATATCTGCTAAAATATACTTGTAATGTAAAAGGAGGTTTAACAAATGAGAGAAAAAGAGATCCGATGGAAACAAAGATATGAGAACCTAACTAAGGCCTATACACAGCTTAATACTGCCATAATAGATTTTGATAAGCTTAGTGTACTAGAAAAGGAAGGTCTAATTCAAAGATTTGAGTATACCTTTGAGTTGGCATGGAAAACACTTAAGGATTACCTTGAGGCAAATGATGTGATGATGAGTTTTCCTAGGGAGGTTATAAAAGCAGCCTTTCACTACGGAATTATAAATAATGGCGAGGTATGGATGGACATGTTGGAGAAAAGAAATCTTCTGGCTCATACATATAATGAAGAGCGTTTCCAATTAGCTGTCAGGAAAATAAAGGATGAATACTATGATGCAATCACCCAAGTATTTATGTTCTTAGGAGAAAAGCTATGAGATTTGGAATTCCAGAAAACAGTTTAAATATTATTATTTCAACCTTACAGGACTTTGATAGCATCCGCAAAGCATCAATATTTGGCAGTAGAGCCTTAGGTAATTATAAAAATGGTTCCGATGTTGATATTGCAATATATGGTGATGACATTACCAGTGAAATTGTCAACCGCCTCAGTATTTTATTAAACGAAGATTTACCTTTACCTTATTACTTTGATATTGTTCATTATGAGGGTTTAGATAACAATGGACTTAAGGAACACATTAATTCTTTCTCTGTTTCATTTTATGAAAAAGTCGGCAATAATTAAGCCTCTTAACAGGTAATCTTTACCTTTTAAGAGGCTTTTCATTAATATTAATCTATTTTATTCCTCTTACCTGAGCTATAACAGAACTATGATCTTCAGCTATTATGCTTAATTTGTCTAATCTTCCATCTACTTCAGCAAAATTGTAATTCAACTTATCCAATTCTGCTCTTGTGATACCAGCATTTTCTTCCAGACCTCTTACTATTTCGTAAATCTCATCCTGCCGTGACTGTAAATTATCTAATCTACAATCAATTTTCTTTAAGAACTCAAAGACTTTTACGAACCTCTCATCAACCTTAGCAAATCTCTCGTCAATCTTGACAAATTGCTCATCAATCTTTGCAAATCTCTCGTCAATCTTGGCAAACCTCTCGTCAATACTAATAAATCTTTCGTCAATCTTGGCAAACCTCTCGTCAAATCCACCTAGCCTCGCATCTATTCTATCGAATCTTTCCTCAAAATTATCAAGCCTGTTGAGGATTTTGTATAAAAGGTCATTTTCCATGCTTTCAGCTCCCTGTATACAATTTACTAATACATTTAGTATACCCTTCGAGAGAGGCAAGTACAATTAATTTTTGCACCTTTTTAATTATTTATTTTTGTTACATTTATGCTTTAAGCCTTTAGGTATTTACTTAACTCCATATCCACCTTCATGATATGATTCACCAGCCAGGTCATTAAAAACTCTGTTAAGCTAACTGATATCTCATCCTGTTGGCTATCAATATCCTTATCAACTATCTGATTTAGCTTATCTACGAAGTCACTATGCTCTTTTTTATGGTTCTTAAAATACCCCCAAAAGGCAGCCAGCTCATCATCCTTTTTTATGGTTGACATGTGCTCCTTCATCATTTGCTCCTCTATTCTAAAATGCTCTACAGTATAGTCCTTTAACTCACCAATAACCTCCATAATTTTGTCATAATTATCATAGCTTAGCTGAACCAATATCTCCTCCTTAAGAGTATTAGTCAGGTTAACTAAATGCTTATGCTGAGTGTCCACCTCAGATATACCTGTTTCCAAATTTGATTGCCAAACCAACATAGCCATGCCTCCCTTTATATTTACAATTATATATAGTGCTTAATATACCCCTTAGATATTCGTCAAAACATTACAGATAACCTCCTTAGCTGAGAAGATTATCTTTACAGACTTATTAAAGCTTGTTTATCCAGACAAGATAACCCTTCTTCAGACACCCTAGACATGCAACCAAATATTAGTTATCATTAATATATTAGAATTATAACTATAGAGAGGAGAGCTATTTATGGCTACACCCGGAAGAAACGAGCCTTGCCCCTGTGGCAGTGGTAAAAAATTCAAGAAATGCTGTGAAAGGAATACTTCTTTGATTCAATTTCCTTCAGAAATGGTATTACTTCAGGAATTTCTTGAGGTTAAAAATGATTTTTATAAATATATTACAGTCAGAGAGGACTCAATTAATACTAAAATTCAGCAAATCGGTGCAAAGTATGGTTTTACCCCAGCTTCCTGCTCCTCCTGGCATGATTTCTTCTTTGAATGGTTTGCCTTTGATTATCCCTTTGAGGATAATATGAGTCTCTTCGATATTTTTTTAAAGGAAAACCATAGGGAATATAGCAATAGAGTTCTAAATCAATTAAGCAAGTGGCCTCAAAGCTACATATCTGTATATAGCCTTGTGGACACCCTCGAAAATGGAAAGCATATAATTGAAGATTGCTTTACTGGTAAGCAATTTGAGATATATGAGCCTATGCTGGAGGAAGATTTTGAAGCTCTATTTGCCATGAGAATTTTGCCTGCCACAAGCTCCTATATTTACTTCCACGGTACAATGATAATGCCCTACGACGCCTTAGATTTACTAAGGGAGACCATAGAGGATGCAAAAAATGCTGTCGATACCAATGTCAGCTGGGAACAGTTTCTAAAGGATGAGGGTCTACTTATATCACATATCATAACAGATTTATTTCCTACTGAATTTGAGGACGAGGACTTTGACTATGAGGATTTTGATATCCCAGATTTATATTCACAGTTTAAAATAAGGAGATTTTTGCAGGAGCCCCAAAGAGCACTAGGAGGAAAAAGCCCTAGGGATGCCAGCTTTATTCCTAAGCTTAAAGGCAAGCTATCAGCTTTTCTTGTTGCTCTTGATAATGGAAAATATGATGATGCCTGCATGGATTTTTACCCATCAATGCATTCAGACTATATTGAAGAATTGCTGGATGGAAGTATTGATGATTTCAAGGAATTTATTAAATTTGAATTAAAAGAAAAAACACATAAAGAAGAGGCTCTATTATTAATAGAAAAAATGTCACTGGAATATTTTCCACAGGATATTATTAAAACACTATATGTATGGGCTACCTACTGCAATCATTTTTCACCCAACATAAAAAAAGCAGGCTCATGGGCTGCTGCCTTGGAGTATATCACTAATGCTGAGATATCAGCCGGTAGGTACAATCAAAAAGAGCTTGCTGAAAAATATGGAGTGTCTGCCACAACAGTCTCAAAGAACTCAGGTATGCTGGTGGATAATTTAACTGGTATTACACAAAGGCTTCTACAGGAGAATCAAGTTAATACCGGAGGACCTCAGATGGTTTCCTCTACCCCTGGGGCTGGCAGCAAGAGTCATAACGAAGCTTTAATGAATCAGATCCGCAGAGAATTGAAGGATAAAAATTTTAATTCCATAGAAGAGGCCAATGAATTTATACAGAGCTTAATGCAGGAGGGAATACCAAGGGTTGAAGCTACTAGGTTATCTAATGAAGATAAGGCACAAAGCCTGTTATATGAAGCCTGGGAAAATAAAAATAAAAGGGAAAGAATAAAAATCGCTAACGAAGCACTTAAAATTGATGCTGCCTGTGTAGATGCCTATGTAATATTGGCAGAGGATGATGCAGATACATTTGAAGCAAAGAAGTCCCTATACCTTAAGGCAATTAAAAATGGTGCCAGTAGGCTGGGCAAAGAGTTTTTCAAGAAAAATATGGGCTCTTTTTGGATTATGACGGAAACCCGTCCATATATGCGGGCTCAAAATGGACTGGCACTACTATACTGGGAAAATGGCTATCTTCAGGAGGCTGCTGAGGTCTTTAAGGAAATGTTAGAATTAAACACCAACGATAATCAGGGGGTACGATATATTTTACTGCCCCTGCTACTGGAGCTTCGGTTACTTAAGGAGGCTAGGAAGCTAATTGAGGCCTATGAGGAGGACCATAGTCCTCAATGGTGCTATAATATAGCCCTATACAACTTTATGGTAGATAACAAAAGCAAAAATTCTACTACTTGGTTAAAGGATGCATTAAAGGAAAACCAATATGTTCCCCAATATCTACTGGGCTTTAGCCCTATGCCAAAGACTCTTCCAGAGTACAGTCAAATCGGTGGAAGGGATGAAGCTATTATATACACATACTTTAGCTCCGGGGCTTGGAAAAAGGCTAAAGGGGCTCTGGATTGGCTCCGCTCCCTGATAAAGTAAATAATATTAAGTGCGACTGGTGTGAGTAATCTGTTATATAGTAAATAAATATAATGTCAAGTTTAGGATTGAGAGGTGCTCAAATGATGAGAATTAGGATTATTAGTATAATAGCTGCCCTAGTGCTGCTTACTACTGCCTTTACCTTTGCGGATGCAGAGACTACAAGAAAGCTTACACTTGAGGATTTAGCTGTAAGGCTATTGGAGGATAGCCCTGAGATAAAGCAGATAGAGATAACTGCTAGGCTTAATGAGCTACAGTATAAGCAGAGCAAGAAGGATTATGAGGAATTGAAGGATAAGGTGGTCAAAGCTAGGGAATCATGGGAAGCATCAAAAAAGGCTTTGGAGCTTACAGCCCAGGCCTATTCCTCAAGTGGCACCCCTTTAGACAATCCAGCTTATCAGGGTACTATGCAGCAGCTAGCATATTCCTATACATATGCAGAAGCCCAGTATAAGGCACTGGTTAAACAGGAGGTAGCTCTTCTTAAGTCTATGGAAAGCCTAATGCAGATGGGTAAGCAGGTTGATAGAAGGAGAGATCAGGAGATTGAAAAGCAAAAATATTCTCTTCAAAAGGAATATTTAAATCTTGTGTATCTAACACAGCAAAGAGACCTAATGAACACCAGACTTAAAAACCTACAAAAAGATATTATTATAGAGAAGCTTAGAAAAGACTTAAATCTAACTACTCAATTTTACATAGAAAATCTAGAAAGCCAAGTTAATACTCTTGCATTTAATATAAAGCAGATGGACATTAACATTGAGTCAGCAACAGAAGCCTTAAAGACTAAGGTAGGGTATAGTATAGAGGATGAATTTAATATTGAACTAAAAATCCTTCAGCTAGGCAATCCTAGACCCCCATATGCCCTTAGTAGATTAGCCTCTGATTTTAATAGAAATAACCTAGACTTAGAGCTGCTTAAAAATAATATTACCTCTCAGAAGCAGGTTATTGAAAGAATGAAGGATGTATACGAAGCTGATGATTTAGAATTTGAAAAGGCTCAATTAACCTATGAAGAGGATATTCTAAAGCTTAAAAAGCTTGAAAGAAGCTATGAGGCTGCTGTTAAAAATGCTTATTATGGTTATCTTAGAGCAACCGAAAATCATACACTACAGCTTAAAAATAAAGAGCTGGCTGAGGATAGATATAGACATGCTGAAGCACAGTTTAAGGCTGGTTTAATTAGTCAAAGGCAATTAGAGAATCAAAGGTATGATTTAGATCAGTTTATGTTGGATTTTAATAAGAGCTTGATTGATTTTTATAATATTAGGACTGAGTTGGATTTGATTGGAAGAGGAATTTTATAATGTAATATTTTAAGCCCAGAATCTTCTGGGTTTTCTTATTGCCTCTGAATAATTCTAATTCCTTAAAGCATAATAGATTTAGGAGGTGTACTATTGAAAAAAAACACTTTACTAATTTTAATTATAGTAATAATAATAGCATGTATAAGCTGTTCTAAACCTGAACCTCAAATAACTTACTTAGAGGAATTCCCTCATATACCTCGAAGGGAGGGTATGACTCTTGATGATTTACAAGAGGCTGAAGAAGGACAATTTAGTCAAGCCACTTATACATTAAAAGACGCAAATTATGAGAACTTTTTAACCCAGTATAAAGACTTACTTATTAAGGATGGGTGGGAAGTAATACAGGATGAGCCACCTAGAACTCTTTCGATGGGTAAAGGTGAGCGTATAGCAGTATTTATTTTAGATGAGTCAGATTCTAATTTAAGGCTAATGCTACTTAGCAAATAGATTTTTTAACACAATAAAAAACCTCCTAATTGTTGTAATTATTTACACCATTTAAGAGGTTTTTAATTCTTTTGTCTTAGTACTATTAAAAAAACTGATTGTTCACCTATTATCTTACTTAGTTAGATTTAATAAATTTTTATATATCCTTTATACATTTACTTAATTTTATTACTCTTCCGAAATCGCAGCTTCATCCATTATTACACCTACGGTTTCCTTTGCTACTATCTTAGCCAAATAGCTTAAAAATCCTTCCCTAAGATCTCCTCTCCTCAAGGCAAACTCCACTGTGGCCTCTAAAAATCCTAGCTTATCACCAACATCATATCTTCTTCCCTTAAAGTTATAGGCATACATAGTTTCCCTTTTTGCAAGAACCCTCAAAGCATCTGTAAGCTGAATCTCTCCACCCTTACCTGGTGTTGTGTTTTCAAGAATTTCAAAAATACTAGGATTTATAATGTATCTGCCAAGAATAGCTATATTTGAAGGAGCAACTTCAATAGAAGGTTTTTCGATGAGATCCTTTACTTTTAGTACTCTCCCTTCTATGTGCTTTCCTTCTACAATACCATACTTGTCTACCTCTTCCTTAAGTACCTCCTGTACTCCAAGTATAGAGGTTTTGTAATTATTATACACATCTATCATTTGCTTAAGACAAGGTTGATGGGGATTGTAAACAATATCATCTCCTA
>Ga0208243_1000929_pt1 | contig 11832 bp, 10 predicted proteins | sample Subbio2Aug_QV12A_FD_184826 | JGI IMG/M metagenome (GOLD analysis project Ga0208243, IMG submission 184826) | Serpentinite rock and fluid subsurface biosphere microbial communities from McLaughlin Reserve, California, USA - CR12Aug_QV12A (SPAdes) | ecosystem: Environmental > Terrestrial > Deep...
CGCAATCTAATGATACGTGTCAAAGCCCGAGTATCCACATCTGTTAACCCCATGACCCCATGCTGCTTTAAAAAAGTATCCAGCTCCATTTCCGTCCTAAAGTTACTAGAAACTTCACAAACCTCTCTAACGATTAACCCTTTCGCCATAATCCCCTGCGATTCCAGGTCCTCTAAATTAATGCCATAATTTCCGATTAATGGATACGTCATGGTGACGATTTGTCCGTAATAGGAAGGGTCAGTGAGAATTTCCTGATAACCCGTCATTCCCGTATTAAAAACCACTTCTCCCACGCAATCGCTGGTGGCACCAAATGCCTTTCCTTCAAAGATCATTCCGTTTTCAAGTATCAACTGTGCTTTCATGTCTCCTCCTCAGATAGATAAGGAAATCGTTACATTTCCTTAAATGTCCATACACTTTGGAAGGCGCAAACAAAAAAGGAAGGTCGACGTATTCTAAATAGAATCCGTAACCTTCCTAAAAATTCAATTTTGCATAAAATTCCCTTGTTTTGCATGCCATACCTCTTTCTGGCCTCTCTGGACCAATTTAAAGTGTACTCACCAAGGGCTATGATACAAGAAATGGGGCACTCTGTCAAGTGCCCCATCGTAAATTTATTCTTTGTATGGAAAAAGTTTAACCAATAACTTGATAATGCCGAAAAACATGATTAAAACAGCAAACACGCCTGTTAAACCATACGCCATCAATTCCAGTCCTAAACTAAGCTCGTTCATATGCCCTCCTATCTCGTAAGAAGCCATGGAACAAGTGCAAGCACCATTCCACCAGCAACGATTGATCCAAGTTGTCCAGCAACGTTTGCACTCACCGCTTGCATGAGGATAAAGTTATGTGGATCTTCTTGTTTTGCCATCTTTTGAATGATTCTAGCCGACATAGGGAATGCAGAGATTCCAGCCGCACCAACCATTGGATTGATTTTTTCCTTGCTGAAGAGGTTCAGGAACTTCGCAAATAACACACCACCAGCCGTATCGAATACAAACGCCACTAGACCCATGGCCATGATGATCAATGTTTTTACATCGAGGAATTTCTCATAATGCATGGTGGCACCGATGGTGATACCGAGCAATAATGTAACGAGGTTAGCAAGTTCGTTTTGAGCCGCTTTAGAAAGTCTCTCTAAAACACCAGATTCTCTAATCAGGTTACCGAACATTAAAAGGCCTACCAACGGTACACTTATAGGAGCGATAATACCCGCGATAATGGTAATCAAAATCGGGAATGCGATCAATACGGTTTTAGATACCTTGACTTCATGGTAAGCCATGCGAATCAAACGCTCATTACGCGTCGTGAGCGCTTTGACAACCGGTGGTTGAATAACTGGCACTAAAGCCATATAGGAGTAAGCGGCAACCGATATCGGTCCAAGCCATTCCTTCGCAAATTTTGATGCAACGAAAATTGAAGTTGGTCCATCCGCTGCTCCGATAATACCAATCGCTGCTGAAGTTTTTAAATCAAATCCCAGCTCTGGGAAAACAGCATTCAATGCCAACGCACCTAAGGCTGTAAAGAAAATACCGAACTGAGCCGCCGCACCGAAGAATAACATCTTTGGATTTTTTAGCAGCGGTGTAAAGTCGATCATGGCACCAACGGCGACGAAGATCAATACAGGAAAAATTTCTGTCAAAATGCCAGCGTTATAAAAAATTTGTAAAACGCCTGGTGTCCCTTCATGCTCCCAAATGGTGCTCATAGGAAGGTTCACTAAAATGGCGCCGAATCCGATTGGTAATAATAACATGGGTTCATAGTCTTTCTTAATTGCCAAAAAAATGAGCGTTGCACCGATCAGATACATAACGAGATACTGCCACTGAAAGGCCACAACACCTTGAAAAAGTTGTGCAAATGAGTCCATAATTTCCTCCCCAAATAAATTTTAAGGCAAAAAAAGACTTCTACTTCAAAATGAAGTAAAAGTCTCGCTTTCATTTCTGAGCAGATGACCGGGCTTATGCCGTCATGACGATCACCTACACGACTTATCGTCGCAAGCTACTCCCTTAAACTAACAAAGCCATTATACCACGCAGTTAAAGGGCGTTCAAGCGATTGCCGTACCAATTTGATGTTATTTTTTCTTAAAGGTAACCAGCTCGTTTTGACCATCTGAATTGGTGGTGTACTCAACGATAACCGCGTCACCAGTCTCAATACCGACCAATAACGTCTCAAAGTCAAAGCTACGAAGTACTAAATACTGATCGCCAACCTTCACTTCGATGCTAGTATTATCGATTTGTCCTTGGTAAATCCCTTCAGCTGAGAAAAGCTCAATCGGCTTAGATTCAAGCAATGCGAATTCTTCCGTCATTTCATTCACCACTTCTGTCACTTCTAAATCCCCGACGAATTTGATGATGACATAGGGATAAGTGATGACTTGAGGAACAACCGCATCCTTTCCAGGCTTACCTTCACCTACGAGAATCTTATATTCACCGTCATAATCGGCTAAGCTGACCACTTCAATTCCGTAACCCCCAGTCGGCTTCTCCCCACTGGAAATCATGACGATTTGCTCCCCTTCACTTTGCCAAACATGATAGCCTCTGTCGACGATAAGGGCGTTCACCTCAAGTGCAATTTCAGTTGGAAGTTCGTCGATATAAACGGTGTCAAAATCGATTGCTGCGCCAAACTCATCTGTAGCAATTTCCGTCTGTGGTGCAGTGGTATCTGTGGACTCATTACTCCCACAACCCGTCATGACGAGCATCAATAATAGCATCATCATGATGCCCATCGTGAATCTCTTTTTACTCATATCTACTCTCCTTAGAACGTCCAATTACCTGCGCTAAACAATTTCACTGTTTCACCGGTCTTCGTATAGGCGACGATTTCCATTTCTGGGCCACCGATCATGAAATCCACATGAATCAAGCTGAAATTGGCGCCTTTTGCTTCCAGTTCTTCTTGTGTGAGGTTTGAACCATTTTGCATCGCGTAGGCATAGGCTCTTCCAAGCGCCAAATGTACCGATGCATTTTCATCAAACAAGGTATTGTTGAAAAGGATACCCGTATTAGAAATAGGCGAATCGTTTTGAACCAATGCCACTTCACCTAAGTAGCGCGCACCTTCATCATTACCGAGCATCGCGTCTAGGACTTCTTTACCTTTTGCTGCATAATAATCGACCACTTTGCCGTCTTTAAAGGTAAAACCAAAGTCTTCAACAAGTTTACCATTATGACTGAGTGGTTTCGTGGATTTCACTGTGCCGTTTACCCGATAACGGTGAGGTGTCGTGAAAACCTCCTCAGTCGGAATATTGGCGACGAATGGAATCCCTGCTAAGCTTTGTTTCGACCCACCCATCCAATAGTGATCATCAGCGAGGCCAATTTCAAGCGCTGTGCCCGGTGCAGTAAATACTAATTTTTCAAATTGCTGATCGTTAAGGTAATTTTTATATTTCTTTAAATTCTGATCGTGAACCTTCCACGCTTCAACAGGATCCTTTTCGCTAACGCGCGTGGCGTCAAAGATTTTATCCCATAGTAAGTCCATAGCCGTTTCCACAGATTCATCTGGATACACACTTAAAGCCCATGCTTCAGACGGAACCGCCGCGATGCACCATTTGGTTTGTCCAGTCATACGGTATTTTGTCGCCGGAGACATCGCTGCAGAAGCGTTTCTTTGATCTTTTGCGATGATGTCACCAGGTATGTCTTTTAAAAGCTCAGGATCTGGTGCAATGATGTAAAGATGATGGTAATTACTTTCATACAACTTGATTAATAGCTCGACCTTCCACTCTGGATATTGTTCAAAAACATAATCCTTTGCGTGGTGATAACGCGCTAAGGTCATGGCATCATCTGCCATCATGAACTCAACATGTTTTGCACCTGCAGCATAAGCCTTCTTCATGGCTTCACGCGCCAGTGGTAATCCCGAAGCATTAGAGGTAATGATTAAACCTTCCATAGGTTGAACATTAATGCCGACATTGACCACTAAATCTGCGTATTTCTCGAGTTGTGCCGTATAGTCCTTCATATTAGTCTCCTTTACAACTTTTTGACTCAACTTTAATTATAATGGAAGCTAATATTTCGGGCAAGGAAATAATAAGCTACTCTTCAACGATCAGCGCATCCGGTGCGTTTTTCTTAACACTCTCAATGCCGTTTAAGCAGTTTGCCTTCGTTTTATAGCCCTCGGACTCCAAAATGATTTCTCCATTCTTCGCTTTTAATCGAAAACGACATTCTCCAGCCTTATCCACATACATTTCAAATTTTGGATTGGTGACTTTTTCGAAGCCTTCTACAGTTTGATCTTCAAAATGGGCAACAGCGACATTGTGCTTCACACTCTCGATGCCATTTAAGCAGGACCTTTTGCTGGAATACACTTCTGAAGTGCCGATGACTTGACCATTAGTGGCTTTTAAATCGAATTTTACGCCTGTTTTTGTTTCCCTAACGACAAATTTTCCCATAACAAATCTCCTTTATTCATTTTTTGAACTACTATATTATTACCAGTTCTGGAAATGAATAAACATTGCGATTTATTACGATAGGTTTGCTGGCATGAGCATCACGCGATCTCTGCCTTCATCCTTAGCTTGATAGAGGGCTTTATCCGCCATATCCACTGCCTGTCTAATCTGATCGACTGAAAACTCACCAAAAGTGCCTCCGACACTAATGGTCACAGTAGTGCCATCTGAAAGGCCCCTATCGATGGCCATGGAAGCCACACGCTTGCGCGCTTGCTCCATTAGATCGATAGCGTCTTCTTTTGTTTCACATCTGACAAACGCGATGAATTCTTCACCGCCATACCGACCGAAAAGGTGATCCCTGAACAGTTCACCGAGTCCTTTCGCGATGGTTTTTAAACACCAGTCCCCCCTAACATGGCCGAAGGTGTCATTATATCGTTTAAAATAATCGATATCCAGAATCATCATGACGCCTTTAATCCGTGACTGATTTTCAAAAAACTGCTTAGAACGCTTTTCCAGACCTCTTCGATTAAGCACCTCCGTCAGCTCATCATACTGATTTTCTTTGATCAGCTCTTGATGCTTTTCCCTCATCTGCTCCAGTGCTTGCTTCTGGACTTCGACATCCTTGATCAAGCGTTCATTGATGATATTTAGCTCATGTCGTTCAGAAACGTCATTCGACCTGGCAATCTCTATGGATAGGATTTCAAGTTTTTTAGAGAGATTACTGGCATCCACTTCATTCAACTTTAAATGATGGTTGCGATAATAATCAAGGGCCATCCGGTAATCCCGCTGGCTTTCATAATAGGATGAAATCAGCAGATAAATATCGGCCACTTTTTTTTCAAATTTTTGAGCGTTGGCGATTTCCAAGGCTTCATTTAAATTTCTCATCGGGCTTTTCCCGGAGATGACATCTAAACTGGCCATTTCAACTAAAAGGTCTACGAGGTAAAACTTGTTTTCCACCACCTTAAGCTTCTCTAATGCTGAAAGGAAATAGTCTCTCGCCTTCGATAACTGACCCGCATGAACATTGGCACGGCCGAGCTTGGTCTCGATCTCTCCTTGCTCCAGTAAGTGGTTCATGTCCTTGATGATCACATACGCACGTGTCAGATGGGTCAGCGATTTATCGTACTGCTTGCTATGGAAAAGGACCTCGCCCATGTTGAGATGAATGGCTGAAGCATTGACCATCAACGCGTTCTCGAGTGCAATTTTCAAGGCTTTTTCATAATACTTGAACGCTTTATCATAGTTTTTTGCTTCCCTGTAAATTTCACCGATGTTATTCAGAATCGAGGTCTCCAAATTCGCGTCAGAGGCCTTTTGTGCCAATGGCAGGGCGGAAAAAAAATAAGAGATGGCATCGTCATAGGCACCAAAATAGAAATAGATGATGCCGATAATATTCTGTGCTCTGCATATGCCGATCACATCTTCACAGGATTTAAGAAGATCTAGTGATTGGAACGCATAGTTTAGCCCTTTTCCATAATCCGACATGACACGGCATGCATAGGCCATGTGAAACAAAGCTTGCCCAGAAATCAACCTTAGTTGATGCTTGCTAGATAGCTCTAAAACCATTTCAGCCGCTGCGAAAGAACGCTTTGGATCTTCTGATGCCAGCCGTTTCGAACGAATAAGCTCGTGGTTTAAATAGGTTGTTAACTTCAAAATACCCTCCTAACGCAATCCGTCTATGGCAATATTCTATCACGGATTTTGTATGGGAGGGTATTAATTATCATTATAAATGGATCCCTTTTGATGCGATCAAATAGTAACCCCACTGGTTAAAATTATTGATTTCAGCAGGACGTTCCAGGCCAGACATCATCGTATAAAGACGATTGAAACACCTAAATAGATAATCCTCCACTTCACGTGAGGCACATCTTATTGATTCAATCCCTAGAAGTGTCACATTTTGATTACTGTCGATAATGAGGTGTTCTGTAAACAGGTTAGGCAAATAAAGTGAAGGCACCTCCTTAAATAGTCGGTATGTGGTTTCATAAATTTGTAGCAGTACGTGATGCGTTTCTGCCTCAGTCAAAAGGCCTTCGTTTTCGATTTTTGCATTCAACGGTTCTCCAGCGGCATAGCGCTTTAATAGGTACCGATAGGATGTTGTTTCATAAACAGCTGAGATTTCAGTTAGTCCGGGGTATTTCTTAAGTGCTATCGGGTGCGCCATGTAGCGTATTGAAGATATGGCCTTTAGAACGAACAGGTGTCCATCGCATTTTCGTTCTAACAGATAAAGGTTGCTCAGATCGCTTTTACTGAGTAGTGATTTGATATGATATTCTTTTAGTAAAGTGCTTCCAAATTCACTTTTGTATAAGTCGAATTCGACACTTTTCTTAAAGTCGTTCTTCTTGTCTGTCATAACACCACCCGATAGCACTGAAATACTTTGGATTCAGTATAGCTCAGGCGGCTAAAGAAACCTTATTCAAATTGCACACTTTTTAGGTTCGACTGGTTGTGATAGTGGTCATGTTTTAGTATAATGGTAATTGATTACAAAAACATGACCAAGTGGAGCCTATTATGGATAATCGTAAACCTACCACAGAAATATTAGCTGAGCGGCTAATCAATAGCCATGATATTCACACGTTTCTAGACCATCATGATAAAAAAATAGATGCGGAGCACTTTAATGATTTTCTCTACAAGCTAATCGAGGCCAAAGGGCTTAAGATTTCCGATTGTTTAAAGCGTTCACAAATCAATGAATCTTATGGTTATCAACTGTTTAATGGTAAGCGGCAGCCTTCGCGCACAAAAGTACTCCAAATCGCGTTAGGCATCAACTGCACACTGGAACAGACCAATCGGCTTTTAAAACTCGCTGAAAAATCGGAGCTCTATGTAAAGGATCAACGCGATGCCGTGGTGATGTTTGCACTGAATAAGGGCTGGTCCCTATATGACACCGAAGAGCTTCTACTTGAGCGCGGATTAGAATCCATCATTAAAACAAAGGAATAAGACATATCAAGGTGTGCATACATAAAAAGACAATCTCCTTTTTCAGGAGACTGTCTTTTTTACTTTTATTCATAGCTTTCTAAAAGAATTTTTCCGATGAGGCTACACCCTAAGTGATACGTTTCACCCTCGCCAATTCTAGCGACGATGAAATTTTCGTCACCATAGCTATGGATAAACACTTCTCTGCCATCTTCAAGTGTAATGGTCATGGTTGCGCCTGCTATCATTTCGATATAAGCGGTGTCCATGATGTAGCTTTCATTAAATGCAGCTTTTATGGCCTCCACTTCAGCACTTGAAAAAGCTTTATCGATGGTGTTCCCATCCAAGTTCATAAGCGTTATCTTCACGATACCCTCAATTTGTCGGTCGAAGGCCATGGCCTTTGCATTAGGATCGGTGATGGCCAAGCTCGTCCCAGCTGCAGGGTCAGCCGTGGTTTCCTCTGGTGTACCTGAAGCCTCTGTGGTTTCCTCTACAGCAGGCGCAACAATTGGCATTTGAACTGGCTTATCACCACTTTTGTCCTGCTCTTCGGCTGGGGATTTGGTCGTACATCCCGTAAGTACCACGATGCCTGTCATTAATAATATCCCGAATTTCATCGGTCTTGATTTCATATCGGACCTCCTCTTTTGGTATGCATAACATTGACCTTTTACCTTTTGTTCTTCAGATACAGATAAGACGGTATGTGGATAAAAAAAGTTCCACTTTCAGGTAAATACTGAAAATGGAACCCTTTGTTTTAATCAATCTTGAATTTGGAAATTTCACGGCTAAGCTCGATTGAGATTTGATTGAGCTGCTCAGCCGCCTTGGCCACTTCTTCTACGGCGTAGCTTTGCTGATCCATGGCTGAGGTCACTTCTTCAGACGCTGCTGCTGTCTCTTCAGAAACAGCGGAAATATTTTCGATACTGCTGACGATACGCTCTTTATCCTCATTCACGCTGTCAACCGACTTACCGATTTGTTTGATATTATGAGAAATTTCCTCATATGCCTTTTTAATCGTATCGAAGGAATGAATGACCTTACTGACGGCGGTATTTTGCTTATCTGAAATTGCCTTGAGCAATCCCATGCTTTGGACGGAAGCTTTTCCATCTTGCTGTATATTCGTGACGATGCGTCTAACTTCATCTGCTGAGTTTGCCGATTGCTCTGCGAGCTTCCTAATTTCATCAGCAACCACAGCGAATCCACGGCCATGCTCTCCTGCACGCGCCGCTTCGATGGAAGCATTCAGAGCTAACAGGTTCGTCTGTTCCGAAATAGCGGAGATGCTGTTTAGGATGGTGCCGATTTCCACTGTACGATCGTTGAGTTGAAGGATGACCGATTCAATACTTTCGTTTGCGGCGATGGACTCGCGGTTGCGTTCATTGAGTTCACTGACCGAATGGATACCCTCACCATAAGCAGCACCTGTTTGCTGTGCTGAAGCTACCATGTCGTTCGTGAATTTGTTCAGTTCGTTGAACTTTTCAGAAAGCGACTTGGCGATCATGGCGCTTTTTTCTGCGTCTTGTGCTTGATCTTGAGCACCTTTTGCGATATCTTCCACTGTCTTCGCCACTTCATCAGCTGAAGCGCTCACTTCTTGGCTCGTTGAAGCGAGGCTCTCGGATGACAAGGTTAGGTGTGCTGAAACCTCTTGGATATTTTTCACGAGCTTGCCTAAATCAACGAGTGTTTCATCGAAATAAGCACTTAATACGCCGATTTCATCCTTAGAGGTTACCTGCGATAAAGCGCCTAGTTCACCCGTTCTAGCACGCTGCATGGATTCCACCAAGCGTTTGATGTTTCTATTAATAGCACGTGTGAAGAATACGACGATGATGAATCCCACGACGATGGCCACAATCGATGCGATGATAATCAATAACGTAATCAAAGTGATTTCCGACTGAATTTCATCATAATATAGCGTGGAGACAACCGACCAGTTAATATCTGTCATTTTATAAATTGATGCATATTTGGTTTTGGTTGCCCCATTTTCTTCGTATTTATACTCGACACCTTGTTTCCCATTTGCGATGGCATCTTTGATGTCTTGTGTTACCAGCTCCGTGCCGATTTTAGCCTCATCGGCATGGGCCATGATGATGTTATTGCCGTCGACGATGATCGGATAACCCTTCTCTCCAATCTTCGTGTCTTTGGTTTGTATGTTAAGTGTCTTAAGAGAAATATCAGCAGCCATAACGCCTACAAACCGGTTGCTACGATCATAAACAGGCTGGCAAGCCGTGACCACCATCTCACCTACTGTATCATCAAAGTAAGGATCGGTCCAGATAAAGGTGCCTGCCTCCTTCGCTGCGAGATACCAATCACGCGTCCTAGGATCATAATCCCCTAGATCGTCATCCGGCTTCATCAGCATACGCTTATCTTCAACCCCCAAGTAAATATATAGGATATCTGGATTTGCCTTTACATAGGTGTCCAGCGTTTGAAGCAATACACGCTCTTGTTCCGGATCATTCATCACTTCTTTTGCTGCCGTTTGCTCTGCAAGGGCTTTAATGACACTTTCATAACCCGCCAGGTAGTTTTCGACGGATATACCGATTTGTTGACCGAGATAGTCGACCGATTCCTTTTGTGATGCTGTGAACACACTGGAGACACGTAGTGCTGTACCCGTCCCCACGATTACTTGCGCCAGCACCATTACGAGAACGAAAATCAGTAGAATCGATTTTCTTAAACTTCTTTTTACCTTAATGGTTTCCATGTTTACCCCTCCTTGAACGCATACCCCTCTAGAGCATTTATACCCAAATACGCGTAGTTAACCCCACAGTTCCTAGGATTCATTCCCTGTGGGGCCTTCTTTCACTGCTTAAAACTGATTCTCAGGTTTCTTATAGAAGTCAAACTTCGATTCGATAAACTTGAGACGATGCGTGTCAGGTGAAGACATATGCGCCGTAATGTCCTCGAAAATATATTCCCACGACCATAATGATTCGTTGAGGTCGAGGTATTCTCTTACAAACTCGGATGTAGAAGGTGTAATCGGATGTAGTAGGGTGAGAATAACCTTAGAAGCGTACAAACAGTCCGCTACGACACTGGCTCTCAACTCGTTATCGTCTTGATCATCAGCCATTTTCATGTACTTGGACCAGTACTTGCTCACGTTCCTAATCACATCGTCTAGCGTATAGATGACGAGATGGAACTCATGTCTCGCCATGTTGTGCTCGTAGTCAAGCACTGCCTTTTCAATCAGCACCTTCATTTCGTCCTTAATGGCCACTCTAGGCACCATGGAATCAAAATATTTTTGAGACGTATAAAAACACGACCTTAAAAGCCTGTTATAGACATTGGTCAAGAGATTGCCATCCTTCAGCACTACATCAGGGGCATCCTCTGGACAGCTTGGATCGAATGGTTTCGGGCTAAAGCTGACGCTCTTCTTAGAAAGACCTAAGCTTAAGAAATGCATACGGAGTTGATCCTTAGAATAATGGTCTAAGAGTTCATGAGCCATAGGCGGTTTAATATCACTCGAGCTGCTCGCCTTAGAATCGAGGAACAATAAATGGCAGTTGGCCACTAGCTGAGGAAAATTCACTTTCTCAAGGTTGTCCTTATCTTCCGGATGAATGCCGAGGTAAGCCATCAGCATGCCCATCTCTGCAACGCCATAGAAGTAGATGTTGTCTTCACCGATAAACTGGAATACTTTTGCCTCTGGGTCTAGCCACCACTTCGTCCAGTCACTGCTGGGCTTATTTTGGCGCTTCAAGTGGGTAATGCAGAACGAGATCGGTGCCCATAATGATTCTGGCCATACCCAGAAGGTCAGGTCTTCAAGGCCATCCTTGCTAGGTACTGGAACGCCCCAGTTGATGTTTCCTGAAAGTCTGAAAGGTACTAAAGTTTTACCTGTACGGTAGCGTATCCCTTCAGCATCGAGAATCTCTCTGGCAGCGTCTCTCGCGTCAAGTGATGAAAACTCATAGGTGAGTGAAGGCTTTTTGCCATCATCTGCGATGTCATTGGCACCCACCTTAACGCCCTTTTCTACTAGCATTTCATGGTCCTTACGCTTAATGTAGATTACTGGCGGCTTTAAAAACTCTTCAATGATATTCGTCACATTTGCACGGACCTTCTCCTTGCGCATTTTTCCCACCATGTCTTTAAGGTGGTCCATATAATCGTCGAGGATAAAATACCAGTTGTTCACGTCTTTTAATATCGGCTTGACGCCTGAAAGCGTGCTCACTGGATCGATAAGTTCATTTTGCATGTATTGGTGGCCG
>Ga0208243_1000931_pt1 | contig 11826 bp, 10 predicted proteins | sample Subbio2Aug_QV12A_FD_184826 | JGI IMG/M metagenome (GOLD analysis project Ga0208243, IMG submission 184826) | Serpentinite rock and fluid subsurface biosphere microbial communities from McLaughlin Reserve, California, USA - CR12Aug_QV12A (SPAdes) | ecosystem: Environmental > Terrestrial > Deep...
GAAAAAATTCACATGATGGTACCTGTTTTAGTGCAGCTGCATGAAATATGTAATCTACACCATGCATTGCATTTTTAACACTTGCGAGATCTCTTACATCGCCTATGTAAAATTTAAGTTTATCATTCTTATATGTTTTTCTCATATCGTCTTGCTTCTTCTCATCACGAGAAAAAATACGAATTTCTTTAATATCTGTTTCTAAGAATCTTTTCATGACTGCATTGCCAAAAGATCCAGTTCCACCAGTAATTAATAAAGTTTTATTTTTAAACATCTATTTATCCTCCATGTCAAAAAGTGCTGTTTCTAAAGTCGTCATGAATTTTTCTTTACTAAAGTTCTCAAAGTAGAAGTTCTGAGCATTTTTACCCAATAGTTCCGACTCATTATTAATACAAAATGTTTTTATTATTTTAGCTAACTCTTCATGATTTTCAGCTTCACAGGTATAACCGCAATTAGCTTTTTCAATTATAATTCGTGTTTCTCCGTCTATAGCACCAATAATTGGTTTACCTGCAGCCATATATGATTGTACTTTGCCAGGTAAAGTTAAAGATAGTGTATTATTCTTTTTCAACGTGACAAGCATCGCATCAGCCATAGCATAATACTTTGGCATTTCATCAACTGGTCTTCTTCCATAAAACTGAATACTATCAATTTGCATCTGATCTACGAGTTTTTTACAATTTTCAAATTTAGATCCATCACCAATAATATGAAATGTAATATTACTCATGTTCTTCAACTCATTAGCAGCTCTAATAATTGTTTCTACACTTTGCATATCACCGATATTTCCTGCGAATACAAAGTCGAAATTTCTATTTATCTTATTAAGAGTTGTATTTTGAAGTAAATCTACGGTGAATAAGTCTTCAGCATATTGAGGTAAGTGTCTTATGCTAGCTTCATCTAGTTTTAGTACTTCTGAAAAATAATCTTTAAACATACTTGAGGAAATTAGTATTAAATCCGCAGAACTATATATCCATTTAGATATTTTATAGAACAGCTTATATATCAATGAATTTGGCTTTATTCCACCAGCTGCTAAACTATCTGGCCATAAATCAAGACAATATAACAAAATCTTTTTCTTGTACTTCCATTTGTATGCAATAGCTGGAATCCCCATCATAATAGGAGAAAGCTGATTAACAAAAATTACATCATATTGCTCTTTCATGAATAGTGCTTTATGTGTCGCTGAAGAAGCATAGCTGAAATAGTTTAGAAAAAGCTTTACTTTACTCTTGCCTCTTCCAATTTCATAACACCTTATTACGTTAACATCATTTATTATTTCTTTTCTTTTATTACCATATCGATAAGGTTGAAGTATTTCCCCTTCTGGGTAGTTCGGGAGCCCAGTCAGCACGGTTACTTCATGACCTTTTTCAGCTAAACTTTCACAAATATCTGTGATTCTAAAAGGTTCAGGATAATAGTACTGACAAACAACTAAAATCTTCATTCAAACATACCCCTATTAATATCATTTCTTACTCATCAAATATTCTTCAACTTCCATTTTCAAGCCCTCACGAAATGACATTGGAGAATAATCAAAATCTGTTTTTGCTGTGTTATGAGGAAAATTTCTATTTTCCCCCATTCTTTGTATTTTTTCTACAAAATCAAATCTATTTAGAGTTACAAACTTTAGTATTCTTCCTATTAGAACAGCCAAACCTAAAGGAATACTGATAAAGAAAGTTTTTTTATTTAAGTAATCGCTTATTAATTTAAACATTTCAATCATTTCAATTGGTTCATCACCAGATAGAATGTAATCCCCAGAATTGATTTCTTTTTTCTGTAAAATCTTGTAATATGCTTTACCAAGATCTCTACCATTAACAGGTTGTAAAAGGCTTTTCCCCTTTGATATAACTGGAAATATTCTGAGCTTATCAACCATTTTAATAAAAACAACTATATTTCTGTCATTTAAATAGCCATAAATCATTGTAGGCCTTAAGTATATTAACTGTAGTTTAGATTTATTATTTTCAATTGTTTGATTTACAGTTGTTTCAATATTTTGGTACTCCTCTGATGCACTTTTATATTTTGAATAAATACCAGTTGTATGTACAAGTATTACTCTTTTAACATTGTTATTAACGGCTGCATTAATTACTTTTATAGAATAAAAAATTGAAGCTATGTGAACAACCTCTTCGATACCTATCATTGCCTTATCAAGAAAATCTTGATCTGTTAACTCACCAATTGCCTTCTCAATGTTTAACCCGCTATTATCGAGCAAATTAGTATCTGATGATTTCCTAATAATACATCGTATAGGTCCTTCATATTTATTTTTAATTAGTTCTTTCAAAAAATACTTTCCTGAATGACCTGTAATACCTGTGATTAATAACTTTGCTATCCCCTTATTTTTGCTCACTCTTAATCAGTTTTCTGAGTACTCGTCCCACCTTCAACTACACCTTCACTTCTAATAACACTAAATATCGTACCAAAGAAGCATCTAACATCCATCATAAACCCAATCTGCTTAGCATACTCTCCATCGAGTTTCGCCTTCACATCAATCTCAAGTTCATCTCTACCATTAATCTGAGCCCACCCAGTTAAACCTACTGGAACATCATTTGCACCATACTTGTCGCGTTCAGCGATAAGATCGTATTGATTCCATAGGGCTGGACGTGGGCCGATGATGCTCATTTCACCTTTAAAAATGTTGATGATCTGTGGGAGTTCATCGAGACTGGTTTTACGTAGGAACTTACCTACTTTAGTAATCCACTGTTCTGGGTTTGCTAATAGATGTGTCGGCGTATCCTTCGGTGTATCGATCCGCATGGTTCTGAATTTTAGGATATTGAAATGGCTTTTATGGATTCCCACACGTTTCTGTTTAAACAGTACAGGACCTTTTGAGTCTAGCTTAATGGCGATGATAATCGCTAAAAAAATGGGTGATAAAACGATTAATCCTATTCCTGACAGTAAAATGTCGATTAATCTTTTGATTTTAAGGTAATTCATGGTATTGCTCCTATGTAAATCATATTTAGTTTTGCGGTTTAATGACCTTGCCAGCATCAGCTTTGGTGAGGTTTTTTATGTGACTTCCTGCCATGACGATGGCACCTGAATTAATGTGGCAGCATTCACCGATAGTGACATCATGATCAATTAATGTTCCAATACCGATTATTGTTCCTGCTTTTATCTTAGCCCGCGTATTTACCACAGCATTCGGTAAAATGGCGACACCTTCTTCTATAATAGCGGAGGGGCTCACATAGGCTCTCGGATGAACCAGCGCGGGGATGTGATAGCCTAGTTCTTTAGCATTCAAAAACCAAGTGTGTCTTAAGGCGTTATCACCGAACGCGACGAATGCATCACTGTATGACTCTTTAAACCGCTTAAGTTCATTACAGGTTCCGATGGCGATATCTGACCCTTCATCGATAAAATCGATTTTCTTATAGATTCCCAGTGCTTGTGCGGTTTCTTTTACCACGTGACCGTGTCCACCAGCGCCGATAATTAATAAGTTCATGGTTGCACCTCTTATAATGTACTTCACATGCGTTATCCCTCTCACTACGCCCCACCTCTGTGCGGCGGGAGGATTGGCACAACGCCTAATTTATCATAGCAAACAGTAAGTTCTATAAATTATACATTTTGCATAGAAATGTCACTTGCGCAGCTCGGTGAGGTAGGCCCGGAACTCGGCGTTCACGGGGTTGTCGCGGATGCGTAGGTTCATGGGTGGGTTATAGGCGGCGAGGAGCTGGAGCTCTTCTCCATCTATGTCCTCTGTGGGGAGGTAAAGGAAGTAGAGGTTTTCGTAGATCCAGGCGCTGAGCTGGGCTTCGTGGTCGCTGGTGAACTGGTAGGTGCGGCGCGTGAGGTGATGGCGGTCCAGTGCCAGGAGCGTGCCGAGGCTTTTTCTCAGGGTGGAGTTTTGCGCGGTGAGCTGTAGGTGATCCTTTAGGCGGGCACGCAGGTTGTTCGTGGTGCCGATATAGAGGATGGGGCTGCTCTTATAGTAGTTAAAGGTGGCGGTGCGTAGCGGGATGGGTAAATCCTGTAGGTAGTTCGACAGGGTTACCACGACGCCAGGTGTCTGCGGGACGACCCGGAGTTCTTCGATTTTCGGACTGAACCGGTTATACAGCTTAAACGATCTGGGCATGATGTCCCCCCTTCGGTCTATGGGGAATCACTTTAGTGTTCAAAAACGACGAATAGCCTCGGTGTTTACCGAAGCTTATGGTGTATGGGCTTTTCAGTTTTAATATGTAATGCAGTCCATAAATATGTATCGTCTGCGGGACGCCTTTGAACCCTCATAGAGATCCTCACGTTAATAATTTATTCACATTTCGCGTATCGCATTTAGGATACCATTTTTTGCCCCTAGGTTCAATGCGTGATGGGCATAAATCAGGGGTATAAGGGGGCATTTAATCATACGATTTAGCAAGGTATGTAAGAAAATTTTATCATCTCAACATAGGGTGTAAGTCCTAGGGAAATGCTGGAAACGAATGAAATGTAAGGTAATGAAAGATGTCTTTTTTGACAGAGATGGTTATAATAAAATCGGTTGCGCTATATGCGCCACCATTTTGAACTCTCGTTATAAGGAAGGTTAAAGAAGATAATGAACGAAAGTATACAGATAATGGCCATTCATTTATGGATGATCCTGGGAGCAATTCCCCTATGTACGCTGATGCTTAATCCAGAGATAAAACAAATGAAGCTGAAGCATACTATCGGCTTTTGGTTATGTCATGCAGCCACTATACCATTTTATTATGTGCTTACCCCGTTTTTAAGGATCCCGCTTTCTCTTTTCGCCATTGCTTGTTCTTTAGTGCTGTTCGGGCGCGTCAACCTTAACCAGTCCATGTGGATTAGTGCCATCGCCATGGGATTTTTATTTATGATGGATATCGTTGTAAGTGCGATTGTGCCATTTGAAGTTGAGATGATGTATTCAAGCAACCCTATGACTGCATGGCTGGGCGTTATTCTGGTGATCATATCCAATCTGGTCTACTTAGGGATCGTTTTTCTACTGATCAGAAAGCACGTCCATAAGCTCATCCAGAACAAGTCTTATATTAAGCGCTATCAGATTACGCTATCGGTGGTAACACTCGTCGTCACTGTGATCATCATCCTGTTTCTATTACTCACCTCTCCGAATTTCTATTACGGAGATGCACATCCGGCATTATTTACAGGATTCTTTATCGCGCTGATAGCTGCCGGTATCGCCGCCATCATTATCCTAGACAAATACTTTAAGAAAATCTATGAGCTGAATCAGATTAAGGCGCAGCTCAGTGGCGCTAAAAAGGCGGCTCCGAGACGAACCCCTTTTGAGGAGAGCATCGAGTTTGAGCTTTATAACATGGACTTCGATGAGCTGTTCTCTGATGACGTGGAAATCCAGAACGCCATCTACTCTGGTCCTAACAGTCAAATCTATGTGTTTCAACATAAATCGGATCAAAAGCGTTTTATCTTAAAGGCCATCGAAAAGCAAAATGGCATCCAGTATAACTTCGATGTCCTTAATTCTCTGGACCATCCGAACATCGCCCCTATGGTGAAGTGGCGTGAGGGCGAAAAGTATTACTTTATCGTGAAGGCTTATGCGCCTGGTCGAGATGCGTACTCACTGGTAAAGGAAAATGGACCGTTTAATGTGGCGGATGCTCTAAAAATCATCCGTCAGCTATGTGATGCGCTTTCGTACCTTCATCATCAGGATCCACCCCTGATCTGCCGTGATGTGAAGCCTAATAATATCGTATTAGATGAAGCGCTGACGCTGTCACTTATCGATATCGAAACCCTGCGGAAGACTTCCGACACCAGTGATGCGGATACCTTTATCGTGGGCACGAAGGGCTATGCTGCACCTGAGCAGTACGGCTTTTCCCAAACGACGGCTACGTCTGATATCTTCGGAATCGGAGCCACACTGTATTTCCTGCTCACTGGTGAGGACCCGGATCATAAGCGGATTTCACTGCTTCATACATTAGGTGATGATGAGCTACCGAGTCTGGCGATAAAGCCATTGATTCCGGTGATTCAAAAGTGTATGGCCTTCTCACCTGCTGATCGTTATGCTTCGGTGGATGTGCTGGTAGAAGAATGCGAACAACTTAATCTTTCGTTTTAAGGGCAAAATAAAGGAACGCTTATGCGTTCCTTTTTGAATGCCTAAATGTAAGGTTGATGGTGGTTGTGGTTTAAAGTTTTTCGATGGTTTCGAGGTCGAGGCCGGTGTTTTCTTGGATGGTTTTACTGTCCATGCCATTATTTTTCATTTTTTTAGCGACTTGTTTAATTCCTTCATTAATCCCCTTGTTCGTAGCATCATCTAATCTTTGAATTTGATCCATGATTCCCATTTGAAGGTTTAAGGCTTCATAATACAAATCTGGATCATCTTTTATCGATTCATATTTTTCGATCGCCTTTAATAAATGCTCAGGCAAATCTGTTCTATCTTTTAATGCCATTAGATCGCCCTCCTTCCTTAGGCTAAGGAACTCAGCCCAATCGATCAAAACTTCGTTCTCTATAGCTCTATTATATGCGTTAAGCTTTGAAAGTTCAAGGAAATGGATTTCCAAGTGATCCGTTAACAATTCATTTTCTTTCGTCTCTAACAATTGAAATTTGGTGTGCATTCGTGGCATTTTAAATAATTCGAAATACACGATATTAATGACGACGCATTTTTTGAGTTTATCATAAGTCTCGCTTTTCTTTAAATTGCCACTATAAATTTTTGCCCAGTAATAGAGAATTCTTTCTTTATATGCAACCTGATTAATTACCTGTATCTCGACATCGATTTCTGTCTTGTCTTTAAGCTTTATTCTCAGATCAAGCCGACTTGATTTCTGCTCAACATTCTCTGGCATCAACTCATTGTTTAGTAGCTCAAGTTCTTCAAATGATTCAAGTGGTAATTCCATGATGCTACTTAAAAGCGACATTAATGGGCCTTTTTCACTTTCATTACCAAAAATAGATTTAAATACGACATCGATATGTGGTGCGATAAAAACATCCTTATTCATAAGAAAACCTCCTAATATTTGTAAGAATAGTATATCGCAAAGTTAAACAAATGAATACCATTTATTTCCATTTTTTAATCATCATCATCGTTCACTTTTTGGCAAAATAAAAGAACGCTTATGCGTTCCTTTTCGCTTTCATGATTCTATTTCTCCCCATCCATCCGGACGCTTTGCATAAAGTACTTGTTCAGGACGATGTAGATGATCAGGATCGGGACTAGGGAGATAACGCTGGCGGCCATGACTTCATCCCACTGGGTGATGCCACTGTAACGGCTCATCATGGATTGGATGCCCACGGTGAGCGTGTATTTGGAGGGCGTCTGGAGGTAGAGCTTCGGCTGTAGAAACGCATTCCAGTATCCGAGGAAAATAAAGACCGATTGTGTGGCGATGGGGGCCTTCGCCAGTGGCATGGCGATTCTAAAAAAGGTCCCCAATGGTCCTAAGCCATCGATGGCGGCAGCCTCCTCCACATCCTTTGGAAAGTTCATATAGAACTGGCGCATCATGAAGATGTAGGTGGCGTTCACCGCTGTGGGAAATAGGATGGCGGCATAGCTGTTGATCATCCCGAGATTTTTCACGATCAGATAGTTCGGGATCAGGAGCACCTGTCCAGGCACCATGATGGTGGCGAGGATGATGTAGAACACCAGGTTTCGCCCCCTAAAGTGGAGTCTGGAGAGGGAGTATCCCGCCATGGAGTTTAGGATGACGTTGATGACAGTGCCCACGGTGCAGATCAGAAAAGAGTTGAACACCCAACGGATAAAGTACTCATCCATAGTAAAGAGCTTCGTAAAGGCGTTAAGGGTGGGTTCCTTCGGCAGGATGGACATGCTACCTGAAGTGATTTCCTGATAGGTCTTAAATGAGCCAGATACCGCCCAGAGAAAGGGAAACAGCGTAAACGCCGCATAGGTGAGTAATATGCCGTAAAGCAGGGGTTTCAGTAGCTTATTCTTTTTTTCCATCTTCCCCACCTCAATACAAGTTTTCGGACTTGTTTATTTTTTGTGCGATAAACGAAATGATAAAGATCAGCAGCGCCAGTGAAATCGACATGGCAGCGGCATACCCCATGGTGTTGTTCTGTCCAAAGGCGTTACGATAAATCAGGAGTGCCACGGTCAAGGTGGAATTTTCCGGTCCGCCGGAGCCGTTTGAGAAGATATACGCCTGATCGAACATCTGGAACGTGCCCACGATTCCCATCAAAAGCACAAACGTCGTAATCGGCTTTAACTGTGGCACCGTAATATGGAAAAAGCGCTGCACGGCATTTGCCCCATCCACCTCTGCCGCTTCATAGATGCTATAAGGAATATCCTGAAGGCCTGCCAAATAGATGGTCATAAAGAACGGCACTGTGGACCAGATATTCATGGCCATGATGACCTGTAGGGCCACCTTCGCATTATTCAGAAAGTTGATCGGCTCACTTAGTGCACCAGTGGCCAGTGCGATTTGGTTGATCGGTCCGTTGAGGCTAAACAGGAACATGAAGATCATGGTCAGCGCCGCACTGGAGGTCAGTGTGGGCAGAAAGTAGACGATCCTAAACTGCAGCCTGCCGTGGAGCTTAGCGTTCAGCACGGAAGCCATAACCAGAGCTAGGAACGTCTGGATCGGCACTACGATGGACACGAACAGGATCGTATTTCTAAACGCGCGCAGTGAGCTCGTGTCCGACAGGATGCGCTTATAGTTATCGATGCCGACGAAGCTCATGTCACCGGTAAATAGGTTTACGCGGTGGAATGAGATATAAATGGCGAATAAGATGGATAAGATGACGAAGATGCCGATGACCACCACTGCAGGAAGGACGAAAAATGCACCTTGCATCGCTTCACGTTGTTTACGTTTCACTACCGGTACCCCCATTAACCGTAATAATGACGAAGTGGCGGGGATTTCTCCCCGCACTTATAAGAGCATATTTTAGTTATTTGCCTCGATGGTTTTATTTGCTTCGTCCTGAGCCATTTTTAAAGCCTCTTCTAGGGTGCGCTCACCGCTGATATAGGAAGGCATATAGTTCTGGAATTCCACGTTGATGGTGTCCATGGTGGTGCCTTTTTGCCATGGTGTGGCATATTCAGCGCCTTTGATGTGTGGGGCTTTAAGTGGATCGTTCATGACATCCGTCGCCAGGGTGACGTCCTCTCTCGATGGCAGTACGCCAGCGCCAGTGGTCCATGTCGCCATGCCTTCAGTACCTGTCGCATACTGGATAAATGCAGATGCTGCATCCACGGATTTAGAAGAAGCATTGATGGCATAGCCTACGGTAAAGACCATAGTGCCCTTCTCCCCTTTAAAGGTCGGAAGCTCCATAACACCGAAATCCACATCTGGGAAGTTTTGCTCAAGGAAGCCTAACGACCAGTTACCCTCGATCATGATTGCTGTGCGCTGATTACCAAACGCATCGCCGTTCCAGCCAGTACCTAAATCGGCTGGGGTTACAAGTTTGCCTGCTTTAGCGGCTTCGTATTCGTATTTAAGGTTTTCCACCACTGCTGGGTCTGCGAGGTTCGAGTAAAGCTCATCCTTAACGATGGATGCGCCGCCCGCTTCAGCCATAAAGAGGTTTCTTGCGATGTCACGGTTATACGTCATCGGTACCATGGTATCGGGAAGTGTCGCTTTCAAGGTTTCTAAATAATCACCTGTAAAGAGCTCTTCTAAAGTGCCAGGGATTTGTGCCGGGTCTACAACCGCTTTATTATAGTAAAGGGCAAGTGTCGAGTAGTCCTTGCTCACGGCATAGTACTGACCATCCTTTAAGAATGCGTCACGTAATGGCTGATAAAACGCATCGAGTTCAAAAGTGGCTTCATCCAGTGGCATTAAAACGCCTTGCTCGATATAGAACGGCGCCATATAAGCATCCACATAGAATACATCCGGTCCACTACCGCCGATCAGCTCTGCTTGGAGCTCTGTATTATAATCTGAATACACGCGCTCTTCCACTTTCACGCCTGTGGCCGCTTCGAAATCGGTGACCATCTGTTTAAATGCTGCTGTTTCTGCATCGTTACCACCCCATCTGCCGATAACCACGGTTTGTCCAGCGAGACTATTCTCAGTCGCCGCTGTTTCTGAAGCTACTGTGGTTTCAGCTGCTGTGGCTTCTGTGGACTCCGCCGACTGTCCACATCCAGATAAGAGTGCCCCCATCAACATCATTACCAGAAATAGTGCCATAAATCTTCTCATAAATTCCTCCCGCACATCATTAATATTCGACAATGTCTATATCAATTCAGAAACGCTATCGTTTTCACCTGATTGCTTGCGCTTCCTTCATTGTCTTTGTTTTGCCTACTGTTCGTCAAGTGTTTCTTTTAGTCGCGGTAAACGATTCTCACCTTTTCATCGAAAATATAGTACTTTCCAAAAACCTCGATTTCTATACGTGTTTGCGTGTCCGCCTTTTCCACCAGAAGCTCACTGTTCGTTATGGTGATTTGAAGGGGTTCGCCTTTCCAAAAAATCTGAAACTTCAGTGAACGCCAGCCTTCAGGCAGATGAGGGTTAATCCTCAGTCTACCGTCGATCATACGCACACCGCCGAACCCGATGATGATACTCTGCCAGAGTCCGCCCAGTGAAGCGGCATGGATCCCGTGATCACTGGAATGCAGCTTAGGTCCGAGGTCGATTTCAGCAGCGCGTTTGAACAGGTCATAAGCAAGTCTATCGTGTCCAAGGTCAGTGGCCATGATCACGTGCGTCGATAGACTCAGCGACGAATCGTGCAGTGTCTTCGGTTCGTAATAGTCCCAGTTGGCTTTCTTCACCTCAGGTGAAAACTGATTCTCTAAAAGGTACATGAGGATCATCACATCCGCCTGTTTAGATACCTGAAGCGCATTTACCTGCGTGAGATTATAGGTTCTAAAGATTTCTCCCACGTGAGCGCTGTTCTTATACCGGGTGAGATCGAGGGTGGGTTTCTGGAGATAGGTGCTGTCTTGCGGAATCACACCGTCCCTTTGCGGTTCGGGTAAATAGAGCCTTTCTAATTTATAGATCCAGTCCTCAGGTGCCTTTCGTCCTAATGCCTCTGAATAGTATATCGCCAGCTGGATATTAAAGGCTGCCATGTAATTCGTAAAAGCATTGTCATCCACATGCTCTTTATACTCATCTGGCCCCACCACCTGGTTGATGTGATACCGCTGGTCAGTAGCACTCCACTCCAGTCGTGAGCACCAGAAGCGTGCCGTTTCGAAGATGATTTCATAGCCATAAGCCGTCATAAACGCCTCGTCGCCTGTGAGCTGATAGTACTGCCAAACCGCAAACGCGATATCCGCAGTGATGTGCTGCTCGATGAACCCGGACCAGATCTTCGTGGATTCGCCAGTGACGATATCCGCCGCGCCCCAGACAGGTGTTACCTCGCCGTCTGCCAGCCATGCGGACTCCCAAGGATACATCGCGCCTTCGTAGCCGTTCTCCTTCGCCTTTCGCCGCGCCCCTTCTAGGGTCAAATAGCGATAGGTCAGTAGCCGCTTCGCGATTTCCGGATTCGTGTAGCTGTAATATGGGAGGATAAAAATTTCCGTATCCCAGAACGTGTGCCCTTTATAGCCTTCTCCTGTCAGCCCCTTTGCGCCAATATTCATGCGCATGTCATGGACAGGGGTCATAATTCGCAAATGGTACTGTGCAAAGCGTATCGCCAGCT
>Ga0208243_1000934_pt1 | contig 11812 bp, 10 predicted proteins | sample Subbio2Aug_QV12A_FD_184826 | JGI IMG/M metagenome (GOLD analysis project Ga0208243, IMG submission 184826) | Serpentinite rock and fluid subsurface biosphere microbial communities from McLaughlin Reserve, California, USA - CR12Aug_QV12A (SPAdes) | ecosystem: Environmental > Terrestrial > Deep...
ATTAGTTCTGAACAAAAGAACTCAATCCATCAGCTAATACACGATCGTTGCTCAATCTGGGTACTTTATTCTGCCCACCTAATTTCCCAATCGATCGCATATAATCAATGAACCCATTTTTTCTGATCTTATTAATTTGTAATCGTTGTAAGATATTACCCCTGATCAGATCATCGTAATACACATTCTTCTCTCGCAGGTTATTGTCCATTTGTTCAATAAAAGCGCTCATGTCGTCCGGTTCTTTTTCAAATTCAATGAACCATTCATGATAGCTTTTCCCTTCTCCTTGGGCAATCATGGGGGCCACGGTAAATTCAACAATACTGGCACCATTGGCTGTTGCTGCTTTCAGTAAAGCCGCTTCTACTTCTTCACCAATCACATGTTCTCCAAAAGCGGAAATAAAATGCTTGATTCTACCCGTCACCACCAATCGATAAGGATCTGTACTCAAGAACTTCACCGTATCTCCAATATTATATCCCCACAACCCTGCATTGCTATTGATGATCAGTGCATAATTCTGCCCAACTTTCACGTCTTTCAGACTTAAACGAGTAGGATTTTCTGAAAAGATTTCTCCTGCCGGAATAAACTCGAAAAAAATACCGCTGTTGGTATTCAGTAAAAGTCCATCTGCCTCCTGACTATCCTGAAAAGCAAAAAAACCTTCACTGGCAGGAAACAATTCAATCGTATCAACTTTTCGTCCAATACTTTCAAAAAGTTTGGCACGATAAGGTTCAAAATTCACCCCACCTTGCACCATCACGCTGAAATGCGGAAACAAGTCTCCTACTTTCTTACCACTTTTCTCGATGAGTCGATCGAAATACATCTGCATCCAGGGTGGGATACCGCTGATCAGACTCATGTCTTTTCGAATGGTTTCTTCAACAATTTTATCCAATTTGGTCTCCCAGTCTTCAATACAATTGGTTTCGTAGCTGGGCAATTGGTTCGTACGCAGATAACTGGGTATATGATGATTAACGATACCACTCAAACGACCGGTTGGTATACCACCTACTCTTTCCAGTTCAGGAGAACCGCTCAAAAAGATCATCTTCCCGCCAGCAAATGCACTATTGCCGGTCTCTGCCATATAACAAAGCAGCGCATTGCGGGCTGTATTGATATGATTGGGGATCGAATCTTTGGTGATGGGAATGTATTTGACCCCACTGGTAGTACCACTGGTTTTAGCAAAATAGATGGGTTTCCCTTTCCAAAGTATGTTTTCCTTACCCTCTTTTACCTGATTGATATAGGGTTTTAACAACTCATAGTCTCGTATAGGAATGGCTTGATAAAACTCCTCATAAGTATGTACAGCTTCCAAATGATGGTCTTTCCCAAAAACAGTACCCTTCCCAATTTTAAGGAGCTGTTTAAGAATTGCTTCCTGGTCTGAAAGGGCATTACTGCTGTTTCTACGTATCTGTTTATGGATGTATTGGGCAAAAGGTTTTGCCAATAAGGATTTCAGGTTCATATGAAATGACCGGTCTTGAAGACAGGTAGGGACAAAAATAGACAGAAGTTGGGGTTTATGGGGCGAAAGGATGCTAATATTCTAAATAATTAAAAATCAAACAGATGTAAAAAATCAGGGGTTGTGGCAATAGCGGAGTGATCTAATCTAGTAGACAAAAGAGATGTATTTTCGTTTTTCCACGCTCGTGAATAGAATTATTTCAAAAATCTTTGCAAAATTCCCCTTCAAATCCCTACCTTTGCCGTCCTAATTTTGGATAGCTATGTTAGCAGTTGTAAAAATCGCAGGTCAGCAATTTAAGGTACAGGAAGGACAAAGCCTGTATGTTCCTCACCTGCAGGGTAAAACCGGAGATAAAGTAGAGTTCACCGATGTATTGTTTACAGACAATGCAGGTACCGTTGCGGCGGGTAGTCAAGTAAAAGCTACCGTTAAAGCTGAGATCATTAGTGATCTGGTACAGGGTGATAAAGTGATCGCCTTCAAAATGAAAAGAAGGAAGGGCTTCCGTAAGAAGCATGGTCATAGAACCCACTATACTCGTATCAAAATCGAAAGCATCGCTTAGTAAAAAACATGATCTTGTTTCATCCCTGTGTAACAGTGAAACAGATTTTAAAACAATAAACCATGGCACACAAAAAAGGTGAAGGTAGTGTAAAGAACGGCCGCGATTCACAGAGCAAACGTCTCGGTGTAAAGATTTATGGTGGTCAGCCTGCTATCGCTGGCAATATCATTGTTCGTCAGAGAGGTACTGTTTACCATCCTGGTAAAAATGTAGGTGTTGGATCTGACTATACTTTGTTTGCATTATCAGACGGTATCGTTGAATTTAAAAAAGGAAAAAACGACAAGACAACTGTTTCAGTTAGTCCGGTTGCAGAGACTGCATAAAAAAAATTTTTTGTAGTTACAAATAAGTTTTTATTTTTAATGTATTATTTACTAACCATTAAATCTAAAAAACATGGCAACTGCAAAAAAAGCTGCTAAGAAAGCTGCACCAAAGAAAGCTGCTAAAAAAGCTGCTCCTAAAAAAGCTGCAAAGAAAGCTGCTCCTAAGAAAGCTGCTAAAAAAGCTGCTCCTAAAAAGGCTGCTAAAAAAGCTGCTCCTAAGAAGAAAGCTGCTAAGAAAGCCGCTAAAAAGAAGTAATCTTAGTTTAGCTTCTGCTAAAATAGATTTAAAAGTCCCGCAAATTGCGGGACTTTTTTTGTGCTAACTTCACCCTTCTCTTATATTTTTCCCATATGACCAACGAAGCAATTGCGGCTAATTTTTCATTATTATCGAAGCTCATGGATATCCATGGGGATAATGCGTTTAAAGCCAAATCCTATGCCAGTGCGGCTTTCAGCATAGACAAACTACCCGTTGAATTATCGACCCTGTCTCACGATAAAATTTTTGTTCAGAAAGGAATCGGAGAAAGTACCGGAAAAAAAATCATTGAGCAATTGGAAACGGGCAGACTTTCTGTTTTGGATGAATACCTCTCTAAAACACCGGAAGGGATTATTGAGATGTTGGGGATCAAAGGTATTGGTCCAAAGAAAATTGCTACTATTTGGAAAGAATTGGAAATAGAAACTTTAGGAGAATTATTATACGCTTGTAATGAAAATCGTTTAACACTTTACAAAGGATTTGGAGAAAAAACACAGCATAATATTAGAGAAGCGATCGAGTTTTATTTCAACTCACTGGGTAGCTATCTTTATCAGCAGATGGAAGAATTTGAACCAAAAGCCTCCGAAAAGTTGTTTCAAAGCTTCCCGGGTGAGCAATTTTTATCCACAGGAGCCTATCGAAAACAGCATGAAATTGTGGATATCCTTGAGTGGGTTACAACTGCTTCATTAGAACAATTGAAGTCGTTTTTTATCCAGCATCAATTTACAATTGTCTCTGAAAAAACTTCTTACTTATCCGTAAAAGCAATAGAAAATGTGACGCTTGGATTTTTTATTGCTTCCACTGATACCTATTTTCAACAACAATTTGAAACGAGTTGCAGCGATGCATTCTTATTGGCTTGGAAAGAAATGTATCCATCTTATGCTTCTACTAAATACCCATCAGAAGAAGCAATTTTTGAGCAAGCAGGTATTGCTTATATCCCACCCTATTATCGTGAAGATCCATCTGTGCTAGAAAAAGCTAAAAAGCAATCACTTCCTGTAGTTATTCAACCGGAAGATATCAAGGGAATCATCCATAGTCATAGTAAATGGAGTGATGGAAGTCACAGCCTAGAAGAAATGGCTAAAGCCGCTAAAGAACAAGGATTGGAATATTTGGTGATTAGCGACCATTCGAAATCTGCTTTTTATGCGAGTGGATTAGCAATTGAACGGGTAATTGCACAACACCAACAAATTGACGAACTCAATCAGCAACTAGGATCATTTCGTATTTATAAAAGCATTGAAAGTGATATCCTGAATGATGGTAGCCTGGACTATCCAGACGAAATCCTTGCGACATTTGATCTTATCATCGCCTCTATTCACTCTAACCTCAAAATGCCGCAGGATAAAGCCATGATGCGCTTGATCAATGCGATTGAAAATCCTTATACAAGTATTCTGGGACACATGACTGGCAGACTTTTACTGAGTAGAAATGGGTATCCGGTAGATCATGCAAAAATTATTGATGCCTGTGCTGCCAATGATGTGGTGATTGAGCTGAATGCTCACCCACGCAGATTGGATATTGATTGGCGTTGGATTGGAAAAGCTTTGGATAAAGGTGTATTGATCTCCATCAATCCCGATGCCCATGCAATTGATGGATTTAAGGATTACAGATATGGAGTACTGGCAGCCCAAAAAGCCGGATTAACAAAAGAGCAGAATCTCAGTAGTTTTTCGAAAGAACAATTCGAGGCTTTTCTGGTACAACAACATGCCAAAAGACCCTAATCAATGTAAACAGCCCCTATCAAATCATCAGATGCTAAGTAGTAGCTACCGGTAATTGTATAAAGAAAGTAGTACCAACGCCTTCTTCAGTTTCAAACCAAATGCGTCCATTCGCATTCTCAACAATTCCTTTACACATGGCGAGACCTAATCCTGTACCTGAAGATTTGGTTGTAAAGTTGGGCGTAAATATTTTCGACTGCATAGATGTTGGGATACCTCCTGCATTGTCTTTAATAGACAAATACACCGCCTCATTCTTTATTTCTAGTGAAACACCAACTTCAACCGCTTCGTCACCGGATCTTGCTTCTGATGCATTCTGTAATAAATTCGTCAATAAACGATTCATTTGTACCCTGTCTGCCAATACAGGTATAGAACGATTTTGAGGTTCCCAATGAATCTGTAATCCGGGATGTGTTTGATACAATCGAACAACCGAATCAATGACTTCCTGAAGATTCAGTTTCTCGATCTGAGCATTCCCAATATTGGCAAACTGTGAAAACTCTCCGGCTATTTTTGAGAGCTGATCAATCTGTTCAATGAGTGTAACAGCCATATTCGATGTTAGCTGTTTAACATCAGGAGCCCCATTCAAAATGGCTTTTTGAAGATATTGTATACTCAACTTCATGGGCGTGAGCGGGTTCTTGATCTCATGCGCCACCTGTCTTGCCATTTCTCGCCACGCGCCTTCCCTTTCGCTTCTGGCCAATGCTTGTGCACTGTCTTCCAGCTTTTTTACCATTTTATTATACTCTGCAACTAACAAGCCAATCTCATCATTGCGCGTCCAAACAATTTCCTGATTGTCTTTACCGATATTCATTTGTCGCATCTTCTCAGCAATCAAACTGAATGACGCAGTGATCCTGCTGGTTAAAAAGAAGGCTATGGCACCTGCTACCAGAAAGATAAAGGCATTCAAATTGATCAATGTTGCCAAGAAACCGGATATTTCCTGGTTTAATTCATTCTGTGAATTGAGATACGGAATATTGAGGTAAGCATAATTTTCTCCGGATTCATCTGAAAGAGGAACATAAATACTCAGGTATTCAAAGTCTCCTACTTTTTCTGATTGGATATAGCGAATATTGTTATCAAAATGCAATTGCTGATACGCCCTGGGTTCCATTTGGGTACTGAGCAAATGTTTATTGTAGATATAAGGTTGCGTCGAAATGAGCAGGTTTCCATTGACATCATAAAAATTGACATCTACATTATGTAAGTCAGAAACTTCTGCAATATCTCTTTCCAGGGTTTTTGTGAGCACATTACTTTGAACTGTCAAGACATCATCAAAACTAAACTGCGAATTCAGTTTACTATTGATCTCATTACCCATTACCTGAATGGTCTTTGACAAACGTTCTTCATTGCTTCTGTTGAATCGGATGATAAAGAAGGAAATAGTGGCGATACCTATCACTACAAATGAGAAAACACTCAAGAATATAATGGTAGATTGTATCTGTGTTCGAATATTAAACCGGAACAATTTTTTAATCTCATGCCATTTGAATCTTGCTTTTAATAATTGTCCACCAGTATGAAATAAGAAAACAATGAATAAAAATGAGCAGAATAAATAGGCAAATAAGGTCAATGACTCTACCAACCAGGTATTTCTTTTAACCAAAAGCACCTGCTTATCATCTCCACTATTATACCATAACTCACTATAGTCTCCTACTACCTTATAGGTATATTCAAATTCAGGTACTTCTTTTCTATTGAGACGCGATGGAAAACTATATGTATTGAAATAATTAATCAAAGCGCCTCTGTTATAAATAGCATAGGCATAATTCGTATTCAAATCTGAAGACAGATCCTGTGCCTGATTGAATAATTCTGGATATAAAGCCTCACTTTTATACCGCTTGGATTTTGCGATCACAAAAATGTAACCCAAGGTATTTTTTTGATCTTTTACTTCTTTTTGATAGAGATAACTAAACCCTTCACCAGTATTGTCATAACTGTACAATCCGGGGATCACAGTAGGTCTTGCTTGATTGAGAACAATGGTCTTAATAGCGGCATAATCCGTAGAGTCTTCATTGTATAAAGGATGATAGAGACTATCAAATGTATAAATACGGGTATCATATTTATTAAGGTACCCTGAAAAATTCTGATTGATCAGACTATCCTTGATAAACTTATTCGTATACTCACTCTGAAAACGATGAAAATTTTGTTTTAAAAACTCATCATCAAAGTTGGTAGCAGCAATATTCAACAAATTTTCTCCTGATGGATCCACTTGTAATGCTAATTTTTGTGCGATCCTCTTACGTTGCTCAAACTCTGTGATCCGATTTTCATACATCACCACTGCAGCTATGGAAAAAGTAAAGAACATCACCCAAAAAATAAAAAAGGGTGATCGCAATAAAGGCAAATGCAAGTCTGATTTACGTAAATGCAGAATAACAAGGTATAAAATCAACCAGAGCAACACACCTAAGCCTGATGGAATCTCTTTATTGGAATAAAATAAAAGCAAACATAGGAATCCACTAATTGCCACTGTGATAGCTTGTTCAAACAAAGGAAATTTACGCTCTGTAATAGGTCGGAGAATGATCTGTGAGAATTCAAAAAAACTGAGTACGAGAAAACATAAGATTACAAAAGAAATAACGCTATAAAAATCAAGACTGAAAAAGTTGGTTACATCTGTTGATATTTTTGAGTCTTGAACCAGACTTTTAATGACCCCTGCAACCAGATAGCCCATGAAAGTGAGCAAAAAAACACCCCCATAGTTCCTGATTTTAACCGGCATTGGTCGTATAAACCAGGTCTTACCATCCGTATAATTTTTATAGACGCCAATTAGCCAAAATAATAAAACAGCATTCACCAATAAATCTCCCAATGAAGGATGCAATACGTTGGACGCATAGATCGAGGGATCATACAATGGCAGTTTCGAATAATCAAAAGGAAAATTAAATTGATAGGCAATCAATCGAATGAATACAACCAATCCTACCAATAAGATATAGCCCATTCGAAATCCATTTCTTTGCATTACTTCAATAGAAATGGAATGTAGAAAAACCAACAAAAAAACAATTGCGAGTACCCGCAGTGCAATGGTAACACTATCGTAAGACAGAAAGGATTTGCCCGGTTTTAATCGAATTCCGAATAACTCATCGCCTTTGTTATTATAAATCGGCAATACCCCTTCACCCGGTACAGTAATCAACTCATATTGCTCATCTAATCCCGTATACCCCGCGAAATCACTATGGAGATATTTATTTTCAATGAAATAAGACCATCGTATCGGTATCATACCTACAACCAATAGCTCACCATCATGTAACACAACTTTCTTCTTGATGATCTCAAATTCACCATTTCGTTTCACAGAAAACCAGCTGCTATCTTGTCTGTATAAATCATCAGGTACAGTATAGTATTGATTGGTATTCCAGTATAACAATGAGGGGGAGGAACCAGGATTGAGATCGTATATGAATAAGCCATACCCCTCTTTAACCATTTTTTCTTTCTGATCATTGTTGTGGGGGCCGATCAGGGCATTGATTCTAGATGTATCCTCTACCAGCTCTTCTAATTTCTCTTCGAGGCGAACGATTCTTTGAGAAAGTTTTGATTGAACTTTTTGGGGTGATGCATTATAACTCCAGTAGTTGATGAAAATAAATGAGAAAGTATACAACCATGCGGCTGTAATGATCAAATAACCATGCCTATATATTGCTTTTTTAAGTGTGCTGATCAAGGTGCAATTTTTTTCTTTTTGATCTCATTCCAGAGCTCATCCATCGCTTCCAGTGACATATTACCCAACTGAAGTCCTTTCTCTGCAGCCATCTTTTCCATTTCCTGAAAACGATACATAAACTTTTTATTCGTTCGCTCTAAAGCCGCTTCGGCGTCAACCTGCAAAAACCGTGCATAATTCACCAAACTAAAAAGTAAATCACCAAACTCCTCTTCAATGGCCTCTTTTTCATCCGATTGAACGGCTTCCAGCAATTCTCCGGTTTCCTCCTGTACTTTTTTCCATACATCCTCCCGATTATCCCACTCAAAACCCACTTGTTTTGCCTTTTCCTGAATTCTTGCCGCTTTCACAACGGCAGGTAAAGATTGAGGAACACCACTTAGAACAGACTTTTTGCCTTCTTTCATCTTGATCTGTTCCCAATTTCTTTTTACATCCTCCGCATCATTCACTTTCACATCCCCATAAATATGTGGGTGACGATTGATCAACTTCGTCGCAATTCCATCGATTACTTCTTGTAACACAAATTGTTGCTGCTCTGTGCCAATCTTACTGTAAAAAAGAATATGCAGCATCATGTCTCCTAACTCTTCTTTGATACCCTTCCAATCATTAGCGTCAATAGCATCTGCAAGCTCATAGGTTTCTTCGATGGTCATCGAACGAAGTGTATGTATGGTCTGTTTACGATCCCATGGACATTGCTCGCGCAGTTCATCCATGATTGTCACCAACTTTAAAAAGCTATTCGCCAATTCATTCATAATCTTTCAATTCATGGTTTAAAGAACAAAAGCCGAGAACAAGAAAAATATTCCAAACAATAATAACATCACAAAAAGAGACAATAACAATAGCAATATATACTTGAGTATGGTAATGGCTCTTCTCTGCCCATAGAAGTTACGCATGGATTTATAGATATAAAAAAATCCTGCTACAGTAAAGCTACTTCCTATCCAATCATGCTCCGTATGTGTGATGGCAGTTAGTATACTATTCAACCAAAGACCAATCAAAATGATGATAAATAATGCACAATACAGATGAATGGAATAGATGACATGGTTCACATAGAAGAACTGTTTATGTTTGGCATAGAGCATTAATAAGAGAAGCCCGAATAAAGGCAAAGAAATAAACAGCATTTGTGGGAAGAAATGAATGAATTTATTGGTCACTGCTTTTAAAATAGCCGACCCATCTCCCTTATATTGTTCATTCAAGTGAATATCCTGTCGCTTAATCGCCCTTCTCAGGAACCCATCCCGCTTAGATACCGGTAAAGTAGCTTGAATAGAATCATACTCCATTACAGTTTTCAATTCTCTATGCGACTTATCATTATCTAATGACACCAATGTAAATCCACCCCTTGCTAAAGACTTAACGCTATCCAGTAAAGAACTATCTTTTTTTATCATAGTGATATCAGCTTCCACTTTTCTAAGTCTTTCTTTCAACTTATCAGTAGCGAATTCAACAGTATCTTTTGCTATCTTTTTTCCCAAACGAGCTTTTTCGTCCTGAAGGTCTTCCATCACCTGTTGGAATGTATCTCTTTTCTCTTTAATCTCAATAGCCTCCTCTTTCTGATAAAAACTAAAGAAGATCAAAAAGAAAAAAGCTGAGGTAAACACATACATACGGATGGGGTGCAAATAGTCGGCCCTTCTCCCCCTGAGGTATTCGTGAGATAAGAATCCGGGTCTAAAGAGCAGGTATTTTAGGGTGCTGAAGAACTTTCCATCGAAATGAATGATATCATACACGAAATGAGTTACCAAATGCCAAAAACTGTCTTTGGGCTCAATATTTTCCTGTCCGCAATAATGACAAAAGCGCCCATGCAGAGCTGCCCCACAATTCAGACAAATTTTTTCTTTCCTTTCGGGTAAATGTGACACTTGTTAACGTTTGACTAAAAATACAGAACTAATCCATTGCAGCAAGTGGCTAAGAGCCGATGTTTCCTGAATGTTGAAAAATGAACAGCAGGTTTTAAGTAATTTTACTGCCATGATCATAAGACTTCAGCTCATCTGCTATCTATTTCTGGCTTTGAATGTCAATGCCCAATATTATTTCAATGATATTATTTCCATCAAACAAGGAAATGATCAATACCGACTATTGAGAGCTCAAAAAATTGCTTCTGTAAAAGCTGTTTCATATGAACCGGACAATAGTATCACAGAAGGATTTGCTGTAACACAAGAGATAAGTCGTGACGGTAAAAAAGTAACCATTACTACCACTACTAATAACCAAATCGGCACTACTGTTAACACTTATGATTTAGGGATATTAAAGAGAACACAATCAAACAATAAAAATATCAGCAATAAAACAGATTATACATATGACGCGCAAGGACGGATCAACAGGGTTCATTTATCAACGGTAGATACTTTCATGAATAGTACCATTTCCGAAATTCACGATTGGTCGTATGATGAATATGGGGCACCATCAACCATGTTGAGAATTAAAAACAATGTTGATACCCTTCTTGTAGAATTTGTAAAAGATGATCAGCAAAATATTGGTGAAGAGATATGGCGGAAAAATGGCCGAATTGTGGAACGATATTATTACTACTATAACAGCAATAAACAACTCACGGATATTGTACGGTATAATAGCAAGGCAAAAAAATTACTCCCTGACTTTATATATGAATACAATACAGCCAACCAATTAAGCCAAATGACCCAATTTTCTTTGGGAAGCAACAACTATTTTGTCTGGAAATACAAATACAATGATAAAGGACTGAAAACTGAAGAAGTCTGTAGTGATAAAAGTAAACTTCAAATCGGTAGAATTGAATATCAATATACCGGTTTATAATCCTTCGAAAGTTAATCGAGGTATTTTTTCTTTTTTTCTTCTTTGAATTCCATTTGTTCTATCAATGATTCCGGACTGGGGTTATTGGTAACAGATACTGCAATTTGAAATAGCACAAAACAAAGGACCACGGACATGATCAACTCTCCCCATGTAATCCAATATCCCCAAAATGTATAGACAGCACCCTTCTCAGGCATTCCGGTTTCATAAATAACGGTGAGTTGTTCTCCTTCCGCGATGTTCCTGAAAACATAATGAGGATTAACAGCATATTCTTTGGTTCCTGTATTGAAGACGGCTTTAAGAACAGGTTTACCACTAGCGCTATCCAATTGCTGAATGATTTGCGCCGGTACTTTCACCCCATCAAAATAATCAGGCTGCCGTGTGAACAGCAGATAACAACCGAAACAAACGAGATAAAGAATGAAAACGCCTTTGTACATAGTCAGTGAAAAGTGAAAGGTGAAAGGTGAAAAGCGAAAAGATTATTTTAAACCCCTTTCACTTTTCACCTTTCACCTTTCACCAATAATTAATTAGACAGACTTCTAAAATCCACCGGCACTAACTTACTTACCCCCGGTTCTTGCATGGTAACACCATAGATCACATCTACTGCACCCATTGTTTGTTTGTTGTGGGTTACGATGATAAACTGGGAGTTATCGCTGAACTTTTTGATCATCTGTGTGAACTTACCCACGTTGGCATCATCCAATGGCGCATCTACCTCGTCC
>Ga0208243_1000936_pt1 | contig 11775 bp, 13 predicted proteins | sample Subbio2Aug_QV12A_FD_184826 | JGI IMG/M metagenome (GOLD analysis project Ga0208243, IMG submission 184826) | Serpentinite rock and fluid subsurface biosphere microbial communities from McLaughlin Reserve, California, USA - CR12Aug_QV12A (SPAdes) | ecosystem: Environmental > Terrestrial > Deep...
CCTTTTTTTAATCAAACCGTCAACACAACAGTCGTCCCTCCGTCTTCTCCTGCAACAGCCCTCCCGTAATCATACAACCATCATACAGCACGTACTCTTTTCACCATCCTAAAGCACCACATCAACACCACCTGTTATACCGGTATGGCTGTTGGTGGGTTTACAAAATAAAGAAGTCAGCTATAATTAGAGCCGGGCTATCTTGTTACGAAACGTCCCCTGCGGGAGACGTTTCTGAGAAAAAAGAGAGTAAGCTTCAAAACCCTGCCTTTGAAGTAAGCTGGCTGCAATCATACTGGTTTTACCTCCTGCACAAATCGTTACTACAGGAACCGTCTTGTCAAGATGTAAGCCTTGTAATGCATCAGGATGATTTGCTTTTAGTTTATCATAAGCATTATAATAAACACTGCCGGGAATGAACCATTCTGTTCTTTCCCGGATAGGTCTTATATCAAGGATAGAAACGTCTTTACCTGTTTCTAACCAGGTTCTGAGTGTATTTGTATCAATTTGTTTGATGCTTTCCATATTATGAAGTATTACTGCACAAAGGTGACGGCAATAAATGGCTAATCATTTATCAATAGATAAATAATTGATGAGGAGCTCTCATCTGCATACATCATCAAATAACTTTTATGGTAAAAGAAAATGCGATGGTTTTTGGGAACAGGCAGATTTTGTTATCGCAGGCCTGGTATTGAAGGGTTCCCTTTATTCTATGTTTCCCTTTTGGAATCTCCTTTGCCACCGTAACTGGTATTTTTATTTCAAACACGCCATCATATATATCGAGGAAAATGTCAGTGTCTTCCAGTTGAATTTTTTTTGACCGGGGGTATTGTGGTATACCAGGTTTGATCGTTTTATAGTCACTGATCGCAAGAATCGTAGGGACCAAATATTCATCATTTACTTTATTCGCCTGGATATGATATCCTTTCTTTATTTCAATCTTTATTTTGATCACACTGCTCTCACCTGCATGAACAACAATTTCAGGTACTGTAATCTTTACAATATCAGCAGACTGTAATTCTTTTTTTCCCGGTAACAGGAAAAAAGGGACGATGATCATTACCGGATTCATTGCTGCTCAGTTTGAATAAAGCAGTGCATCTAGTTTTTCTTTTAGCTTCGTCAGCCTCGCATCAAAATTGGTTGTATTCAGCAAAGAATAAAACCTGATCTTTCCTTCTTTATCAATGAGCAGGTTCGAAGCCAAAGGCACTTCGTGTCTGGCAAGGTCAGGTTGCACACCTGCAGGTGCATACCTGGCAGAAACCGTTCCATCCTCATCGAGCAAAACAGGAAATGAGAAACCAAACCGGGCAAACGATTTTTCTACCAGTGCTTTATCTTCTTTCACATCCACAATAAATACCTCCACACCTTTGTCCCGATAGCTGATGAACAATTGCTGCAGGTAAGGTGCTTCGGCATTGCAAAACGGGCACCAGGTAGCCGCAAAATGTATAACAACATACTTGCCTCTTAATTGATCCAGTGAATAGGTTTTCCCATCAAGAGCTTTCAACGTAAAAGAAGGTGCCATTTGCCCCAGCATGGGTTGCTGTTCTTGTGCTTTTACAACAATTGAAAAGCATGTAATAAACAGAACAAACAGGCTTCTGAGGATTGACTTCATCGCTGATTTTTTTAGCTTGAGTATTTATTTTTTTTCTGCAACCAGTGAAACACTTTTTACACCATATTCGTTTGAAGCCCCTTGTGCCGATTTAGAAAGAAAACGGTATGCATCATTGTTTCTCACCATAAGAATTTCCATACCTGCTTTCTCAACAGCATTGCGGTAATCATCCTGCTGTGCTGCGCCACCTATGCAGGCAGCCCAGAGTGTAGAATTGCAGACTACGTTTTCGGGTAATTGTTTTTCAGTAACAATATCAGCAATTACCATTCGCCCTTTTGGCTTCAGCACCCGTGCAGCTTCTGCAAATACTTTTTCTTTATCGGGACAAAGATTGATCACACCATTGCTGATCACCACATCAAAACTTTCATCTGCAAAAGGAAGTTGTTCAATATAGGTTTTGTGAAAGGAAACAGTTTCAAATTTATTTTCCCTCTGCAATTGTTCCGATTTTTTCAATTGCTCATCCGTCATATCTGCACCGGAAACATGCCCGGCACTGCCAACTTTTAAGGCGGCTATAAAAACATCCATTCCTGAGCCGCTTCCAAGATCGAGAACCTGGTCTCCTTCCGTAAGGTTTGCCATATCAAAATAATATCCTACACCGGCAAATGAATCAATGGCAGCAGCAGGTATACGGTCAAGGTCACTTTTTTCATATCCCAGTTTTTCAGCGAGTCGCCGCCCCATTTCAAAATGATAATCGCCTTTAGGATGGAGTGCAACATCACGATACATTTTTTTTACCTTCTGCTCAAGTTCAGTAGCATCAACTTTTTTGGTGAATATTGTTTGCATACTAATTGATTTTATGGCACAATAAAAAAGGCTGAAAACAGTCTGAATAGCAATTCCGGGCATTTCGGCATATAAAGTTGAAAACTTAAACCCGGTATTCCTTTAACATAAGATAAATAATTACCGGTGTCCCCGGATGCGGCTCAGGCTCACCTGTGTAATTCCCAGGTAGGAAGCAACATACTTTAAAGGTACTCTCATTAACACATCAGGAGCTTCGTTAAGTAAGGCATTGTATCTTTCCTCCGCTGAATGAAACTGCATTCCTTCAATGCGGTTGACCGTTTCCACATAAGCAGCTTCAAATATTTTACGAAATAGTCTTTCAATTTCAGAGTGGGTGTCATACAGTTTGAAAAGCAGAGGGGAGTTGATGGCAATAATTTCTGCATCTTCCAGGATCTGTATTGCTTTACGGCTTGGTTTGCCCGTAAACAAACTCTCCACTCTGGCAATAATGCTGTTTTCAAAAAAAACTGTTCAGTAATATCAATACCATCTTTATAGTAATAAATACGGGCCACTCCTTTTTTTATAAAGTAAATTGTTTTGCAGGTGTGGCCCATTGGCTGCAAATCGTTCTTTTTCGCAATGGTTACAACGCTGCATATTTCTTCAATGGCGTTTTTTGCCTCATCGGAAAGTGGATTGAACTTCTTAAAATAATCAAAGAGGGGGGCCATTCTTTAATTTCATCTGTTTTTGTAAACACCTGTGTTCCTGTACTTGCAAGTTAACACTTATATCAAACAACGGGTTGAAATCAGCCTAGGAAGAAATTGAGAAAACTGTGGCAGTGGTCCTTTCCTGCACCTTGCTTTTAAGTACGCTGAATGTAAGGTTCAAACAGCCAATACGCTTTCCTTCATCTTATTTTTGCCTGCCCTCTGCTTATTTCACGTCGTTGATAGATCGAATTCGTCCCTCCGTCTTCTCTTGCAACAGCCACCGTAACCATACAACCATCATAAATCAGTTAAACCTTTCACCAACCTAAAGCACTACACCTGCACCTGTTATACCGGCATGCCTGTTGCTGGGTTTACAAAAGACAGAGTTCAGCTAGAATGGGAGCCGGGCTATCTTGTAACGAAACGTCCCTTGCATGAGACATATCTGGAAAAAAATGTTGAAATAGCGTTATCAGTCTGCCGACATAACACAAATACAATGTTATGTGCTGTTTTATTCAATCGGAAGTCTGCTTAAATTTTCCTTTGCCCATTGGTTGCCTTTGTCAATACTTAAAATCTGCTGGTATAGCTGTCGGGCTTCACTATATTTTTGTTTTGTATGTAACTCAAGTGCTTTTTCTTCTAACTGGTGAAGTTCAAGTTGCTTTAAATTCTCTTTTGCAAATTCGCTGTCAGGGTCTCGTCTGAGAATTTTCTTATACACTTTAATGGCTTCCCCTATCTTTTGATTTTTGTGAAGTTCATATGCTTGATGTGAAAGGTAAGCAGTAGAAAAAGGGCCACGCATAATCAAAATTGTCAATACTGCGATATAAATAATTCCGGCTGACCACTGTACGTATTTATCATACTTCGAAATATAAGCAATCAGTACGCCCCAAAACAATCCACCAATATGGGCGGCATTTCCCACTGTCCAAGCGCCTGTCTTTGTCAAGATTACACATAGCACCAGCCAGAAGAGAAAGAGATTGATGGTTCTTTTGTCAAGGTAGTTTTTGTACGCTTCTGCCGTTTTGCTCTTTACATATAAAAATCCGAACAATGCATACCCAACTCCTGAAAGCCCAATTCCTGTTGTATCCGAAAATGCAAGCTGCGCCAATGAACTCACGAATGCTGATGATAAAATGAAGAATACATAAAGCGTCTTGTTGGATTCAAATTCAATCTTCTTTCCCAAAATCCAAAGCCAATACAAATTGAAGGCGATGTGCCATATTTCAACGTGTAAAAAGTTAGATGTGATAAGTCCCCAATAATCGCCGTTAAAAATGTCATTTACCGACGGCGCTCCCCACTTTTTGTAAACGTCCCAAGTATCAAGTTCACTTTCCAAGTTGATACCAATAAATAAAACTAAGCTGGTCAAGCAGCAAATTGCTGTTACGATAGGAATATACTTTTGGAAGATTTTGTCAGTCGGTTTGTTTAAAGTTTCTTCCATAGTAGGGTATGTCTAAAATTTGTACATAACGTTCTACATTTCGGTCAGGTGTGGGTTTTGAAATTCGTCAGCCCGGCGGCAATGCTGAAAAATAAATGCGATTATAAAAATAGTCGAAATGTTTTTTAGAACGAGTCAGGCCACAAACGGAAGCTGATAGCGAACTTCAGCCGAAGTTACAATGTCAAGCCCACACTTGCGGAAATGGATTGTTGTGCGTTCGTGCTTTTTAAATTGGTTAATTCAGGTGATATTCTTTTTTGATTAAAGCAATTAATTGATTCGCCTGATGTAATTGATCACTTAAATTCTTTGTGTGTGCGCCCTGAGTAATCATAGCACCTGTTGCCATTAAATTGGCCATTTCGTCCCACTTTTTCTTATCGGGATCAATCACCCGCAATGTATTTATAGAATTTAATGGAACTGACATTCCACGATTGTATACTAATTTACTAACCCAAAGCTTGAAACTAATGACTCTGCCGGCTTCCCTGTAAATCATATACCTGTTCAGAGATACACCTGAAGCATCAATACTTTTCCAGTAGCGGAGGATGGCATCGCTGACATGTTTGTTTCTAATCAGCCGCATAGATCCGGAATTTTTGAGTTGTGTAGCGGTGCGATCGGTATTAATATGATTTTGTCTCTGCCCGGCAGTACCGATCATATCATCGAAATGAGCAGGCAATACTTCTCCTATTTTATAGGTTGATAAAAATATCAGGACAGAATCAGTATACCGGGAAATTGATTCACACACTTCAAGGGCGTTGTTCAATTCCGCAGTATCAGATTCCAGATCTTCTACCAGTGAAATCATAAATTGTTTTTCCCTGCTATGTTCAATTACATGCTCCAACTGGTACTCGGCCAGAAATCCACAGAATACCGCCAGGAATAACATTAGAAATTCCCAGAGATATGATTTCCAGTTTTTCTTTCCTTCGTGATGTGCATGGTGATGAACTTCCATATTTTCAGTTTCTTGATTTTGATTAAAAGTCCCCGTGTCAACGGTAGGAGTAATTTTGCCAGCAGGATTTTCCGATTGAGCATTTGTCGGAATATCTAAATGTTCTTCGTCTGTATTGTCTGCCATTTATTTTAGTTGGTTAAGTTATTAGAGTGTTTGTTTGGCACGACGCACAACGTAGGGCTTTATGCAGGTGGGGAAATAGTATTCCGTTGGCCGATAACCGAAGCTGATTAGCGAACAAAAGCTTAGAATAGATTCGTCGCCCCGCCATATTGATAATGCAATGTTGTGCGTTCGTGCATTTTATTCAGTTTTATATTCCTCTTGTAAATACTTTAATAACTTGTCTCCAGAGTTCTTAAAGTCTTCGGCACTTCCAACGATCCCCTTCCTTGTTCCATGTAGATAAACTGCAAAAACAGAAAGCTCTTGTAGTAATTCTGTGTCAGTTGAACGCAGTGATGGGTTGTCAAAGCTTCTCATTATTTCATCATTTTCGCCTTCCATTTTAATGAAGACAGCAGGATTGAAAATCTTTGCAGCTACTTTCTTATACTCTGTAAACTCGGTTTCGTTTATGTTTTCAAGCAAGTGTATCAAAGGGAGTTTTTCATAATATGCCATAATCTTGTTAGAAGTTTCAAGATTTCTTATAAGTCGAAAGTTTCCTGAGTTTTTTAATTGCTCAAAAGTTCTGGTATTGGTTGACAACGGTTTTAATCTTGGAGCAAGACGAACCAGGTAATATAAATCACCTGTTCGCTTCGAAATGTCGACTGGATTGTTGAGAATATTTACAAGTGTGTCCAACATCAAAGCAGAATTTTGTACTGTTGTAATATGCCTGGAAAGAACAACCTGGTCGTTTTTTAAATCTTCAATTAATGACTGAACATATTGTTTCTCTCTCTGGTGTTCAATAACATGTTCCAATTTATATTCCGCCAAAAAGCCGCAAAACACGGCAAGGAATAGCATAAGAAACTCCCAGAAATAAGATTTCCAGTTTTTTCTATGATGTGGTGCCGACGAGTGGTGGGCATGATGATGTACTTCCATATTTTCAGTTTCTTGATTTGAGCTGATACCCTCCCTGTCAATCGTAGGAACACTTTCGTCAGAGAACTTTTCCGATTGGTTGGTTGTCGGATTATCTGAATGTTCTTCGTCTGTATTATCTGCCATTTAGTTGTAGTTGGTTACTTTATTAGAGAGTATCGCTGCATAACGGGCAGGGCTTTATGCAGGTTGGGAATTAGTATTCCGTCTGCCCACAACCGCTGCCGATTGAAAATATGAAGTTGAATTTAAGAATTAAAATTGAAAGTTGTTTGTCCAGCCCGAACCACAGCTTGGATTTGCAATCAGCTGATATTACAATGTCATGCCCAACTTGCATAAAACCCAATCCTATGTTTACAAATGAATAATTTTATAGAACAAAGAAATAACAGATTTTGAAAGAACAAAGGGCGGAGTAAGGCCGTAAAACCCAATAGGCTCTTAGCCTTTCTAACATGAACGTCACCGCCCCTTTTCTTACCCGATGCTGAACAGTTCAACATGCTTTTGAAAAGCCTGCATTAGGATAGATAGCACAGCGTAAGATTGTTCTTCCGTTTGTTTTCTCGTTACATAAAATTATTACAATCACATCAAAAATGAAATGGGTATGAAAACAAAAAGATTATGCTGCGGCATCGATGTTTCAAACACCACACTTGATGTTTGTTATCAAAACAACTTAGGCGAGTTATTCCATCTGCAAGTAGGAAACAACAATGCCGGATTTGCAAAGATCATAGAACATACTGGCGTGCACTATCACTTTGTTATGGAAGCCACAGGTGTGTATTACATACGCCTGGCCTTTTATTTACATCGGCTTGGTTGTATGCTTAGTGTTGTAAATGCTCTTTCCGTTAAGCGCTACATTCAAATGCATTTGGAGCGTAATAAAACGGACAAAAAAGATGCAGCATGGATCTGCCGCTTTGCGATAGAACAACAGCCTCCCTGCTGGCAAATGCCCGACAGTGCTTACTTTGAGAGTAAACAACTCTACAACACAATAAGGGAATATACCGAACAGGTGAAACGTTTTCACAATCAGTTACACAGCCTGGGCCTGCTGCCTGTAACAAGCAAGGATACCATTAAATCGATTGAAAAAGTAATTGTATATCTGAAAAAGGAAATCAAACTGCTGGAGCAAAAACTTCAGTTGTTGCTTGAACAATGGCAACCAGAGCAGTTGAAAAATGTAAGCAGTATTAAAGGCATTGGTAAACGAGCTGCTGCTATGCTCATTGTGTTTACACAAGGCTTTAAACACACGCAAAACCATCGTCAGCTCATCAGCTTTGCCGGGCTTGCTCCAACACAATACAGCAGTGGCAGCAGCATACAGGGTAAACCGAGAATTTATAAACGAGGCGGCAAAAACTTACGTGATGTATTGTACATGTGCAGCATGAATGCCATGAAAACCAATACTGCATGTAAAGCACTTTATGAACGGTTACGAGCCAATGGAAAAACAGGAAAGCAAGCTCTGGTGGCAGTTATGAATAAGCTTTTAAAACAGGTATTTGCGGTGGTAAAAAACAACAGCCTGTATCAACCAAATTACTGTTCAGAGAAACCATAAAAAAGTCAGTTTTTTACTTGGTTTTTTACACAGTTCATGTTAGCTGCCGCCATTATATTCTTCAATAAAAACTTTGTCCTTGTTAGCATTTATAAAGTCCATACTTTTTTTGAAGTCCGACTTAATGTTTGCAGTTAGATATTTTACCCAGTCTGAGCTTGCTTCTTGTCGGAAGTAAGCATACAGAGCAAGGGCATAACCCCATTCTCTTTGTTTTAGGTATCCAATGCTATTGTGTCCGTAACTGTCAAATGATTTCCATTCTTTATGTGCAGAGTTTGCATTAAAAACACCTAGACCAAAAACAACAGGTGTCAAGTCTGTTAATTGTTCGTCATTAAAGTCAAGTCTTTTTTCTCCCAAAAGTTTAATGTGTGAAAATTCATGAGCAAGTGTCGCAACAAGATTTTCTGCGTCACTCAAGTTCTTTTTCTCAAGAAAAATGTCATACTTGCCCTGGTCGTTTTTTCCAAAGTATAAACCTGCAGCAAGCTTTTCATCGCTGTCTTTGTCAACCTCTGTCCAGATTCTATGTCCTAAGTCACCGCTAATCTCTTGTATATTTTGCTCGTAAGTTTCAAGGTTTATTTCATTAATGTCAATCTCCATTTGTCGAGCTACAATCTCTGCGGTCTTTATCAATGATTCCTTTGAACCGTCATAGCGAATGGGAAAATGTTCTGGTGTTGGCAGAAGCATTGGTTTTGTCGCAATATTATCATGTCCGAATTGAGTAGCTAGCCATAGAAAAGCATTCTCCATCCATAGTCTCATTTCTGAGTCAATCGGGCATTCATTGTCGTTTTTTCTTGAAAACAGTCCAAACATAGTAGGGTGTCACTGGTGGCAGCTAACGTTTCACGTATTGCCGAAGAATGGGTATTAGCATTCCTTCAGCCCTACTAATGTACAAAAGCAAAATAGTTGAACAAACATTCAGAACTTATTCTTCAGCCCATTTTTGGCAATACGCTGTAGGCAGCGGTTTTACTGTCAGTCAGCCATGTCGCAATAAAAAGCATGTGTGCTGTCTTTTGAGAAGAGTAAGATTTGGTCACGGTTCGGATTATCAGGATTATAATGCCGCAACATGATAATGCTATCTCCAAACTCGGCAGGCTTAAACCATTCAGGTCTTGGACTGTAGTCAGGAATATAAGCAGCGGTGTCAGAAACGGCTATCACCGAACTTTTATAAGACTCTTGGGCAATTATTCTCTTCAACTCATAAGGACAAGTGGAAAACTCAAGCCAGATACAACAGTCCAGCCTTGGAACTACCTGGTCTCTTTTGTTGATGACCTGCACACAGTTTTGTTGAGGCGCTCCAAACAAGGCTACATATATCTCACTTCCAGTTCTTGGATTAAATGGATTGTCAAGTTTTACGTTTTTTATTTTGTTGTATGCCTTGCTGGCGAAGAGATAGCCTGTCCAAGCACCTGCCCCAAGAGAAAGTAAAAGAAGAAGTAAGGAAACATATACAGGCTTTCTTCTCCTTTTCCTTAGTCCAATGAATAGCAGGAAAAGAAAGGTGAGAAAAAGTATTCCTGTCAAAACTGCACTTAAAAGAATGTTACCCATAAAAATCGCTGCCAACGTTCGAGGCTTGGCGATGTTGGGGCGGCTGCGTTTCGTCACGCCTGAACTGAAGTTAAATATAGTTGATTTGTTGATTGTGATTACAAAAGACGTACAGCGTTCTGTCGAGCTGGTGACGAAAGGAACATAGTAGTACAAAAGTTGAGGTTTATTCCGTCTAGCCCCAATATTGCCAAACCTTTTGTTGGCAGCAGTTTATTTTGTCCTATAAAAGAACCAACCTTCTTCTAGTGTTTCCTTCCAGTTTTCCTTATATAGGTTGTCAAGTTGAAGTTGGTCATACAGTTTTTTGCTGCCAGTAATTGTCATTGTAAATTGAGATTGGTCGCTTCTATTTTTTTCATTCAGGATATAACTTATTCTATATTCATTTTTCGCCACTAGTCTTTCTATAATTGGTGTCAAGTAATCGCTAATTGCTTTGGGACTTGAAAATTTGTTGTTGCGAGGAAACTGAATTTCAAAACTACCTTCATATTTAAATTGTGGTGCATAGTCAAACAGAAAAGAAGGGTTAGTCTTTTGCTTTTCTAAATATTGTTCATACTCAGCTTTGCTCTTAAAAGAAACTTTTTCAAACTTGTAGTCAAACGGATACTTTTTTGCTAACTCCTTTAATATGCTAATATCAAATGCATATGTGTGTCCATTTGACATAACACTTTTAAGATTCGGATTTACCGTCCACGTTTTTACTTCGTCAAAGTTTTGAACGATATTGATTCTGAATTCAGGGTCTTCAATAATATTTTCGCCTTCTTTTCCTAAAGGCATTTTCATAATAACGGATTTTATTGTTTCGGGGTCAGTAATTATGAAATTAAATTCTTTGTAGGTTTTTTGTTTGTCGTATTGTGGGTAGCGTCCAATTAATTTGGTTGCCGCATCAATTTTTGCTGTGTCAAAAATGTACTTTTCTTGTGCGGTTAAAGAAATAGAAACTGTCAGAAAGAAAATAAATAGTGTAGCTCTCATATGATTTTTAATGTTAGAAATGTAGGGTCTTCAAATTGCTGCCAACGTTCAGGGCTTGGCGAAGTGCGGGAATTCGGAGCACCAAACTGTCAACTCAGCACTAAAGTTGATTTGCAAAACTGCACTAGAATTTAAGCACTTCACCCCGCATGACGCCAAACGCATGTTATAGCCTGTTTTTCTTTTCATTGTCCTTCTAGTTTTCCGTCTACATTAATAATTGTCATTGAATTTGCGTCTACCAAAAAGTTATAATAAGTAACATAATTCATTCCATTGTCTTCGCTAACTTTTACAAGATAAATGTTTTTCGTTGAGTCGTCCAATGTTGGAATGAGTGAAATGTGTCTTTGCCCTTTTGATAAACTGTCAATGAGTTTGATTTGGTCTTTTACAATTTTTTGCCTTTCAACTAATTCCAACACTTTGTCAATTTTCAGGTCGGTTAATTTTGCATTGTCAATGCTGTCAAGTTGAGTTTGAAATTTTGTCCACCAACCAATTCCATATTTGCTTTCCAAATGTTCAACCATTGCTTTATTGTAATATTCTGTCCCGTTGATTATGTCTGTTGTTACATTGCAACCAAATAGATAAAAGTCAAAACCGTAAGAGTTGGCTAATTTCTGTTTTTGCTCAAAATTCAATGGCATTTCCCCAATTTCAGCAATTTGAATTTTTCCGTTTTTTATGTCATGTCGAGCTGTCCAAAAGTTGAATGGTGTAAAAAGTCCAAACGTAAAACGAAGTCCGAAATAAAGTCCACCAACTAGTAGAATTACCAAAAGTCCATATATGATTTTTCGTTTCAAATTTCTGTTTCTGTAGTTAGGTTAGTGTCGTCCTAAAATTTGCTATAACGGCCGGGTATTGCCGATGGTGGGGAATTTATATTCGTCCGCCCGGAACTGCTGCCTGGCTTTTTGATAAAGTTAAATATTAAGAACTAAAGCTGGGCTTTATTCG
>Ga0208243_1000937_pt1 | contig 11754 bp, 9 predicted proteins | sample Subbio2Aug_QV12A_FD_184826 | JGI IMG/M metagenome (GOLD analysis project Ga0208243, IMG submission 184826) | Serpentinite rock and fluid subsurface biosphere microbial communities from McLaughlin Reserve, California, USA - CR12Aug_QV12A (SPAdes) | ecosystem: Environmental > Terrestrial > Deep...
AGCGTGCCATCCTCGTTATAGACCGGCACCAGGCTGCGGGCGAAGCGCCCCTCCCGAATGGCCATGTCGGCGCGGCGCTGGCTTTCCAGCCCCAGCGCGTCGACATCGGCGCGGGTGATCCCCTCCAGCGCGGCAATCGCATCGGCGCAGACGCCCTGGTTGGACTGCGGATGCAGCGCATGCAGCGCCGGATTACCCATGTCACGCCCCATCCGGGGCAGGCCGCCAGCGACCTCCATCGCGGTCAGGTGATCGCGGTAGGACATCATTTCCACCCCGCCCGCGATGATGATGTCTTCCAGGCCAGAGCCGATCTGCGCCGTCGCCAGCCCGACAGTCGTGATGCCGCCGCCGCAGAACCGGTCCAGCGTCATGCCCGACACCACCGGATCGAACCCGGCCAGCAGCGCCGACATCCGCCCGATATCCCCCGCCTGCTTGCCGCGCTGGGCCGAGGTAGAGAAGATCACGTCATCGATGGTCGCGGTATCGATGGCATTGCGCTCCGCCAGCGCCCTCAGCACGGTCGCGCCCAGATGCTGCGGATGCAGCTGCGTCAGCGCGCCCTTCTGCCATTTCCCGCCCCCGCGCGGCGTGCGCACGGCATCGATAATGAGAGCGTCCTGCATCCTCTGGTTCCCGGCTTCTGGTTAAACGGTCTGGGTTAACCGGCGCACCCTTGTCCGGTCCGGCCCGCACCGCAAGTCAGAAAGCGCACGAAAAGCAACGGCCAGACCAAGAGTGCCAGCGCCTGGGCCAATTCGCTTGTTTGTTCGGGAAAAGTGGTAGCGGAGGAGGGACTCGAACCCCCGACACGCGGATTATGATAGCACACTTTCCAATATTATCTTTGTTTTTCAATAACTTATTGGCGTAAAAAATGGTGTGCTAAAAGGTGTGCTGCCTGTCGCTTCATAGCTTGGAGCAAAGGTGTGCTACGCTCAAGCTCTAAACGAAGACGGGGACGAGAGCGTTTGCTCCCCTCCCCGTCTGCTCATCGAGCATGTTGGAAGCGAGTTCATCGCTTCATGAGCGCAGCGATTGCCCCGTCGAGTTCGCCAGCACTCGCAGCAGTTCGAAACGCTTCCAGCACAGGCTTCACGTCAGCGAGCTGCTTCACGAAGACAGCGTTGCCGTCTTTGCTCAGCGGCAGCGCCTTCGAGCCGTATTTGCACTGCACGTAGACACCGCCATCGCGCTCGAAGAACCACGAGCGCACGACCTTCTGCCGTTGCACCCGCACCTTCTCACCTGCTTCATTCTTTGTCCAACGCGGCGCTGTGACAGCATATTGCTCGCCACGCATTGCAGCGTCAGCAACGTCCATCTGCTCATTGATGCCAGCAAGCAGCTTGTTGCGGCGAGCTTCAGCAGGGCTGAGCTGGTTTTGACGAGTGACGGCCTTGATCGTCAGCTTCGAGAGGGTCAGCATATTCACATTCTCCTTGTCCGAGAATGCGATTCTGAATCCTTCGCATTGATATTCCTACCGATTTCCTGCCGAAATCTGCCCCTCACTGCTTCATCTTGTTGCGCCAACGGACAATGCTAAGATGATTGCAGGCAGTGGGTGCGGGGATCTCAATGATACAATCACATGGCTTGCGGGCGAGAAGGGTTGTGAAGTTTAATCCGCTTTTGGCCGCACTTATCACCACACTCGTTGCATCATGTAAGCCGACAACCCGCAGCTTCGACAACGATCTTTGCTATGTGATCTGGGATGGCAAGACCTTTGTCGAAGGCAAGACTATCGGCAATGATTTTGATCGATTTTCCGTCGAGCGATACGGAATTCGAGTTCTCGAGGTATCTATTCCGAAGAAAATGTCAGCTTATTTTGGAGGAAAAAATCTAAAAAAAGGCGACAAGGCTCCACCTGATCTTGAGCGCTTTATTGTAGTCGAGAACATCGATCGCATATCAAAAATGTGTGGATTTCAAAAATAGCTCCAAACTTCATCTAACTATAAACTTTAAAGTTTGCCTCTCACCCGCAGTTGCATCGATGATCGCGCGTGGTAGCGTGGACAGCACAACGGGGGCGATGGATGGCGACTGAGCAGGAACTGAACGGCAGGCTGCACAAGATACAGAAGGAGGCGCAGGAGCAGCATCAATTGCACATGGGTGCACGCCGCTTGCTTCATAAAAATCTTGCCGATGCATATGTCTGGTGGCGGGAAGCGATTCAGCAACCCCAGAGCTACCTCGATGACATATTCAAATCGAACGCCATCGAAACTCGCTCGACCGCGAACGATGTGAACTTCAACCCCCTCGTTCGATTGATCTTCAAGCTGCAAGCCGCGAACGCAGGCACAGCAAGCCAATGGTCGTCTGCGCTTCGCGCCGTGCATCAGTATTATGAAGCGAACGAAAATCACCTGCGCAGGGTTGGCGATCTTGCAGGCGAGGTTGCAGCATTCATCAGGAAGAATGGCGGTGTCAGCGGGCTACGTCTGATCTACAATCAGTTTTTCGATGCCGACGATCCGAATGCAATCACTTCGTCCGTGACTGTAGCCGCGAAACGCAAACCCTCCAAGGCTGTGAAACTTCGTCTCGACACTGACGCTAAGATATTAAAATCAAAAAAGGGAACGCTCAAAAGGGCACCGAGTCTCGGCTCAGTCGATATCTCAGATATTGCGACTAACGATGACGACCTGATCGTCGTTCTTGCCAAGCGCAATCCAAAAACGGGCAAACTTGAAGCAGTCGGCGCAACGAACGACGACGAGATTATCAGGCAAGCCATCATGGCGAGCGTCGAACCTGATGTTCGCCAGTTACCCCCACACCTGCGCCTCATCGTCGAATGTATCCGCCCGCACGTTGTCCCCTACAAGCTGCACAAGCTGAAGGCGCGAAAAGCATTTTTCCAGACACATGATCTCGGCAAGGACGACGAGGGCAACGACAGGCTCTTTCAGCAAGCGGCTCGCGTCGTTCTCGCAGCGTCAGGCGCGATCATCATCAGCAAATCGCCCAGCTATGCCAGCTTGACCACCATATCTCAGCCCATCACGCCGTTTGAGCTAGATCGAGATATCTTCATGCGGGGGCGTGATCGATATTGGCTTGAAACCGAACTCGTCGGCGAAGGCCAGATGCCCTTGTACAAAGCTGCAAGCCAACGTGATTTTGTCGATGCCCCTGCTGATCTGACTGCTTCGAAAATGCTGTTGCTGGCCAATCAGCAATCGAAGGCAGAGCGCAAAATCTACTTCTACGATTATGACATTCTGCAAGCCGATCAGAGCTTTCAGCCCGTTCCCGTTGATGCGATCAGCTATGATTGGCAGATCGATGCTGACAAAAGGTTCGTGACACGCTTCTATCGCAAGCAGCTCGACCGCTGGCTCGTGCTGGTCAAAAAGAACATCCACCTTTCAAGCAATAAGACGATGAAGTTTGTACTGGCCGATCGCTATCTCGAAGCTCGATCCCACTTTGTCAAAGATCAGCCTGGCGTGAATGAAGAGGGCTATGCGCGCTTCGCAGACGACTACTTCACGCGCTACGGCAAAGACGCGAAAGTCGAGCGCCTGACTGATGCCGCTGCTGAAATTACCGTCTCACCGCTTGATATAACAGAGCTTTTTGCAACGCTGGCAAACGTGCCGACGAAGGGTCGCATCGTGATCAGGGGCAATGCTCACGTCATGAATGTCTCATACGAGACAGCGACAGCGAAGCACGAAGCCTTCATCCCCGCTTGTGATCATGAGGGCGAGCGAGATGCGACATACTTCAAGCGGTATGTCCCCAATGCCTGAGATTGACCGCAAAGCGCACGGTCCCGATCTGAAGAAGGTCTACGACAAGCGGGACTACGCAATCTATCTGCCCTCGCTGCAATCACCCTACGCATCGTTTGCAACCAAGCGCGAAATCGAAGTGCGCGACGGCGATCTGCCATCAGATTTCCGCGTTAAAGACCTCGATTTTTTCAACCCCAACAGCCGCCTTTGGAGCTGTGGCTATGCGCTCTACAGCGCAGGGCAGTTCACGGATTCACAGCTCGGCAGTGATATTGTCGCATATCGTGATCGCAGCAAATCGGTCGTTATCGGTGACAGCGGGGGCTACCAGCTCGGCACGGGTAAAATCAGCAATGTGAATGAGAAAGCTGCACTCGTTCGCTATGCGACTGACCCTGCTCAGCAAGTCGCAAACTGGCATGCAACGGGCTTTCGTGAACGCACTTTGGAGTTTCTCGACCTCTATTGCGATTACTCGATGACGCTCGACATGCCGCTCTGGGCACACGACCCTGATGCATTGCTGGGATCAGACGATAAGCCGAGTAGCAGCCAACTCCGCAATCTCGAAATCGACCAACTGATACAGTTGAGCGTTGAGAATCTGCGCTATTTCGCCGACAATCGAGGGCGCAATTGGGGCAAGGGCACAAAGTTTCTCAACGTCTTGCAGGATATAGGCAGCGGGTCTGGTCTTCGTTGGTATAACGCTGTCAAAGGCTTCGACTTCGAAGGCTGGGCGTTTGCAGGCAACATAGCTCGGCTGCCACAGACGATGACGTGGCTGCGAAAGCTGCTCGACGAGAACAAGCTCGACAAGACGGAGTGGATCCACGTTTTGCAGAATTCACCCCCGATCATGACCGCGCTCTACACCGCGATTCAGCGATCACTGAGCAAGGCAGTCGGGCATAAGATCACGATGAGTTGCGACAGCAGTTCACCGCATCAGGCTGCTGGCAAGAATCGCGCGCTCTACAGACGCCCCACATACACGAGCAAACTTAGCTCGTGGCGGATGAGCTTATATGAGGTTCCCCAGAACATTCAGGTCGCCCGAGGTCGAGCCAGTGTGCCGATGCCTGCGGATTCACCGCTCGCAAAGTTCTTCACGATCAACGACCTTGTTCATCATGATGATGCATATCAACACAGCTTCATTGACGTTTTCGCTGAGCAGTTGATCGTCAATCATAACATCTACACCTTCCACGCGACGGCGCAGGAATCTTGCGATCTGATATTTGATGAGAAGAAGCGCGATCTGTCGGTGGTGCCGCAGATGATACAGGACTTTCTCGGCTTCGCTGAAGGCTACTTCACGACCGACAAGCCAGACGAGCTGCACCAGCAGTTCGAGCCGATCATGAAAAGGCTATGCCGTAAGCGTGAACCAAGCAAAAAGAGAAAACGAAAGGCTTAGCCAACCAGTTCAAGCTCTACAGCGTTCTCGTTTACAAGCTGGTGGCACTTGTCGCTCAGTTCGAGGAAGCGTTGCCCGATATGGGCATGTCGAGGTGACGCGATGATCTGCATCCCAGCCTGTCTCAGACGACTACCGCAGATTGCCAGAACACCCATGCTCGGCTCTGTCTGTTTGAAACGTAGGCCTCGATAATAGCTATCGCACTGACCGAGCCACCCTTCAGAAAACTCGCCTTCACTATCCACAATCCTGCGCTGTTTTAAAAAATCAAATATCTCCAAAATCAACGTATTTTTATTCATTTATTTTTCCTGTGCTAAATAAACATGTCAATAGATAGCGACGAGAGGAATGCTGTCTATTTATCTGCGTTCGTTTCGTGGCATCATTATGGTGCTACGAAACATCACATTGCAGTCTGCATAGTGCGAAGGAGTCTGCCAGCATTGCTGTAGCCGACGGAAGTGTCGCCGCAGTTCGATCAGCTTATTTGAATGCTGATCAAGCCTCACGCAGAGGGTTATGTCAAAAAGAGCTTAGATGCGTCTCTCCGCATGCGAAGCACGAGCAGGATAGAGGTCGTGAAAACGATAACCTGCATTCATTGCGACGGTGATCGATTGGCTGTCGTTAATGATGCGCTGCGATATCTCATCGCATGTTCGAGGCGACAGCGTAGCCGCGCCTCCCTTGATCTAAGACGAAGGCTTAGACGGGTGCATGTTCAATCGGTGGCTCAGACCCATGCGAATGCAGGGCAGCTACAATGCGGCAAAAGCCTCATTGTGGCTAAACCAATCGAATGGATTTAAAGAGAAAAGCCAAATCAATAAAAATAAGCGATGAGGGTTACGAAGAAACCCGAAATCGCATGAGTTCGAAGAACTCATAATCAAGAAAACTGATTAAGAGTAGATGATGCTCAAAAAATGGTCTGAGGTATATGATCCCAGATTCCCGCGTCATTGCAGCACGGCATAAACCGTGTTCGGGCTGACTTTCACTTCCTTGCAGATCGCACGGATTGACGCCCCATTGCGCTTCATCCATTGAATCTTTGCGATCTGCGCTTCCGTCGTGGGTTTGCGACCGAAACGGACACCGCGCTCCTTCGCCTTCCTGATCCCGACAATCTGGCGCTCTCTGCGGATCGTGTTTTCGAACTCGCTGAAGATGCCCAGAAACTGGAAAAACATCGATCCCATCGCGGTCGAGGTGTCGATTGCCTGCTTGTAGCTGAAAATATCAATCTTGCTGTCTTTCAGCTCGGTCAGCACCAGGACGAGATTTCGCATCGATCTGCCCAAGCGATCAACGGACCAGACGACGACTTTCTCAAAGCGGCGGAGCTTGGCGTCGTGCATCATGCGCTTCAGCTCAGGACGCTCTTCCGTCGCTTTCGTCCCGCTGATCTTCTCGCTGTAGACCTCGACGACCTCCCAGCCCGATCGCTCAGCGAGAGCGTGAAGCTCTTCGAGCTGCCCCTCGTAGTTCTGATCGACCGTCGACACACGAGCGTAGATTGCTACCTTCATCTCTCGAACCCCGTTATCTGAAGCACAGAAATAATGACGTATAGCCAGCCACTTAGGACCGAAAGCCTTGCGTCACCTCAGGCCGAGATTTTGGAGATTTTTGGAGGGACTAAAAGATAACGGCGTGATCGGGGCTATCGCTGGCTGCCGTAAGCGCACATCGGCTTCACGATGCAAACGTTGCAGAGCGGCCTGTCAGCGTGACAGACCGTGCGAGCGAAGCCGCTTTCCTCGACGGGGTCTTGCCCAAGCTTAACGACTATATAATCGAGCGACCGCATCGAGACCCCCGTTGCCTCAGAAATCTCCCGATAGATTCCCTGCAACGTCCAAGTGAAATCTGGCTTTGAGCCGAGAGTGTTAGCTCTCTCTGTCGTGATGCTCGGCGGCAAATCATACGTGACATTGCCCTTTCGATAACTCTCGATCAGTCCCATTCTAATTGACGATCGGTTGAGAACGCGGTCAGGCTTCACGACGCGCAATCCCAACTCAGTCATTAGATGATAGATCGTCACTACCCCGTATCGAAAGTCACATTGCAAACGAGCATGGATCGTTTGCAGCGCCTCTACTGAATCAAACTCTTTCAGTCCGTGCGTGTAAAACTCAGCGATGCTCCGAGTGTTGACCCTCTTCCACTCGTTGATACGGCGAGCAGCATAGATGGTCTTCTTGAGCGCACCCTTGTGCCGATAACAGCCTTCTTCACTAAGAAATGCTTGGAACCGTTGACCACCATCATCCCATTCAGGTGAGTCGAGCGACTCTCGGTCCGCAAGATAGTTGTCGAGCATATAAACTGCCCGCTTGTCGACGGGACCAGCGCGCTTTCCCGCGTAGAAGGGCTTGAGAGCTGCGATCGTCCAGAACGCATCGTCAGACATACCGCGATCAAAGCGCAGATCGTCCATATCCGCGAGCTGCGATTCGATCTGCTCTCGGCGCGCAGCTACGGCCGCAGGGCTGTCACGCTTTTCGCTTTCCGCCTTCGCGGCCGCCTGCGAAAGAAGCGTCTCTCGCAAACCGCACACGAACTCGTCGAATTTGCCCCGTTCAATCATGCTGCCCCCAATCAGATGCTCGCTTTCCTACAGTCTGGCGAGGCTCCATCGAACTTTAAAGTTTAAAGTCTCAGGAGGCGGACATGCAGACATACTGGGCAAACCTTCGAGTAACCGCTGGCGGAGACTTCATTCGCGTGACCGTTCAAGCACCCAATCCCTTCGTGGCAACGGAAATGCTGAAGGCATTGTATGGAGACAGACTTATGTCGGACTTCGCATCCCTCGTGGTCTGACGATCACTCCTTCGCGGTCACGGTGTCATAGAGACCATAATGCGTCAGCCCTTCATGGCTGTTGATGCCAGTGTAGCGCAGTGATGCATCTTCATAGCGGCGGAATGCGAAAACCGCTTGATTCATCCGTTCTGTGTTGAAGACCTTCAAGCGGACGAGCAGGTGAAAATCACTAACGGACAAACCTGTGACAGCTTGGAACAGGTCAGGTTCGAGCTTCGTGATCACATCTTGAAGCGTGTTCTCGCGGAAATCCGTGAGGTACATGAAGGCAGGAATGCGCGTGGCAAACTTGATCAGCTTTTCCTGAACGAGCTTGCGCTTCGATTTGTATTCCTTTTCCTCCTCGCTCAGCTCCTTTTTCTCAGCCTTCGAGAGTCCTTCGCCTTTCTCTTTGCCCTTGAGTTCCTTCACTTTTTCATTCTTGTTGATGATCGTCTCGATGATGTTGTCACCAAGAGCGCGCCAACCTTCGATCCTTTCGACCGCTGCCATCGCTTCTGGATTGTCGAGAACACGGCGAAGCGTGTCGTTATCGACATTGACCAGCAACGCAGATTCCCATTTGCGCGCCAGCAACGTGCCTGACGTGCCAGCCATCGCAATGTCGAGAATGCCGCCAGCGTCGATCTGCGTCATGTTAGCGCCATCGTAAGCGAGCACTGGCAGAAACGAGACAAGCTCTTTCACGGCGTTTTCGGGATTTGCTTCGCCAGGTGACAAGCCGATGCCGTAGTCTGAAAGCTGCCTCAACGCTCGTGTCGGGGCGAAGTCGAACACGAAGCACACAGGCTTGATGATCTCTTCCTCGTTCGGATTGTCGCCGTTCGGATTCTTGATCGACCAAGGCGATTGCACACGGAACGCAGCTTGGAAATAAGTCTCAGGCGATTTCAGATTTCGAAGCATCAAGATTGATGCCCACTGCGGGATTGTTACGCCCGTTGTCAGCTTCCCACATGACAGCGTGATTGTCTTCGTATTGAAGCCATTGCTGATCGCTTGTCGCACAGGTGGCACAGCATCAAGACCGATGCCTGCTTGTGAGCCAGCAGCCAGAATGACCTTGTAGCCATGCCAGAACGTGTTGTGCTGTTCAGCCAGCAGATTTGCCATTGCATGACAGGCAGCGACATTCGGCAAGAACCAGAATGAATGCTGAAGATAGGGAAGCAGACGGGAATCTGAGTAGGGAAACGGCGGTCGCGTTCCCGTCTTCAAGCTATCAATAGTCTGCGGAACATACGCGCCGCGAATGATCTCAAGCCATTTCTGCACATCGCTTTTGTGCGTGAATGCAGCCTTCGCGCCCGTGCCCTTCGCTGCGAAAAACTCGTTGAGGTCGAACTCATCGAACTCTCCCGCACTGGCGATGGCGAGCAATTCGTCAGGCATTTGATAGGTAAGCAATCGCATCTGCGGCAGCGAGGCGTAGGGATTGCGCTTGTCAGGATATTTTACGGCGAACTCGGCTTTCACGCGCTGCTCGTCGGTGTAGGTCCAGTTGAAGATTTGCTCTTCGATGAACTCGCCTGTCGCCAATGCCTTGAACGGTGTCCCCGACAGATAGAGATATGCACGAGTTGTTATGGGCAGAAAGATCGCTTCGTTCGCGGAAATCTCGCTGAGGTCGTCGTTTACCTCTTCCAGCCCAGCGTCATATTCGAGCTTCTCTTCCTTCTTCGCGTCGTCCTCGCCCTCGAACAGCTCCTTTGCTGTGTCTCGCCATGCACCAAAGTGATACTCGTCGAAGATCACAAGATCCCAATTGATCGTGTGCAGCCATTCGTTGCGCGCTTTGATCGCCCCCGTCGCTTTGTCACGACCGAGCAGGTCTTGAAACGAGCCGAAGAAAACGACGGGCTTGTCTTTGTCGATCTGTGTCGGATCGTTCTCAGACTTGCGCGACAGATATTGCCAGCCCTCGAAATCCACATGCGATTCAAGGTCTGTCTGCCACGCATCTTCAACGGCAGGCTTGAAGGTGACAACAAGCACGCGCTTTGCGCCAAGCTTTTTGGCGAGCTGATATGACGTGAATGTTTTCCCGAAACGCATTTTCGCGTTCCACAGAAAGCGTGGCACCTTCGTTGGATCTTCACGCCAGATCGACGTGAAATAGTCGTATGTTTTGTCGACGGCTTCGGCTTGCTCTTGGCGCGGCGGAAACGTCTCGCTGCGATTATCCGAGAGTTTTTTGCCTGTGCGAAGCTCTGTCAGCGCCGTCCTCACATCCGAGACCGAGCACTTCATCCATTCGAGCTGTGGGTTTTCGAAACCTTTTTTTTTGAGTGTGGCTCTGACTTCGTGATCTGTGATGATCGATCCATCATCACGCGCAGCGGGCTCATCCAGTTCAATTGTGAACTCGATAGCCGCCGTCTTCACCTGCTCCAGAATGCGCTGCTTCACATCGCGTGTCGTCTGCCCAATCTTCAGCAATCCATCATGCGAATTGCTCTTGATCGCATAGGCATAGATGCGCGGATGCACATCGGGTTTGGGCGCGAGGATTTCGGAGATAGATGGTTTAATCGACATCGGTTTCGACTTCGCTCATGTCGGCAGAGTCTTCGCCCATCGGGCGAACGATTTTCTCAATGAATTCTATTTCATCAGGAAGTAGCCCATACTTCTGATACAACTTCTGATCGGTCCAATTCGAATCCCAATCCTGCAAAGGAACGAACGTGTAGACTTTTCGAGTTGTATTCTGAGAAGCTTTATGCAGCTGGATAAGAAAGCGCGGAAGGCGACAAGAAAGATAAGAGAGCGCATTCTTTGCCGCATTTTCAGAAGCGAAAGGACCAATCGCAAGATAAGTTTCTGAGCAAATTTGTCCTGGCTCGGCAACAAATGGCGTGCTGATAACCTTGTGAGGATAAGTGTCTCTATTGCCAGTACCTGGTGCGGCAAATCCTACAAAAATCTTCCAAGAATCTATTAGATCAAGCCCACTCGATATCTTATCACGCGATATAAATGACTTTCCTCCCTTCTGGTAAACTTCGAGGTCTCCATTCGAAGGAGCTGCGCTTCCTCGGAATGTAGATGACAGACCGAAGGGTCTTCTTACACTCACAAGCCTATCAAAACGCTTTTCCTGAGGCAGGCTAATGCTGGAGTCTTTAGATTCGATTGCGGCAACTTTTTTTAGAATAGAAACACCTTCGTTGAACCGAACGAAAACCTCTGCACCTTTCTCCAAAAGAGGGCGGGTCGTTTTCGAAACTGCCCAGTCTTTGAAGTTAGTGGAAACTTCGCACATTCCCGAATGATTTCGATCCCATAAAAAATAACAAATTCCGCCTTTAAGCCCAACGCCAGGAAAAACATCCGACGCACTAAGATAGTCGTCAATAAGCTTGCAGCGATTGTCGGAGAGCATTGAGTCTCGAAATTCATCCAGACCCTTTCCGCCAGTAAACCACCGCGACGGAATGACCATTGTAAGAAATTTAGGTTCTAACTTTTTGGCACTCTCAACAAAGTGCTGATAAATCGGAACGGCAGATGTGCCACCACCGCCGTCGGAAAGCTGATATGGTGGATTTCCAATTATCACATCAAACTGCATGTCATCTCCGAAAAGCTCAGCAATATGTGCCTTAATGTTGTCTGAGTGGATGAACCCATAGGCGTGGGTTTCAAGTTCACCACGATCAAGAGTGCGCTTGGCTGCGCCACAGAATGAGCACTTTTCGCCTACCCACGTGTGCTCCGTCC
>Ga0208243_1000938_pt1 | contig 11743 bp, 12 predicted proteins | sample Subbio2Aug_QV12A_FD_184826 | JGI IMG/M metagenome (GOLD analysis project Ga0208243, IMG submission 184826) | Serpentinite rock and fluid subsurface biosphere microbial communities from McLaughlin Reserve, California, USA - CR12Aug_QV12A (SPAdes) | ecosystem: Environmental > Terrestrial > Deep...
CGATCTCGCAATCAGCAAGAACACCGTGCTCGAAATCATGAAACGCCATCGCCAAAGCGCCTTATGATACGATCCTGCCCCCTCCGGCAACAGACCCCTTGATCCTACTGAGCCTCCTTGGCTTCATGACCGGCATCGTCCTCATCTTCGCCAAGATGATGCTGACCCTGATGCTGGGCCTCGCGCCGATTATGATCGCGCTTTCGCTCTTCGATGCGACCAAGGACTTCTTTCACAGATGGGTCTCGACGACGATCAGCTACGCCTTCTACCCCATCGTCATTGCCGCCATGTTCTCGACCGTCGTCGGCATGGCGAACTCGCTGCTGGCCCAGCTCGGCGACCCGGACTCGGCCACCAACATCGGCTCGCTGGTGCCGTTCTTCGTGATGGTGTTCTTAGCGAAGGGGTTCGTCGCAGCCACGCCGCTGATCGTGCGGGGGATCTCAGGAAACTTGATGGTGGCCACGGCACCAGCGATTGTGAGCGGGTCTGCGGGAGTGCTGCGGGGGCTGATGAACACCTCTGGGGTGCAGGGCAGGGCGCGGATCGGGGCGCTGACGACAGGTGAGGCGATCGGGCGGGGGGCCGTGCAAGCGCCCGCAGCCGTGCGGAGTGCTGCGGCGACGGCAAGCGCACATGTGGTTAGGATGGCCGAGAGGGCAAAGCGGTTGGGGCGATGAAACCCAAAGTGCCATCGAAATGATGCCTTCTCTTTGATGTGAAGGGCGGAAAGTGTGAACTTGCTGCGGTCGTCCCGAATGACCGGTTTAAGGCGTCCCAACAGCGAGGTTCAGAACTTCAGCCATGAATTCTTTAATCAGTCACACTGCATTGCGAACCGCATTAGACGTCTTCGAACTTCATTTGCGGGCAGTCGGCACCTAGGATGAGCGAAGAGGTCGCTCAGGCCCCGATGCAAGCGATCAAAGGCTACATGATTTCCGTCGGCGAGTTGATCGAACAGCCAGATGACACCGTGCATGTCGATTTGCTCGGCGACAGCCAGTTCGCGGAGCGTGCCGTCACCAGTCAATAACCCCCATTCCCGCGATTCAGCGATGGCAAACGCGAAGGTATCGGGAACTGAGAGCCGCCTATGCTGGCGGTTTACGGCGGTCGCGCGCCGCAACTCGACAGGTGTGAGCTCCTCTATCCGCAAGCCAAGTTCGATAAGTCTGTCGCCGAGTTCACCGGCAAGTTCCCTCTCATAGAGCAGGTCAGGCACGGCAAACTCGAACGGCAGAAGGAACATCGCCTCAAGCAGGGTCGCCCTTTCTAGATCAATCAGGACCGATGTATCCGAAACGAGAATGGGCAAGGGTCAAACCGCCACCTGATCCAGTCGCTTGTCGAGTTCCCGCACGGAAATGCCGAGAAGTTCGGCGGCGCGAGATTCTCCAATGACACCTTCAGCGAGCGCGCGGTAGCAAAGCCTCTCGAAACGCCGCGGCTCCTCCACATCAGGGGCCAAGCTCTCCGGTTCCTCATAGGGCGCCGTGCGCCATCCGCGCTCGGCAAATATCTTGAACAGCCGGGCACATGCCGGCTGACTGATAATGCCAAGATCCTTGCAGCGGTAAGCGAGAGCCTGAATGCTCACGCCGAAGCGTTTTTTCAGGGCGACCAGTTCTCCAATGCTGATCGATGACCGATGAGCACCGATTTCCGCACGCAGGACGTCGGCCGGCATCAGGAAGGCGCCGGCGAACCGGTGTGCAGCCTTCTCCTCATCGACCCCACCTGAAGGTGCGATGACCATGTGGCCGAGTTCATGTGCCAGGTTGAACCTCTTGCGTTCGGACCACGTGCTCCGCTTGATGACGATGACACGGGCGGCATCGCGTTCCTTGCGCCGCACCTTGGCAGCGAGGCCATCGACACTGTCGAGGTCGAGCGAAAGCACCTTGATCCCGCGCTCCTCCAGAAGCTCAGCAAGTTGAGGTATTGGGTCGTTTCCGAGGCCCCAATCCTCGCGAACGGAGCGGGCGGCATCTTCCGCGTCGCGGACGTCGGCGACCGGATGGGGAGCACTGCGCGGCTGCTCCCATTCAACGCTTCGCATATGGAGTAAGTCCTCCACGGCCAGATAGCGCTCGAGCAGATGAACTGCACGCGCCTCCAGCGCGGCTTCTTCCTTGGACGACGTTCCCACCTTCTTGCGGAAATCCACGCCTTCGAGCGACAGCTCGTCTTCGCTCAAGAGGTACTCCTCGGAGACGTGGAGCGCCTTGGCGAGCGCGATCAGGACACGCGAACTGGGCATATCCTCGTTTCGCTCATACTTCCCAATGGCTTGGGCGGAGACAATCCCGCCCATCGCTTCCGCGAGCGCGCGGAGCGAAAGACCCGACGCGGAACGTGCGACCTTGAGCTTCCTTCCGATCATGGCTGACTCCTTGCGGCAATCGGTTTACATGGATACTATGTAGTGGAGGTATTGTAAACCGTTACCTCTTGAAATTTCGTTAACCGCCCGCCATCTTGGCCTTGCGTCCAGCGATGAGGGCGCTTTTGTAAACCGATCTGAGCCGATGTAGAGGGGCTTCTGGTCGCGGCGAACAGTGACAGACTAGACGGAGAAGACCATGGCGCTTACTAACACCGAGCTCCGCTACTACGATAGTAATGTACTTCGCCTGCCTGCAGACAAGCGCAAAGACTACCACGCCCAAGTAGATCGCTTGATCGAAGCATTGCGTAAGAGCGTCAAGGACAAGACCGAGATCAAGATCACCAAGGTTGTAAAGGCAGGCTCTTTTGCCAAGTTCACGATCCTGCGCAAGACGACCTATGATCCCGTTGATGTCGATGTGGTGTTCTACATTTCCGGCCGCGACGCGAGCAAGGAGACGCTCGACAGCCTAAGCAGTACAATCCATGAGCTACTGATCAAGATTTACCCAAACAAATCAGTCGAAGACTTTGAAATCCAGCGCAAAGCTGCCAAAGTAACCTTCGTAGGGACAGGCCTGAGTGTCGACATCGTTCCGGTGGTCGAGGACGAGGACCGCCCGGGCTATGGCTGGCAGTTCGATATCAACGACGGCTCGAAAATCCAGACCTGCGCGCCCTGCCAAGTCCAGTTCGTTCGTGACCGCAAGAACCAGGACGGCGATTTTCGCACTCTGGTTCGGATGGCCAAGAAATGGCGCAATTATGCGGAGATCAAGCCGCTCAAATCCTTCGCCATCGAGCTAATCATGGCGCATGTACTCGCCACACAGGGCAAGGAAGGCAGTATTGAACAGCGTTTCCGCAACTTCCTGCTCTACATCGCGCAATCCGGCCTAAAAGATCAGATCAGCTTCCCCGAGAACACGCTTCCTCTCGGCTCGTTTTCCGACCCGGTCGTGATCCTTGATCCGGTTTACAGCTTCAACAACGTCACCAGCCGGATTTCCGAGGCCGAGCGCCAGGAAATCGTCGCAGCGGCGCAGGAAGCCTGGGAGACGGTGAACTTCGCATCGGTCGAAGACGATGATGCGGTCTGGAAAGAGGTCTTCGGGCCGGGCTTCAAGGTGGAGGACTGAAATGAGCCAGACTAGGACGGCTTCGGCCACCTATACGACAACCGATATCGAAAACGTCGTCCGGCGGGTGAAGGCAGATCTGGCCATGATCGCCGATAGCACCGGCGGATGGACACCTCAGAAAGCCGCTGATTACGCCCATGATGTCGAAGTGCTCGCCAAAGCGGGTTATCTCGCATGGGTGGATGTAACCCTGCTGCAAAACGGCGTCGAGCTGAAGGCCGTTCGCTTCGATGTCGATACCGACGCGGGAACGCTGAGTACCAGCCGTCCCGGCGGCGTACTGTGGCCGCGCGTCGCCGGCGCTGAGCTGCGGATCGTGATCAGCTACACCAAGGCGTACACCAACGCGGCCCGAGAGGCGATGAGGAGCAAACTCAAGATCGGCTGGACCACATCTTACGCCGACACCAGCCACTCCAGCCTCAGCTCGTCTGGTGGCCGCAATTATGTCAGCAGCACCTACGGGATGCAGAGAAGGGATTGGGCCGCATGAGCCAGCCGAGCATTTTTGACAGCGAGATGGTGCTCCCCAACGATACGCTGGCCAAGCGTGAAAGGAGCCTGCTCGGCTTCGAGCAACGCTACATCCGTGTTCACGACCAGCTTCGTCTCTTGCTGAACGTCGGCGCACTCGGCGAATGGAACAGGAAACACCACGGCGGCAAGCTCGCGCTGTGCGACCTGGTCTCCGAGCAGTATCCTCTTGTGATTTTCCACGGCGACGTCGGAACCGGTAAGACGGCGATGGCCGAATGCATCGCCAATCGTCTGGTCGCCGAGGCGCGCAGTTCGGATTCGATGCTGTTCAAGCTGTCGAACCGGGTGCGCGGCAACGGCATGGTCGGCGAAATGGGCACCCTGATCGCCGAAGCCTTCCGCAAAGTCACGCAGTCGGCCGGCAAAAGCCGGCGTGCGATCCTGATCATCGACGAAGGCGACAGCCTGGCGGCGTCCCGAGCGCAGGATCATAGCCATCATGAGGACAAGGTGGCGGTGAACACCCTGATCCAGGGTATCGACGATCTTAGGCAGTATGGCGGGCGGATTGTGGTGATCCTCTGCACCAACCGCCTGTCGGTACTCGATCCCGCCCTGCGCCGGCGTGCTGCCATTATCGAGACGTTTGCCCGCCCCAGTGATGCCGAGCGCCAGCAGCTTTTCCAGATGGACCTTGCCGGTCTCGGGCTCGCTCAGCCTCAACTCGCCGAGTTGACGCGGCTGACCGGCGCGCGGGATAGTCATCCATCCTGGACATACTCGGATATTCGGACACGTCTCTATCCTGCTGCCCTCGCAAAGGCCTATCCCGACCGACCTTTAAGCTTCGCGGACCTGACGGTGGTGGCGTCGACCCTTCATGCGTCTCCAATCATGGAGGACAAATAATGGCTCGGTCTCCTCTGTTCGGCCGCCGCATCCACATTTCCGGTAGCGTCGTCAACGATCTGACGCTTGCTCCGACGGTCGACGTTGAGGCGGCGCGCGAACTGGTTGCCCTGCTGGTCAAGGAACTGGTCAAGCGTGGTGTCAACTTCGTCATTCCCGTCGACGCCGAGCCCAAGCGCAACGTTGATGGGCTGCCTGTGTGTTTTGACTGGCTGGTATGGAAGACGGTGAAAGACAATCTCATCCACCGCCCCCAGAACGTGCAGGGGCCGTTCATCGTCGCCGTGCAACACCACAAGACCGAGGAGCAGATTCCCGACGAGTATCTCGACCTTTGGGACGAGCTTCGCGCTTCGCAACTCATCAAGATCGAGAGCGCCGCCTATTGGAACATGAACAGCAAGCGCATGGAGGCGCAGGCACGTTTCGGCGATGTGCTGATTGCACTCGGAGGCGATGAAGGAGTTCTTTATCTCGCGAACCTCTATCACGATGCCGGCAAGCCGATCGTCCCCCTGAACCTTCCGATTGGCGCCGAAACGAAGGGCGCGCGCCGGCTTTACGCCTTTGGCCTCGCCAGTGCCCAGACGCGCCGCCTGTTCCAGATTGCCGATGACGGAGATGCGCATGACTGGATCAACCGCATCGGGTTTCCGAAACGGCAGAGCATTCCCGATCGCGTTTCCGCCGTGCTCGATCTGCTCGAATCTCTCGACCGCCCAAAAGCGTTCGCCGTGCGCCTTCTGAACCCCGACCACGAAGATTACGCGAGCGTGCAGGATTTCTTCGATGTAGTGGCAAAGCCGGTGCTAGAGGACGATCTCGGATACCGTCTGATCGTTGTCGACGGACGGCAAACCTACAACCATGCGCGGATCGATCAGGAAATATTTGCCAAGCTCCATCGTAGCAGCGTTGTCCTTGCCGACATAACTGGTGCCCGGCCAAACTGCTTTCTCGAACTGGGTTATGCGTTGGGACGCGGTCTGCCGACCATAATCACAGCGCGAGATGGTGCGAACCTGCCGTTCGACATCGCGACGTTCGCCGGCCATCACTGGAAACCAAGCGGCAGCGCCGAGGACCGCCGCCGGGCGTTCCGCGAGCATTGGAACGCAATCCGGAATCGCCCGACCATCGTTCCCACGGAGCCACTGATCTCATGAGCAGCCCGCGTGAAATATTTGTTTCGGTCGATGTGGAGACAGCGGGGCCGATACCCGGCGAATACAGTTTGTTGTCGATCGGGGCCTGCCCTGTGTTCGACCCGGACAATGGCTTCAGCTGTGAACTCAAGCCAATAAACGACAATTTTGATCCGAAGGCGCTGGAAGTGGCTGGGCTTTCGATGAGAGACCTGTACAATCGGGGAAGCGATCCTGGCATGGCGATGAAAGCGTTCTCGGATTGGTTGGCGACTCTGGCTCGTCCCGACGACACACTTGTTTTCGTGGGGTTTAATGCGCCGTTTGACTGGTCTTTCGTGAACTACTATTTCCATCGCTTTGCGGGTAAAAACCCGTTCGGGTTCACAGCGCTGGACATCAAGGCGCTGTACATGGGAGCGACTGGTTGCTCATGGCGCAATACCCGTTCCAGCATAATTTCTGAACATCTGAAGCCCACGCTTTCTGGAACACACGACGCCTTGAGCGACGCCCGTTACCAAGCAGAAATCTTACGATTGATTTGGTCTCTTATCCTTCCAAGGGCGGAAGAGTAATTTCTGCGATCTCGAGTTCGCTTTGGCGAACATAGCGGTCATGCGTTTTGAAATACCCGAATGGCCGCTGTGGGCCGATCACGCATACTCGGCAATGATGGCCCGAGTCGTCTGAACCGCCGCCGCCAACTCGCGCCCGTCAGCCTCTTTGAGCCCCAACCTGGCCAGATCGAACGACAGCTGTCCCGAACTACTGCCACCAGCCGCAGCCCGTGCAGCCTTCCCCCTAGCCCGACCTGACGGTACTGGCTTTGGGAGCTGTGTTTCGTTGGCAACCTTCGTTACAGTTTCAGCTCCCTGCGCCCCAGCAGCCGCCCGCACCTCCTGCAACTCCTGCTTCAGCTTCTCCACGGTCTCCCGCGTCTCGGTCATCTGCCGATCTCGCCGCAGGTCGTCCTCATCTGGGTACGGGAAGCTCCCCGCTTGACCCGCATGCAGAACCTTCAGCGTCGGGTCCTCAAAGTATTTGATCCGCCGCGCCCGGATCGGCATCTGCGCATCGATCACGAGGATCACCTCGTCAAGGTCCATACGGCGTGCCTGGTCCTCGGTCAGAAGCGGCGTGTCTTCGGTTCGCTCGGACACGCTGCGCCCCTCGAACGGATTACGCCCGACCGCACGGGACCGGGTCACCACGCGCTTGGTGGTCTTGCCGACAGCCTGACTCAGCTCTTCGATGGTCTTCTGCTCTGACGGGGTGAGGTAGAGCTTCACGCCTGCGCCACCCTGCAGCGACCTGCGGGTGTTCTCGCCATAGATCTCGTCCAGCGCCGGGATGGTCTGGGTGACGATGGCGAGGTTGCCGCCGAAAGAGCGCAGCGTCTTGATGCTTTCGGCGACGATCGGCATTTTCCCGAGCCTGTCGAACTCGTCGAGCATGATCATCACGGGCCATGGTTCGTCATCTCCCGGCTCCTGCGCCTGCAGTGAGGCGATCAGGTCAGAGAAGAACAGCCGGATCAGCGGGGCGAGGGGACGGATCATCTCGGACTCGACCACAAGATAGATTGCGTGCGGGCGGCGCCGGATGTCCCGGAAAGAGAAGTCCGAGGTCGCGGTGGCCGCGTCGATCGCGCGGTTGTCCCAGGTGTCCAGCCCCGAGGCCATCAGGAGCGACAGGTACGAGGTCAGTGTGTCGTTGTTGGTCGAGGCCATGCGCTCGAAGATCAGCTTGGCCGAGGTGTTCTTCACCTCCTGCGCGCGCTTAAGGTACTCCTTCTGCTTGTCACCCCCCGAGGCAGTGATGCGATAGATCTCGCCGATGGTCGGCACGCCGCGCTCGAAGGCCAGAAGACCGGCCGCCACGAACAGATCAATGCCGCCAGCCAGAAGCCCGCTCAGCTTTTCGTTGTCGGTCTGCAGGAAGAGCTTCGCCGTCAGCTTCAGCTCCATCTGTTGCCGATCGGGGTTGATCATCGCCGCGATGCGCGCCAGCGGGTTGTAGCGATGGGTGGGCCGGTCCCAGTCGGTCGGCGCGAACCGAAAGACCTTGTCGCCCATGCTGGCGCGGAAGCGTGAGGTCTCGCGAAAGTTCTCGCCCTTCACGTCGAGCACCACGGCCGAGCCTTTGTAGGTGAGCAAGTTCGGGATCACGAAACCCACGCCCTTGCCCCGGCCCGTGGGCGCCACGATCAGCGCGTGCGGGAATGTCTTCGAGACAAGGAAGGGGCGCTTCGATTTCGGGGGGCCGAGCTTGCCGAGAAGGAAGCCGCCACCCGGCTTGGCGAAGAAGCCGTTGCGCTTCATCTCGGCCCGGGTCTGCCAATGGGTCGTGCCGAAGCGCGTCAGGGCATCGCCGAGAAGCGTGACACTCAGCATCAGCGCGGCAATGCTGAAGCCTGCGAGGATCAGGTTCACCCAGAGGAAGTCCCGCGGTGCGCTGGTGCCGAGGGCTCGGTACTCGCGCGCGAGTAATGTGAGGTCGAAAGCTTGCGTCGACAGCCCATAGCGGATGGTAAGGTAACCTGTGGCCACGACATAACCGATGGCGAGGCCAACCAGCGTCAGGCTCAGGATCCCACCCGCGATCTTGCCCTTATCCATGGGTGATCCCTTTCTCGCCATGCGCTGCGGCATGACGCGCGCGCTGCGCCTCGATCTGTTCTTCGGCCAGGGCATCCAGCACCCGCTCCATGGCCGAGCCGTGGGCCGTCACCTCGCTGCTCTCTAGATAGGCCTTGGCCAGTTCCAACTGCCGCAGCGGGTCCTCGGTGAACTTGTCCAGCACATCCGCGTGTCCTGCGCGAAGGGCAGTCACAGCGTTCGGCGTGAGGTTGCGGTCGATCTGGGCGGCGAGGCTCTGCCCATCCGTCCCAGTGAGCGGCTTCACGTCCTCTGCCTCTGCCCGTTGCAGGAAGGTCAATACATCAGGGGCTGTCTCAGCCATGAAACGCCGTTCGGCATAGTCCTGCCGCGCCTGATCCTCGATCTCAAAGCTACGCTCGCTGATATAGGCGCGGGACGCCCCCATGGCGCGCAGGCGATTGGTTTCCTCTTGCACCGCCGCCCCGAACTCCTCATCCGGCATCTCGGCGCGGTAGCGCGCGAGGGTGCGGTCGTCTTCTGTGATCGTGCCGAGATGCTGCATGGGATCGCGCAGCGCGAGATCCATGTCGCCAGCGTGGAGGGTGCGGTCCTTTTCCTCGACGGCGAACTCCTGCGGCTTGCGGCTGTCGGTGATCTTGTCCCAGGCCATCGACGCCAGTTCGGCATGATCGGACGACCGTTGCGCGAAGGCGTTGAAGGCTGCGCGGGCCTCTTCGACCTCGACGGCACCGGCCCGGCGCACGCTTGGGTCGTCCGAGAAGGGATGGTCGAAATCCGTTCGACGGAACTGGGCGACAAGCTCCTGGAAATCCCGGCGCTCGGATGGGGAGAAGATGTCGGGCTCACCTGTCGCGCGCTCGCGCTCAGGCAGTGTCACCCGTTCGGCCAGGGCAACCGGGTCATCCTTGGTGTCGTCCACCTCATCAACGGCCCGCAAGATGCGCGCATCGGTCAGGGTGTCGCCCAGACGGACATGAACGGCTTCCAGCCGGTCCAACGCCTCCTCGCGGTCCTGGCCCTTCTCGAGATCGAGATCGCCTGCCTTGGCGATGGCGCGCAGATCCTGCGCCAGCCATTGCCGTTCCAGCGCGGCATTGCCGGCACCCTCGCGCATGCGGGCGGCCACGGCTTCGGGGTCGATGCCCGTGCCCTGCAGCGCCTCGGTGAGGCGTGCCTTCACCGCATCATCATCGAGGCGCGCGAGCTGGTCCTCGTTCATGTTCGCCCGCGCATAGACCCCGTCCCGGGACGGCGCGTCGAGGAGGGCGGCCGAACGGTCCCCGAGCGGGTTCAGATGCGCGACGGAGGCCAGCACATCGGTGAGCTTGCGCTCGATCTCTGGCCGCTCGGCTGCGGGCGCCCGGTCGATCGCCGCTTCGATCTGACGGATGTTCTGAGAAAACTCGGTGATCAGCGTGTCGAACGCCGTTTCGTCTTGGGACATGTAGATGGCTCCGTCAGATTGGATCTGACCGCCACTGGCAAGGATGGTGCTGGCCCGCTCGAGCGCCTCGGCCACGTCATCGAAGTTCGACCTAGACGCCTCGACCGCCAAACCCTGATACGTCAGCGCATTGCGCGCCACCGTCTCCAGGGCTGCGGCCAGGTCAGCCCCCATGCGTTGCCGCTCGACGGGGGGCCGGCCTTCGTAACGGGCCTTGTAGACCTCGTCGATCTCGGCGCGGTAGGTCGTGACCCCCCGGTCAAGACGCCGTGTCGCCTCGAGCCGGATCCCGTGGACCTGCGCCGCCTCGACCATCGCCAGCCGGAAGGCGTCGTAGTTGAAGTGGTGATCCTTCCCGAGAAAGAACATTTCGCCATCCTTGCTGCGGCGGTTCAGAACGATGTGCGCATGTGGATGCGCGCGATCTTGGTGTATTGCAGCAATATAGTCGAATTGCGACCCCTCACCTTGAAAGAACCGCTCGCAGACGGATTCCGTGATTGCGCGCACTTCTTCGCCGCTGGTGCCCACGGGAAACGCCATCAGCAGATGCGAGGTATGGCCGAGCTTCAGACTATGTCGCTCGCCCCATTGGTTCTCGAAGCGCCGCACGACCCGATCGATCTCGGCCTCGGTCAGGGTCTTCTTGCCGTCATGGGTGCCACGACTGTCGAGGATGTGGCTCGACTTAGTGGTGAGGTACGTGAGCTGGGCCTTGAGCTGGGCGCCCGTGTGGCACCCGCCTTTGGAGATCGGCTTGAAGATGGCCGGCGAGTAGCCGCGCGCTGCCCGGACCATCTGCGCCTTCTTCGCGAGCCCCTGCCAGCTGCCTGAGACCCGGCTCCAGTCACGATCGAAGAGGGCGGGCCCGACACCCCGTGCCTCACTCCGCGCCATGCTCGACCACCTGCTCCGTGTCCTGCCGCGCCAGACCGGCGAGGGCCTTGGTGACCTCGAGGTCCAATTCGCGGCGCCGCGCGCGGAACATCTCCTGGATCTGGTCGGCCATGTCGAAGACGAGCACGGCGAGATCGCGGATCTCGGCATGGCTGGCGGGGGTATAGGGCAGACGCTCACCTTTGAGGTTCGCCTCGTTCAGGCGGCGCGCGACCTGGTTCACGTTATTGCCGACCCGGTTCAGCGCCGCGCTCATCCCTTTCAGTTCATCCGTCATGCCCTCATCCGGGCGCAGGAGATCGTCGGCCGCAAGCATGAGGCAGCGCATGGCGTCTGAGCGATGCACGATCCCGCGCCGCGCAAGAGCCGCATCGAAGCCGCGCAGGTCACGGTCGGTGACCCGCAGGGTCAGCACACGGGTGCGGCTGTCGTTGGCCGAGACGGCGGAACGACCCCGGCTCAGCACGTTGTAGACCGTCTTGGGGGTGACCTTCAGCGCATCACTTATCGCATTGACAGAGACGCCTTTCGCCCGTTCCCGGACGATCTGACGGCGCTCCTGATCGGTCAGTCTGCGACTGCTGCCCATGTGAAGTATACGTTCCTATTTCTTGCCAACTTCGTACAAGCCCGCCTTCTCCCAGCACAAGCGGAGAAGGCACCAAGGGCTTGTACTCAATATAGAAAATCGGCCCCGAGGGCCGATTTGAC
>Ga0208243_1000939_pt1 | contig 11738 bp, 10 predicted proteins | sample Subbio2Aug_QV12A_FD_184826 | JGI IMG/M metagenome (GOLD analysis project Ga0208243, IMG submission 184826) | Serpentinite rock and fluid subsurface biosphere microbial communities from McLaughlin Reserve, California, USA - CR12Aug_QV12A (SPAdes) | ecosystem: Environmental > Terrestrial > Deep...
ATGGCATTTTCTTCCAATGCTCCGGCACCTTGCCAATCCACTCGCCCCCGGGAACTTTGTAGGCTGGGTAAGGCTTGTAGTGAAACAAGCCCGGCTCAACTCAGTTGCGCAATGCGCCAGATGGCCGTGGCCTGCGCCGCCATCCAGTTCTGTTGTGCGGCGATCCGCTCCGGTGTCCACTCCGCATGGTCGTGACCGAGTTTCCTGGTGATCGCAAATTCGCTTTGCTGGTATGTCGACCGCTTCTGGGCGTAATCCAGGTTGCCCAGGTCACGATTCGCACGGGCCTGAAGCAGCGTCATGTTGCCCAGTCGGTACACGAGGGCTTCCGCGTCGTCGTTGCCGATGCCGCCCCAGCCGTCCGGCGCGTTTTGCGGTAGGACATGCTCGATGTTGAAGGAGTCACTGGCGAAGTCATGGGCTTGGCCAGACAGGTGTTTTTCCAGCGCGCAGAGAATGAAGCGGACCACGCGGTTGTTTCGAGAGTCTGTGGTACGGATCGTCTTCTCTGCGAAGGCCGTTTTGAACACGGCATCATCCGGGTAAATGCTGCGCAAGCGTTGCAGCACTTGTCCGAGATTGTTCAACCCGTTCCCTGCGAAGCTTTCAGCGACCTCGTTGTACTTTCGCTCTTGCTCGGCGGTGCTGTTGGAGCCGATGACATTGAACCGCATCGAGATCACCACCGTCGCGCGAAGCAGTCCCGTGAAGTCGGGTGCGTCAAGGTTTCGCTTGGCAGCCAGTAATAGCGGGAACGGCTGCCGCACCCGGAAGGTCTTCAGCACGCCCGCCAGTTGCTTGTCCTCTTGCGGCCAGTCCGATGGTTCAGGCGACGACAAGGCCAAGTAGGTATCCAGGTCTTCTTCCATGTTGCGCAGCAACTCGAATACGGCTTCGGACGTGCTGACCTGGGTTCGTATCGTCTTGAACAGGTCGGCCTGGCGGGCGAAGCTTCGGCGGCTGTTCCAGTGCACGCGGAGGAAGTCCGGGAAATTCTCCGATTGGAGCCGACCAACGATGGCCTCCCACCGGTCTTCCAGACTCCGCAGTTCGTGATCGGTCTCTCCACCCCGATCCAGAACCGAGAACAGGTAATTCTTCAGCAAATCAGTTGCAGACAGACGCACACCACGGGCGTTGAGCGTCTCGAACACCTTGTAGGCGTTGAGCTCATCGGTAACCGTGATCACCGTGAAGAACAGTCGGTCACTGATGTCTTCCACGAGCTTCGCGAGCCGCATGCCCTCGTCGCCTGTACTGGACTTGAGATATTCGGCTACGCGCTTGTCGAACCACTCAAAAGCTTTGCGCAGCAGATGTTCCGAGGCACGGAAACCTCTCTGCGGAAGATGCGCGAGTGGCACCAGATAGGCCTGGAAATAAGTGTTGTTGTTACGATTGAGCGTGAGTTTGGGGCGCGCGACCAGCGTCACGGGATCGAGGTAACCCACGTAGGTCTGCTGAATCTGGTCCATGCGGCGCTTGTTCGATTCCGCGTCATTGCCCGCGTCGATCAGTCGCTGGATATTCTTGAGAATGGCAAGAACGATGATACTGATGGTCGTCAGGCGTTGCTGCCCATCAATGACATCGAACGTTTTGTCATCGGCGGACTGCAGAACCAGATACCCCATGTAGTGCGCACTCTCTCCGTCAGCCTTGAGCGTGCCCTGGAGATCCATCCACAGATCTTCCCATTCCTCGGTCGTCCAACTGTAGTCGCGCTGGAAGCGGGGAATGCGGTACATCAGACCGTTCCCGATCAGCTTCCTGAAGGTGTTGTTCTCAGTCTTGAAGTTGGTAGCGGCCATGACTCGCTCCGTTTCTTACTCTGTTACTTCGTCCAGCAGCGCTGCGATTTCAGCTTCGACCTACTTCAACTATTCGTCAATGTCGTGCATCTTGCGGGACGGCACGTATTTGTAAAAGTAGCGGTTGAAGTTGATCTCGTAGCCGACCTTGCCGATTTCCTTGTCCTTGTCGTCGCGGTAGCTGTCGTCGATCTGGTCATCCGGTACATACGGCACCACTTCGCGGGCGAAGTAGTCTTGGACGCTGTCCTTCTGCTCGGCGACGATGTGCTCGAGACGGGCGCGGTTTTGGATTTCACCGCATTGGCCATCGCCGTGGCCTTGGCCATCGGCAATTCCCTTCGGCTTCATACGGTAGATGCGGCTGGCCTTGTATAATATCAATTACTTGCGATTCATTTAGTGTTGCAAGGCATCAACGGAAATCGCCGTGTGGTCTGCTACCACTCGGGCCACTTTGCCCATTCCGGCTTGCATTTGACAGGTGATTTTACCGCTACGAAATGAGCTGTGCCGGAGCCGCCGCTACCGGCCAGTTCGCATGGCGGCCGCCCGGCGAATTTCTGGTGGTACAAGCGGTGGTACAATTGACGCCCAGCCGAGAGCCATGTTTTTATCAATTTTGCCAATACTTTAAGTGCTTTTTGTCCGGCCGTTTCCCGTAGGGGTCGCCAACACTTCAGCTTTCAGTTCCAAGTCCTTTTAGGCGCTACGTCAATCACTTAGGCGAAGCGCTATACCTACAAATCTATCTACAGGGCTAGCTACATCGGCTATTCTAAGGCTCCGGGACAGGGGGCAAGAATGGTTAGGGCGAGCGGCAGCAAAGTACCCTACTTGAAGCGCAACAACGGTTGCTGGGCTTACCAGCGGCGCGTGCCGAAAGACTGTATTCAGCTAGTCGGCTTTGAATGGATAAGGCTGCAAAGCCCCTCCCCCCATGACCGGCGAGCGTCCGAGAAGTGGGCCACCCAGCTTACCGCGCATTGGGATAACGAGTTTGACAAGGCGAAGGCTACGCTTGCCAATCAAGGTCGCCTACGCCAGCAACTAGAAGCCGCCGCAGCCATCCCGGCTCTGCCAGCCATCGCCCTTCCATTCTTGGAGGCCCTAGGCCCGCTAGAAGCCCTACAGGACGCCAAGCGGGCAGTCATGCTGCCTGCCGGGCTAATCACTCCGGAGGCCCTAGCCCAACGCCTACAGGTCTTAAGCGGCTATGAGCGGCTGATTAAGCAAACCCAGGCCCTTTTGGAGCGGGACGTAATCGAGGCCACGGGCGGGACCACTGCCGACGACCCGGTATTGTCCGAGGTCGCCAAGTCTATGCGGGACGGTATCGAGGCCGACAAGCGGGCCATCAATGCGGCTGCTACCGGCAGCAACGCCAAGCCGCTCGCTGAAGCGGTAGAGAGCGCCATAGCTCTGTGGGAAGTAACCAACGGCCCCAAGCCCAGGAGCGTTGAGGAATGCCATCGGGCAATGAAGTATTTCCAGGATTCGTTAGCCGGTGAACCAGTGTCGCTGGAAAACGTCACAAAGGACCAAGCACGGGCGTTTATCGCCCACCTTAACAGCCTCAAAAAGTCGGATGGCAGTCAGCTAGCTCTCGCCACCCGCGAGAAGTATCGGAACTTTGTGTTTGGCATTTTCAAGACGCTTGAGGATGCAGGGAAGATTGAGGTCAATCCCTTCTACCGGATTGGCTTCTCCCGTGCCTTAAAGAAGAAAGACGCGGGCGGAAAGCGCGAGACATTCAGTCGCGACCAACTGCTACTGCTGTATAAGACGGCCTTGGAGTTTATCGGCACCACCGAACCTGACAATCAGGCGCGTGGCTGGGTGCTGCTACTTGGCATCACAACGGGCGCACGCCTTGGAGAACTGACCAAGCTAGAGTCGTCACGAGTTCTGCAACGCGATGACGTGTGGTGTGCCCACATTGAAGACGGCAAAACAGCGTCAAGCACACGTTACCTGCCAATTCCTCAAGCTGCTCTTGATGCCGGTTTCTTGCGCTACCACCAAACCAACAAAGAGCGGCCTTTTCTTTTCAACTATGCAAGCTACGACAAGTCCGACATTGAAGGGCTCGTAAAAGCTATGTCTAAGTGGTTCGCCCGCCTACTGACCGACCTGGGAATCAAGACCAGTCGCGGGCTGGTGTTCCACTCACTGCGGCACACGATGAAAGATGCTCTCCGCTTGGCGAAGATTGACAAGGAGCTTCGCGACCGGGTCCAAGGCCATACCGTAAGCGACGAGGCCGGGAAGTATGGCGCTGGCGACGCACTCGCGGCTCTAAAGGATGCCCTCGATACGGCTTACGCCACCTATACCGCAAAGCCGGTCGCTCCCCCTGCTCAAATGCCAGATGGGCAGAAACCGGCTGGCGCCTGGGAACAATCCGTGTAGCTCGCCACACCCACCAGGCGGCGCGAGCCGCTACATTGCCGCTGCGATGACTCGCCAGAGCGCCCAGGAGGCCCGCACAGGGCCTCGGAAGGCCACCCCGCTACCCACCAGCGGAAACGCAACAAAGATTCTCAGTGAGTCTAAAAACCGCCCTAGCGGCGATTTCTGCTTTTGCCCATTCAGAGCGCGGTAGCTTGGGAATTGAGGCTGCAGTCCAGGAAAGCGGCATTCTCGAATAAAAGACAAAGACTTAAGCCATTACCCCCCTCAAGCTTTTTATATTTTTGCGGTCCAGGCCTTCTGGGCGGACGCCGGAATTAACCTCCGCTAGTTATTGCTCTCTCTCCCTCTCAAGGCTGATTAAACGTCTCTTTAACGAGGACTAGATTGATAGAGACTTAGAGCTATTGAGAGAAATTAAGGATAGGGGGTGTGGGGGAAAGGATTGAGTTGCGGGTTATTATCTATACCTCGACCACAATCACTGTCTCCCCACGCCAACACCATCCAATGCAGACAAGCCAAGGATAATTGCTGCATCGGATAGCAAGGTGCTTAACGGTAATCCAATAAGAAAACCGTATCTCAGAAATCCCACGGCTTCTGACTCTCAACACTTGCGCTCGCGTCTAATTTCGCGATGTCGGCTGGCCTGATGTTTTCGCTAGACGCCCCTGCATCACGTCTCGAAAAAAGAGATTGCCGGGCTATAGGGCCGTCACACCCCTCCACTTCCATGGCAGGCATGATGCCACAAACGCTGTAATAGGCGTTTCCGAAGGCAACAAGTGCAAAGCCTGCTTTAGAAGCAGGGACAATCAGGCTGTCGTGGACCGATAAACACGGAATCTCTTTGCGGACCAGTTCAAGCATCGTCGTAACCAGCGCCTGGCTTTCGAGATACATTAGGTCGAGATAGCCGAGTTGATCCTGGCTAAACCACTCCCGAAGAGCCGAAGTGTGAGCAAGCATCGAAGTTTCTATTTTCTTGATCGGATAGAGGCCCAAGTCCAGGCCAGACTCAGCAGCCTTCTTGACGTGCCCCTTGGTCCAACGAGACGGTAGTTTGTTCAAGCCAATGGCTTGTGTGAACCACAGCTTGCCAATCAGTCGAGGCGTCTCGGGCAGCGTATAGGGATCATGTTCATGCGGATTGTAGTCCAGCCGCCCAAGAGCACTGTGCGTCAACATCGGCATGCAAGACTTAATATCAATCTCAACGACTGGTTCGCCGTTGAACGTCATGGTTAGGCGCTGCTGCTCAGGTAGATTCTGATAGCTGCCTTCTCCAATCGAATAGAGCCGCCCTCCCTTATTCCAAGCGTAATCAGCTTTTCCCCCATCATTGAAGATGCGGGTAAAGCCCCGATGCGTGAAAGGTTGGATATCGACCTTAGAAAGGTAGGCGTTGATTTCCCTCACCTCGGCCTCAAGGCTGCGGGTCAACTCGGTAGCGTCAAACTTGATCGGTCGCCCCGATTGCTTGTTATCACCATATCCAGACGACGGCCCACGCAGAAGGAGCGCCTTCCCTGGGGGAGTGAATCTGAAATGGCGGGCGAATTTGTCTAATCCCAGGTTGACGCCATGTACTTGAGCAAGAGCAATCAGTGCCGATCGCGCTCTAAAGCGAGTTTGACGCCCCCAAATCCGGCCTGTCCTGATAAAGGCGGATGCTTCTGCAAATCCTGCTTTACGCTCAACTAAAGCAAGACGTTCAAGTCCCTCGATAGTGGCCCTGAATGCCGTGTAGGGATGATCCGTGCTACCTGCAAAGCTGGCCTCTGCAAGAGAGTGGCGGCACCAGCCTTTTGCGTTTGACCGCTTGACCGACTCCCTCACCTCAAGGAACCGAGCGTTATCCAAGAGGTCGATAACAACAGCGGAAACCGTCCGCTCAAAAGCCGCCGCTTCCGCACTGGTACGCTTCCGCTTCCTGGCCTCGCTCAGCAGGAGCTTTGACAGTAGGTCCGCCACCAGGGCCTTAGCCTCGGCAGATACCGGGTAGCCCTTAAAGTCCATATGCGGGGCATCCATAAGGGCCGCGCTGTCGCTCGGCTCTTGGTCCGCCGGGCTAGGTCTATCTTGCTCAGCCGACATGCGAACCTCGATAAAAATACACTTCTCCAATGTATATCATTACCGTGGCGTAAGCCCCATATGATGTGGTGATTGATGCCGCCGGGGCACAATATGTAGTGGCCATGTTTGGATCAGTTACCACGGGCCACAGCGATAGCCTGCCGATAGCCGCCTGTAGCTGTTCGGCCTCGACTACCGACATTTCAACATCCGCTAGCTGCTCTGTGACGCCCTCAACGGTTGTCTCTAGGGCGATGCCTACCGACCGGCTGCCCTGGCCTGTCATCGCATCCACAGACAGATGAGCCATGGCAACCCGAGGCTTCCGGCCTACCTGCCGAACGCCCGAAACAATATCCATATCGTAGCGGAACTCGGCTGGCTCAAGTTGTTCGACGCCTTGTTGAGCCGCGTCATTAGTATTGTTTCTCAATGCCCCAGCCTCCGTGAATATATGACACAGTCGTAGCGCACCTTCTTAAGTACAAACTGGCGCGATCCTTATTATAGAACAAATACTTACGATGAATAACCGCCAGAAATTTGGGTTATTACTTGGCGATCTTATGCTCTGGAATGTTGTAATTGTATCGAAAATAGCCCTTTTAATTTTGATATTGCCATCTTGAGGAATTGTCTTTAACGTCAATATCATTACAGACAACGACCATAGACAGATACGATATGACTGCCTCAGCAAAGCCCTGCATCGGTTACGTCCGCGTCTCGACCGCCAAACAGGGCGCTAGCGGCCTTGGCTTGCAGGCCCAGGAACAGGCCATCCGGGAATACGTCACCCGCCAGCCCAACGGCTCTCTGGTGTTGCCTCTATATGTCGAGGTGGAGAGCGGCAAGCGGATAGACCGCGTTGAGCTTAAGAGGGCGCTGGATAAGTGCCGCCTCATGGGCGCTACGCTGGTCGTCGCCAAGCTGGACCGGCTCTCCCGCAACGCTCAGTTCCTCATGTCCCTGGTCGATAGCGGCGTAGACGTGGTGTTCTGCGACCTGCCGAATGTGCCGCCTGGTCCGGTGGGCCGCTTCCTGTTGCAGCAGATGGCCGCTGTAGCCGAGCTAGAGCGGGGCCTGATATCCGAGCGTACCAAGGCAGCCCTACAAGCCGCCAAGGCCCGTGGGAAACGCCTAGGCGGCTACCGTGGCGGTGCCAAGGTTGACCCGGCGATGGGCCTAGAAGCTCGCCAGAAGGCCGCTGAAGGTTTCCGGGCAAGGGTGCTGCCAGCTATCGAGGAAATGCGCGCTAATGGCATTACCAGCGCTAATGCGCTTGCGAGAGAGCTGACTGAACGAGGCATCAAGACCGCCCGCCAAGCGAACCGGTGGTCCCCTGCCCAGGTGCTAAGGGTGCTGGCGGGGTAGGAGTTCCAAGCTCCGAAAAACAGACCCCAGGGGAGCAAGAAAAGGCGGTTTCAAAAAAACCGTTAAAGCCCAAGCTGTTATTGTTGTTGTTGGGACCCAGCTCGTGAGTGTGCCCTGGGGTATCGAGTAGAACATGACCAAAGTGGAAAAGAAGAAGATTGTCGGCAAGGCCAAGGCAACTGCCAAGCGGCCCCGTAAGAAGGCTAACGCTAGGCCACTAGATTTGCTGAAAGCGACAGCTGTTAAGAATGGCAAAGAGGAGTTTGACCCGAAGCGGGTCACCCTCACGACTGCCGCTATCGCTCTGGCATGGGACTCTATAATTGACGACGACGGGATCGACCCCGGCGAGTGGGCGAAGGGCTTTGTAAGCGCACCTGACGACCCAGCGATGCGGCAAAGATTTTTCCAAGCTTTAGTGGCGTTCTTAAACGAGAACTTGCCTGGCAATAAGGTAGTTGCTGACCTTTATTCCGGTGATGACCTAGTGCGACGCATGCGTAGTTCGTAGGCATTGCTGGCCTTATTCGCAAACAGCAAAGCACGAGTTGCAAGATCACCATTAAGCGGCGGCTTGAGCCAGCGCCTCTATGGAGCCGCTAAGTGTGGCTTTGTTTGTTTTTCAGTCCTCGTAGCTGAATTCGCGATCCTTGAGCCGAAGGTCTCCCCACGTCAGCACCACTGCGAAGCGCTTGAACAAAGTGACAAATTCCTCAAGCGAGAGCTCAAGCTCAACGCGCTTAACCGGCAATGGGCCACGTGTAGCGTTTATCCAGCTCTCTACTGCACCTGCATTTGCTAGCTGGGCAAGCGTCGCTTTGACGAAAATGGAGCCAAGCTTTCCGCCGTGGTTCTCTCCTACCCACAAGTGCGCGGACAGGAGGAATTCATCCGGGTCCATAAGCCCACGCTCAGTGAGCAAATCGGAAAGACTGTTCTTATCAGCATCGTCTGCCGCCGCAGTGCCTTTCCAGTCGTTGTATTGAACGCTCGCACGATAGGTATCCTCAGCCATTGGATTCTCTCCACAATTTGCGTTCCTAAGCTCGCGACTCAGCGAAAGCTACACCTTTCGCCACTCCACGGTGCCTGCTGTGTTCAAACCTTTTGCCCAGTTCCTATTGGTCCAGTAGACGCCATCGATAGTCGGGGCTGCACCGTCTGTCCTGATATTAACCAAGCCAGCGCCATCGTGTTGTTGGCAGTCAGTCTGTTCAGGGTGCTTGGTGAGGTTGTTGTACAGATAGGCCAGCACGATATCGCCGCTTTCCTTCTTGCGGATGCCAACAACGATGGTTTCCGACTCTGAGTATTTATCGGTAGTGATTAGGTGAAGGTGTAGTGAGAAGAACCGGGCCTTGATCCGGATTGCTGCCTCAACCGGCTTAAGAGGAGGTGGCTCGACTGCCCCACGATTTGCAATGCGCGGCCAGTTGGAAGCCATTTGCCCGACCCATTGACCATCAATGTCAGGGAATACCCAGCTAATGGGACGCCTCCGGCACAGCCACGGAAAAAGAGGGGTTTCTCCCAGGATGTAGGCGATTCCCGCAATAATTGTGCCGGACGTGCTGATATAGCGCAGCCACTCGACCGGACCGGCATCGAGTCGCTCGCCAATGACCACCGCTAGTAATGCGACGGCGATTGCATAGAAACCGAGAAGCCTAGTAACCCCAATAAGTTGGTACATCTTTTCTCCTTGCACTTGATTTATGTGACCGCCATCACAATATCAAGCGTCCAACTTTTTCAAGGGAACTTTTATGAAATCAACTTTGAATGCGCATCGACTACTCACGGGAACCATTTCTGACGATGGTTACCTAGACAACATCGATATTTCTCAGAACGACGCAGATGAATTGAACGAGGCGAAATCTGCTATTCGCGATTCCATCCGTATCGGATTTAAGGCTACGCATGCCGAATTGCGCCAATCTGGTCTGTTTGATGCGATGGCTTTGCTGCACGGAGTGCCGGATAAGCCAATCGTTCCTCGTTTCATGACTCAAGGCAGCTTCGCGTATAAGACGGTCAACGACCCGGCCCACAATCCGCCACAAGAAATCGATCTTGATGATGGTATGTACTTGCCTGTGTCGTTCATCAGCATGAGGGGCACCGTACGACCCAGCATCGCTAGCAAAGAGCTCTTTCGATTTGTTGAAGGCTTGCTAATGCCGTTGTGTACCCAGCGCGGCTGGGAGCTCGATCGCTCAAAGACTACCTGTATCCGCGTTCAGATTAGCCTGAACAAGCATATCGACCTGCCGATGTATTCAGTTCCGGATGAAGAGTTCGAGTACTTCACGGAAGCTCTGGACAAGTCGGTGGCATTTGCATCTCGTTCCGCTAAGACGACGTATCGCGTGATACCAACCGACAAGATCATGCTCGCGCACCGGAACGGGGAGTGGGAGCCGTCAGACCCCCGTAAAATTGGTGTTTGGTTCCGTGGGGCAGTCTCCAACCATGGCGCTGTACTACGCCGCGTGTGCCGGTACCTCAAGGCATGGAGAGACCACCAGTGGGCTAACTGTAAGCTTTCATCGATCACCCTTATGGCTGTGGCAGTTACCGTCTTTGACGAGCTCAACGGCGAGTTGCCCGCAGACCGAGACGATCTGGCCCTGCTTTGGGTCGCTGAGAGATTGCCAGCGCTGTTTGCAGGACCGATCAAGAATCCCGTCCTGCCTAGCTTGCAGTTGGATGACGAGTGGACCGATGCCGAGCGCCATGATTTTCAAGCGAAGGCGTCAAGTCTCTATTCGGAGCTTCGAAAGGCAATGGGAGACACGTTTGTAAAAAGCCTAGCAATTGGTCATTTCCAGAATGCGCTTGGGCAGCGAGTCCCTAACAATCAGATGCTGCTTACGGTGCAAACAGCGGAAGAGGAAGTAAAGTCCTATCCAGCAATTCAGGTCTCCGCGCCTACCGTGCTCAGGTCGATAAGTGGGTAAAGGCTGATAAGTGGATAATGATCACCGCGAGAATATTCTGCACCAAGCATTTCTTGGGGAAGGATACAGGCGCGACAGGTCAGCCTTGGACTGCTTTCGGTATGAGGGCTGTATTCGCGTCAAGGAAAAATCCATTGCCGTAGCTTGGAAACTGAAAGACCTTGAGTTCTTGAAGCTTCCTATATTGCAGCTGACAGCTAGAGATGCGGACCTTCCCGGCATCGTTGCTCACATAAACAGGAAGAGCGAATACTGCTATGCGCAGGAGGGCTCGCTCATTCTTGACCGTTACAATATTCCGTACTCTATCAAAGTGTGCCTGAACTACGCGCAAGCCGCTCTGACCGACGCTCTTTCTAGGCGTGACCACAGTGGTGATATCGAAAATGAGTTCGTGCAACACTGGCTGGGCGAAAGCTATATATATGCTGACCTAAGAATGGCGCCATCGTCTAGGGCAGTAGTGGCGCCACATGCTGCCGGGAAAGTGCTTACGGACTTGCAATTCGTTAAGGTCCCGCGAGGTAGCACGCCAGCATGGGTGCAGCGAACCGATGCGCCATTGACTTTCCGGGCGGGTCAGGAGGCGCCGTCAACATGGTCCGAGTTTGCTGCATGGTTGGCGACGATTGATCCTGATGCGGTAAAATCGCTTACCGAACACCTAACTGAAATGTATCCAAATCTGCCGTTATTGTTTGTGCGAGCGCCAAATGCGACTGTAGGCATTCGATTGGATATCACTTCCAAGCTGTTGAAAGGCGCGCAGCGCAAAGAAGGATTCAGCAATTTATTAAGACTGAATGGGGGGCAGCTGCATATAGAACGCGTGACCGCTGAACGAGCAGACCCAGATTACATATTTAGCAGGAACCAAGGACTAAACATCTTCCGGCGCAAGAAAGTCGCTCTGCTGGGATGCGGCACCATCGGCAGCCATTTGGCGAAATTTATGGCGCAGAGCGGAGTCGGAGCTAATGGCGGGTTTTTGGCGCTAGTGGATCAGGACATGCTTCAGCCCGGAAATCTTGGGAGGCATTGGCTCGGGCAAAATTACATTGGTCAGAATAAAGCCGAGGCGGTTAAGTCCGAGATC
>Ga0208243_1000940_pt1 | contig 11699 bp, 10 predicted proteins | sample Subbio2Aug_QV12A_FD_184826 | JGI IMG/M metagenome (GOLD analysis project Ga0208243, IMG submission 184826) | Serpentinite rock and fluid subsurface biosphere microbial communities from McLaughlin Reserve, California, USA - CR12Aug_QV12A (SPAdes) | ecosystem: Environmental > Terrestrial > Deep...
CTGATCCAGTTTCAGTGTACCTGCTACTTTCTTCATGGATTTGATCTGTGCGTTACCACCCACACGGCTTACAGAGATACCTACGTTGATCGCCGGACGGATACCTGCGTTGAACAAGTTACCTTCTAGGAAGATCTGTCCGTCAGTGATAGAAATTACGTTGGTAGGAATATATGCAGAAACGTCACCTGCCTGTGTTTCAATGATTGGCAATGCAGTCAAAGAACCACCACCTTTTACAAGGTGTTTGATGGATTCAGGAAGATCGTTCATGTTTTTAGCAACATCATCGTTAGCGATCACTTTCGCAGCACGCTCTAACAAACGGCTATGCAAGTAGAACACGTCACCAGGATACGCTTCACGTCCCGGAGGTCTTCTCAACAACAATGATACTTCACGATAAGCCACCGCTTGCTTAGACAGATCATCATAAATGATCAAAGCAGGACGTCCGGTATCACGGAAGAACTCTCCGATAGCCGCACCAGCGAATGGAGCATAGAACTGTTGAGGAGCTGGATCAGATGCAGATGCAGACACGATAGTAGTATAGGCCATCGCACCATTATCAGCCAAAGTCTTCATTACACCGGCAACGGTAGAAGCTTTTTGTCCGATCGCAACATATATACAATATACAGGCTTACCTGCATCGTAAAATTCTTTTTGATTAATGATGGTATCAATACAGATAGCGGTTTTACCTGTCTGACGGTCACCGATCACCAACTCACGCTGACCACGACCAACTGGGATCATCGCATCGATCGCTTTGATACCGGTTTGCAATGGTTCTTTTACCGGCTCACGATAAATTACACCCGGTGCTTTACGCTCCAGAGGCATTTCGTATAATTCACCAGTGATTGGACCTTTACCGTCGATAGGTTCACCAAGGGTATTGATCACACGACCAACCACACCTTCACCTACTTTAATAGAGGCGATCTTACCGGTTCTTTTTACTTTGGCGCCTTCTTTGATTTCACCACTCTCTCCCATCAATACCACACCCACATTGTCCTCTTCAAGGTTCAGAGCGATGGCTTTGGTGCCATTTTCAAATTCAACCAGTTCACCACTGCGTACGCCATTCAGGCCATACACACGGGCGATACCGTCACCTACCTGTAACACGGTACCCACTTCTTCTAAATCGGCAGATACATTGAAGTTGCTGAGCTGCTGTCTCAGTATCGCTGATATTTCATCGGGTTTAATGTCCACCATACTGTATTCTTTTAATGATGATTGTGTTTGTTATTATCGTAACTGCTGAACGTATAAATTCTGCAGGAACTGTTTTTTAATGTCTTTCAGATCGCGCAAGATGCTTGCATCTACCAAGTTGTTATTGAATTCCAGAACAAATCCGCCAATCAGGCTTTCATCTGTTTTGGTTTCCAATTCGATATTGGCAAAACTTTTCTCACCTTTTACTTTTTGCTCGATCGATTTTTTTAATTCTTCGCTTACTGGCACAGCAGTAGTCAGTACTACTTTATGTATGCCTTTGATCTCATTATACTGATCAATGAATGCATTGGCGATCTCATACAAATCTCTTTCACGTCCTTTTTTCACCAACAACGTATTAAAGGCCGCGGTTAACTCACTCACTTTGCCATTGGTGATGCTGTTAATGATGCTATTCTTCTGATCTGCTTTGATTACCGGACTCTTCAAGAGGTTTACAAAATCTCTGCTGCTTTTACAAACAGCCTGCAGGTACTTCATATCCGCATACACTGTTTCTAACTGACCTTTTTCTGTAGCGAGGTCAACCAGACTCTTAGCGTATCTTCCTGCCAAACGTGGATTCTGCATGTATTTTAATTTGAAAATTTGAGAATTTGAAAATTTGAAAATGGCACTTTGGAGATTTGAAAATTAAAATGAAGTCTTTCCCTCATTTTCAAATTTTCAAATTACCACATTTTCAAATTGGCTTTAATTCAGTTTCACTCCCTCCGCCAACTGCTTGATATAGTTTTCCTGATCAGCTTTGTTAGCAAGTTCTTTACGTAATACTTTTTCTGCTACTTCAACCACTAAAGAACCCACTTGATTCTTAACATCCGTTAAGGCAGCATTCTTTTGTTGATTGATAGCCACTTGAGCATCCGCAACAATTCTATCGTATTCGTTCTTGGCTTTCTCTTTAGCGTCAGCAACCATTTTATCAGCAGTTTCTTTTGCTTCTTTGATCATCTGTGCTCTTTCTTCACGGGCTTTTACCAGCAATGCTTCGTTTTCACTTTGCATAGCAGCGATATCAGCTTTCATTTTATCGGCTTTGCTCAAAGCATCTTCAATTCCTTGTTCGCGATCATGAATGGCTTTCAGCATAGGCTTCCATGCTTTAGCGCGCAATACAAGGAATAATAAGATGAATGCAACAGTATTCCAGAATACTAATCCGATACTTGGTAATACCAGCGGGTTGATCTCTAATAACATAAACTATGTTTATACAGCGTTTGAAATTTCTTTCTTTGAAAGTTATACAGACCCTTCCGCCCTTTGCATGGGGTCTGTATAAAAAGTTGAACGGATTATCCGTTACCCAACAGGGCAACTACCACCGCAAACAGGGCAACCGCCTCTACGAAAGCCGCAGCAACGATCATGTTTGCACGGATGTCGTTAGCAGCTTCCGGCTGACGTGCAATACCTTCTACTGCACCTTTACCGATCTGACCGATACCGATTCCGGCACCGATAGCAGCTAAACCAGCGCCGATTGCGGCAACACTTCCTACTACCATTGTTTTATGTTTTAATTGTGAGTGAAAAAAAGTTTTAATTAATGATGCGCTGCTTCATGGTGATGCTCTTCAGTAGCCATTCCAATATACATAGCGCTCAACATGGTAAAGATGTATGCCTGTAGGAATGCCACAAGCAATTCAATCAATCCAATGAACACTGCAAAAGGAACCGCAATAGCAGATGCAAACACGGTTTTAAATATGAAGATCAGGCAGATTAAGCTCAATACAAGAATGTGACCCGCTGTGATATTTGCAAACAATCGGATCATCAATGAAATGGGTTTGGTGAATACACCAATCAATTCAATAGGTGCCAGGAACAATTTCATGGTCCAGTGCATACCCGGCATCCAGAAAATGTGCTCCCAATAACTTTTATTACCATTCAGGTTTACGACGATGAATACGAATACCGCCAAAGTCATCGTGAAGGCAATATTTCCACTCACATTCGCTCCACCAGGGAAGAATGGAATCAAACCTAAAAAGTTGTTGATCAGGATCAGGAAGAAAATGGTCAACAAGAAAGGCATGTATTTCGCATACTTGTGACCGATATTGGGTTTTGCCACTTCATCACGCACAAATAAAACGATGGGCTCCATGAATGACTGCAATCCTTTAGGCGCAGACTTCACACCTCTTTTACGATAAGCACCCCCTACAGTCAGGAATACCAATAACAAAATCAGAATTGAAACGAAAAGTGAAGCCACGTTCTTAGTGATAGAAAAATCCCACACTTTGGCAGAAGCCGCCTCGTCTATAGAACCATCCGCATTCACCACTTTGATCTTACCCTCGATGGTCTTATAATTATAATGACCAGCGTACATCGCAGGCTCATGATGTTCGTCCATCAGTTTTGCTGATGAAAATACCTCTAAGCCCTTATCAGAGTAAAGGATCACAGGCAGAGGAAGGGTTGTATGACCCCATAAATGCCAGCTGTGGTCGTCTTTAATGTGCTCGAGAATGGTTTCGGTTACATTAAACTCGCCTTCGCCATGACCTGCAGCTGCAGATTGAGGCGTTTCATTGGCATATGAAAAAGTAGAAAACAGCAATGTGAAAAGGCTGAAAGTCGCTACCAGTAAAGATTTTACACTCATGCGGGCCATACCTGTCTCGAAATTTGCGGCAAAGATAGGGGTAAAGGGGGTGAAAAGTGTAAATGATTTAAGAGAAAAAAAAGGAAAAGATCAGTTCTTTGGTGGATCTGTTTTTTCTTTCAGTTTTTTTATTTCTTCCAAGTGTAAAACGTCCATCTGATCTTTAGGCCGATTTACTGCTTTCTTATTGGATATCAAGTGGTTAATATGCAAAAAAGGGACTTTCTCCCCATCTAATTCTACGATTGCTGCATTTTCATAACAGGTAGCAAAGCTTTCATCTTCAAGCCCCTTCATAGATGTCATAATATCCAATTCGACCCCGGCAGCATAGAAGGTCGTCCAGCCGGGAACAAATTCCATCGTTTCCAATGAAGGCAAATCACCATGGCCTAGCGCTTTAAATGCCTGCCTCAACTTTTGCCTGTTTTCTAAAGTATCATCAATCCACATATCAACGTCCTGAGTAACCCTATTGTATCCGTGAAAAAAAGTGGCCAACCCTCCCACCATGATATACCTTACTTTGTATGCATTTAAGGTTCTCCAAAACGCTATGAATTCCTCATCCAGTATATCCATGATTGATTACTTAAAGAGTTGAATCTTTTTGGGACGGGAGAACGATTGCCTTTTTGAGTGTGGCATTACGTTTTAACATTCGGGTAAAAGCATGAAGCTTTTCCATATCTGATCGATTAACTAAGTCTAGTATTTTTTCTTCCGGAGACTTTGTAACAAAACCATATACAGGCTGTGATTCTTTCACAACATTTTTTGAGGTATCGGGTGAATTATTTTTATTGGTAGACATTATCCTACAAATGCAGTCTTCTTTTTTTCAAACTGCATCTCATGCAATTTAGCATAAAATCCGCCCATGAGCAAGAGTTCATCATGACTACCGATCTCTTTGATCTCACCCTTATCCAGCACGATAATCTTATCTGCTTTGCGTATGGTAGAAAGTCTGTGAGCAATCACAATAGACGTTCTGCCTGAGATGAGTTTATCGATGGCTTTTTCAATCAGCATTTCGCTTTCCGTATCAATGGAAGATGTGGCTTCATCCAATATCAAAATGGATGGATTGTACAACAAAGCTCGGATAAAGGAAAGCAATTGTCTTTGTCCCAAACTCAGTGTACTACCTCTTTCCATCACATTGTAATCATATCCACCAGGCAATTGCATGATGAAATCATGCACCCCTATCAGCTTTGCTGCTTCTATCACTTGTTCTTTACGAATAGATGGATCGCGAAGGGTAATATTATCCATGACAGAACCGGAAAAAAGAAATACATCCTGTAATACCACTCCCATACTTTTTCTTAAGCGATCAATATCATAATCATTGATATTCACCCCATCAATTTTGATCACTCCTTTTTGGATATGATATAATCTATTCAGTAAACTGATAATTGATGTTTTACCACTACCGGTATGTCCAACCAACGCTACCGTTTCACCGGCTTTCACTTGGAAGCTGATATTTTTCAACACAAAGTTTTCATCTACATAAGCAAATGAAACCTGTTCAAAATCAATATCGCCTTTGATATGAGTTGGCTGAAAATTACCATGATCTTTTGCACTCAACTCATCGCTATTGTCCAATACTTTGAACACCCTTTCTGCTGCTACCATTCCCATTTGCAAGACATTGAACTTATCTGCAATCACACGCAATGGACGAAATATCTGATTCAGATATAAAATGAATGCCATTAACAATCCTGCATCCAATGATTTGCCGGCAATCCACCATACTAATAATCCGGTGCTTAGGGCAAGTACCACTTCTACAATTGGGAAGAATACGGAATAAGCAAAAATGGCTTTGATATTGGCATTTCGATGTTCTGCATTGATCTTTTTAAACTTATTCATCTCCCGCTCTTCGGCAGCAAAAGCCTGTACCACTTGCATTCCGGTGATATGCTCTTGTACAAAAGCATTCAAACTGGCCACTGCATTTCTAACCTTGATAAAACTTTTGTTCACACTTTCTTTGAAATAATAGGTAGCAATGAGCATGATTGGAAAGGGTGCCAAACTAATCAGCGTCAAACGCCAATCCATCCAGAACATCGTTGCCAGTGTGATGATAATGGTGAGTAAATCTGCTATGATCGGAATCAGCCCATCCGAAAAAATATCATTGATGCGTTCGATATCATCAATGGTTCTTGTGGTAAGGGTGCCGATGGGTGTTTTGTCGAACTGACGAAGATTCAATCCCAGTATCTTTTGATACACTGCAATACGCATATCCTTTACCACATGCTGACCCATGGATGCAGTAATAAAACTGAAAATGAAACGGATCGATGTTTCCACTACCAGAAATACGATCTGAAAAAGCGTTACCGAAATAATAAATCGACTCGCGTCAGATAGATCGGTATTGAAAAGAACCGTTTTAAGCCATCCGGGAGCCTGAACAGACTTACCGGTTGCGGTATCCACCGTTAACTGAATCAGATAGGGTCTGATCGGTGCAAATAAAGCCATTACCACAGCCAAAATCAAACTGAGATAGAACATCCCTCTATAAGGCCTCACAAAATGGAATACCCTGCCTAGTAAGGAAAAATCAAATACCTTTTTTTTACTCGTTTCAGTCATGACAGTTGCCAAAGGTAACAACAAAGGCTTGGCAGTGTTTACCGATGCTGTAATTTTTGGAGAGCCCGGTCTATGGTCGATGGTCCATAGTCCATGGCGTATGGTTCATAGCGTATAGTCCATAGTCCATGTCCTGTAATAAATACTTTGTTCTTTACTTATACGAATACAAGCGACGCTTGTACATACCCATTTTCCTACCATATGCTATGGACCATGGACTATACGCTATTGACCATCGACCATGGACCATAAGCCACAGACTATCCGTATATTCGTAGTCAGATATGGAGCAAGCGAAAGATACGACTGCGGAGGTGGTGTTACCTCGTTATAACCTGAACCCTGATCAGGAAAAAAATGAAATATTAAGGCATTATCGCGCCCTTTTGAGAAGCTTGAAATCAAAACTTAAGAAAGGCGATAAGGAATTGGTACGTCATGCATTTCAAATGGCTGCCGATGCGCATAAAACCATGCGTAGAAAGAGTGGTGAGCCTTATATCCTTCATCCCATAGCCGTAGCCATGATTTGTGTGGAAGAAATCGGACTCGGGGTAAGAAGTACCATTTGTGCATTATTACATGATACCGTTGAAGACACAGATATTTCACTAGAAGATATTGAAAGGGAGTTCGGAACAGAGATCGCAAGAATTGTGGATGGTCTGACCAAGATCTCCACCGTAATGGACACCAATACTTCTCAACAGGCAGAGAATTTTAAAAAAATCCTTTTAACACTTACAGATGATCCACGTGTGATCCTGATCAAACTGGCAGACCGCTTACACAATATGCGTACGCTGGATCACATGAAAAGTGAAAAACAGTTGAAGATCGCCTCTGAAACGGTTTGGGTGTATGCTCCATTGGCACACCGGATGGGATTGTACAATATCAAGACCGAGTTGGAAGACCTGTCCATGAAATATATGGAGCCGGAAGCGTATCGGGATATTGCTAAAAAACTCGCAGAAACCAAACGCGAACGAACCCGTTACATCAATGAATTTATTCGACCCATAAAAGAAAAAATGCAGGCAGCCAATTTCAATTTCGAAATTTATGGTCGCCCAAAAAGTATTCATTCCATTTGGAACAAGATCAAAAAAAAGGGTGTCGCATTTGAAGAAGTATATGATCTCTTCGCTATTCGTGTGATACTGGATTCGCCTACAGAAAAAGAAAAAGAGGATTGCTGGAAAGTATACTCAATGATCACTGATGAGTATATGCCTTCGCCTGAACGTTTACGTGATTGGTTGAGTAATCCTAAAAGTAATGGATATGAAGCTCTTCATACAACTGTGATGGGACCTCAAGGTAAATGGGTAGAAGTACAGATTCGTACCAAACGCATGAATGAGATTGCAGAAAAAGGTTTGGCGGCCCATTACAAATACAAAGAAGGTAATAGCGATGAAGATAGATTTGATAAATGGTTTGGTCAGATTAGGGAAGTATTGAGTACACAGGATACGGAAGGGGTTGACTTCTTACAGGATTTCAAAACATCTTTTCTAGCCGAAGAAATTTATGTGTATACTCCAAAAGGTGAAGTGAAAATGTTGCCAATGGGAAGTACGGCGTTGGATTTCGCTTTCTCCATTCACTCAGCCATCGGTAGTAAATGTATTGGCGCCAAAGTGCATCATAAATTGGTGCCTATCAGCCATAAATTAAGAAGTGGAGACCAGATCGAGATCATTACCAGTAATAAACAAAAACCATCCGAAGACTGGCTGGGCTTTGTAGTAACGGCGAAGGCAAGAAATAAAATCAAAGACGCTTTAAGAGAAGAAAAAAGAAAAGTAGCGGAAGATGGTAAATACCTGCTCCAAAGAAAACTGGAAAGCATGGGCGCAGCGTATAGCCAATACAATATCGAAGAACTGGTACAATTTTATAAACTTCCTTCATCACTGGATCTGCATTATAGAATTGCTACCAAAGTTCTTGATCTGAAAGAGCTGAAAGATTTCCAGGTATTGGGTGATAAAATAGAGATTCTCAAACCCAAACCTGTAATCCAGGAAATCATCACGGATCCTGTACAAAAAACATATAGTAAAAAAGAGTCTGAGCTGATCATTTTCGGGGAAAGCAGTGACAAGATCATGTACACCCTCGCCAAATGCTGTAATCCTATACCGGGAGATGACGTATTTGGTTTTGTGAGTACCGGTAAAGGGCTGATAATTCACCGAACCGGTTGTCCAAATGCAGCACAACTACTCGCGAATTATGGCCATAGGGTAGTAAAAACCAAGTGGGCGAAGAACAAAGAAATCTCATTCCTCACCGGACTGAAGATCATTGGGTTGGATGATGTGGGCGTAGTCAATAAAATCACCAATGTAATCAGTGGAGATCTCAGAATTAATATTGCGGGTTTAACCATTGAATCCAGCGAGGGCTTATTCGAAGGAACGATCAAAATATTTGTACACGATAAAGAGGAATTGGAAGAATTGGTTGAAAGACTCAAATCACTCAACGGTATTCAACGGGTGGATCGATTTGATACGGAAAATGAGAAGTGACAAAAGTGAGAAAGGTGAAAAGTGAAAGGAAATGTGCAAAACCTTTTCACTTTTCACCTTTCACCTTTCACCTAAAAATATTCTTCCCAAAACCCCCAACTATCTCCTATTTTTGCCGCGATTCAAAGCAAACTTATGGTGGACGTTTTACTGGGTTTACAATGGGGTGATGAGGGTAAAGGAAAGATCGTTGATTACTTCGCCCCTAAATATGATATTATTGCCCGTTTTCAGGGCGGTCCGAATGCAGGACATACCTTATATGTGAATGGACAAAAAATGGTGTTGCATCAGATACCTTCCGGTATTTTTCATCAACACATCGTCAATGTAATTGGTAATGGTGTGGTGCTTGATCCTGTAACCTTGAAGCGTGAGTGTGATGCAGTAGCTGCATATGGTATTGACGTACGTAAGAACTTATTTATCTCACAAAGAACCAATCTGATTGTTCCTACACACCGTGCTTTGGATAAAGCATCTGAATTACAAAAAGGTGATGCCAAGATTGGATCAACTTTAAAAGGCATCGGACCTGCTTATATGGATAAGACAGGAAGAAATGCCCTGAGAGTAGGCGATATTTTGAGCCCATCTTTTGATGCACAATACAAAGAGCTGCGTGCTAAGCACCAGACTTTATTAAATAACTTCAATTTTAGTGAAGATATTTCTGCATCAGAGCAGGAGTTCTTTGAAGCGATCGATTTTTTGAGAACATTGAATATTATCAACTGCGAATACTTTATCAATAAAAGTTTAGCAGAAGGTAAAAAAGTACTGGCAGAAGGCGCACAAGGAAGTATGTTGGATATTGACTTCGGAACATTCCCATTTGTTACTTCATCGAATACCATTTCTGCCGGTGTGTGTACCGGATTGGGGGTTTCTCCAAAACAAATCAATGAAGTATTGGGTGTTACCAAAGCTTATTGTACCCGTGTTGGTGGCGGTCCCTTCCCAACAGAGCTGAATGATGCAACCGGAGAAGAGTTAAGAAGGATTGGTAGCGAATTTGGCGCCACTACCGGACGTCCACGTCGTTGCGGCTGGATTGATCTGGTTGCCTTGAAGTTTGCTTGCATGATCAATGGTGTAACACAGCTCATCATGACAAAAGCGGATGTATTAGATAGTTTTGATACACTGAAGGTTTGTACCGCTTATAAAATCAATGGTCAGGAGCATACTGAAGTTCCTTTTCAGATGTCGGGAGTGGATATTGACCCAGTTTGGAAAAGTTTTTCCGGATGGAAAATAGACAGTACCAGCATTAAAGATGCCGGTTCCTTGCCTGAAACCATGACAACTTATATCGATTTCATCAACAAATATGTTGGTGCGCCTGTTAAATACGTTTCAAACGGACCGGGCAGAGAACAGATTGTAGCCATTTAGTTTGTGGCACCGCATTTGTAACAGAAAAATTTTTTTGGTTAATCAGAATTTGCGTTGAAATTTTACGCAGTTAATCTTATTGGAAATATGGCAGCAAGATCTGATAAGGATAAAAAATCCTCCACCCCTAAGAAAGCAGCACCTAAAAATGCTGATGAGAAACCGTCTCCAAAAAGCAAAAAGCAAATGGAAGACGATGATGATGATTTGGAAGATGATGATGATGAGATGGATCTCAAAGCTTCTTCCAAAAAAAGTGCATCTAAATCTTCGTCTAAAAAATCAAAATCTGATGATGATGATGACGACGACGAATTAGATGAAGATTCAGATGATTGGGAAAAACCAGAAGACGAAGAAGACGACTGGGATCCCGATTTCGATGAGTTTGATATTCCTAAAAGCAAAGGAAAGAAAAGTACCGGTGGCGCCAAGAAAAAAGGCGATGATGACGATGATTTTAATCTCGATGAAGACTTCAAAGAATTCGATCTCTTCGACGATAAAGCAGGCGGCTTTGATGATGATGACGATGATGATTTTTAATGGGCTTAAATAAGCAACTTATTACCTATTCTTTCTCAATAACAGATAGCATAGAAACCAAACAACAAATGTTGAACTGGGCAAATCAGTTCAACATTTGTTGTTTTCTGGACAACCATCAATACCAGAGTTCCGCATCAGTAGTAGAATGCATGGTTGCCTGTGGTGTAACGGCCGCATTGCCTTCTAATGCATCATTGAGCACCTTGGATACTTTTATCAATACCCATAAAAACAAATGGATCTTTGGTCACCTGGGATACGATATCAAAAATCAAATTGAAAACCTTCATTCTACACACCCGGATAGCATTCAATTCCCTGATCTTTTCTTTTTTGTTCCAGCATTCATTTTATCGCTGAAAGAACAAACACTTTTCATAGAAGTATATGATGGTTCTGATCCATCAAGCATCTACGAATCAATAAAAGCTTCTCCCGCTGCTTTAAGTGTTCCCCAAACTGCAGTATCTGTTCAACCTAAGATGACCAGGGAACAATACATTGCAACGATTGAGCAACTTAAACAGCACATACAAAGAGGCGATTGTTATGAGATCAATTATTGCCAGGAGTTTTATGCTACGGATACAGTGATTGAGCCTTTATCATTGTACCAACAACTCACAAAAGTTTCACCGAACCCTTTTGCATGTTATTACCGACTGGAAGATAAATACCTGCTT
>Ga0208243_1000941_pt1 | contig 11697 bp, 8 predicted proteins | sample Subbio2Aug_QV12A_FD_184826 | JGI IMG/M metagenome (GOLD analysis project Ga0208243, IMG submission 184826) | Serpentinite rock and fluid subsurface biosphere microbial communities from McLaughlin Reserve, California, USA - CR12Aug_QV12A (SPAdes) | ecosystem: Environmental > Terrestrial > Deep...
ATCATAGAACCCAAATTGATACCGGGAATATTTTCTGGTTCCGTTACGATTTTGAAATAGAGGGAAATAAAAAAGGCTACGATCATTCGTAACCTTTCTATCTGTGATCCCGCTGGCATGGGTGAGGCCATTACTAAGTTGGCATTACTTTGCATAACTTGGTTTAAAGTACTTTTTTTCAATTACTTATAATTTTTTCGTCTGTCGTTTATCTGTAGGGTTGTTCAACTTTGCATAAGGAATTATAGTTCATAATAGACGAAAAATTATTGTATGCCTTTACCAATTAAGCATGTTTGCGGAAAGCGGGCGCGTAAGGATGGAACGCTCGCCATTTACTTGCAGTATTGTTACTCCTCAACCAAAAGGGTATTGCTCAATACTTAAATCCTTGTTCCGGAAAAGAACTGGAACAAGCAGTTGTCAAAAATATCTGGTGATCTCACAGCCGATTTCGGAAAATCTGCCGATCTAAACGCCGAATTGATACGACAGCGGCGTGTGCTGGAAAAGTTGATTGCTTTCGCCATTCAGGAAAGAAAGTCTCACCTTCTGGACTTTGTGAGAGTTAACTACAATCCAAGATTGGATGTTCTTAATTTTCGCGAACCGGTTTTTAGGATCGATTCAAAAAGCGGGCTGAAGTTGGATTTCTTCGAGCAGTTTGAAAATTACATGCGACTTAAAGAAAGTTGGTTGGGAACAATGGTAGATTGGCGGGTTGGGTTTTGTGAGGGATGTGCCGGAAAAATTGGGTGTTTTTCATTGTCCTTTATCCTTTTTAGCACATCCGCCATATTTATAGTAAGAAACCCCCAATAAATGATAAAAAACATAAAACGTAATTGATATGAGAACGCAAAAAGAAAAGACTGAAAAAACAACCAAGAAAGAAAATGGCCAGCAGTATCATTTTAAACTATGGGGCCTAGATGTACCGCTTAAAGAACCTTTGGATAAGAAGGATGCAAAACAGATCATCGCATGGGTGTTGATCTTTTTGTTGGTGCTGGCGGTTTGCAGCAAGGTGCTTATACCTGTCGCTGCGGGGGTATCAGCTACCAAGTCGGCGGTTGGGTCGATTTTTGATCAGGTAAAGGGTGCTAGGTCGCCGTGAGCTGGGTTTACAAGTGCCTTCTGCGTTTCACCATAGTCGGTCTGGAGTGAACTGGGAAATGCAGTTGTTTTGAAGGTTGCGCTTCCTTTATATTGTTTGCAATCATCAATTCCCTATACCTGGAAATCCACGCATCCGTACTGTTTGGTGTTTGCTCTATTATTTTGATTTAACGCTTTCAATTAAATCATCAATTTCTGTTTCCTCTTTTTCGTCATGGATACTGGTAACCGCAATTCTTTCGACAGATTCGCTGAATTGTGGGTCGATTTTAACTTCGATCGTTCCTTCCTGGTCAAAATCCCTTGCCAGAAGATGCCATCGTACTGTGACCAAATTTTCAATGTGGCTGGTCATAAAGTAACAGGTGAACGTTCGATGGTCTTTCTGGATTAAGGGGCTGCTATCATTGGGTTTGTAAACCACACGTTTGTCTTCTTTATAGGCAAACACAGAAGGCTTGAGCTTAGGATTGAAAATGAAGGACTCGGTTGGAAGATCATCGTCAACACTTCTGGTATTATCGGAAAAATGCAGCCGGAGTTTCCAGTCCTCAAGCGTTATACTTCCAGTGTTGGTGATCGTTACTTCCAATTTACACCATGCCCTGTTTACCGTACCTAAGCCGAAAGCGGTAACATACGGGCGCGTTATCCACGGTGGTTGGTATATTTTGAAGCCTTTCGCTAACAGCCTGTCGGTATCAGGATCAACATACTCATACCGCTTTATTTTTTTACGGTAAATAGGTTGCGCGACATTTCCTTCGATACCTGTATCAATGGAAACCTTTACATCAAAGCGTTGTTTGAAATCGATGTTGTTTACATACCAGTTATAAGTATCCCGGTTGTTGAATATCAGGTCTTCCAGGTCTTGCCAAGAGTACAGTACAATGCCAAAACTGCCAGCCTTGGAGTTTTCAATATCCTTATTTCTGGCATATTCTTCGATGGCAGCATCTTTTACGGCGGTTGTCGCAATCACAAATGTTTTCAGCGCGGGTTGGAAAGTTTTTGCTTTCTCGATTTCTTTATCGATCTCATCCGGCGTAAGCCGCTTTTCCAGAAAGTTATCTTTGCCCTTGCATTGAATGCCGAAGTATTCGGATTCATTTTTGGGCCTTGCATAAACATCAACACCTGCCTGTGATTGTCCCAACCTTCCGTTTTTTTTGATGGTATGCTCGCATTGCCAAAGCTCGCCGAAGAGTTTTTTGCAGAGGGATTCAAAATCCTGCCAGTTTTCAGGGGGTGGGATGTTCTTTTTCATCGTCTTGGTGCTACTATTAGGAAAGATTTTAGAGAGCAGTAAGAATCGGTATTGCCTTTTGTGTAGGAGGATTTGCCCATGATTGAAAGTGTATATTAATCATTCATTAGGAACATTGGATTGCCCTTCCTCTTTTATTACTTCGGCATTATCTAGTACCTTTAATAAAACACTTGCAAAAGATAACCATTCTAAAGTTCTTTGTGGATCGTGTTGCTGAATAAGGCGATGTGCTTTAGGGTTCCTGATACCCATTACAGAACCGCTAAACATCCACATAAAACCCATTTGTTCATCTGGATCATCAGAAATTTTTATTACTGGTTTTTTGGGAGAAAAAACTGTTTGCATAAGTCCAGTTCCATCCAAGTCATGTCTGCCAGATTTGGTTTTTACCGTGTTAACCAACAAGATATATGTATCGAGAATCGCTTGACGGTAATGTCCATTTTTATACAGGTCACTTGCAACAGGAGCTATCAAGGGATGTAGCATTGAAAGCGGGCCTGCAATAGTCGATTGATAATCCGTCATTTCCTCCTTGCTTTCTATTTCTTCTTTTATCTTAGGCTCAATCTTCAATAGCCTATTGATTAAGTTGCCTTTTATAGCGGCCAAGATCCCGGTTATCTGCCCTGAATCAAATGTATAGGAATGAACGGAAGTATTAAGCGCATCTCTTATTATATCAAGCATTCCTTGGTCTTGCACCGTCAGAAGTTTTTGAGAACTGGATAGCGTCTCAAGTTCAGTAACTCCTTGTCGAAGCCTGTATTCAGTAATAAATTGATAGGTGGCATTGGGAATAACAAATATTCTTTGATGTTGGTCTAAGTATTGCCCAGCTACAATTCTATATTCTGGAACCACCACATCTTCAGTTAATGCGGGATTAGAGTTGTAATAGCCGTTCATTTCCAGTTCTGCCCATTTGATAAATTCAGCATCATCAATCCTTTTTGCGAAGATCAAAATGGAAGGCATGATTTTACTTAGCAAATCTCCATTCTGCAGGCTTTCAATTATCTCATTGTATAATTCAGCGTTGTTTTTCATCATTCAATTAGCAAGATGTTACTATTTTAAAACATAACCACGTAAGGTGATTACTTCGAAATTCTCACGTTTTGAAGGGGCAATACCTAAGTTGCCATTTCCTGTTGAGGGGAATGCCAATACAAACGCGAGGGATCGATCAGGGTTGGTTTGTGAAAGAAAACTCCCCAATTCTTCCTCGGAGTATGGCAGATTGGTCATGCGGATATCAAGATCAATAAGGATATCCCAAATTCGTAAATTGACAGTCTGATTTTCGTTAATCTTAATTTCTAATTTAGGCATGGATTTACAGCGACACTTCAGTAAATTATACGCCTCGTTCGCTTCACTACCAAAAATATGATCCCAGTCTTTGTATATAAGTCCTACTGCAGGAACTTTGGTTTCATCAGGATTGCTGTAAAACTGTACAGCAACTGCTTGCTGAAATGCTTCTGCAATATCAAGTTCACCGAGACGCATCAATTTTGAATGGATTTCACACATACGGCCCTTTTCTGAATCATTTCCCCACACGCCAGTTGTGATGAATTTTACTTTCCCCTCTTTAAGCCAGGTAACAGGTGGATAGGTTTTCTCGTTTCTGCCTGTCTTCAGTTGAAAGACTAAATCAGTTTCAATAAATTTAAATGTCAGGATATAATTATTCGTATCTTCTTCTATTGATACCTTCAAGTCGAAAGGATTGTTGTGCAATATTTGGTTCAGTTTATTGCTCCCTTCCGCATCTTCACACATGAGTATTAATACGTTCTTTCCATTTTCCAATTGCTGGATGGAGTAGTCGTAGCATTTTGCCTCTTTTAAGGCATCTTCAGAGAGGGAATTAGCCATATCTTAGTATATATAAATATCTAATATAGTAATAAAATGAGCATTCACAAACTCCACATTTTTGCAAAGAACAGGGATGCGATTGCTACGCAAAAAGGATATTCTTTTCAGCAGCTTAAAACCATAGAAGACTGGGTAGAGAACCGGATTGCAGCCAAGGATGAGGAAATATACTGCGATTACGAGGATGATATTCATGCCGTCCTACAAGCAGCTAACCAACATACTTTCTCACAGGTTAAATTGTATTCAACCAATTTCTCTTTCACTGCTGAAGGGTTGACAAAGGCCATTGCCCACTTTTTCATGTTGTATGTTAAAGGTGAGTTCAAATTTGATCAAACCCAGTTTTGGTTTGAAACAAACGCTGCAGTGGCGAGGAAGTACAAAGACAATAATGCTGCTCTTTTAAAAGAGTGGGTTGATAATCAGGAAAATATCGGGAAAGAATTACTTGCAAAACTTAACCCACTCGTTAGATCCATTCTTGAAACCTATATTAGCGATACGGCGAAGGAGCTCGAACACAAAGAGGAAATTGCGGGAGACATTGCAGCGGCAAAAGGTGTTTTTGAAGACCTGAATGATGAGGATATCAATGCTTTTATCCGTTGTATTAGGTGGAAGTTTGATGGTGTGGATTCGGATACAGCGATCGATCAGATCGTTGAAAGGATTGGATTGTTGATACAGCAACTCCCATTGCCAATTGATGAAAGCAAATCACAAACCTACGCTGCACTTTTGATCACTGAAGTCTGGCGCAGATCGACGCGGGATGATCCTGAAGAGAGAAAACTTAATGGTGATTTACTTGATAAGATCATGCTTGCTGCCGGTAACGATGAAGATAAATGGTATGCCGGCATTTTTGAAACAGCCAAGAACATCAAAGCAATCGAAGAGTTTTATCAGGGAGAGTTTCAAACAGCCATAATAGGCACCCGGTATTGCCGGTGGAATGGGTTGGACACAAACCATGTAGATACTTGGATTGCCTTACTTCGCAAGTATATTGAACTGGAACAAACCCCTGTTGTCAATAAACGAAAGGCGATTTACGAATACCTTTTCTTGAAAATCGGACATGCCTTTGGTAGTATGCCCGGTGAAAGCCCGGTGTTAGATGATCTATCCCTTGTTGGGTACTATTTCAATCATTTTGAGGAACGGGTTGACCATAGAGCGGTTGAAGATGATATCGTTTTGCTTCAATTGTTATTAACGCAACAAGGCATCTATAATTTACCTATCGATCCTGATCTGTTACAAAAATGGCATGATAACATCGATCAGTATTTGAAGGAAGAGGTTGCGAAGGAAACCAGAGTAGACAGAATTTGTGAGTTGCTGGAATTACAAGGGGAATTAGCAACACTTTCCAATTTAGGTATGCCGATCGATTCGTTTAAAGCATCTTATCATTTTTACAGTCAAATTCCTGCGTTATTACCCAAAGCCCATACTTATTCGCTTGCCCGGCTGTATGATTTGATGAAGGAAAAAGCAAAAATGCTGATTCAATTTGGGTTTGATGATGGCTTGGTAAAAATGATTGATGGTTTCATGAATGAAATTCAGCCTTATGCAGAAAAGACCGGATTAAGACATAAAGCTGCGCGTGATCAGGTAGAAAGGGCGATGCTTTACCTACAGCACCCTGATCAAGCCAGTTATTTAAAGGCACTCGTAAAACTGCATCATGCAAAAGATCAATGGCGAACTGATTATACCAATGGAGGATATATTTTGGCGCTACTTGGAATTTCTCAGGTGTACGCAGCATTAAACATGAGTTTTGCATCCAAGTATTACGCACTTTCTGCGCTTTGGGTAACCTGGCATTCTGCTGATCCTGCTCTATACAAAAGGATGCCGCAGGCTTTAGCGTTGACACAACATGCAGACTATGTGCAAGGTGCATGGCTTTCTGCAATCGAGGACTTCAACCAATACCTTTTGGTCAAACGGGAGTATGACGAGCGAGGGTTTGAGATGGATGATGATAAGTTATACCATGTTTGCACTTTTGAGGTAGCAGCGATGTTGCATGCAATTCCAATGCTTCATCCAGATATGGCAGATTACGTGGAAGAAACAAAAAAGAAACTGGGTTTTATTTGGAAAGAACAAATGGAGCCGGTAGTTGGAGAGTTGAGTAAGAAAATAACAACCCTGGATAAACTTAAATCTGTACTTGCCGAAAAATTGATAGGGCAACCGCTGGAAGATGTGGGGGCTGATCGAAAAATTAAATTTCATTTCTCCGAAGTTGAATTTGAAATTGAATTTGAAAACACACAGCAAATGACCTCGATTGCTGAGGCATTTGCGAGCTCCCTTCAAGTAATGCTATGCGAAATAGCAATAGATCATCCTGAGTTTTTTGAAAACAGTCGCAAAGTTTCCGTACTCGTTCTGATCGGGGAATTCGACAGGGAAAAGAGCGATGATAGTTGGGTAATCACAATTCCAGCGTATGACGGAAACGAACAGGAGAAGGTAAATCAACATAATGTGTACTTGGGTTCGCTTCTTTTTTCAATAGTTCATTCATTGACAGGTATTTCTAAAGCCAATTTTCAAAAGTATTATATCTATGAACTGCTCGATAAAAGGAAATTTGGAGATAAAATGTTTTCTGGTACGCTATATCAGCGGGTTTACAACAAAACAATTGGGGGAGAAAATATGGATGAGCTGAAGAAATCATTTAAAACTCTAGAGTGAAAATTCGTTTACCGGTGTTTGAGACGGAGCAACCCGATCTTGCCTAATCTTCATATCCATAAGTAAACATAAATACTCTTTGAGCATCTGCATCATCAAAATTATCCTTGATATATGGCTGTAAAAACTCCTTTAACCTTTTACTGTTTCTATATTCCTGTTTGAAGTAATAGGAAAAATAATTCTGCAGCCATTTAGGATTGAAATTTTTGTAATCGAAATCTTCCATGTCAAGCAGCCAGTCATAATACGGATCGAATTCTTTGAGTAGTTTTCTCAAATGATCAGGAATGGAGATTTTGAATTTGAAATAATAGTTGAAAAACTGATCAACCCTTCTATCGTGGAAAAATTCATCGTTCCACCAGAATTGTTCGCGCGGTTTCATACTAACAATGTCTTCCACAAATTGTAAATACAGCGTATTCAGTTCATCTGTGGGTTGAATCACGCCATACATGATCGCCTCATAATAATCACCTGCGTTGAAGTTTGATTGAAGTTTATTGAGAGCGTATTCGGTGATTACTTTTTTCTGCTCTTCTGATGATAGAACGCGAAACAGTTCGCAAATAGAATCCCATCCATCATTTGTGTTATTCGTCTCGCTGATCGAAAAGAAATAGTCAGTCGCCTGTTTGAACTGATCCTCAGTTAGATCTATTTTTTCTTCTCTCTCATCCACAATATCTGCAATGAGATTTAAAAGTCGTGGAGAACGCATGCCCGGTGAGGTAAGCCACAATTCGGTAAAGCCTTTGATTGTTTCTGTTGACAGGTTCTTTTTGTTTTTGTCAATAAGAAATAAAATGGCTGAAACCGCTTTGTATTCATGGAACATTTTTTGTTCCTTGAATAACTGAATAACGAAGCTGCAAAATTCATTCAATTCCGCATCGGTTGTTTCTACCAAAGAGAAGACGGCCATCGTTGTATATAAAATCCTCTCATAGCGTTCGCTAAACATCTTGTTGCTGTCATTGGCAAGATGGTATGCCTGTATTGTTGGAAACTGGAGAAATAGTAGCCGCCATTTTTTATGGAAACCGGTCAAGGCTTCCACCGCAGGAATCTTCTTAATTTTATAGCGGTTGGCGTATTTATAGATGATCTCCGGATGGATATTCAATAGAACCACTTCGACAAACCTGTTAGATAAGCCAACAAATCTTCCGCTCAGGTGTGAGTTGCATTTTATAGAAGCACATATTCCTTCTATAAAAGTGCTTGCCAACGGTTCTTGGAAACCACCCAAGTTGAGCATAATACCATTTTGATGAATAAAGTCTGAAAGTCCTTCAAACCATTCGAGTAATTCCCGTGTTGCCTCGTGGTTGCCGGAACTTTTGCTATTATATAAATCTCTGATCTCTGTTGTACACTGCCGTACTTCATACATTATTTCATTGTAGAACTTGCTCTCATGCAACCATTCCAGCACTTCTTTATTGTAGGTATTTTCCAGCAGATCATGTTCTTGCAGTAAGTCGATTGAGAGAAGAGGTGCAGCCAGTTCCTTTACATCCTGCGTTTGTTCATCGTAGTAATCCAGTAGCCAGGCAAGGCGTTTCAAATTACTTTTAACGAGGTATTTCATTTGTTGGCTGATCTCCCCTTTTGCTTCCAATGCTTTTAAGGATTTGACTGCATCGAGATGTTTACCCATCACGTATTGAATAAAAGCCAGCCTTGCTATATTCTCTGCCTTTTCGGGAATTTCAGGATTGTCTAATTTCTCGATGATCGCTGCAAAATCAAATCTTTTGTAGAGGCATAGCAAACAGGTGCATTCTGCTTTATCTGTGTTTCCCGGTTTTAATGAAACGGCGTTGGTAACAAATTCTTTGCTTACCTGATAAAGCTGGTTGTTCCAGAGATGAAGGATAATAGCTTGCCGTTTTTCTTCCAGGTCTTCGGGCAATCCGGCGTGATCGAATGGTTTTTCGAGCAGTTCATACAGCTCCTCATTGTCTGTATATAGCGTGAAAGGTGCGTGGCGGATAATCGTTTGACCTTTGCAGAAGGGATAATGCTCTGTGTACAGATGTTTGGGTAGCACATAAAATTCACGGAAACGCTTTTCAATGTATTCATACAGTTGCACAACCAATGGTTGAAGTCTGTCCAGTACAATATCGTTCCTAACACGTTTTCCAAGTACCCTTGTATGTTCCTGCAATTTCAATCCCGCATGTTCGAGTGCTGAGAGGAAATTGGGAATTTTACTGAAATAGTGAATGGTCACACTTGGATAGGTGGAAGCTATGCCGGGATGTATTTCATTCTCCGGATTTAGTGGTGAACCGAAATCTGTATGGTTCTCCGATAGAAAGAAGAGGTCAGCTATTCCATTTTGATCCAGGTAATCCAGTGTTGTAAAAATGGTAATCGCATCATTGTAACTATCCTGTTTGTTTTGAAAGGGCGGTAGGCGTTTGCTTCTTTCCTGGTCTTTAGCTGTCCGTTGATGCGCGTGTATCAGATTGATAGCTTTGTCGCTCTCCGGCACTGGTATGCTTTGGCTGAAAATCTCATCTATCAGCTCAATTTGCGTTTCCAATAAACGCAATGCAGCTTCTTTTCGTAACAGTTCCTTGTCGTCTGAACTATTCAGCAACTTCATGGATCTGAGCTGATTGGTGACCGATCTTTCTAAATTGTCCTTTTCAATCTTCTTGTGTTTTTCCCACTCGTCTTTTAGAGAAACAGGCAACAGGAATTTAACTTGGCCCGAGGTAGATAAATATAAAAGAATACTAAGGTTCTTTTCAACCTCAATTTTTGAAACCAATTTTTTCCAGTTTGCGGTATCTATGAGTATGTATTGTGGCATTATTTTTCTTTAATGGGCTTCTGGTTCTGTTTTCGGCTTTACATACTTATCCATCTGAATAATCTTGGTGCCTTCTTCGTAACTGCGTAAAATGAGTTTGTCTTCATTCAAATAACGGAATACGCAGGTGAAAGCTGGATTGCCATTCTTCTGTGTAAAAAGAATGATAAGATTTCTGTTACCGGGATTGATGCCGTAGTTTTCAAAGGACAGCCATTCTTGGTCGCGGTTTTCTCTTCCGGGTTTGTAAAATCTTCCTTGCGAAACGTTAACTCGTTCTGTTTTTTCTTGTCCGTCAACGATATGTTTTATGTCCCAATATCCGTTTAGAAAATTATTGTGGGATAGCGTGCTGTATTCGTTCAGTTGTTCTTGTAGTTGATTTCTTTCTGCTCTTAGCGTTTGGCTCTCATTCAGGTACTCGCTTTCCTTATCCATGATTTCTTTGAGCTTAATGGTGTTGCTCAAATACAGTTCCCGGTCTTTGATAAAGCGATCCATCGGTACAGTAGTTGTTCCTGAAATTTTGAACAACCGGTTATCTGTTTCCCGGTTGAGCCAAGACTGAAACAGTTTGATGCCACTGCGGATAAAGGGGAAACCAAAGGTGTAGATTACTGAAATGATGAATGGGTATATGTAATAGTGCCACGGACTGTAATTCTTTACGATAAGATCCGCGTAAGATTCGTATTTGTCTTTTTGCAGATCTTCTATTTTGTACAATACAAGACCGATCGTTACACGCCAGTTGATGATGAGCCAGGAAAGCAGGAAGGAAAAGAGCAACGGGCTTGTCAACCGCTGTTTGATTTCCTTAAAAATATCATTGAGTTTGTCCATGTGCAGGTAGCTTTTGGTTACGTGTTTTAATTGTGATTTTCGAGCCAGTTTTATCTCTCAATGAGGTGTTATCTGGACGATCATTTAGGGGCATATAAAGTTGAGATAAATTAAGGAAAATGCCAATGTTTGTTTGCTCTGTACAACCTGTGCATCGTAACCTTATGGCAATGATTAATTAACAAATCGGTGGAAAACCAGTGAATTTGTAAGAATCTTTTAAAAAAGTCAGTTTCAAGGTAACGTGGTATGAGCCGTATGATACTGTAACCTGTAAAGGCAGATTGTCGCGCTTTTGAAAACCAGCAATCAATTATGGCAGTACAACATTTCAGACAAATTATTGACCGATACTTGTCAGGTGATGCTACCCCGGAAGAAATCCGGCTGGTTGAAGAATTTATACGCCTACAAAGGAAAACGAAGCACACAGAAAATATTACAGGTGAAGATGTTGATAACGTACTGGAAATCGTACGTCAGCGTACTGGCTTTGACCATATGCCAGTAGCAGAAACCTTTAAGCAGGATGAGCATTACCGTGAACCGGCACCAATGATTGAAATGGATGTAGAGCAGTTTGAAACGCCACAGCGCAAACGCCACTGGTTTTGGGCGGGGGTAGCTGCCTGTATTGATCTGTTAGCGATCAGCGTGGTATGGTTGCAAAATCCGATCGCATTAATCAACTGATTCCGATTTAGTCCAAATGAGGAAGTGTTCGTTCATCGACGCGGTTATAGTCGAGAATGGAGTTCAATTAAGCAACCTATTTGTATGGACTAAAAATGTTCAGTTATATTTTTTGATAGACTAAATAATCACCTTAAAAAATAATGCTTTGTAAGAATCTACCTTACAAAGCATTACCTGAACTAACTTGTGATCCCGCTGGGACTCGAACCCAGGACCCATACATTAAAAGTGTATTGCTCTACCAACTGAGCTACGGAATCTCCTTCCTTAGAACTGAAAATACATTGCTGTATTCCGTTTTGGGAGTGCAAAA
>Ga0208243_1000942_pt1 | contig 11695 bp, 9 predicted proteins | sample Subbio2Aug_QV12A_FD_184826 | JGI IMG/M metagenome (GOLD analysis project Ga0208243, IMG submission 184826) | Serpentinite rock and fluid subsurface biosphere microbial communities from McLaughlin Reserve, California, USA - CR12Aug_QV12A (SPAdes) | ecosystem: Environmental > Terrestrial > Deep...
CCACCACCCAGGACAGCTTTTCCGCCACCCGACATCCCTCTGCGGTCTTCAAAATTGCCGCTTTCTTTTTTATCCCATTTCATAAGCTGAATGTTTTAGTTTAGCTGCATTACATCTCGGATTATTTTTTCCAAGATTTCTTTATCGATAGGTTTCGGAATGTAATCATTCATACCGAATTCTATGCATTTTTCCTTTTCGCCCAAAACGGTACCGGCTGTTAATGCGATAATCGGAATATGCTCTGAATCCGGCAGTTTTCTGATGGCGGCTGTCGATTCGTAACCATTCATTATCGGCATTTGAATGTCCATTAAAATCAAATCAGGACGAACGCTTTCTGTCTTTTCTAAAGCTTCTTTACCATTTTGCAATTCGATGATTTCTGCATTGGGTAAAATTTGTTTGACTAAGGTTTTAGCCAACAGCATGTTGATTTTGTTGTCTTCTACTATGTAAACTAATTTGTTCTCGGTAGAAATAATGTTGTTGTGCGGTTGGATAGAAACCGATTTGTCAATTGGTTTGAGTATTTCGGTGCTTTCGTTTGAATAATCAACCTCTAAAACAAAACTAAACTCACTTCCGGCGCCAAGCTCACTTCTCAGGTCTAAATGACTGTTCATTAAGCCTAATAATTGGTTGGAAATGGTAAGACCTAAACCGGTTCCGCCAAACTTTTTCGAAGTTGAGTTGTCTTCTTGTGAAAAAGCTTCAAATATTTTTTGTTGGTTGTTTTTATGAATACCGATTCCGGTATCTTTTACGGCAAACAACAATTGGATTTTGTGGTCATCAATTTTTTGTGCAATGCTTACACTTAAATCTACACTGCCTTTTTCGGTAAACTTGATAGCATTACTCAAAAGGTTAATCAGGATTTGTTTGATTCGGATATAATCCATCCAGACAAAAGTGGGCACCTCACGCTCAATGGTTAATCGCAGGTTTAACCTTTTGTGATCAGCTTCATATTGAATAAGATCGATTACCTGATTTAAGAGTTCAGGCAGATTGATTTTCTCTACATGCAATTCCAATTTTCCGGATTCGATTTTGGAAAAATCCAAGATATTATTGATTACTTCCATCAATGAATTGGCCGATTGGTTGATGGTGTCCATATATTTCTTCTGAATACTTTCCAGTTTGGTATTCATCAAGAGCTCGGTAAATCCTATGATTCCGTTTAAAGGGGTGCGTATTTCGTGACTCATGTTGGCTAAGAACTCCGACTTGGCACGGTTGGCCGCTTCAGCATAATTTTTGGCTTTGATGGCTTCTTCGGCCTCCATTCTTTGGGTGATATCGATGAAGATACCTACGATGTAAACAATTTCATTGTCCTTAAAAATGGGTTCTCCAAATTCTTCGACCCAGATGTATTGTCCTGATTTGTTGATGATTCTGTAAATGAGATGGATTTTCTCCTTTTTTTGGAATAGTTCGTTGGCTTTGTCTCTAACGGTTGCAATATCATCCGGATGAACCAAATCGATGTAAAAGATTTTATTTTGCAGAAAATCCTCTTTGGGATAACCGGTAAGTTTTTCAATTTCATCGTTCAAGTAAATTTTCGACCATTTCTCATCGTATTTCGACAAATGAACGGTACCCGGTATATTGTTGGCCAACAATCTGAACTTTTCTTCGCTTTCATGAATGATGGCTTCATTGATGTTTCTTTCAAAAGCCGAGGAAATATTATTGGATAAGGATTGGAGAATCGTTATTTCATCAATAGACCATTCTCTTTCTATTGTTGAATCGTCGAAAACTAAAAAACCATGGAGATTGTTTTTGACAAAAATAGGCAGAAATAGAACCGATTTTACTTGAAGACTTTCTAAGAAATTTCGAGTAGTATCATCTTTTATTTTTCTTACTATGGCGGCATAGTGGAAATTTTCTTTCATTTGATGAAGCACGTATGAAATAACCTCAGGCGTTATATTTTGCAGGGCTTCGTTAGGAGTTGTAAAACCATATTCTGCGGCTATCCATCGCAGTCTTTGGTAAAATCCGGTGTCATTTTCTTTTTTGGCAAAGAAGGAAATTTTATCAACCTTAAGCACTTTTCCAATTTCTTTGACGATGCCTTTTAAAATTTCATCAGTGTCTTTGTTCAATAAAAATTTGTCTATATTTCTACTGATTACAGTTAGGGTTTCACTCTTATAAGACAGTTTTTTGTCGGATTCTAACAGAAGTTGGGATTCGATGGCAATCGCAATTAAGTCGGCTATAGAACGCGAAAAGTTAATGTCTTCATTGTCCCATTCTACCGGTGAATCAGTTTTTTCAAAGCAAAGAATTCCTATAATTTTTCCATTGATAAAAATAGGTGTGTCCAACAACGACATAATTTTATGCTTGGGCAGATACTCTACGCAAAGCTCTTGTGTTATGGTATTGTTGTAAACATTAGAAGCCACAATTTGCATTCCCGAGTTCAGGTGAGAAAAGTAAATTGGATAATCAGCGGTTTGTATGAAAAAGTTTTTTTCAAATCTATCGCTTTGCAAATAGTAAAGACTCTCACATTTGATACCTTCCGGAACGCAAGACCAATAGCCAACTCTGTCGATGTTACAATTGTTAGCGGCCACTCTCAAAATATTTTTCAAGATACCGTTAAAGGTGTCTTTATTGGAATAACTCTGTGAAGTTAAAACTTTAAGTGTTTCATTGTGAATGCGAACTTTTTTACTGCGATTGTAATGTTCAATTTCCAGGTTTTTTACCAAAGTAATATCTCTGGCGATTCCCGAATAGCCAAGGATATAGCCGGTTTCATCTTTTTTCAAAGTCACTTTTTGAGATACCCAAATGGTTTCTCCGTTTTTTTTGACCAGCGGAAACACCAAGTCACTGTATTCTTCGGTTTCTTTTGGTATTTCTTTGTAGAAATCGGTTACGTATTCCAAATAATCATTTCTGACAAAGTTGGATATGTTTTTTCCCAAAATTTCCTCTTTTTCATAGCCCAAAGTTTTAACCGCAAACTGGTTTACATAAGTCACCGTTGCTGTCAAATCGATTTCGTAGATTAAGTCGGCTGCCGATTCAATCAAACTCCGGTATTGGTCTTTTATTTTAATCTGTTCCGTAACATCTTGACCAATTCCAATGATAATATCCTCTGAATATTTTTTGTCTTTCCATTGGATGTATTTGTAATCGCCGTTTTTGCATTTTAATTTTCTAACATAGGAACGATCATCTACGAAAGTATTGTGATACGCTTCCCCTATAAACTCGGAATCTTCAGTTAATTGCCAAAAACCCATTCCCAAAACTTCATCGACTTTGTATCCTAATATGGCTTCAACCGATTCGCTGCAAAAAGACACTTCTCCTTTTTTGTTGGTCGTCATGATCAAAGAATTTCCATTATTGACCACTATGCTGGAAAACAAGAACTTATTTTTAGTTTCAATTTGTGACAAATGTCTGGACATATGTATGGCCACAACCGAGATAAAAGTACAAGTGAGTAGTACAATTAACTTGTCTTCTATAAGATGAGCTTGGTAGGCAAACAATAAAAAGAGTAAAACCGCTCCTGTAAAAAACCAATAATGTTTGATGTTTTTAAAGATGAAATAAGAGAGAAAGAAAGCCACAATAAGTGTGATGTAAGAAATCAATTCAAACGGACTAAAGAAAACCGTGTAAACGGTAAAACCAAAGTAAGCCAAATAAATGCTGATAAACAGCGGATATATTTTTTGATATAGAAGCGACGATCTTCCTGTGATAAAGTATAACGCCAACAAAACCAAGCCTACAGTATAATTGATAATCATGAAACTGTTGGTTCTGATTTCAAAAATATTGACCAAGGTTTCTACCAATGGTATAGTAATCCCGAAGAAAAGAAAATAAATTCTGAATTGCTCTTCCTTGTCCTCAAATTCTTCTCTGTTAGTATTGGCAAGGGTAAGCTTTTTTTGTAAAGTTTTTTGAATGGCAATGTAAAACAAGAACATTACTATCAATAACAACCCTATAATGATGTAGCTGTTAATAGTATTGGCAAATGAAAAGATGTTATTCAATTTACAATATAGTTTTTAACCAAATTAAACAAATGTAAGAGATTGTTTTTTATCTAAAAGATTCCCACAAAAACAATATAAATATACAGTTTATTTTTGAAAAAACACTTGGTTTAAGAAAACCATTTTAACATTTTTTTTAAACCTGAAAGTTTTCCTTCATAAGGTGCATATCGAATAGGAATATCAAGCCAAGTGCCTTTTTTTACTATAGGTTTTTGATGGGAAAATAACTCAAAACTTAGTTTACCGTGATAAGCACCAATCCCACTATATCCTACACCTCCAAAAGGAAGTCTTTTGTTGGCAAAATGAATTACGGTATCGTTTATACAACCCCCACCAAAAGAAAATCGGGTGATTGTTTTTTCGGCAAACGAATTTTCTTTCGTGAAAACATAAAGAGATAAGGGTTTTTCATAGCTTAAAATGATTTTCTCTAAGTCGGCCTCCGAATTATAGCTCAAAATCGGTAAAATTGGACCAAAGATTTCTTCTTGCATTACCAAACTGTCTAATGAAGGTTCGTCTAATAAGGTTGGTGCCAAATAAAAGTCGCTAACCGCCGATTGTCCACCAAAAATCACGGTTTGATTTTCCAGAAGTTGCAGCTGGCGTTTCCAGTTTTTTTCGTTGATGATTCTCGGAAAATCAGGAGACTCTTGCGGATTTTCGCCATAGGCCAAAGTGATTTCTTCTTTTAAATACCCAATGAATGTCGGTTTAATATTTTGGTGCACCAACAGGTAATCGGGAGCAATACAAGTTTGTCCGGCATTTAAAAACTTACCCCAAACAATCCGTTTGGCAGCGAGTTTTAAGTCGGCTGTTTCCTCAATGATACAAGGGTTTTTTCCGCCTAATTCCAAAGTAAACGGTGTCAAATGTACTGCAGCAGCTTTGGCTACAATTTTGCCCACGGCTACACTTCCGGTGAAAAAAATGTAATCCCAACGTTGGGACAGTAAGTTTTGTGAAACTTCAATACCGCCTAAAACGCAATGCACATGTTGTTCTTCAAAACTTTCTTTGATAATTTCTGCAATTACTCGGGAAGTGTTGTCTGCCAATTCTGAGGGTTTTACCACTACTTGATTGCCGGCAGCAACAGCTGCAATTAAAGGTGCTAAGGCCAATTGGTATGGATAATTCCAAGGTGCAATTACCAATACCTTTCCGTAAGGTTCTTTATAGATATAATCAGTAGAAGGAAAGTTCAAAAAAGAAGGCAAAACCCGTTGCGGTTTTGCCCATTTCTTTAAGTTTTTTATGGTGTATTCCAGTTCGGAAACAATGTAGCTGGTTTCTGTTGCTACTGCTTCAAAAGCCGGTTTTTTGAAATCGTCATACAAGGCTTGAATGATTTCAGCTTCTTTTTTTTGAATCGTAAGCAATAATTTTACTAATGCTTGTTTTCGGTAATTCAAATCCGTTTTAAAAATCATGACAAGTTAAATTAGCTTGGCTAATATAGGATTTTTAAAGAGATTCTGGCTTATTTTTTACAAAAAGGCCCAGCGGAATCCCGTGTAGATGTCACCTTGTTTACTATCGCTTACCAAAGCACTTACCAACGAGCTCGTGCCTAAGTAAAATCCGCCTAATCTAAACCCTAAACCAATGTTGGTTCCGGAAATTTCGTTAAAACTTACCGGGACATAGGTTTCAAAGAACCCTAAATTTACTCTTGGTGTGATGCTGAAAATATTAGGCACGGTAACTTGGTCGTTGCCGGAATCTTCATTGACTTTTTGTTGCAAATAGGCTGTAACATACAACTTAGGTACAATTTTGAAATCGGCATAAGTAGAAAGTACGGTAGGTAATTTGACTTTGAAATCGGTTTGACCACTGGTTTGCGTCAGATAGCCGTTATCAGATAAAATTTGCTCTACTTCGCTTAAATTATCAACGTTTTCAAATAAACTTAAATCTAATCCTTGAGGGTTTTGTGCATTGGGTTGAATATTCAAAACATAATTGGTTGATGCATTATTGTCATCTTTGAAAGTCATACTTCCAATGTTTCTGATGGCCAAACCGGCATTTAGTTTGTAACCTTTGCCTTTTTTCCATTGGTAATTAAAGCCAATGTCACCGGCAAAACCATTCAATCCGCCAAAAATCGATTTACTGTAATCGTCAAAATTGGTAAAGCTATCTGCTAAATTTCCGGAGTAAGCAATGTTCAACGTAGCCGGCGAACTGGTGGTTAAGTAAGCTCCGGTTGCGTTTTCGGTCACTGTTCCGTTCAAGTTGCTCAAACCGAAGTTGGAATATGAACCCGGAAATAAAATTTTTAAAGTAACTCCGGCGCTGAATTTATGATTGTCGTTTTCAAAAAAAGTTCGCGCGGCGGATAAGCCAACTTCTCCATAAGACGTTCCGCTCAAACGCTGATTGCCGGGATAGTTTAAGGAAGTAGTATTCAAAATAATATTATCATTGGTGATAGCATTTCCAATGGTTGGATCCACATTAACCATGTCAAATTTTGCGTGTGCTTTAGTGGTCACGGCAAAGCCCCATTTTTGCCAACGAATGGCTAATCCCGGGCCGTTGATTTCAGCGTCAATTCGGGCATTAACCGGACTGTTGCCTTGGAAAATCAACGTTTCAAAGTCGGCATCCGAAGAAATATCACTAAAGGCAATTTTATTGTTTGAAACATTAAAGCTCAAGCCGTAAATGTTCACTTCAAATTTTTTAGACAGATTGGCCAACTCGGCCGGATTGATGTTGGCGTTCAAAATGCCAACACGATTAGAAGTACTAATGCCCGAATAATGTTCTTGGGCCACTGTGCTTAGGCCGATAAGCAGCCCTACAGTTACAATGATTTGCTTCATAGGTAAGATGGATTTAGGTTATAACAATCGGATTTTTAAAAACCCTAACACAACTATAAACGTAAAAGTAGGCATTTTAGTTTACATAGCATTCCAAATGGCGTCATTTGGAGTAGGTGCTGTAATCACTAAATTTTCTTTAGAAACCGGATGGGTAAAAACTAGCTGTCTGGCATGCAAATGAATCCCGCCATCAGGGTTACTGCGATCAAATCCATACTTCAAATCACCTTTGATAGGGCAACCAATCGCCGATAATTGCGCTCTGATTTGGTGGTGACGTCCGGTATGCAAATTAATTTCCAACACAAAGTAGTTGTCGAGCGTTTTAATGATTTTATAGTCTAAACTTGCTTTTTTACTTTCCGGAACTTCTTTAATATGGGCTTTGGAGGTATTGTTTTTTTCATTTCTCTTGAGAAAATGAATCAGTATATCTTCCGTTTTCGGTGGTTTGTTTTTCACCACAGCCCAATAGGTTTTTTGGGTTTCTCGTTGACTGAACATTTCGTTCAATCGGGTCAAAGCTTTACTGGTTCGGGCAAAAACTACAATCCCGGTGGTAGGTCGGTCCAACCGATGCACTACACCTAAAAACACTTCTCCCGGCTTATTGTATTTTTCCTTAATATATTCTTTGACCACTTCCGACAGAGGTTTGTCGCCTGTTTTATCGCCTTGTACAATATCGCCCACACGTTTGTTTACCACTATGATATGGTTGTCTTCGTGAAGAATTTGGAGGTTGTCTTTATTTGAGACTAGCTTAGACATTTTAGATTGTTAGAAGGTTAGATTTTCAGAGTGGTGCGAAAACGAGAAATCATTTTGACAATTTCATTCAACTCACCGGCAATTTTTTCTGATTCTTCATTATTGACAAATCCTAAATCTGAAGCAATTAAAAGTTGTGTTTCAACTTCGTAAGCTGAACCAACAGCAATTTCTAAAAATCTGGAAAAATCTTTATTTGAACTTCTTGAAGAACCTTCAGCAATATTTGAAGGAATTGAAACAGAAGCCCGACGCAATTGATTGGTTAAACCAAACTTTTCATCGCTAGTGAATTTTGAGGTTATCTCATAAATTTGAGAGCAAAATAATCTGCTTTTCTTCCAAATCTCTAATTCCTTATATCTATGCATATTATTGTCTAAGAAGTCTAAAAATCCAACTTGTCTAAGAAGTCTAAAAATCTAACTTGTCTAAGAAGTCTACTTAATATTGCTCATTCGCATTCGGAAAATCCTGCGACTTCACATCGTCCACATATTGTCCGATGGCTTTGGTCATGTCTTCGTATAAGTTCATGTAGCGGCGAAGGAATCTTGGACTGAACTCATGCGTCATACCAATCATATCGTGTAAAACCAACACTTGTCCGTCAACGCCACCACCGGCACCAATACCGATAACCGGAATCGAAATGCTTTGGGCTACTTTTTCGGCCAAAGCCGCCGGGATTTTTTCCAAAACCAAAGCAAAACAACCAATGCGTTCCAACAATTTGGCGTCTTCAATCAATTTTTCAGCCTCGGCTTCTTCTTTGGCTCTTACCGTGTAAGTTCCGAATTTATAAATCGATTGCGGCGTCAAACCCAAATGGCCCATAACCGGAATTCCGGCGTTCAAGATGCGTTTGATACTTTCTTTAATCTCGCTGCCACCTTCTAATTTTACCGCATGACCGCCACTTTCTTTCATGATTCTGATAGCGGAGCGTAAGGCTTCTTTCGGATCACTTTGGTAACTTCCGAAAGGCAAATCCACCACCACTAACGCACGGTCAATCCCACGAACTACCGAGGAAGCGTGGTAAATCATTTGGTCTAAGGTTATCGGCAAAGTCGTTTCGTGACCTGCCATTACATTACTCGCCGAATCACCTACCAAAATCACGTCAACGCCCGCCGAATCCACAATCTTCGCCATGGTATAATCATAAGCCGTTAACATTGATATTTTTTCGCCATTGGCTTTCATATCAAACAAAGACTTGGTCGTAATTCTTTTGTAATCTTTTTTCGCAGTAGACATAATGGTTCGTTTAGAAGTTGTAAAAGTATTAAATCTATTTTTATGAAGCGCCAAATGTGAAATTATCTTATTTTTGTCGAAACTGATTGGGAGAGAATGGTTCGGGTCAAAAGTAAACCGTATTCCTGCTTTCCGTTGCAATCTTTTTTTGTTTTGTCATCCTGAGTCTGTCGTAGGACAAAACAAAAAAAGGATTTCCACTCCAATCAGGGCTAAAAGGTAATCTACATATAAAACATTAGAGCTAATTGGTGCAAATCAACCCGAAACTCGAAACCCGAAACTCGAAATAAAAAAATATGCCCAAAATACTAATCATCGAAGACGAAGCTGCTATCCGTAGGGTATTAACCAAAATACTCACCGAGGAAAGCGACACCTACACCGTTGAAGAAGCCGAAGATGGCAAACAAGGTTTTGAAAAAATCAAAAACGAAGACTACGATTTGGTGTTGTGCGACATCAAAATGCCTAAAATGAGTGGCGAAGAATTGCTCGAAGCCGTTAAAAAAATCAAACCCGAAATTCCGATGGTCATGATTTCCGGTCACGGCGATTTGGAAACCGCAGTCAATACCATGCGTTTAGGCGCTTTCGATTACATCTCCAAACCACCCGATTTGAATCGGTTACTGAACACCGTTCGCAATGCCCTCGATAAAAAACAGTTGGTGGTTGAGAATAAAATTCTAAAGAAAAAAGTTTCCAAAAACTACGAAATCATTGGCGAAAGCGAGCCTATCAATCAAATCAAACAAATGATTGAAAAAGTCGCCCAAACCGATGCCAGAGTGCTTATCACCGGACCTAACGGCACCGGAAAAGAATTGGTTGCCCATCAATTACACGAAAAAAGCGAACGCGCTTCCGCGCCTATGATAGAGGTGAACTGCGCCGCTATACCCTCAGAATTAATCGAAAGCGAATTGTTCGGTCACGTAAAAGGTGCTTTTACTTCAGCAGTTAAAGACCGAGCCGGAAAATTCGAAGCAGCCGATGGCGGAACTATTTTCTTGGATGAAATAGGCGACATGAGTTTGTCGGCTCAGGCCAAAGTATTGCGTGCGTTACAGGAAAGTTTGATACAAAGAGTAGGTGCCGACAAAGACATTAAAATCAACGTACGTGTTATTGCGGCAACCAATAAAGATTTGAAGAAAGAAATTGCCGAAGGCCGTTTCCGCGAAGATTTGTACCATCGTTTGGCCGTTATCCTAATCAAAGTCCCGGCCTTGAACGACCGAAGAGACGATATTCCGTTGCTAATCGAACACTTCGCCGTAAAAATTGCCGAAGAGCAAGGCAATGCGCCTAAAGTTTTCTCTAAAGACGCGGTTAAATTATTACAAGAATACGATTGGACCGGAAACATACGCGAGCTTAGAAATGTAGTCGAAAGATTAATCATTCTTGGCGGTAACGAGATTTCGGAAACTGATGTGACTTTGTTTGCCAGTAAATAAAGAGATAAGGGAATAGGGATAAGGCAAAAGTCTAATCCCATATCCCTTTTAACTTATCCCTTAAAAAATGAACCTAAAAAAAATAAACCCAAACCTCCAAAAAGCACTCATTGAAAACGGGTTGACCGAAGCCAATGAGATTCAGCAAGAAACTTTTTCTACCATTAAAAGCGGTGCTGACGCGGTGATTCAATCGCCTGCAGGAACCGGTAAAACCACCACTATTGTTTTGAATGTGATTCAGCGTTTGGAAAAATCGGTGGGCGAAAGTACCCGAGCGTTGATATTAGTGGAAAACAAAGAGCGCGTTCAAGAGATGGAAGAGATGTTCCTAAAACTCGGCACCTACCACGATTTGAGCATTTACGGCGTGCACGATAAAGGAGATATTGATTATGACAAGAACATCGTTTCTATGGGCTTGGATATTTTAATCGGAACACCCAATAAAATCAACGCCATGTTTTCCTCTGCCGGTTTCAACAGCAACACCATCAGGATGTTTGTGGTAGATGATGCCGATATTTTATTCAGAAACCGTTTGGATGCCGTAGTGTTGCGCTTGTCTCAAAGTATCGAGAAAACCCAACGCTTGTTCTTCTGTTCACAAATCACCGAAAGGGTGGAAGTACTAGCTGATAAGATAATGATTGAACCTACTTTCTTCGAAATGGAGGAAGAAGACTAATTCACAATTCATAATTTACAACTCACAATTCATACAATGGGATTAATCAAAATATTTTCTGGGAGCGAAATTCTGGCCTTACAATTAAAGGAAAAATTGGAAAGCATCGACCTTAATGTGGTTATCAAAGACAACATCCAATCGGCTCGATTAGGTGGTTTTGGTTCAGCCCATTTGGCAGTAGAGCTGTTCATTCAGGAAACCGATTTTCACAAAGCCAATCCGGTGATTGAGGCGTTTCGGATGAGTATTTAGTTACTTGATGACTTTCAATTGCCTAACCAACATCGAAATAAAAACCCCAAAAACGCCGATGAAAGCAAAGGAATGCTTTAAGCTGGTCAGTTCGGCTATGTAACCAATCAGTGGCGGCCCCATCAAAAATCCTAAGAAACTGATGCTGGTTACTATGGTTAGCGCAATGCCTGTGGGTACATTTTTATTGTTTCCGGCTACGTTAAAGATAATCGGAACCACATTCGAAACCCCAAATCCAACCATCATAAAAGCAACAGTACACGGAATCAAATACGGCCATAAAACCGCGCTGTACAAACCGGCTGAGATGACTAAACCGCTAACCATCAATACTTTTCT
>Ga0208243_1000945_pt1 | contig 11640 bp, 11 predicted proteins | sample Subbio2Aug_QV12A_FD_184826 | JGI IMG/M metagenome (GOLD analysis project Ga0208243, IMG submission 184826) | Serpentinite rock and fluid subsurface biosphere microbial communities from McLaughlin Reserve, California, USA - CR12Aug_QV12A (SPAdes) | ecosystem: Environmental > Terrestrial > Deep...
CCCGCCGGTCCCTTCGGGGCGGCGGCCGGGAACACCGCGTCCGGCCTTCCGCGAGAAGCGCCGGACCCTGTCCTGCGCCGCGGCGCGCCTGCCGCAGTGCCGGCGCACCCACACCGCGCTGCGCCACGTCCACGCGAACGGCGGCCGGGCGGTCGTCGCAGGCCGGGCCACCGTTAACCATCCGTTTGCCCTCAATGCATCCGCTTTCCGCAAACGTCATCCCCGCAATCTGACATTAAGCACCCCGGTGTCATGGTCGCCCATCGAAAAAACGGGCATCGGATCGGGGAGCATCACGACGTTGCGGACGGCGCCACGCCTTCAAGCGGAATTCGCCCGGGTCTGGGCCGGATATCTGCTTGCGGCTTGCATCTCGCTCTGGCTGTCGGGCGGCGTTGCCCAGCCCACCGCCGTCTGGCTGGCGAACGCGCTGGCCGTCGTGCTCTTCGCCCGCATGGACGCGCGGGGCGCCATGCCCTTCGTCACGGTGCTCTCCGCAGCGCTTCCGGCGCTGCTCGTCTTCCGGATGCCGCTGGCGGCGGCGGCGACGCTCGCGCTGACCCACGCGGTCCAGGTTTCGGTCACCGTCTGGGTGGTGCGGATCTGGCTGGGCGGCGGCCTGCCGGACATGCGTTCGCCCGAACGCCAGCTCCAGTACTTCACGATCGTCGCACTGGCGATGCCGCTCCTGTTCGGCGTGATCGCAGGGCCGCTGGTGGCGCCGCAGGCCGGCTGGGATACGGCCGCCACGATCCACGACTTCATCGCCGGTCACCTGCTCGGCGCCGCGATCATGATGCCGTTCGCCATCTGCTGGGGTCCGGTGCTGGCGCATCTCGTCGCCCATCGCTCCGAGAGGATGGCATTCGCACAGGCGCTGATCGGCCTGGCGTTTGCGACGGTCATCGCGGCGATGACGCTCAACCATCCGCTCGCCCTCATCGGGCTCAGCCTGCTGGTCGTCGCCTTCGTGCGGCCGCTGGAGGAGACCGGGATCATCGCCTCGGTCTGCGGCATGGTCGCGGTCATCATCACCTCCTTCGGGCTGGTGCCCGGTTTCGAGACCACGGGTGCGCCGTTTCCGGCCCGCATGCAGGCCTCGCTGTCCCTGGCGCTGGTGGTGCCCGTCTTCTTCGCCGTCATCCGCGAGCGCGCCGTTCTCGACCGACGCGCGCGTGACGAGAGCGATGCCGTCTTCCGCCGCTCGATGGAGGACTCGGCGATCGGCATGGCCATCCTCGATATCGGCGGCCGCATCCAGAAGGCCAACCGGGCGCTCGCCGACATGCTCGGCTATGCGTTCGACGAACTGGAAGGCAGGATGCTGGCCGACTTCGTTCATCCGGGCGAGCGCGCCAGCGCCCTGGATCAGGGCAGGCAGGCGATCAGGGGTCGGCGGACGTCGGCACGCGTCGAGAAGCGCTACCTGCGCCGCGACGGCAGCTACGTATGGGGCCAGGGCTCCATCTCCGCGGTCTTCGACACGCGGACCGACCGCGCCACCCACCTGATCTGCCACATCGAGAATGTCGACGAGCGCCGCCGGTCGATGGAGGCGGTCGCCGAGGCGGAGAACCGCTGGAACTTCGCGCTGTCGAGCGCGCGGCAAGGCGTCTGGGAACTCGACCTGCGGAAGAACCGGATCTACCACTCGGCCATCTGGAAGGAGATGCTCGGATATGGCGAGGACGAGCTGGAGGACGTGCCCGGCCTCTGGCTGAAGCTGATCCACCCCGACGATCTCGCCATCGCGCTCGGCATGGACCGCGCCAACAGGGAAGGCTCCAACGCCTTCTTCGAGGCCGAGTTCCGGATGCGCCACAAGGCCGGCCACTGGGTCTGGGTGCTCGACCGGGGCCGCATCCTGGAGCGGGCCGCGGACGGCTCGATCCTGCGGGCGATCGGCACCCACACCGACATCACCCGGCAGAAGGAGGCGCAGGAGCGCATGGTGGAGACGGCGCGCGCGCTGCGGGCCGAGAAGGATCGGCTGCGGGTCATGCTGCGGTCGATCGGCGATGCCGTCATCTGCACCGATGCCGACGGGCGCGTCGTCTTTATGAACCCGGTCGCCGAGAGGCTGACCGGGCACCGGCTGGAGGCCTCCATCGGTCTCCCGCTCGCGGCGATCCACGCGCCGCTCGACGAGGACACCCGCGAGCCGATCGAAACCCGCTTCCGGAACGGCGGGGCGGAGGGCGACGCCGTCCAGCACCGGGCCATGCTGGTGCGGCCCGACGGCACGCGCAGCTTCATCCGGCAGGTCACGTCGCCGATCCTCTCTTCCGACGGCGACGACGAGGGCACGGTGATCGTGTTCCAGGACATCTCCGACGCCCGCGCCCTGCAGCGCGAGCTCGCCCATGCGGCCAGCCACGATTCGCTGACCGGGCTTGCCAATCGCGGACGCTTCATGGACGCGCTCGAGGAACTGACCGCGGGGCGGGACCGGCTGTTCGGCGACCAGAATCACATGCTCTTCGTCGATCTCGACCGCTTCAAGCTCGTCAACGACACGGCGGGCCACGTCGCGGGCGACGCGCTGCTCAAGCGGATCGCCCAGACGATGCAGGACTGCATCCGCGCGAGCGACATTCTCGCGCGCCTCGGCGGGGACGAGTTCGCGGTCATCCTGCGGGGCTGCCGGTCCACCGAGGCCGAGGCGATCGCCCGCCTGCTGGTCCAGGCGATCGGACGGCTGGCCTTCGAATGGGAGGGCAGGGAACATCGCGTCGGCGCGTCGATCGGCATCGCGGCCATCGTCGCGGGCCGGGAACCGGCCGACATCGTCGCCGATGCCGACAAGGGCTGCTACGCCGCCAAGGCCAGGGGGCGCGGCACGGTCTGCATCCATCCCGCCGTGGACGAGCCTCTGCAGCTCAGCGCCTGACGCGTCGCACCCGGCCATCTGAACGACCGGCCGGAGGTCGTTCTCCAATCCTGAACGCTCAGTCGCGGCTCCGGGCGCTGCCCAAGCTCGGCAGGCAGCCGTATATAGCGGTCAAGGAGATCGCCGATGACAACCCTTCCCTCGCTCTTCATCTCGCATGGCGGACCCAACATCGTGCTCGACGACATGCCTGCACGACATTTCCTGGAGGGCCTTTCGTCGCTGGTCGAACGGCCCAGGGCCATCGTCATCATGTCCGCGCATTTCGAAACCCACGGCGTGACCGTCGTGACCGATCCCAAGCCGGCCATGATCTACGACTTCGGCGGCTTTGACCCGCAGCTCTACCGCATGGTCTATCCCGCCCCTGGCGAGCCGCAACTGGCCGAGCGCGTCGTGGCGCTGCTCGACGAGGCCGGCCTGTCGCCCGCGCGGCTCGGCCGGCGCGGCTACGACCACGGCACCTGGACGCCGCTGAAGCTCGCCTTTCCGCGCGGCGACATCCCGGTCGTGCAGATCTCGATCGACCCCAACCGCGACGCCCGCTGGCATTACGCCGTGGGCCGTGCGCTGGCGCCGCTGCGCGACGAGGGCATCCTGCTGATCGGCTCGGGCCACATCACGCACAATCTGCGCGCCGTGATCACCGTCATGCGGTCCGGCGCGACGATGCCGCCTGAACTCGGTGCCCGGTTCGACGCCTTCGTCGACTGGTTCGCGCGGAAGATGGAGGCAGGCGACGTCGAGGCGCTGCTCGACTGGCGCCGCCAGGCGCCCTTCGTGGCGGAGAACCATCCGACGGACGACCATCTGATGCCGATCTTCTTCGCGCTCGGTGCAGCCGGCGAGGGGGCGAAGGCGGAGCGCGTGCATGCCTCGCGCGAACTCGGCTTCTTCGCCTACGATTCCTACCTCTTCCACTGAGGCCGGTTTCGCGGGCGTGACCGGGGGACCCTGAGGTGCCTCCTTCCGCCCCGTGGCGAAGGTCCTATATAGGGCGCGCACAAGGACCTCCCGCATGACCGACCCATCCGACATCGACCTCAGGCTGCGTACCGGCCTGCCGGCCGACCTGCGCTTCCTCGTGGAGAAGTATCCGCGCAGCGACTGGAGCGCGCACGACAACATCCAGGGCATGGCCTCCTTCTGGCTGCAGCGGCACGACATGTTCCGCGAGGTGGGCCGCATGCTGACGGACGGCATCGCCGACTACCGCGAGGGCCGCAGGTCGGCGCCCGACTTCGCGCAGTGGTTCGCGCCGCGGCTGAACTTCTTCCTCGGCAATCTGGACGGGCACCACTCGGTCGAGGATCAGCACTATTTTCCGGCCTTCGCGAAAGTGGAGACGCGGCTGAAGCGGGGCTTCGACATCCTCGACGGCGACCATCACCAGATCCACGACGCGCTTGCGCTCAACGCCGAGACGGCGAATTTCTTCCTGCGGGCGCTGGGCGGGAGCGAGGACCGGCTGCGCTTCGCCGCCGACGCCTATGCGGACGCCAACCAGTCGCTGGTGGCCATGCTCTCCCGCCACCTCGACGACGAGGAGGACCTGATCATTCCGCTGATCCTCGACCGGGGAGACGCCGCGCTCGAGCCGCACTGATCCAGGCCGGGCGGTAGCGGACGACCAGGAACCGCGCCGCCACCAGCATCACGACGCCGATGGCCAGTGCGAGGAGCAGGCGCTCGTGCCGCGCGACCTCCTCGCCGAGGATGCGTTCGGCGCCGAGCCCGAAGACGTAGCCGCCGCCGGCGAAGACGACCGCCCAGACTGCCGCCGACACCGCGTTGAGAACCAGGAACCGGCCGGTGCCGATCGAGGACAGGCCCGCAGCCACGCCGCCGACGGTGCGAAAGCCGTAGAGAAACCGGCTGGCGAACACGAAGATATCCGGGTGCCGCTCGATCCAGGCGAGGGCTTTCCCGAAGCCCGCCGTCGACCGCAGCCGTTCCACCCGCGGATGGTCAGCGAAGCGGCGACCGATCACGAAGAAGACGAGGTCGCCGAAAAAGGAACCGGCTCCCGCAGCGACGAGGACCTGCCAGACGGGAAACAGCGCCTGATGGGCGAAGAAGCCGCCGAGCACGGCCGCGGTCTCGCCCTCCGCTGCGCTGCCGAGGAAGATGGCGGCGATGCCGTACTGCTCGATCAGGCGATGGATCGTCTCGCTCATGCAGGTGCGCCGGGGCGGCCCTCGGCGCGCCAGTCGCGCAGTTCGGCCGTCAGCACGGCGATCTCCTCGCGCAGCAGGGCGATCTCCTTGCGGCGCAGTTCGTCGACCTTCTCGTGCAGCGCCATGACCTCGATCTCGGCCTTCAGGTTGACCTCGTAGTCGTGCGCGGCGTCGATGCGGTCGCGCTGCGCCTGCCGGTTCTGCGCCATCATGATGATCGGTGCCTGCAGCGCCGCAACCATCGACAGGACGAGGTTGAGGAAGATGAACGGGTAGGGGTCGAAGGAGTCCCGGCCGAGCAGCACCGCATTGGCGACGGTCCAGACGGCGAGAAACACCACGAAGCCGATGATGAAGCCCCAGGAGCCGCCGATCCGGGCGATCGAGTCGGCGACGCGGTCGCCGCGGCTCTCGCGGTCGGTGACGTCGGTGTTGACGTTGCGCGAGACGGTGCGGCGCTCGATGGCGCTCTCCAGCACGCGGTTCTCGGCCGACGACAGCGCCTCCTGCCGGCGCCCTAGCGTCCGGTGCGCCAGTTCGGCTATCGTCCTGTTCATGCGGGTCTCCCTGCGCTCTCCGGCGGCGTCGCGCCCGCCGCCATAGAGCAGAGACGACCGCGGCGTTGCAAGCCGCACGGAGCGGCTGCGGGAGGGACGGATGAAGCGCTTCGAGGAGATCCGGGCAAGGGCGGCCCGCCGCAAGGGCGGCGAGGGCGTCCTGGCGACTCTGCTGCCGGCGGCACCCGACAATGCGGCGCTGGCGGCGGTGCCCGATCACCGCATCCTGTCGGTCATGGCCGCACGCGTCTTTTCGGCCGGCTTCGTCTGGCGCGTCATCGAGCAGAAATGGCCGGGCTTCGAGGAGGCCTTCCTCGGCTTCGAGCCGAAGCGGCTCCTGTTCCAGCCCGACGATTTCTGGGAAGGGCTGGCCAGCGATACACGCATCGTGCGCAACCCGCAGAAGATCCGGTCCGTGCGCGAGAATGCCGCCTTCGTCGACCGCGTCTCGGCCGGGCACGGCGGCTTCGGCCGCTTCCTGGCGACCTGGCCGGCGGACGACCAGGCGGGCCTCGTGGCGCTTCTGGGCAGGCAGGGCAGCCGGCTGGGCGGCGCCACCGGCCAGTACTTTCTCCGCTGGATCGGCTTCGACGCTTACGTCGTCTCGCCCGACATGGCCGCCGCGCTGCGCGACGCGGGGCTCGCCATCGCCGAGGCGCCGACCTCGAAGAAGGACCTCGCGGCCATCCAGGCGCAGCTCAACGCCTGGCACGCCGAGACCGGTCTCCCTTACGTCCACCTCTCGCGCATCCTCGCCATGTCGATCGGCGAGAACCGCGCGGCGGAGGATCTCAGGGCGTATGCGGGGGAGTGAGACTCGCATGAGCAAGCCGAACGCCGAACTCCGCCTGCATCCGTCCCTTCAGGCCGCTGCCGGGCGCTTCGCGTCGGCCGACGGGGCGAGCCTCAATCAGTTCGTCAACTTGGCCGTCGCGGAGAACCTCTCCGCACTGGAGACAGAGAGTTGTTTCCGCAAGCGGGCCGGCAAGGCCGACCGCGACGCCTTCCTGCGCTTTCTCGACGAGGTCGGAACCGCGGCGCCCGCGAGCGGCGACGAGATGCCTCCGGCGAGGGATGGGCTCTAGGCGGCCCGTTCCATCGGCTCGATCCGCTCCAGCTCTTCCTTCAGCCGCTCCGAGGCCGTCTCCAGGTCCCAAGCCTGCTGAAAGTTCATCCAGAATTGCGGCGTCGTGTCGAAGAAGCGCGCCAGCCGCAGCGCCGTGTCGGGCGTCAGGCCGACCTCTTCCTTGACGACCCGCTCGATGCGCGTGCGCGGCAGGCGGAGATGCCGGGCGAGCTGGCCTGCGCTCATGCCGAGCGGCGTGAGATACTCTTCGCGCAGATACTCACCGGGATGGATCGGACGGGAAAAATGCAACATGGCGTGGACTCCTGGTCTCGTGATCGCGTCACCGGCTAGTGGTAGTCAACGATCTCGACGTCTTCTGCGCCGGCGTCGGTCCAGCGGAAGCAGATGCGCCATTGATCGTTGATGCGGATGGAATGCTGTCCCGCCCGGCTACCTCTTAACGCTTCAAGCCGATTGCCTGGCGGCGAGCGAAGGTCTCGCAGATCCTGCGCAAAGTCGATCGCCCGCAGCTTTCGTTCCGCGGATGCCACGAGGCCGGCGGGAAAACCCTTGGGAGCCACGCCTTTCGCGACCTGCTCCACGACCTTTCCCCTGAACGAAACGATCATGTCTGTTTCCCATCGTCCGTGTATCATATTCTGATACACGGCAAAGGCAATGCGGTAGTCGCTGCGGCGCATCTTCCCTGCTGCCCTCCCGCCATTGCCGCGCCTGATGCCGCGCGCTAAACCGGCGCCATGACCACGCTCGACACGCTCCGCATCGCCGTCGCCCAGCTCAATCCCGTGATGGGCGACATTCCCGGCAATCTGGCGAGAGCCCGCGCCGCGCGCGCCGAGGCGGCGCGCCACGGGGCGGAGCTGGTGCTGTTCACCGAGCTGTTCATCTCCGGCTATCCGCCGGAAGACCTCGTGCTGCGCGCCTCCTTCGTCGAGGCCTGCGAGGCGGCGGTGGCCGAGCTCGTCGCCGACACCGCCGATGGCGGGCCGGGGCTGGTCATCGGCACGCCGCTGCGCCGCGCCAGCGGCCTGCACAATTCGGTCGTCGTCGCCGATGCTGGCAAGGCGCTCGCCGAGCGCTACAAGCTCGATCTGCCGAACTACGGCGAGTTCGACGAGAAGCGGGTGTTCCAGCCCGGTCCCGAGATCCAGGGTCCGGTGAGCTTCCGCGGCGTGCGCCTCGGTATTCCCGTCTGCGAGGACATCTGGGGCGACCTCGGCATCTGCGAGACCCTGGCGGAGGCGGGCGCCGAGATCCTGCTCGTGCCGAACGGCTCCCCCTACTACCGCGGCAAGGTCGACGTGCGCCACCAGGTGGTCATCCGCCAGGTGATCGAGAGCGGGCTGCCGATCCTCTACGCCAACCAGCTCGGCGGCCAGGACGAACTCGTCTTCGACGGCGCCTCCTTCGCCATCCAGGCCGACAGGTCGCTCGCCTTCCAGATGAGCCAGTTCGAGGAGGCCGTCTCCGTCTCCACTTGGACGCGCGGGGCCGACGGCTGGCGCTGCGCGGCCGGTCCGATGTCGCGCATTCCCGAGACCGAGGAGGCGGACTACCGCGCCTGCATGCTCGGCCTGCGCGACTACGTCAACAAGAACGGTTTTCGCGACGTCGTGCTCGGCCTGTCGGGCGGCATCGACTCCGCGCTCTGCGCCGCACTCGCCGTCGACGCGCTCGGCGAAGAGCGGCTGCACGCCGTCATGCTGCCCTACCGCTACACCTCGCAGTCCTCCATCGCCGATGCCGAAGCCTGCGCGAAAGCGCTCGGCTGCCGCTACGACGTCATCCCGATCGCGGAACCCGTCGAAGGCTTCATGGCCGCGCTCGGCCCGCTGTTCCAGGGCACGACCTCCGGCATCACCGAGGAGAACCTGCAGAGCCGCGCCCGCGGCACGCTGCTCATGGCGCTGTCCAACAAGTTCGGCTCGATGGTGGTCACCACCGGCAACAAGTCGGAGATGTCGGTCGGCTACGCCACGCTCTACGGCGACATGAACGGCGGCTTCAACCCGATCAAGGACCTCTACAAGATGCAGGTCTACAAGCTGTCGGCCTGGCGCAACACGACCGTCCCGCCCGGCGCGCTCGGCCCGTCGGGCGAGGTGATCCCGCAGTCGATCATCGACAAGGCGCCCTCGGCCGAACTGCGCGAGAACCAGACCGACCAGGACTCGCTGCCGCCCTATCCCGTCCTCGACGACATCCTGGAATGCCTCGTCGAGAACGAGATGTCCGTCGACGCCATCGTCGCCCGCGGCCACGACGCCGCCACCGTCACCCGCATCGAACACCTTCTCTACGTCGCCGAGTACAAGCGCCGTCAGGCCGCTCCGGGCGTGAAGATCACGCGCAAGAACTTCGGCCGGGATCGGCGGTATCCGATCACGAACAGGTATCGCGAGGGCGGGTAGGGAGTAGGGACTGGCGCATAGGGAGTGGCGGGTAGCGAGGAGCGAACGGCGCCGGCGAGTCGGGTGCCTGTCTTCTCGCCCGGGCAGGGAGACCGAAGGCCGGGCGGGACGATTGTCTCGCCCCGGAACGGTAGCGCGGGCGATGCCCCGGAACGGAGGGGGCCGCGAGCGCCAGGCTTGGAACGCCGCAATCCACCAGACCCCGCCGCCCGCCCCGTGTCAGTATCCTTCCGTGCGCGCGCTTCAACTTCCGCCCGAAATCCGCTATTTCGCGCAGCGGCGGCGGCAAGGAAGGTTTCGATGAGCGAGACGGTCACACCCACGGCGCCCGATCCGGCGCTCGCCATTTCCGCGCGCGGGCTCGTCCGCCGCTTCGGCGCGGTCAAGGCGGTCGACGGCATCGACCTCGACGTGCCGCGCGGCATGATCTTCGCCGTGCTCGGGCCGAACGGCGCCGGCAAGACGACGCTGATCCGCATGCTGGCGACGCTGCTCGCGCCTGACGCCGGCCGCGCCACCGTGATGGGCCACGACCTCGTGGCCGATCCGAAGGCGGTGCGCGCCTCGATCGCGCTCACCGGCCAGTTCGCCTCGCTCGACGAGGATCTGACCGGCCGCGAGAACCTGATCCTGCTGGCGAAGCTCTGGGGCTTTCGCGGCCGCGAGGCCCGGGCGCGCGCCGACGAGCTGCTCGCCGCCTTCGATCTTGCAGATGCCGGCCGGCGCCAGGTGAAGGACTATTCCGGCGGTATGCGGCGCCGGCTCGACATCGCGGCCTCGCTGGTGGTGACGCCCGGCGTGCTCTTCCTCGACGAGCCCACCACCGGGCTCGATCCCAAGGCGCGCCAGGGCGTCTGGCGGCTGATCCGCGAGCTCGCGGCCGGTGGCGTCACCATCCTGCTCACCACGCAGTATCTCGAGGAGGCCGACCAGCTCGCCGCGCGCATCGCCGTCATCGACCATGGCCGCAAGATCGCCGAGGGCACCAGCCGCGAGCTCAAGGCGGCGGTGGGCTCCGGCTTCCTGCACGTGGCACCGGCCGATCCCGCCCGTCTCGACGAGGCCGCCGCGCTGCTCGCCGCCCGTCTCGGCGCCACGGTCCAGCGCAACGCGGAAGGGGCGCAGCTCTCCGTCATGACCGCCTCGGCCGCCGAGGCCAGCGCGGCCGTCGCCGCGCTGATTGCCGCCGGCATCGAACTCACCGACTTCTCGATGGGCTCGCCCAGCCTCGACGAGGTCTTCTTCGCGCTCACCGGCGCGCCGGCGGTCGAGGCAGCGGGCGGCGGGGGCGGCGCCGTTTCCGGGGAGGCCATGCGATGACCCCTTCGCCCGCCACGCTCACCACCGTGCGCCGGCCGCCGCCGCCGGGTCCGCTCTCCGACGCGCTCGCCTTCGGCTGGCGCGCGGTGCTGAAGTTCCGCCACGTGCCCGAGCAGCTCTTCGACCTGATCATGACCCCGCTCATGTTCACGCTGCTCTTCACCTTCGTCTTCGGCGGCGCGCTGGCTGGCTCGCCGGGCGACTATCTGCAGTTCTTCCTGCCGGGCATCCTGGTGCAGACGGTCGTGTTCAACTCGGTCTATTCCGGCATGGGCCTGTCGACCGACCTGTCGAAGGGCCTGTTCGAACGCTTCCGCTCGCTGCCGATCTGGCAGCTCGCGCCCTTCGCCGGGCTGATGGTGGGCGACGTGCTGCGCCACCTGATCGCGGGACTGATCATCCTCGGCGTCGGCCTGGCGCTGGGCTACCGGCCGGAAGCCGGACTGACCGGCGTCGTGCTTGCCTTCCTGCTGCTCTTCGCCATCGGCTTCGGCACCGGCTGGATCTTCATCGTGCTCGGTCTCCTCATCCGCACGCCCATGACCGTCATGACCATCGGCTTCACGGCGATTTTCCCGCTGGTCTTTGCCTCCAACATCATGGTCAGCCCCGAAACCATGCCGGCCTGGCTGGAATCCTTCGTCGCCCGCAACCCCGTCTCCCACATGACCACCGCACTGCGCGGCCTGATGTCGGGTACGGCGAGCGCGAGCGAGGTAGCGCTTGCTCTTGCAGCGCCAGTGCTGCTGACGATCGTGCTGGCACCGGTGACGCTCCGGCTCTACCGGCGGAACTGAGGGGAGGGCGAGGCCGGCTCGGATTCTCTCCTCGCCGCACCGGTCCCGGCGCGAACCCGCACGACGACGGCGAGCGCGGTGCAGCTCGAGCGGGCAAGGCCCCGGCGGAAGCACGCGCCTGCCGCGCTGCGGCCCGCCCCGGGGGAGATCCGCCCCCCGGGCAAATCCACCTCCTCGTTTTTTTTTTGTCCCCATCCCGCGAACCTGCCCCACAATGGCGCGAGCGAAAGGAGACGGCGGGACATGGAGGGACCAGGACGAGACAGGATGCTGCGGCAGGTGATCGCGCTGCTCGTGCTGCTCGCCGGCGTCGCCGAGCGGGCCGCCGGCCGCGCCGTCCCGGTCCGCATCCTCGTGCTCCTGGTGCTGCGCCGGGCCGAGAGCGTCGCGCGCGCCTA
>Ga0208243_1000946_pt1 | contig 11633 bp, 9 predicted proteins | sample Subbio2Aug_QV12A_FD_184826 | JGI IMG/M metagenome (GOLD analysis project Ga0208243, IMG submission 184826) | Serpentinite rock and fluid subsurface biosphere microbial communities from McLaughlin Reserve, California, USA - CR12Aug_QV12A (SPAdes) | ecosystem: Environmental > Terrestrial > Deep...
GCTGAGCATCGGCTGCGTCCCGCGCTCGCTCAGGTCGATGATGCTCAGTCTGCGGTGGCCGAAGGCCATATGCGGCATGATATGGATCGATCCACCATCGGGGCCGCGGTGGCGCAGCGCGTCATTCATCGCTGCTATCCAGGCCGGAGCCTCCGCTGTTTCAGGCTGGGTTGAGACCAGGCCGTTTATGCCGCACATAGCATCACCATCAGTGCGGCGGTCGTTCGCCGATCGCGATCAGCCCGGCGGATTGGCTCGGCAGCAGGCGCCCCATGGTTTCCATCGCCATTCGACCGATGGCAATGCGGCCAAACAGGCGGCCCAGAGCCATATGCGGCATGAAGAAGCCTTCCCGGGCCACCAGCCGCACCTTCACGCCGCTGGCTGTGAGCGCGCTGTCCAGCGAGGTGGCGGTGAAGAAATGCACATGGTCGGTGGTCCGCAAGATTGAGCGCTGCAGGACATTGTTGCGCAGCCGGGCAAACAAGCAGCCTTCGTTCGGCACGCCGACCACGATCAGGCCACCGGGCCGCAGCACGCGGCAGAGTTCGGCCAGGGCAGCGGCTTTTTCCGGTATGTGCTCGATCACATGGTTGCACAGTACCATGTCGAAATGGCTGTCAGGATAGGGTAGCGCGGTGAGCGAGCCGATGGTGAGGCTGGCGATCCCAAGTTTGCCGGCCCGCTCAATACGCTTCGGATTATAGTCAATGGCGAGGAAATTCGCCGTGAGGCCTTGCTGCAGCACGATCTGTTGCAGGCCCTGCAGGTTGATGCCGTCGCCACAGCCGGCGTCGAGGATGCGCAGCCTGTCCTGAGATGGTTTGTTGCGGCCGCGCCAGTCTCGCAGCGCCTGGGCAAACAGCCGCCAGCGGCCCTCAACTACGGCCCTGGTTGCCGCATGGTCGCACTGTATGTGGAACTGATCGTCGCTATACCACTCGGCACGATTGGGATCGTGCTCACGCGAGGCAGCAGGCCTGCTGCCGGCCTCGGCTAGCCATTCGGCATAATGGCGGCGCTTGTTGGCGGAGGCTGCCGCCAGCGAATGCCGAGCCACAGCGAGGTCGCGCGCGGCAACGCCGAATGTCCTGGCCTGTGCCGGATCGTCCAGCAATTGACCGATGCGGCGTGCCAGGGCGGCGGTATCATGTTCGGGTACCAGGAAGCCGGTTTCGCCGTCGCGCACCAGTTCGCTATGCCACTCAACGTCATATGCCACGATGGCGCTGCCGGCGGCGCAGGCCTCGATCAGGCTAAAACCGGCCATGGTGCAGATGCTGGCCACGGATTCCTGGCGCAGCGCGGCAACCGCGGCCCGCGATATGAAACCAGTAAACTCGACGCATCTCCGCAGCACCGGATCGGTGGCCACTTTCTTGCGCAGCCGCGCTTCTTCGGCACCGCCGCCGGCAATCACCAGCCGAAAATCCTGCCGCGCCACCCCCAGGATCGCGGCGGCAGCCAGGATGTCGTCCAGGTAGTTTTCCTTCGACAGGCGACCGGCAAAACTCACGATGGCACGGCCATCGCGTGGTACCGGCAATTCCTGCTGCGGTGTGGTGAACAGGCTGAGATCGGCGCCGTGCGGTATCACCCGGATACGTTCGGGCTTTGCGCCATGGCGCAAGGCATAGGCCGAAAGGCTCTCACGGATCGGCAGCACGCGGTCGGCGCGCGCCAGCACGAAGCGCTCGATCAGCAGGGCAAGGCGGCGCGACCCCATCAAGGTAGGCGCACCGGCGGCTCCATCCAGCTCATAGCGCTTGTCGTAATCGGCATGCAGCGACACGCAGAACGGCTTGCCGGAAAGCCGTGCAACGATCAAGGCAAACAGCCCCGAGAAGCAGGGATCGGTCGAGCGGATAATGTTGATTTCTTCCTTGCGTGCCAGGTCTCGCAGTGCCAGCGAGGTGCGCAGCAGATGCAACGGCGCCATTAGGCGCCTGAGCCAGCGCCGGTTGCGCGTCGGCGCAAACCAGTCGAGGCCATACTCATGCACCACATGGCAGTCGCTCAGGTGATGCTGGCGCGTGTGGTGGGTAAAGGGAAAGGCGAAATGCACAGCCTCGAAGAAACCCTGCTCGTCGAAATCCTGCAGCAGCTCGGACACGCCCTTGCGCACCGACGAATCATAGTCGGCTGGTGCAATCACCATGAGGCGCGGTCGTGCTGCGGCGGCAGATGTTGTCATTTCTTTTCCGCCACGAAGCCGAGGCGCCAGGAAACGAAGCTGAGGATGCGGAAGCCGAACGTCTTACCCCAGCGGATCGCATCGCCTTCATCTGCCGCCTCGGCATAGCTCGGCGAATAGGCGTCGTAGAGATTGATCAGGCGGTAACCCTTGTCGCTATGGCTGGTGATGCCGGGGGTGAAGAAAGCGACCACGCGGCCGAGGATCGGCAGGTTGCGCAGCTTGTATACCGTGTCCGTCGCCAGCACGCGCAGCACTGCCACCAGCATGTCGTTGGGCAGGCGCATGAAGATGTTGTGCAGCAACTCGGTATAAAGCAGGTGGGCCATCCGGGCGATCAGCATCAGGTAGGCCAGCGGCCCGGTGCGGTATTTGTCGCCAAGCGGCAGCAAGGGCCGGGCATAGATCCAGATCGCCAGCCGCTTCGCCTTGGCGGTGGCGCGTGCCACTTCACTGATGCAGGCTTCAAGGAAGCCGGAATGATGGATCGAGGCCAGGGCCATGGCGAAATCGGCGCGGTCGCTTTTCACTGGCAGGTACTTGGCATTAGCCTGCACGAACACGATGCGGTCGAGAAATTCGGGATAGCGCTGCGCGATGATCCGCCGGCCGACATCAACGCCGCGTGTCAGGTCGAAGGCATAGACGCGCTTGGCGCCAAGCTGCAGCAGCCGCACGCTGTATTGCGCCGTGCCGCAGCCGATATCCAGACAGACTTCCGCATTTTTGATGTCAGCGAACGCCTCGCCGTCCTCCTCGAAGTAGCGGATGACGTTGTGTACCTCATAGGCCGGCGTGCCCTGCTCGATAATCTCGTAATTGTAGCCGCGGCCGCCATCCAGCTCGGTCCACTTGTAGTCCCACATGGTGTTGTAGTTGGCGCCGCCATCCAGATGCAGCAGGCGGGGAATCCCGTCGACGACCGGATAGTCGCGCGTGCAGGGGGCGCAGTGGAGTTTGTCCTGCCCGAAGGTAAGGTCGCTCTTGCAGACCGGGCAGCAGAGAACCGAAAGATCGCTGGATTCAAACATGCGGCGTTGCTCTTGGCTGGTAAGTGTTATGGCTTATGGCCCGGGTATCGGCCGGCTGGCAATGCGGAGCACTGGGGGGTGCAGGATTTGCTCCGGCCGCAACACAGTGGCCAGGCGGTCGTAGGTTTCCTGGGGCATCTGGCTGTCGGTGATCACTACCAGGTCTTGCGGGCCGACGAGTTCCAGGTCGCGTAATACCGCCAGGCCATGGACGGTTTCCCGGTTGGTCTTGCCATCGATCACGCCACGAAGCCTGAGGCCGGATTCCTGGGCACTGAGATTGGCGATTTCGGCAAGCTCGCCGGCACCAGCCAGGAAAACGCGGGCATCGGCGCCGAGCGGGCGTAGCAGCTCGCTGTATTCAGCTCGAACGCGCCGGAAGAAATCCAGGGAATCCGATAAATACTGCGAAACCAGACGGCCTTTTTCGGCAAAACCATGGGGCGTGAGGTAATAGGCGAAGCGGCGGGCGGGCGCTTCCGATACCTTGATGTAGCCCTTGTTGATGGCCCGCCGCAGCAGGGCGTTCACCAGCCCCACGGCGACGCCGACCTGCTTGGCGAGGGAACGCTGGTTAGCGTTTTCCGTTCCCTCGACAGCATTCAGCAGGTCCAGCGTCTCGCGCAGGTGCTGGTCTGTAGCATGGCGGGCATCATCGGCGTTCATAATGTGAACACTATACTGTTCATGCTGTGAACGTCAATCTCGCCGAACCTAAATCATGGGAAAACAGGTTATTTCCCGGTCTCATATAGACGGAAATTAACGCTTTCCGCGACCAGTGGCAGGTTCAACTCCCAATCCCGGGGTACCAGGATATCGGTAAAACCGTAGCTCGCCGCCAGGGCTGCCCATTGCCCGGGGCTGCGCTGCTGCCATTGCCGACGCAGGCAGGGGGAACTGACGTAATTGCAGTCCGGGTCGGTGCTGAACAGTGCGATGCCATAGACCTGCTCCAGCAGGTCTGCCTGGGCTGCGGCCTGTTCACCGAGATAAGGCAGGGCGGTAACGGTGAGCGGGTCGAACAGCACCGGCCGGCGGGTCTGTAACTGGCCCCAGAGCTGCCATGTCGCGTAGTCGCCGGTGAACAGCAGCAGGCCCGGCCGGCCATGGCTGGCCTTGAGGGCGGCATCGTTCTGATAGTAGGCAAGCCGGTCGCCCATGCCGCGCCAAAGGCCCAGGCTCTGCTGTGCCATGGCGATCAGGCCCACGGCCAGCGCCAGTCCGGTGGCGGCATTGGCCAGCAGTGGCCGCCCTTTGCCGTCTGGCGACATGAGGGCAAACAGGCTCGTCCCCGTGGCGATCAGCGGAATCACCACGAAATCCGTCGCCGGCCAATGTTGCAGCAGGTTCGCCGCGCGCAACGCCAGCAAGGCGCCGCCGGCGATGATGGCCATGACGGCGGCGATGCGCAGCAGCAGGCCGGGCAGGCGCCCGGCAAGCGCTGGCCGCAGCGGCTGCAGCAGGGCCAAGGGCATGGCAGCGATTGCCAGCAAGGTGGCACTGGTGCCGCGCTCGGCATGGCCTGGGGCGAATACCAGCACGATCCCCGCCCAGCCGAGCAGCAGCGCTGGCAGTGCCATGCTGCTTGCCGCGCCGCGTTCGCGCCCCAGGATGCCGATCAGCAGCGCCGCGAATAGCGCCGCGTTGATATTGAGGAAGCGGTTGGGCATGGCCGAGAATAGTTCCACCGGAATCCAGGCATCCGGCCAGTGATAGACCGAGGTGGCGATAGCAGCGAACAAGGCATTGATGCCGAGCAGCAGAAACAGCAGGCGCTGCGCGCCGCCCAGGCTGCGCCAAGCCAGCGCGCCATAGCCAATCACCAGCATGACCGCCGCGATGACCTCCAGCAGGGTAAGTGATGGCCGGATAGCGGCGCGGTGGCCATCATGTAGGCGTGAATAATCCAGGATCGCCTGTTTTTGTGCGTTACCAAGGCCCTGTGGCATCGGAAACAGCCTGAAATGCAGCCACACCACCAGGGCGGAGAGAACAAGGCCGATCAGGCCCCAGGTCACGGCACGGCGGGTTTCCGCCGGCCGGCTGCCATACTGTACCAGCACGGCTAGGCCGGCGATGCCGGCACCCCACAGGCCGACTACCGGATGCGTCACCGGCAGCAACCCGGCAAGCAGCGCGCCCGCCCTGGTCCAGCCCATGGCGAAATAGGCCGCCACCAGGGTGATGAGCGTGATGGTGAAGCCACCATAGCCATAGTCGGCAGGCGGCAGGATGATTGGATAATTCAGGCCGCGCAGGGCCGCCAGGCTGGCATAGATGAGGCAAGGCGCCAGCATTGCAAGCAACTGGCGGCGGCATATTGCCAGGATCAGCAGGCCCCAGGCCTGGAAAGCTGCGGCGGTGAGCAGGCTGCTAAAGCTGATCGATACTGCGCGCTCGTCCAGTCCGGCCATCAGAAGCCAGGCAGCAATGTAATGCTGCAGCACTGGTATCTTCATCAGGTAGAGGTAGCGGAGATTCTCGCTTGGATAATGCACCAGGTCGGCGATCACTTGCCCCGGCTCAATGATCGCCTGCCAGCCAGCGCCGGCACCACCGAGCAGCGCACCGGCCAGCGCACAGAAAATAGCAACAATACTGCCATGCGGCGTGCCCGCCGCTTCAGCCTGTTGATGTGAAACGCTTTCCCATCGCGGCATGGCCGCACGATCCATTCCTGTTGGCGGCGCTGATCTGTGGCCGGGCATTGTGACGACGCCGCCTTGCTCTATGATGCGGCGCGTCAGCATACGGAAAACCGCTCCGGTCGCAAATGCAGCTCTTTGCCGATTTTTTTGCCGATGTACTGCTGCGGTTGGAGGAATACCGGCTGCTGGCCATGCTGGCATTTATTGTGCTGCATGTGGCTGCGGCAGCATTGCTGCTGCCTTGCTCGCAATTCACCCTGCTGGCCGGCACCCTGTGGGGACCGGCGGTTGGCTTCGCGCTGTCATCAGCCGGCATGCTGGCTGCGGCGGCAACCACACATCTGCTGGGCCGGAAGGTGCTGGCAAAACGTATCGATGGTGCCAAGGGGCGTTTTCGACGCATAACCGATGCGGTGCATAATGTCGCCGAAACGGTTGGGCCGGGTTGGAAGCCGGTGCTGCTGCTTCAGGGGCTGCCGCTGGTGCCGGCCTCAAGCACCGGCTACGTTTTCGGAGTCATCGGCACGCCGCTGCACATCTTCCTGCCGGTAACGTATATCGCCACGTTGCCGCAGCATGCGCTGATCGTCTTCTCGGGCACCCTGCTGCGCGATGCGGTTGCGGTCGGCGAAGTTCGTCTCTACCTGGCTTTTGTGTTGCCGGCGGTGGCGGTAGCATTCATCCTGCTGCCGGTTTTCCAGCGCCGGATGCGGGCCTGGCTCTCCGGACGATCCTGACGCGCTAGTCGAAACCGACAGTATTGTCGACGATATAGCGCGGCCGGCCACGCACATCCTTGTAGGTGCGCACCACGTAAATCCCCACGGTGCCGATCGCCAGTAGCAAAGTGGCCCACAGCATCAGGCCAAGACCGATGAACAGCGCCATTGTGTAGCTTGGCGTATCGGTAAACATCATGCCCAGAGCGGCGACGACCGTAAGCAGCAGCGAGGCGCCGAGCACTGTCACTGAAAGCACGCCGATCAGATAGATCGGCGTGAAGGAGAAGGACGTGATGCCGCCGAGCAGTGCCTGCCAGGGATTGCGGCTGAACACAGGGAAATGCGATTTTCCCTCGTGCCGCGCGTCGCGGATATACGACACGAAGGTCTGCTGGTAGCCGATCCAGATCACTAGGCCGCGCAGGTAGGGATCGTTCTCGCGTAGGGTCAGCAGGCGGTCTACCACCACGCGGTCGAGCAGTTTGTAGTCGCCGCAATCCATAGGTAGCTTGATGTTGCTGCCGAGCTGGATGGCGCGATAGCCCATCCGTGTCACAAATAGCTTGAGCGCGCTTTCGCCCAGGCGGCGTTCGCGCACGGTATGCACCACCTTGGAGCCGGCATGCCATTGCGCAAGCAGCGTGGGGATCAGCTCCGGCGGATCCTGCAGGTCGCAATCGAGGTAGATGACGGCGGCGCCGCGGGCATGCTCCATGCCGGCCAGGGCGCATTCGGAAACGCCAAAACGCCGTGACATGTTCACCACCTTTACCCGGCTATCGCGGGCATGCAACTCCTGCAGCACCGCCAGTGACCGGTCGGATGAGACATCGTTGACGAAGATGATTTCAAAATCCTCGGGCAATGGCTCGAATACCTTGGTGACCCGGGCCACCAGCAACGGGATGTTCTTCTCCTCGTTGCGGAAGGAAACGACGATGGAAACCAGAGCCGGGGACATGGTGGACGGCATGATGCGGCGGTTCTCCTGGAAGGCCTGGCGGTTAGGCTGCGAATCGGCTGACATTCTAGATTAAGGCGCCGCGGGAGCGGAGTACCGAGGGCAAAAAATCGCCTGGCAGGCTGGCCTGAAATCCCGCATTTTGCCCAGGAATTGAAGATAAACACTTGCGAATACACGGTAAAACGTCTATCACCCGGCGGGCCTCCAGGGCGGCGCACCAGCCCTCCCCGCCAAGCCGGAAAAGTGAGCCGAGGTGGATTCCCCTATGACCAAGCTCCCTGTCGCCAGCCTCGATCCGGCCGACCTGTCGCGGCTGTATCGGAAGCTCCGATTGATCCGTCGCGTTGAAGAGGAAACGGCCCGGATCTATCCCTCCGACAAGATCAAGAGTCCGGTTCATCTCGCCATCGGCCAGGAAGCCGTATCGGCGGCGGTATGCGACGTGTTGCGCGCCGACGATGCCGCCTCGGGCACATATCGCAGCCATGCCGTCTATCTGGCGAAAGGTGGCAATGTGGCGGCAATGATGGCGGAGATGTATGGCAAGGATACCGGCTGCTGCCGCGGCAAGGGCGGCTCGATGCATATCATTTCGCCGGAAGCGAATGTGCTCGGCTCCTCGGCGGTGGTTGGCACCAATATTCCGATTGCTACCGGCTATGGCCTGAAGCTGAAGCGCGAAGCGCAGGGCCGTGTCTGTGCCGTGTTCTTTGGCGATGGCGCCACCGAGGAAGGCTGCTTCTACGAGAGCGTGAATTTCGCGATGCTGCACCGGCTGCCGGTATTGTTCGTCTGTGAAAACAACGGCTTTGCGATCCATGAGCCGCTGTCCAAGCGCTGGTCCAGTGAAGATATCTGCGGTCGCGTGTCGGCTTTTGGCATGCCGGTATACCGAATCGCCGATGGTGACGTACTTGCTATCCGCGAGGCTGCCGCTGAAGCCGTTGCGCGCATGCGGCGCGGCGAAGGCCCCAGCTTCATCGAGTGCAAGGTCTACCGCTGGCGCGAGCATGTTGGCCCAGCGGAGGATTTTGACCAGGGCTATCGCGCACGCAGTGAAGCAGAGCCTTGGATGAGCAACGACCAAGTGGCACGCGTCGGCGCGATGCTCGATCCCACCGAGCGTGCGGCCATCGACGCTGCCATCGAAGCGGAACTTGCAGTCGCCATCGAGTTCGCCGAAGCCTCGCCTTTCCCCGCCGCACAGGAGTTGTACGCCAATGTCTACGCCTGAGCGCCTGCTGCGCTATGTCGATGCGCTGGCCGAGGCCGTGGCGCAGGAAATGGAGCGGGATCCTAGCGTTTTCGTCATGGGCCTGGATGTGGACGACCACAAGGCGATTCAGGGCTCCACCCGAGGTCTGCTGCAGCGCTTTGGTGCTGACCGGGTTTTCACCACACCGCTGTCGGAAGATGCCATGACCGGCGTGGCTATCGGCGCGGCCATGGCGGGCATGCGGCCGATCCATGTGCATATCCGCATGGACTTCCTGATGCTGGGCATGAACCAGCTGGTGAACATGGCAGCGAAGGCGCATTACATGTATGGCGGCGCGGTGAAGGTGCCAATGGTGGTGCGCTGCATGATTGGCAAGTCATGGGGCCAGGGCGCCCAGCATAGCCAGGGCCTGCATTCCATGTTCATGCATGTGCCCGGCCTGAAGGTGGTGGCGCCGAGCAATGCCCATGATGCTAAGGGTTGCCTCATTGCCGCGATCCGCGACGATAATCCGGTGATCTTCATGGAGCATCGCCTACTCTATGGCCTGGATGCCTATGTGCCGGAAGAGCCGTTTGCGGTCGAACTGGGCAAGGCGCGCATCGTCGCCAAGGGCAATGACATCACCATTGTCGGCATTTCCAACATGCTGGTGGAATGCCTGCGGGCTCGCGAATTGCTGGCCGAGCAGGGCATCCACGCCGAAGTGATCGATCCGATCACGCTATCGCCGCTGGATAGCGAAACAGTGCTGCAATCGGTCGCCCGCACCGGCAAGCTGCTGGTGGTGGATAATGGCTGGACGATGTGTGGCGCCAGTGCGGAAATCCTGGCCCGCGTTGCCGAAACACGCGCGACGCGCGGTGCCGTAGTGCAGCGCATGGGTTTTGCACCCACTACCTGCCCCACCTCGCCGCCGCTGGAGCAACTTTTCTATCCGAACCCCGCCACCATCGCCGCCGCCGCTCATGTCTTGGTGCGGCCCGATGCAGAGGCCTGGATGCCCACCGCAGACCAGGCCAAGCTGGCGTATCAGGCGCAATTTCGCGGCCCCTTCTGAGCCGCAGCTTTAGGGGATTGTCAGCGATGTTCTACGAATTGGCCGCGTCTTCCTGGGGTGTTGAGGAAATCCAGGCGATGCACCGCGTCATCGACAGCGGTTTCTTCACCATGGGTGAAAACGTCAAGAAGCTGGAGCGCCAGTTCGCCGACTATTTTGGCATGAAGTATGGTATAATGGTAAATTCCGGCTCTTCGGCCAATCTGGTGTCCACCGCGGCGCTGTTCTACAAGAAGCATCGCCCACTGCAGCGTGGCGACGAAGTGATTGTGCCGGCCATCTCCTGGGCCACCACTTACCACCCGCTGCAGCAATACGGCCTCAAGCTGCGCTTTCTTGATGTTGACCTGCACACGCTCAACATGGATGTAACCCGCCTCGAAGAGGCGCTGACTCCGCGTACCCGCGCCATTGTGGCGGTGAGCATCCTTGGTAACCCGGCCGAGCTCGACGTGCTACGCAACTTCGCCGACAAGCATGGCCTCTACTTGTTGGAAGACAATTGCGAGTCGATGGATGCGGAACTGAATGGCCGCAAGACCGGCACATTCGGCCACCTCAACACCTTCAGCTTTTTCTTCTCCCACCATATTTCCACCATGGAAGGTGGGATGATCCTGACCGACGATGTGGAATTGGCGCATCTCTGCCACTCTATTCGTGCCCATGGCTGGACGCGCGATCTGCCTCCTGACACCACCATCTACGAGCGCAAGGGCAGCGATTTCTATGAGGCCTACAACTTTATCCTGCCGGGTTATAACGTGCGGCCATTGGAACTGTCGGGCGCCATCGGCCTTGAACAGATCAAGAAGTTGCCGGCGATGACCGCGCAGCGGCGCAAGAACTGGGCACTGTTCCAGGAGCTCTTCGGCACGGATGAACGCTTCATCATCCAGCGTGAACACGGCAAGAGTTCGGCCTTTTCCTTCACGCTGATTCTCAATCCGGCCCTGAAGGTGGATCGCGAGCGTGCTTTCGCGGCGTTGCGCGACGCCGATATCGGCTATCGCATCATCACCGGCGGCAATTTCCTGCGCCACAGCGTAATGAAGTACTACGAATATGAGATTGTCGGCGACGTAAAGAACGCCGACCTTGCCCATGATCACGGCTTCTTTGTCGGCAATCATCCGCAAGACTTGACGCCGCAGCTCGAACGGCTGCGCAATGCCCTGCACAACTTTGTCTAATCCTGGGAGTTTGGCTGATGGCTGCGCGTAAAACCTCCGTGCTGGTGACTGGTGGTGCCGGCTATCTAGGCGCGATCATGGTGCCCGAGCTGCTGCAAGCGGGCTACCGGGTTACAGTGCTCGACAACTTCATGTTCAAGCAGGCATCGCTCAACCATATCTGCGTTCACCCAGATTTCGATGTGGTGCGTGGCGATGCACGCGACGAAGCGGTGCTGAAGCCGTTGATAAAGGATGCGGACTACGTCATCCCGCTGGCCGCTCTCGTCGGCGCGCCACTTTGCAATAACGATAAGCTCGGCGCCACCAGTCTTAATCGCGATGCGGTGATCACCCTGACCAGGCTGCTTTCCAAGGAGCAGCGCATCCTGACGCCGATCACCAACTCGGGCTACGGCGTCGGCGAGAAGGGCAAGTTCTGCACCGAGGAAACGCCGATGCGACCGATCTCCCTCTATGGCACCACCAAGGTGGAGGCTGAACAGGCAGTGATGGCGCGCGGTAATGCTATCAGCTTCCGGCTGGCCACTGTCTTCGGCATGTCGCCGCGGATGCGGCTTGACCTGCTGGTCAATGATTTCGTCTACCGTGCGGTGTTC
>Ga0208243_1000947_pt1 | contig 11622 bp, 11 predicted proteins | sample Subbio2Aug_QV12A_FD_184826 | JGI IMG/M metagenome (GOLD analysis project Ga0208243, IMG submission 184826) | Serpentinite rock and fluid subsurface biosphere microbial communities from McLaughlin Reserve, California, USA - CR12Aug_QV12A (SPAdes) | ecosystem: Environmental > Terrestrial > Deep...
CACGACCGAGCCGTGGCGCTGCGGCGGCACCTGGTTCGTCGGCGTGGACGCGCTTCCCAATGCCCCCGACGGCGCCATCAACGGACAGGCTTTCCCCTGGGAAGCGCTTCCGCTGAAACCCGAGCCCCTGCACTGCGCCCAACTCTCGATCATCCGCCCAGGCTATCCCCAACCATCGCTCGAGGAGACGCCCGCCGCATTCGCCTTCCGCCGCGACCGCGACGCCGCGCATCTTGACGGCCTCCTCCCCATCGGCCCCGAGAAGCGACGGATGGTGAAGGAGCCCCACGCCTGGATCCTCGGCCTGCCGCTGAACGACGCCCCGGCCTCACCGCTGACCGTCTGGGAGGGGAGCCATGAAGTGCTCCGGGCGGCGCTCCTGAAGGCCCTTGCGCCATGCCCACCGGAAACCTGGGGCGACATCGACATCACCGAGGTCTACCAGCAAGCCCGGCGCCAGATCTTCGCCACCTGTCGGCGTATCGAACTCCCTGCAAAACCCGGCGAAGCCACGCTCCTCCACCGCCTCACATTGCACGGCGTCGCCGCGTGGAAACCGGACAACGCCGCACCCCCGGAAGGCCGGATGATCGCCTACCTCCGCCCGCTGTTGCCGACGGTCCACCAGTGGCTCACAGCCCCCTGATTTCATCTTTGCCCAAATATCCTCGGGGTTTGGGGGTGAAACCCCCATTCGGAGACAAGCGGGCGCAGTCCAGCGCAGGCGACCTCAGGACTCCGTGCCGAAGGCACTCCGTCTGATCAGCGCTCCAGCCGGGCCATCCGCCCGCCGCGGCGCTTCGCCAGCCGGGGCGCGCGCGCGGGAAGCTCTTCCATCAGCGCCGCCCGCTCCTCATGCGTCATCCGCGACCAGCCGGAGATCTCGTCGATCGACCGGAAACAGCCGACGCAAATCCGCTCTTCGGGATGCACGACGCACAGCTTCACGCAAGGCGAGGCGATCTCGTCACGTTTCCAGACGTCGTCCTTCACCCCGTCACCCCTGCTCAAGTCGCGCCATCCGGTCCAGCGCGCCTTGCAGGATATAGCCCGCGGCCACCTGATCGATCACCTCTTTCCGACGCTTTCTCGACGTATCCGCCTCGAGGAGTGCCCTTTCTGCCGCAACAGTGGACAACCGCTCGTCCCAGTAGCAGATCGGCAGCGCCGTCAGCTTCTCCAGGTTCCGCGCGAAAGCCTGCGTCGCCTGCACGCGCGGGCCGATGGATCCGTCCATGTTCAGCGGCAGTCCCAGCACGATCCCGGCCGCTCCCCGCGCCTCCAGCAGCGCCAGCAGCCTGCCCGCATCGAGGGTGAACTTCTCGCGCCGGATCACCTCGATCGGCGTCGCCACCCGGCGCCGCAGGTCCGACAGCGCAACCCCGATGGTCTTGTCGCCAAGGTCCAGTCCCGCGACGGCCCGGTTCGGAGGCAGGGCGGCCAGGAAGTCCTCGATGTTGGCACAGATCACGGGTTCAACCCGGTCTCGACCGCCGCCAGCCGCAGGAACGACAGCTCTGCCGGCCGGCCCTCGAAGCGCATCTTCGCCTCGTCGTAGATCTTCTGTGCCTCGTCCAGCCGTTCCAGGATTGCCAGCGACCGGATCAGCCGGTTCCAGTCCTCGACATCGCCGCCCTCGGTTGCCAGCCGGTCCGAAAGTTGGGCCACCATGCCCTCGATCATCTCCTGCCGCTCTTCGGGGGTCATCTCTGCCGCCGCCGCCACGTCCCCGGCCGTGGGTCCCGACCCATCGCCCGCAGGCGCCGCGTAGGAGACCCCGGCAAGCTCGGCCACCTGGCCGATCCGCTCGCGGATCGAGGCCGTCCAGGGCGCGGCCGGGTTGCCGCCTTCCGCCAGCGGGCGCCAGAACTGGAACGCTTTGTCGTAGCGGCCCCCCTGCAGGAACATCTCGCCCACCATGTAGCGCGCAAGCTCGTTCTCCATGTCCAGTCTTAGCGCCTTGACCAGCTCGGCCTCCGCCTCGGGCGAGACGTAACCTTGCGCCTCGGCAACCAGTGCCAGCGCGAGGTTCGCATGATCGTTCGACTGCGCTGCCTCGCCCCGAAGGGCCAGAAGGCGTTCCTGGACACGGGCTGCCGCCTGCATTTCGCCCGCCTCGAAATGCTTCCGGAAACGGTCGCGCAGCGCCTCGAGGTCGGTCACCGCAGCCAGTTCGGACGCCAGTGTCGCGTCCAGCGCGGCATCCCTCGGCGCACCCAGCCGCGCAAGCTCCGCGTCCTGCGAGGGCCGGTTGCGGATCCCGTCATCCAGTGCCGCCAGCCGTGGCTCCAGCGCCATGTCCGGATAGCCCGGCGCGCCAAGTCCCCAGTAGACCGCCGCGCCTCCGGCCACCACGACGGCGACGATCACCCCGGCAATCGCCCCCGTCGGGGTCCGCCCTCCCGCGACAGATCCGGCCGTCAGCGCCTTGTCCGCCTCGATCACCCGCTTGCCCACCTCGGCCCGCAGCCGCTCTGCTTCCTCGGGTCCGATCGTGCCGCGTGCAAGGTCGCGCTCGATCTCGGCCAACTGGTCGCGGTAGACGGCCATGTCGGCCTCGGCGCTGTTGGTTTGGGCAGGGACCCGGCGCAGGGCGCCGATCAGGACATAGGCGACGACCGCCGCCAGGCCGACGGCCACTGCCCAGAACACTCCAGCTGTCATGGTGCCGGTCACTCCACCCGCTTGTCCGGCCCCGACATAGTGTTTTCGGCCCCGCCAAGAAAGGGGCATTCGGCCGCAGACCGTTCCCCGGTGGAGGGCATCCTGCTCGCGCTTGATCGAATGTCGCATTTTTCCCGATTGTGCCGCAGTGGGGGTCGGCTTTATCCGACAACCGTTCCAAGACATCGTTGCCGGGTTGTCCGGCACAGTCCGTCCGACATGAGGCCCCGATGAAGCGCTATTCGGTCTTTGCCATCGCCCGCGAAGCAGCCCGTTACCACATGGGTTGGGAACGCGCCTGGGCCTCGCCCGAGCCGAAGGCGTCCTACGACGCGATCATCGTGGGCGCGGGCGGGCATGGCCTCGCCACCGCCTACTACCTCGGCAAGAACTACGGCATCACCAATGTCGCGGTGATCGAGAAGGGCTGGCTTGGCGGCGGCAACACCGGCCGGAACACCACGATCATCCGTTCCAACTATCTGCAGGACCCCTCGGCCGCGATCTACGAGAAAGCCCGCGCGCTTTACGAGACGCTGAGCCAGGATCTGAACTACAACGTCATGTTCTCCCCCCGCGGCCTTCTGATGCTGGGCCAGACCCACCACGAGGTCCGGGGCTACCTGCGCACCGTCCACGCGAACGCGCTGCAAGGCGTGCAGACCGAATGGATCTCGCCCCAGCGCGTCAAGGAACTGGTCCCGATCATCAACATCGACGGCCCGCGCTACCCGATCCTCGGCGCGCTTTACCAGGCCCGCGGCGGCACCGCCCGGCACGACGCCGTCGCCTGGGGCTACGCCCGGGCCTGCTCGGCGATGGGCATGCACATCATCCAGAACTGCGAAGTGAAGGGCGTCCGGTCGGAAAACGGCAACGTCACCGGCATCGACACCACGAAGGGCTTCATCGGCTGCAAGAAGCTCGGCATGGTCGTCGCCGGCCACTCGGGCCAGCTGGCCGAGATGGCGGGCTTCCGCCTTCCGATCGAGGCGGTGGCGCTGCAGGCCCTCGTCTCCGAACCGATCAAGCCCTGCATGGACGTCGTCGTGATGGCCAACACCGTCCACGGCTACATGTCGCAATCCGACAAGGGCGAGATGGTGATCGGCGGCGGCACCGACGGCTTCAACAACTACACCCAGCGCGGCAGCTTCCACCACATCGAGGAAACCCTCCGCGCGCTCGTCGAGACCTTCCCGATGATCTCGCGCCTCAAGATGTTGCGCCAGTGGGGCGGGATCGTCGACATGACCGGCGACCGCTCGCCGCTGATCTCCAAGACGCCGCTCGGCAACTGCTTCATCAACTGCGGCTGGGGCACCGGCGGTTTCAAGGCGATCCCCGGCTCGGGCTGGGCGATGGCCGAGCTGATGGCGAAGGGCGAACCCGGTCCGCTCGCGGCCGAATTCAGCATGTGGCGCTTCAAGGAAGGCCAGTTCATCGACGAAAGCGTCGCCGCCGGGGTGGCGCACTGATGCAGACCGGTCGGCAACTCCCTGCCGATCCCCGGACCGGGCGGAACCTGCCGTCCGTGGGCCGAGTTTCCATGCCAATTCAACTGTGCATGGAGATGCTCCAATGGCTGACAACGACAAGACCTACGTTCGCGAAACCCGCACCACGGAAACCTCCGGCGGCAGCATGGCACTCATCATCGGCGGCCTCGTCGTCGCGGTGGGTTTCATCCTGTGGCTGGTCTTCGGCGGGGATGGACCCGCGACCGTCTCGACCGACCCGGCGGCAGACACCACCAACGTCACGGTCGAGCCGACTGAACCGGCCGACAGCACGACCAACGTCACCATCGACGCTGACGAACCTGCAGCCGAGCCTGTCGCACCCGCCGAGCCTGCCCCTGCCGAGCCGGTTGAAACCGCTCCGGCCGAGCCTGCTCCGGCTGAACCGGCCGAGCCTGCCACCAACCCCTAAGGCAGTCTCTCCCGGCGCCCGCGCCAGCGCGCGCGCCCCGATCTTCCGGCCAGGGACACGGCAAGACCGTGCCCCTGGCTTCTGCATGCCCGGACATCTTCACAATCTGCCGCCGGCCTTAGTAGGCAGTGCTGCCCGATCGACCGGCAAGCTGATCGCCTGCAGAGCGTTCACGGCGGAATGCCCCGCCTACCGCACCACGCGTTTCTTCATCCAAGACGGTGCGTTCTTCACGCGACCCCTCACCCCCGCATATCCGGAAACACCCTCATGCTGATCCTTGAATGCCCCTACTGCGGCGTGAAGGCCGAAGAGACCGAGCTGTCGCCCGGCTACGAGGCGCATCTGAAGCGGTTCGGCCCCGGTTCCTCTCCCGAGGAGTTCGAGGCCTACATGTTCGCCCGCAAGAACCCCAAGGGTGTCCATTTCGAACGCTGGCGCCACACCTACGGCTGCGGCAAGTGGTTCCTCGCCGCCCGCTGCACCGCCACGCTCGAGGTGTTCGGGACCTACCCCGCGCAGGTTTCTAAGCCTCCCGCCGACATCATCGCGAAGATCCAGGCCCGTCGGCCTGACTGGAAGGGCTACAAATGAGCACGCGTCTCGCCAAGGGCGGCCGTCTGATCAACCGGACGCATCCCGTCGAATTCTCCTTCAATGGCAAGCGCTTCAAGGGCTTCCAGGGGGATACTCTGGCCGCGGGCCTTCTGGCCAACGACCAGGTCCTCGTCGGCCGCAGCTTCAAGTACCACCGCCCGCGCGGCATCGTCGCCTCGGGTCCGGAAGAGCCGAACGCACTGGTGAACCTCGGGGCAGGGGCGCGGCTTGAGCCGAACCAGCGCACCACCACGACGGAACTCTTCGACGGCCTCGAATGCACCTCGCAGAACCACTGGCCCTCGCTCGACTTCGACGTGGGCGTGGTGAACAACTATGCCGCCCGCTTCATGCCCGCGGGCTTCTACTACAAGACCTTCATCCACCCGCGTCCGGCGTGGAAGCACCTGTTCGAACCCTTCATCCGCCGCGCCGCCGGTCTGGGGAAAGCGCCGACCGAGGGTGACGCCGACCGCTATGAACAGGCTTACGCCTTCTGCGACGTCCTCGTGATCGGGGCAGGGGTCGCGGGTCTGAAGGCCGCCAAGGCCGCCGCCGACGCCGGCAACCGCGTGATCCTGCTGGAGCAGGCCCCCGTCATCGGTGGCCGCGCCCCGGTGGACCAGGCCGAGGTCGGTGGCCAGCCCGTCGACGCCTGGATCAAGGCCGCCGAAGCCGACCTCATGGCTCGCGACAACGTCACGATCCGCACCCGCACCTGCGGCTTCGGTGTCTATGACCACGGCTATGTCCTGGCCGATGAACGCGTTTCCGACCACACCCCCGGCGACGGCCGCCCGAAGCACCGCCTCTGGCGCATCCGAACGGGCAAGATCGTCACCGCGACCGGAGCCATCGAACGCCCGCTCTCCTTCGCCGGAAACGACATCCCCGGCGTGATGCTGGCCTCGGCCGTCCGCGACTACGTCGTGAACTACGCCGTCTCGCCCGGTGACCGCACTGTCGTCGTGACGAACAACGACTCCGCCTACCAGACCGCCCTCGCACTGAAGGCTGCGGGCCTCGACGTTCCCGCCATCCTCGACGCCCGCGACTCTGCCACCGGCCCTCTGCCCGAGGCCGCCCGCGCCGCCGGCATCCGCATCCTCACCGGCAAGGCCATCGCCAAGGTCAAGGGCGGCAAGCGTGTCACCGGCGTCGCCGTCTGCGCCCAGGCCGGCGAGGGCTCGGTGCAAGAGGAAATCGCCTGCGAAGCGGTCGCCATGTCCGGCGGCTGGTCGCCCGTCGTCCACTTGTGGAGCCATTGCGGCGGCAAGCTGAACTGGGACGAGACCATCTCGGCCTTCGTCCCTGACCCGAAGCGCCCGCCGCTGAACCACGACGGCTCCGCGATGGTGGAAGTCGTCGGCTCCGCCGCAGGGGACCTCGACCTTACCGGCGAGCCCAAGGCCATCCCGCCCGTCTGGGTCATGCCGCAGGGCGCACCGATCCAGCTGCGGTCGAAGATGTGGCTCGACTACCAGAACGACGTGAAGGTCTCGGACGTGCAACTCGCCTCCCGCGAGGGCTATGTCTCGGTCGAACACACCAAGCGCTACACCACGCTCGGCATGGCGACCGACCAGGGGAAACTCTCCAACATCAACGGGTTGGCGATCCTGGCCGACTCTCTCGGCTCGGAAATCCCCCAGGTCGGCACCACCACCTTCCGCCCGCCCTACACGCCCGTCACCATCGGCGCGCTGGCTGGCGAATCGCGGGGCGAGATCTTCCAGCCGCTCCGCCGCACCCCCATGCACGCCCAGCACGAGGCGGCAGGCGCCTATTTCGAACCCGTCGGCCTCTGGCGCCGCCCCTACTGCTTCCCGCGCGCCGGGGAGACGCATGAGCAGGCCGTTCACCGCGAGGTCCTCAACACCCGCCAGAACCTCGGCCTACTCGACGCCTCGACCCTCGGCAAGATCATCGTCAAGGGCCCCGATGCGGGCAAGTTCCTCGACATGCTCTACACCGGCGTCATGTCCACGCTGCCCATCGGCAAGTGCCGCTACGGGCTGATGTGCAACGAACAGGGCTTCCTCTCGGATGACGGCGTCGTCGCCCGGATCGACGAGGATACCTGGCTTTGTCACACCACCTCGGGCGGGGCCGACCGCATCCACGCCTGGATGGAAGACTGGCTCCAGTGCGAATGGTGGGACTGGAAGGTCTACACCGCCAACGTCACGGAACAGTACGCGCAAGTGGCCGTCGTCGGCCCGAACGCCCGGAAACTCCTGCAAGTCCTTGGCGGCATGGACGTCTCCAAGGAAGCGCTCCCGTTCATGCAATGGGCGGACGGGACGCTTGCGGGCTTCCCGGTCCGGGTCTACCGGATCAGCTTCTCGGGCGAGCTTTCCTACGAAATCGCCGTCCCCGCCAGCCACGGCGCGGCCTTCTGGGAGGCTTGCACAAAGGCGGGCCAAGCCCTTGGCGCGATGCCCTACGGCACCGAATGCCTCCACATCATGCGGGCCGAGAAGGGCTTCATCATGATCGGGGACGAGACCGACGGCACGGTCATCCCGCAGGACCTGTGCCTCGACTGGGCGATCTCGAAGAAGAAGGCGGACTACCTCGGCAAGCGCGGGCAGGAACGCACCTTCCTCGCCAGCCCGGACCGGTGGAAGCTTGTCGGCTTCGACACGCTCGACGGCTCGGTCATCCCGGACGGCAGCTACATCATCGCCGACGGGGTGAACGGAAACGGCCAGCGCAACGTGCAGGGCCGCGTCACGTCCACCTATTACTCGCCGACCCTCAAGCGCGGCATCGCGATGGGGCTTCTCAAGCACGGCCCCTCACGCATGGGCGAGATCGTGGAGTTCAACACCGCCGCCGGCGGCACCGTGAAGGCCCGTGTCCGCGACACGATGTTCTTCGACAAGGATGGGGAGAAGCAGAATGTCTGACCCGGTTTCGGCGCTGAACGGCGCCAGCTTCCAGGGCTTCGCCTCGGTCCGCGAAATCGGCCCCCTCGGCATGATCACGCTCCGCGCCAAGGGCGTGAAGGCGCTGGAGAAGGCCGTGAAAGCCGTCACCGGCACCAAGCTTCCGGCCCAGCGGCGGATCGAGGTCAACGGCGACCGCGCCTGCGGCTGGATGAGCCCGGACGAATACCTTCTGGTCGTCCCCTATGCCGACGTTGCCGCGTCGCTCGCTTCGCTGGCCAAGGCACTGGCCGGGGAACACCACCTCGCCGTCGATGTCTCCGACGCCCGTGCGGTCTTCCGCATCGAGGGTGACCGGGCCGCGGACGTGCTGCGCAAGCTTTCGCCCGTCGATTTCGACAGGCTCGAACCGGGCGAGCTGCGCCGCACCCGCGCCGCCCAGGTCGCCGCCGCGATGTGGGCCGAAGGGAATGGCTTCACGCTCGTCTGCTTCCGCTCGGTGGCCGATTACGTCATGGGCCTCCTGAGCCATTCCGCCCAGCCGGGCAGCGAGCTCTAGAGCGTCAAGACAATTTATTGATACTTTCGCGGCGGCGGTCCCCTTGACGGGACCGCCGCCGTCAGAGTTCCCTGCGGATCAGTATCCATTACGAGTGATCTCATGACCCTGCGCAGCCTTTTCCTGTCCACCGTTCTTCTTGCATTTCCTTCGCTGTCTCAGGCGCTGACCCTGGAATGCAGCGTGGCCCGCTCCAGTGCCGGCGGCGGTTACATCACCGACCTGTACATCCTTCAGTACGACGAGGCTTCCGGTCAGGCGATCGCGTCGGACGGGCTGATCATGTACTACAACAAGGAACAGCCGATGAAGGCGAAGGTGTCCGATGACACTGCCACGAAACTGGTCCTCAGCTGGAACGTCCAGATGACGAACAAGACCGGCCAGATGACCAAGATGCAGTTCCGTGCCGCCTACTTCAAAGCCGACAACTCGTTCACCGTCCGCGGAGTGCCGGGCGGCTACGCCAACTCGTTTGAGGGGCGCGGCAAATGCAAGGCCGTCTGACGCAACGGGATTGAAAACGGGAACCCGTTTCGCGGCGAACCCGTTTCCGGATGCCGGTTGGCCTTGACCTTCCGGCGTCCAGCCCTCTTATTCGTGGCAAGCAATCAACAGGAGCACTCCCATGGCTTTCACCCTTCCCGATCTGCCCTATGCCCACGACGCGCTGGCCTCGCTCGGCATGTCGAAGGAGACGCTCGAATATCACCATGACCTCCACCACAAGGCCTATGTCGACAACGGCAACAAGCTGATCGCGGGCACCGAGTGGGAGAACAAGAGCCTCGAGGACATCATCCGCGGCACCTACCAGGCCGGCGCCGTGGCCCAGAACGGCATCTTCAACAACGCTTCGCAGCACTGGAACCACAACATGTTCTGGACCTGGATGGCCCCGGGCGAGAACAAGGGCATGCCGGGCGCGCTTGAAAAGGCGCTGACCGACAGCTTCGGCTCGGTCCAGAAGTTCAAGGACGACTTCGCCGCCGCCGGCGCGGGCCAGTTCGGCTCGGGCTGGGCTTGGCTGGTCAAGGACAAGGACGGTTCGCTCAAGGTGACGAAGACCGAGAACGGCGTGAACCCGCTCTGCTTCGGCCAGACCGCGCTTCTGGGCTGCGACGTGTGGGAGCACTCCTACTACATCGACTTCCGCAACAAGCGCCCGGCCTACCTGACCAACTTCCTGGAAAAGCTGGTCAACTGGGAAGCGGTCGCCGCCGGCCTCTGAGGGCCGCCACTCTGAACAAGAAGGGCCCGCGGGCGCGTCCCGCGGGCCTTCTCGTTCCTAGCTCAGCGCCTCCGCCAGGGCGGCCTCCAGCGCAGGGACGTCCGGCACCACCCGGAAATGCCGCCGCAACCCATCGTCCGCGAAACCCTCGGCGATCACGTGGTCGACAAGCCTGACCAGCGGCTGCCAGTAGCCCGCCACATCCAGAAGCAGGATCGGCTTCCCGTGCAGCCCGATCTGCGCCCAGGTCAGCACCTCGAAGAACTCGTCCAGCGACCCCGCGCCCCCCGGCAAGACCACGGCGGCATCCGAATTCATGAACATGACCTTCTTGCGCTCGTGCATGTCCTCGGTCACAACCATCGCGCTGCGGTCCCGCTCGACCCGCTCGCGCCCCAGAAGATGGATCGGGATCACCCCCAGCTTCGGCCCCTCCGCCGCTGCCTTCGCCACCTCGCCCATCAGGCCGACGTCGCCTGCGCCAAAAACCAGCCGCCAGCCCCGCCGCGCCAGCATCTCCCCGGTGGCGCGAGCCGCTTCGGCATGGGCAGGGTTCCGGCCAAGGCGTGAGCCGCAGAAGACGCAGACGGATCGAAGGGACATGGATGGACCTGAAAAGGGTTGCTTTGCCCCGTCATATAGAGATTCCTGATCACAAGAAACGCAAAGCGGCAAAACCGCCAGGGGAGAGACAAATGTCGGCATTCGGGGCGCTGGACCGGCGGACGCGACTGGCTGTGGTGGCTTTGGCGGCGGCGCTGGTGGCCGGGGCAGGGTGGTTCGGCTGGCAGGCCACACGCCCCGCCGCCCAACCCGAGACTGCGGCCGAGCCTGCCGCGGAACCGGCCGTGGCTGAGAAAAGCACCGAGCCGGCCGAGGAAACCGCAGCCGTCGAACCGGAGGCCACGGCCACGCCGACCCCCGAACCGGCGGCCCAGGCCCCGGAGCCTGCCGTCCCCGTCCTGCCGGTCATCGACGTCTGGCGCGTGGCCTCCGATGGCGAGGCGGTTGTCTCCGGCACCGCCGAGCCCGGGGCAACGGTCTCGGTCGTCGTGGACGACGCCGTTGTCGCCACGGGCGACGCCACGGGCTCGGGCGATTTCGCCATCCTCTTCACGCTTCCGCCGAACCCCAGGCCCAGCCTGATGTGGCTCTCGGCGGCCACGGCTGACCAGCCCCCGGTCCTGTCGGAACAGATGGTGGCACTCGGTCCGATCGAGGGGCCGGTGCCTGCCCCCGCCGCCGAGCCCGCCCCCGAGACCTCTGCCGCCGCGACCGCAGCCGAGGAACCTGCAACGCCCCAGGCGCTTCTTCTTTCCGAGGGTGGTGCCGTCGTCCTGCAGGACCCCCAGGAGCCCGACCTTCCGCCCATGTCCACGGTGATGATCGACACCATCTCCTACACGCCAGACGGCGAGGTCCAGGTGGGCGGACGCGGCGCGCCGGGGGCGAACCTCCGGGTCTATCTCGACAATACCGAAAAGCTGAACCTGCAGATCCCCGAAACCGGGTTGTGGATCAGCACGCTTCCCGACACACCACCCGGCGTCTACACGCTGCGCGTCGATCAGCTTGATGCCGAGGGCAAGGTCACCTCGCGTTTCGAGACACCCTTCAAGCGCGAGACGCTGGAAGCGCTCGCCGCCGTCCAGAGCGAGGCGCCCGAACCCGTGTTGCAGGAAACTGCGGCCGCCGAGGCTCCGGCCCAGCCCGCGATGGCCGAGGAACCGGCGGCCCCCGACGCTGCG
>Ga0208243_1000949_pt1 | contig 11613 bp, 11 predicted proteins | sample Subbio2Aug_QV12A_FD_184826 | JGI IMG/M metagenome (GOLD analysis project Ga0208243, IMG submission 184826) | Serpentinite rock and fluid subsurface biosphere microbial communities from McLaughlin Reserve, California, USA - CR12Aug_QV12A (SPAdes) | ecosystem: Environmental > Terrestrial > Deep...
GAACAGCAGCAGACCATATAAATATTGGTCTACTAAATTTCTCCTTCTACGATATGAGAAGACAGGTTACTAGACTTAAGCAGGCAGGTAGAGGCGGTATTGGTAGAGTATTCAGAGATAAAAGGATAAAGGCTGTAGTAATAAAATTCAAAGGTACAAAGGGTAATCTAAATAAGCCTGCAAACCAGAGCTTAATCAATAAGGCTGGCATAAAGCTTCATAAACAGATTCATGATTATGATGATGTTCAATGCCGTATGCGACAAATAGGTACTGCCAACATTATAGAGGTTATGGATAAGTATGATTTATTGCCGGTTCATAACTATCAATATGGAAAGCATTCTGATACCTTTAAGATAGCATCAAATGTATTTATTGAAAAATATATAACTCAGGGAATGCCTGATGGCTGTTGGTTTGGCTGCTCTCTGTCCTGTGCTAAGGCTGCAGACAAGTTTGAGCTTTTAACAGGTCCATACAAGGGACACTTAGTTACTGTTGACGGTCCAGAGTACGAAAATGCTGCAGGCTTAGGCTCAAACTGTGGAGTCTTTGACCCACAAATAGTACTAGAGGCAAACTTCTATTGTGATACCTATGGTGTAGATACCATATCCTTTGGTACAGCCTGTGCCTTCGCAATGGAATGCTATGAAAGAGGCATAATTAACAAGGAGCATACAGGTGGCTTAGAGCTTAACTTCGGAAATGGTATAGCACAGCTGGAGCTACTACACCAAATGTCTAGGGGTGAAGGCTTCGGTGTGCTAGTCGGCCAAGGAGTTAAGGTTATGAAGGAGGTCTTTGTTAGAGAATATGGTGCTGACGCCGACTTCTTAAATGACATAGGAATGGAGCAAAAGGGCTTAGAGGTTTCTGAATACCTTCCTAAGGAATCCCTTGCTCAGCAGGGTGGCTATGGACTTACAAATAAAGGTCCACAGCATGACGAGGCATGGTTGATATTCATGGATATGGTAAATAACCAAATCCCAACCTTTGAGGATAAGGCTGAGGCATTGCATTATTTCCCAATGTTTAGAACCTGGTTCGGGCTAATGGGCTTATGTAAGCTCCCATGGAATGACACCTCCCCACCGGATAACCATTTAACAGATGAGCCAGCTAAAATGCCAGAGCATGTTCAGCACTATGTAAATATCTATAATGGAGTTACAGGCATGAACATAGATAAGCACGAACTGATTCGTCAATCAGAAAGGGTTTATAACTTTCAAAGAGTGTTTAATATAAGAAGAGGTAAAGGCTTAAGGGTGCATGATGCTATGCCATATAGAGCAATGGGCCCAGTAACTGTTGAAGAGTATGAATCAAGACAAGAAAGATATGATCAACAGCTTAAGGAGCTTTTAGGCTACGAGCCGGAGGGTAAGACCACAGAGGAAAAAATAAAGGTTATGAGGGATTACCGCTACGATCAATATTCAAAGCTCACAGATGCAGTATATAAGAGAAGAGGCTGGACTCTGAATGGTGTGCCAACTATAGAGCATCTTAAGGCTATTGGTATGGACTTACCTGAGCTTATAGAGGTTGTAGAGAAGCATCTATAGTAGAGGACAGATAGCTATAGCATCGTAAACATCCTTTATAATATATAGGAAGTCGATATTAAGCATATAATATCAGGTGACGAATTTTCGTCGCCTGATAGTTTTAATTTTAAGGAAATACTTTGTTGTAGTGTTTTTAGGAGGGTTTCACATGATTAAGGTTAACTCAAGGGACTTGGAATGGCAGGAGGGCTTAACTGTCCAAAGGCTATTGGAGTTGAAGGAATACACCTATGTAAAGATATTTGTAAAAATTAATGGTCGCATAGTTGAAAAGGAGGATTATGAAACAACCCTTATTCAAGATGGCGACGACGTAAAGGTAATCCACCTCCTGGCAGGTGGGTGACAAGGGGACTGCACTCCTGTCACCAGTAAGTATGGTACAGTTCCATTGATTCTAGTATATAAAATTAGTATGGGGTAAATAATTAACTTATCTATCCCATGTTTTTTTATTTATATTTAGAAAGTGTGCTAAAAATTTTCACGGGACTAAATTTATAAGTTTTGGAGTTAGGGGAGCACAAGAACCGTCCCCATGCTTCAGAAAGGAGTATAAAAGTGATTAAAGTAAATGGTAGAATGATGGATTGGCATAAGGATATGTATGTAACTGATGTATTGAAGGTCTGCGGATATACATATCCAGATTTAATAATTTCTTTAAATGGCAAGCATATATCAAAAGATTTTTTATCGTCAACCACGATATCCGATGGTGACAGGATTTCAATTATTCATCCTATAGTGGGAGGATAAGAAATTATTTATTTTGTTCTGTTCTGAATATTTACAACATTTTGTAATTATGTATACAAATCTAGCCCTAGGTCTGATAAAATAATTAAAATGGGTATAAGTTAATTAGTATAGACTGATAACGCTAAAGCCATATTATTTTATAGCTAAGGGGGAAATTTAGTGGGCTATCCTAGAATTGAGATATATTTAGATAAAATAAAGGAGAACACAGAAAAAATAGTAAAAGAATGTACTGATAGAGGAATAGACGTAGTAGGGGTAACCAAGGTTTTTTGTGGACATGAAAAAATTGCGGAGGTAATGATAGAGGGTGGAGTCTCTATGCTGGCGGATGCAAGAATCGAGAATCTACGAAGGCTCTCTAAGTTTAGTCAGCCCAAAATGCTACTTAGACTACCAATGCTGAGTCAAATAAATCGTGTTATAAAATACTCCGATATCTCACTGGTATCAGATATAATGACTATTAAAAAGCTTTCCTTACATGCTAAAAAGCAAAATAAAATACACAAAATTATACTTATGATAGACTTGGGTGATCTTCGTGAAGGAATCTATGATGATGAGGAGATCTGTGAATCTGTAAAAGAAATACTTAAGCTAGAAGGAGTTGTCCTTCATGGTATAGGTGTTAATCTAACCTGCTTTGGAGGTGTAATGCCAACAAGGGAGAACCTAAGTAGACTAGTGGCAATAAAAAACAGGATTGAGGAAGACTTTGATGTAAAGCTCATGGTCATATCGGGTGGAGCTTCAGGAACCATGAGTTTGTTTAAAGATAATCAAATCCCTGACGCTATCAATCAGCTTCGACTAGGCTCATCCCTCACCTTGGGGATAGGCCTTAATGATGAACCGATAGATGGACTACATCATGATGCCGTAAAGCTGGTGGCAGAGGTTGTAGAGATTAAAAATAAGCCTTCGGTTCCTATCGGTGAAATTGGTTTAGATGCCTTTGGTTTAAAGCCCGTATTTCAGGATAAGGGAATTAGAAAAAGAGCAATATGTGCATTAGGAAAGCAGGATGTTAGCCCTAATCATCTTACACCCTATGATACTGCGATAGAGGTTTTGGGAGCCAGCAGCGATCACCTGTTGCTGGATATAACAGACACTAGCGAAGAATATAAGGTAGGGGATAAGATTAGCTTTCATCTGGCCTATGGAGGCTGTTTATCAGCTATGACCTCTAAATATGTTTATAAATCCTTTAAACGAAAAAATTCTGCTATTTAAGAGCCTCTGAATTTTTAAAGAAAGGAAGTCATATTTATACTGTAATATAAAAAGCAATTACATTTTTTCTTATTTAAGTGTAAAATAATTATAGCTAAACTAGACTACAAAAGAGGAGCAGAAAATAATGCATAAAGGAAACAAAAAGACTTGGTTGGGTGTATTTGGGTTAATTGCAGTTGAGCAAATTATTAAGTTAATAATTAACCATAGCTTTTTAGATAAGAGATATACGATTTTGGCTCCATTTTTCTATTTTGAGCCAATGTTTAATAGACAATATTCTTGGTTTAATTCTATGCTGGATCTTGGTATTAGCAAATGGCTGCATATAGTAATGGTAGCTATAATGATAGTTTTCATCTTTTTATTTTATCAATTCATAAGAAAGGATTTTGGGACCAACACTTTGTTTAATGTTATGTTTGCCTTTGTATTTGCAGGTGCAATGTGTTCTTTGATAGATAAGGTATTCTGGGATGGAAGCTTAGACTATATATTAGTAAATGGACTATTCACCTTTGATTTAAAGGATGTTTATATAAATGTTTTCAATGGTTTATTGATATTAACACTCTTTACAGGTAATAAAGCTATGAAGGAGCTTTCAGACAGGGATTTAATGAAGGGTTTTTCAAGGTATTTGCAGAGGATGTTTTAGAGTCTCTCTAAGTATAGCTATCATTTATAAAATATATATATTAAAAAGGTAATATTTGAAAGCATTCTCAACAATTAATTAGAGGATGCTTTTTATATTTAGTACTATAAATTCTAATCTAAAATTAAATACATTTTAAGAAATTTTTCTATAATTAATAAGATAATTTTGATAAAATAGATGAAATAGGAATTTCAATATACAATATAGTTCCAGCTATACGATAAAATTTTATAATCCGAGAAGGAGAAAATTTATGATTAAATATGTAATTTTTGATTTTGACGGAACACTTGTTGATTCTAAGGATATAGCTATAGCTTCAATTAATAAGCTATCTGAAAAATACAAGTTTAAACGAATTATAGAGGAGGAAATCGAACACCTTCGAAAGCTATCAATAGTAGAAAAATGCAAGGCCTTAAATGTTCCTGTATATAAACTACCAATTTGGGCAGTTGAGTTCTATACCTTATACAGAAATGCTATGAAGTCGCTGCATATGTTTGAGGGTGTCAGAGAAATGCTATTTGAATTAAAAAACAGAGGCTATGAAGTCGCCATTATCTCATCAAATTCTGAGCAAATCATTCGAGAATTCCTAAAGAAGCATAAGGTTGATATTATAAATAAAATACACTGCTCAAAGAATATATTTGGTAAAGACAAAATAATAAAACGATTCCTTTCTAAGAATAAGCTCTCCAGCTCACAGGTTATATACGTAGGGGATGAACATAGAGATATAGTTGCATGTAAGAAAAATAATATTAAGGTAATTTGGGTTGGTTGGGGTTTTGATGTATTAGAGACCTTGGAGGACGAGACCCCAGATTATGTAGTAAATAAGCCTGAGGAAATATTAAGTATATTATTGTAGCGATATTATAATTGCTTTTTTATAATAAGAATAAAGAGATTAGTGGACATAATTTAATTATGTTAACGTTTTTTTATTGCGTATGCCTAAAGGTGTATTGATAATAAATTTTTAACCAAAATAGCAATATAGAATTGCAAAATTATTATATAAAATAAATGACAACCACAGGATGATTTTCCTGTGGTTTATTAATAATCATGACCATGTGTCAGTATATATTATATCAAGAATTATTACCATATCATAAGGTACCGTAAAATTTAATTTAGTATTCTATAGTACCTCCGTCGATTATTACAACCTTCCCCATAGCTTTTAAATCTTCCATTGCCTTTATCAATGCTGTATCCTTCATTTTTGCCTCTATCATTATATCAAAGTCCTTATCTATAGCTTTAGCAATTCTTAAAAAGCCCATTAGAAATTCAATATCAACATAATCTGCATGGGCCCTTATATTCTTATTATCCTTAGGACTCGACACATGTATTTTAGGCGTCAAAACTTCATTACTCCAGGTATTATAAATGTCCTCCCATAGATCTTCTAACTTCTCGCCATCATTATTACACCAATGATGATGTATATCTAATACCATTGGTATGGATAGCTCCTTGCATATAGAAAGTACATCTTTAGCGGTAAAGGATTTATCGTCATTCTCAAGTATTATTCTCTTAGAAAGTCTCTTATCTATATTTCGAAAGTTTTCAATAAACCTGTCTGCAGCCTTTGCTTTGCTTCCATAGGTGCCACCTACATGGACAACTAGTTTAGCTTCCTTTTCATTTAGATTCATGGCCTCGAAAAGTCTAACATGATAATCTAGGTCTGCAACAGCTGCCTTTAAAATATCGGTCTTGGGTGTATTGATAACTGTGAAATGATCAGGATGAGCACTTACTCTAGTACCGATATCCTTTATTAAGCTGCCTAATTCCGCAAATTCATCCTTAAATATATCAGTATAATCCCAATTCAGCACCTCAGCATGAGTAGCTAGAGGGATGAGCTTGGAGGTAAAACGATATAAATGTATATCTGAGGCTTTATTATAAAGCAGTATACGTCTAGATATCTCAAGATTTTGCTTTGTTAAATCCTTCAGCTTATAGTTCCTAATTTCATCGTCCTTAAGCTCTGTGTAACGCTTATAGGTTAGGGTCTTGTTTGGAGAGCCATCCTGAAGGCCTAAAGCCATTGCTACATAGCCCATTCTAATTCTCATAAAATACCTCCATAACATTTGGGAAATAATTTCTTATATATGATAATCATATTAATTACAGTCCGTCTGACAAAGACAGCCATGTGGATAATATGTGAATAATAAATATTCTCAATTACAAGTAAAGCTCTTGAAAATACATGGTTTTTCGACTTAATCTGACTAAAGCAGAGGGTTGTATTTTAATGACGAAACAGCATAAATATTTACTCAATTACTGTCGAAGTTAGCGAAGACATATGTCGATATACAAAGGGATAAACAATAAGCATCGACAATAAAAGCTAACGGAAAAAATCAATTACGTTACAATTTTAACAAAGTAAACATAGACGATAGAAGTAGCTAAATATATTGTTCTCTATAAGAAAAAAATAATCCCTAATTGCGATCGAATAAACTATAAATAATACAGAAATATTCTTCGGAAGTGTAGAATATCTGAAAGCATAGAGGAACCCCCCTATAGAGCGGCCCCAAAATCTATTCTTTAAATGTATATTTAGGGAATAGATATATTAATTACTTACTATTAGATCAGTATTCCTGTTATTATATATGCTATTGTTGTAATGATAACACCGCCAATCAAATATGGAAAGGAAGTAGTTAAATGCTCACCAAATGAGGTGTCAGCCATTTGTGCTGAGAGTGGAGATATGACATCAGCAACCGCCCCTCCTGCCCAAACAGTACCAACCATAAGAGGAATATTAACTTCAGAATTTATCGCAAAGGTTATTGCTAGTGGCATCATTAAGGCCCAAGTAGCCCATGAAGAGCCTATTGTATATGCAATCATACCACTGAAGAGAAATAACATTGCTGGAATTAAGAATCTTGGTATACTTTTAATAACATCCTCATTTATTAATCTATCAAATCCTAAATCTTGAGTAACTGAAGTTAATGCCCAGCTGAGGATTAAAACAATAACTAAGGATAGTACCTTCTCTCCACCTTTTACAATGTGCGTTTCTATTTCCGCTAAGCTTATTTTTTGTAGGATGAAATATATTGTAGTAAAAAATAAGGTAAGCATGATTCCCGAAAAAATTGATACACTGAATTTAGCTGAGCTTAAAGCACTGATAAAACCGTTAGAATTTTTTCTTCCTGTCCACCAAAAAAAGAAAATTGTACTTACGAGCAAAATAGACACTGGAACAATAAGATTTTTACTATTCCTAGGATATTCCTCAACTACTTTATTCTCTAATTCTTCCTTTTCTATGTGAGCCTCTGTATATTCATCTTCCTCTGCGGTAGCTTTTCCTATTTTATATCTTCCGAAACCAAGCCCGAAAATTGTTACAGCAATACCAATGGCTAACATAGTCCATGAAAAGAAGTTCCATAATACACTTTTAGCTACTATTGTGTAGGCAGTCTCTGTAACTCCTCTATTCTTGATATTATTAGTTACTAAGGTTACCATATATCCTAAATATGCAGTTGCAATTGGTATCAATAAAATTAGCTGCAAGCTAGTAACAGACAATAAGAAAGCAAACTTTTCCTTTGAGCCTTTAACCTTTTTTAAAATTGGCGTTAACACAGTTCCTACAGCAATAGTATGAAATGAACTATCAAAAAAAGTTATTGCACTTAGATACCATGCCCACGCAAGAACACCCTTTTCGTTTTTTGCCCATTTATTAACCTTTTCGCTAAAGCCTGCTATACCACCTGCCATCTCTATCAATTCAGCTAAAGAACCAAAAGCTATTAAAAAAGATAATGTATATGCACTCTCTTTGTCAGCTATAGCCCCCATCATATATTCACCTATAGCAGTAATTCCACCTATAAATCCATATCTTATTAATGCTCCAGTAAGTACTCCAATAAAAAGAGCTACTATGAGTTTTTTTGTTTTAAAGGTTAAGATAATGGTTATAAGTGCAGGTATCAATGATAACCAAACCAATAAATATCACTCCTTAACAATATTTTTTTAATAATAGTTATGCACACATTCTACATGTTTCAGCACATTTTGCAATGATTGCTTTTTTAACTTTAATATTTTAAAGGTATTATAAGTAGTATTTAGCTTTTTATTACTTATAGTTTAAATATCTTTAAATTTTTATATTTATAATTCGGATTTTTAGTTACTTAACTTTTACTTAGGCATACAATATAAGTGCAAAATGATAGCAGCTAAATAAAATCAGTTATTTTAAAGGAGAGATGTAAATGAATAGAATATATTCTTCTTACCAAGCTATACCAGGGTCCTACGCCTCTGAGTATGCAAATATTATGCATAACGGTTATCCTGCTGCTGGCCACTATATGCACGCACAATTGGTAAATACTATTCAGAATTGTGAAGCAACCTGTGAGCACATGACCACACATATTAAAAGATTACCTGATTATGGTATGAGAACAACTCAGGCAATGCTATTAAGGGACTGTGCTGATATTTGTGGATTAACTGCAAAGTTTATTGCCCGTGGATCTATGTTTTCAAAGCAAATAGCCGCATTATGTGCATGTATATGTGAGGTATGTGGTCAGGAGTGCGCTAGATTCCCTGATCAAATGTCTCAAAACTGTGCGCAGGTTTGCCTTCATTGCGCTAGAGAATGTAGGACCTTTGCAGGAATGTAGCTAAGACTGGCTTGTAAAAATGGTGGCTAGTTATAGTATTTAAGACATAGCAAAAGCAGCCATTATAGCTGCTTTTGCTGTTTTAAATAATTAACCGGGGGGTTAATTATTTATTCTCATCATCCTATTCATCATGGAACCATTACCCTTTATCATTGAGTCATGCATCTTTATCATATCCTCTTTACCTACTGACTCCATCATGCTTGCCATGTTTCCATAACCATTTTGCTGCATAACCTCCAGCATCCTATTATAATCCTCGTCAGTTAGGCTCCCCATCCATTCATGCATACCTTCAATATCCTCTGATGCCATAAATCTAGACATTTCAGGAAAGCCATTCTCCTGCATTATTCGAATCATCTCTTCATTATTACCACAATGATTTCCTTCTCCTCCACTTAAATTAGCTCTTTGTTGCATCATGCCGCTATTTATTGGATTATTGGTTTGGGCGAAAGAAAATCCTCCAATTAAGCCTATTACTACAACTGTTACAACCACAAATAAAATACCTGTTCTTTTCATAACAATTCTCCCTTCATAAATTATATATTTTATATTTTTATTATAATGGTAAATCTTGAAGAGAATATGAAGATTTATATTTTATATCTATATAAAATAACAATTATCTCGTAATAAAGTCAAGTTCATTGGATGCTTTGGTTTCAACAGATACAACGATTTTATTTGGCAAGCAAATTATAGATTCGTAGGGCTTGCTAATCCATCCTGTATTAGAGCAAATCCCCTCTGGACATATAGCTTTGTCCATTTCTCTCATTCGGACCTTGCCATTTTGTATTTCTAAAACACCAACTTGATCTTTAAAGCTAAACTGTATTTCGCGCAATTCTTCATCATTTTCAAAAACTACCTTTTCAATTGTTTTACCATTTTCTTGTATTATAGCAGTATTACTGGCTGCATATATAAAAGAATTCCCTGTTATAAATATAAAGGCAAAAATATTTAATATCAGCAAAACTCCAATTAGAATTTTGTCTCCAGTAGTTAGCAAGTGAAATCCCCCTTAGAGTAAATAATTTTTGTGCTATTTGGAGCAAAAGATTGTAGCAAATGATACAAGCTATTTAAGTTAATATAAAGCTAGACTATATCTCTTCTCTTTTTCCCTGATTGCCATTATGACAATCCACCTTACTCCCCTTTGACATAAAGAACATCATACCAATGTGCATTAATGGACACAGTAAAAATACAGCAAATGGCGCTAATTTAGTAAAGGGCCCCAGGTTTATACCTAGTCTTGGTAGAAAACCAATAAGTAATATGGGAAATATACAACATAATAACATTAGTAAACCGTGTTTTTTTCCATGCTCTTTCATTTGAAATCCTCCTTTAAGATATTAAGACATTAATTTCCTGTTGTTTATATTAAACCTTCTGCGTCATTTTAGGTGCGTTTACAAGCACTTATCTATACTTATGCAAACTTCGTGCCACACCTAGCTTTTTCAAGGCTCTTTATGGTCAAACAACCTAATAATATTATAAAAGTAAAATGTGTAGATACTATGAAGATAATAATATAAGATAAATAAAATAAATAAAATAAAAATAGCCCTCCTGCTAGGAAGGCTGTTTATTTATGTTTGATTTTATTTCTAATTATTTAATAAAATAACTAGGGTCTATATCTATCTTTTTTAATCTTAATGAGTTATAAACAACATTTAAAGAACTGATAGCCATAGCAGCTGCCCCTATCATAGGGTGTAGTAATCCAAACATTGCAACTGGTATTGCTACTGCATTGTAGAACCAAGCCCAAAAATAATTTTCTTTGATTTTCTTAAAAGTAGCTTTGGATAGTTTTATAGCAGATATTATACCGCTAAGCTGTCCACGAACTAATGTAACGTCAGCAGCCTCTATAGCTATATCAGTTCCTGTGCCAATAGCTATACCTACATTTGACTGTTTTAGTGCTGGTGCATCGTTAATTCCATCGCCGACCATAGCTACAATACCGTACTTCTCTTGAAGCTTAACTATTTCATCTACCTTTCCATCAGGCAGTACTTCTGAAATTACATGACTAATTCCTACCCTCTTACCAATAGCAGCAGCAGTTCTTTTATTATCCCCTGTAATCATTGCTGTTTTAATACCCATCTTTTCTAGTTCAGCAATTGCTTGAACAGAGTCCTCCTTTAGCGGGTCGGCAACAGCTATAATTCCCACAAGGATATCATTCATTGCTATTAGCATCGCTGTTTTAGCCTCTTCTTCTAATCTGATCAACTCATTTTCATAATCTGAGTATAGTATTCCATGCTCTGACATTAGTTTACGGTTACCAACAAGTATCTTATTTCCATCTATATATCCAATTACTCCCATACCGACAATTGCATTGAATTCTCTTACTTCTCCTAAAGAGATCTTGTTTTTTTCTGCCGCTTCAACTATTGCATGAGCTAACGGATGCTCTGAACCCTTTTCAATGGTTGCAGCATAATATAAAACTGTATTTTCTTCTAGACCTTTATTCACTATAAAATCTGTTACCTCGGGCCTTCCTTTTGTAATAGTACCTGTTTTATCAAAGGCAATTACACTAACGTCTTTAAAGGTTTGAATGGCTTCACCATTTCTAATTAAT
>Ga0208243_1000950_pt1 | contig 11593 bp, 10 predicted proteins | sample Subbio2Aug_QV12A_FD_184826 | JGI IMG/M metagenome (GOLD analysis project Ga0208243, IMG submission 184826) | Serpentinite rock and fluid subsurface biosphere microbial communities from McLaughlin Reserve, California, USA - CR12Aug_QV12A (SPAdes) | ecosystem: Environmental > Terrestrial > Deep...
GGAGGCGGTGCGTGACGCCGCCGAGGCGGTGCGCCGCGATCTGCGCGCCATCATGGCCGGCCAGCGGCCGCAGCGAAGGACGACGGCGCGGTCGGCCGAGCGGCTGGCGCATGAGGACGACTACCAGCGGCTGAAGGCGACGCTGCTCTCGGGCAGCGCGCTGACCTTCCGCGAGGCGCTGGCCCAGGCGCTCGGCATCGGCGCCGAGACCGCCCGCTCCATCGCCGCCTCGCGCAGCTACGACGATCTGATCGCCGCCTTCCGCCACATCGACCTGTCGGAGGAGGAGGCCTTCCTGCTCGTCTGCGCGGCCTGCCCGGAGCGGTTCTCGCGCACCAGCGCCATCCGCCTGTTCCTCGAACGCTACCGCGCCTTCCCGGCGGCTGCCGCCACCGGCATCGTGCTCGCCTGGCGCACCGACCGCCTCTCGCCGCGCTCGACCCCGTCCCGCGCCGGCGGGCAGGCCTCCGTCCACCCGCTGCCGCCGCGCGGCGACATCAGGGCGTCCTAGGCCAGGCCGCGACGTCCGCGCCCGCCCTCTCCCCCCGGCAGGGCCCCGGCAGGGGGGCAGAAGGACGGGCGAGACGAGTGGCTCGCCCCGGCAGGGTGGCATGCGAAGCATGACGGTGAGGGGGGGCTGCGTGCCGCCGCGCAGCGGCGGGGGGATCGGGCAGACGGCGAGAAGGGATCATCGTGCCGAGGGTCCGCCGAGAAGGGCGGTGCTCGACCGGGCTTCGGCCCCGGCCCCACCGGCCGCTCTCAGTCCGCCACCAGCTCCACCAGTTCCTCCGCCGGCGTCGCCGTGTCCAGTTCCACGAACCAGACGTCGCCGTCGAACCGCGCCTCGCGCTCGATGCGCCTGGCCAGCGCCTCGTCGTCCAGCCCTTCCGCCACCACCGAGAACCGCCGTCCCGAGATGGCCTCCTCGCCATAGCCCGACTGCGGCGCCGGCCCGACCAGCCGGCTTGTCCCGTCGCGCCCGCGGAAGACCAGGAACACTGCCCCCGCCTCGGCCGCCCCCTTGCGCATCACCGCGGCGAAGCCACCCGCGTTGAACACCCGGCGCGTCAGCGCGGAGACGAAGAAGTCGGAGGTCAGGCGTGGCACGGCGGGTCTGGCTCGCGTGGAGGGTGGAAGCCCTTGTAGCGGGCGCGCGGGAATCGGGGAAGCCGCGCGGCGGCGGCGCGGCTGCCGCGACGTCCGGCAATCAGGCCTTGAGTCTGTTCATGATCTGCTCGAGGAACCCGAGCAGCAGCGCGGAGGCCACGAAGGCGAGGTGCATCAGGGTCGCCCACATCAGCTGCGCCGTCGTGTACTGCTGGGTGTTGAGGAATATCTGGAGCAGGTGAATCGAGGAGATCGCGACGATCGAAGAGGCCACCTTGATCTTCAGGCTGCCCGAATCCAGCTTGCCCAGCCACGAGATCTCCTCGTTCTGCGCGTCGTCGAACCGGCTGACGAAATTCTCGTAGCCGGAGATCATGACCATCACGATCAGGCTCGCGACGAGCGCGGCGTCGATCAGTCCGAGCATGGCGAGAATCATTTCGGCATCGTCGAGGACGAACACGTCTGCCGCGACCTTGGAGAGCTTGTAGAGGAACGACACGGCATAGAGACCGAGCGCGACGGCCAGACCGGCGTAGAAGACGACGAGAATCCAGCGTGCCGAAAGGATCACGCGCTCGATCAGCATTTCCATGGACTTCATGAAGGGTCTCCGCAGAAACTGGTCGCGCCGCGCCGCTGCCTTACGGACCGACGCGTCGGGGCGGCCGGCTTCCGGCCGTGCGTCCGGGAGAGCGGGAGAGGCAGCGGCCCTCTGCTCGTATTGGGCCGACTGTTCGACGCTCCTTCGCGTGCTGCCGGGCGGTCGTCGCCCGGCCGGCAGCGTCCGCGGGACGGCAGCGAACGGTGTTGGGCGGAGCGGTCGTCCATGCCGGTCATCCCTTGAACGTCCGGACGAAGGAGAGGGCCGCATCCCACAGGTCGAATGCCCGGACCACGTAGTGTTCCCGCGCGACGAAGGGCCTGCCTCCCGCTCCCGTGAGCTCGGCTTCGATCGTGTCGATCAGGCGCATCAGCCGGCGGCGGTGGATGCCGAGCCAGCCCTGCACCGGGTCGGCGAGGACCCCCGCGAACGCGGTGACGAGCGCGCCCAGCGCGACGAGGCCGGCGATGGTGGCGGCGACCAGCCAGGGGTCGGCCCGCGCCGGGAACACGCCGTACCACAGCCCGCCGAGCGTCTCGCCGAGCGGGAAACCTGCAACCGCGGCACTCCTCGACAGCGCCTCCGCGACGCCCGGCGCCATCGAGATCATGCCCGGGGTCAGCGCATGGAAGACCATCGCCCCGGCGATCAGCGTGAGCAGCGCCGTCGTCAGCTCGGCGATGGCGGAACGCGTGCCGGTGTACTCCGCGACCGCCTCGGCGATGCGGTCCGCCAGGACGCGTGCGTCGCCGCGGCCCGCGCGACCGTCGAGGACGCCGCGCAGTTCCGGCGCCGCCAGGATCGCCTCCGCCAGGTCTCCGGCCCGCGTCGGCGGCCGGCCATGCGGAACCGGGATGTCCAGCAGGTCGCGCAGGATCGCTGCCTCCAGCCGCGCCGAGACGTCCGTGCGCAGCAGGATCCTGCGGCCGCGCAGCCAGGCGCCAAGCCTGCGCAGCCGCAAGGCGCCGCACGTCCAGGCGGCAAGCCGCGTCAGCACCAGGACGGGCGAGAGGAAGACGTTCGCCGGCGCCCGCAGCACGTCGGCACCGAGCGCTGCCCGGTGCAGCCTGAAGGTGCCCGGCCACATGAAGTTCCGGCTGACGAACCCCGCGACGCGGGCGCGGCTGCGCGCGGCCGACCAGGGTCGGTTCTCGCGGCGACGCTCCTCCGAAGCAGGCATGACGGTCCACCTCCACTCCGACGACCGCAGCTGCGGCGCGGTCCAGGGCACGCTCGTGTTTTTCCATTCCCCGTCGCGACGGTCAATCGGCGGCCGCACGATCCGGCGCGCACGATCCTCGCCGGCCCGATCGGACGAGGCGGCAGAGGGTCGCTGCAGCCATTTGGCCGGAGAGACCGGCGTGCCGTGTCTCCGGAACCGGGTTTCTTCGCTTTACGAAATCCGGCCGGCGGTTCAAGAGGGAGCAGAGACAGCCGGAACGCCCATGCGCAACCTTGCATTTTCCAACCCGTCGCCCCTCACCGACAGCGCCAAGGCCGTCCTGCGCCGGCTGGTGAGCGGAGGCCCCTCGACGCGGCCCCAGATCGGCGCCGCGCTGGGCCTGTCCCGGCCGACCATGTCGGCGGCGATCAACGAACTCGAGCGGCTCGGCTACGTCGATCCCACCGGTGCCGTGCAGGGACCGCTCGGGCGCAGCGCGACGCAGTACCGGGTCGGGCGGAAGGCCGGCCACGTCATTGCGGTCGATGCGGGGTCCACCCACGTGCGCCTGCGCGTCACCACCCTCGACGGGCGTCTGCTGCACAGCCGGGTCTGCAGCCTGCCGAGCAGCCAGTTCGCGCTCACGCCGGTGATCAGCCGGGCCGTGGCGCATGAGGTGGAAGCGGCGATCGCCGAGCGGTTCGAGGACTGGGGACCGTTGCGGGCGCTGGGGATCGCGGTACCGACCCGGGTCGTGGGCCCCGAGGCCGTCGCCAGCACCGACCAGAACGTGGTCTTCGCCGAATTCGCGCCGCCGGCCGATGTCGACGTGCTGCTCGTCAACAACGTCAACTGTTCTGCCGTGGCGGAGCGGGAATACGGGGCCGCGCGCGGACGCGACACCTTCGTCTACGTCCAGATCGGCCTCAAGATCGGCATGGGCCTCGTGCTGGGCGGCAACATGATCGTCGGCGCCAACGGGTCGGCGGGCGAGATCGGTCATCTGAGCTTCCCCTTCGCGCCGGGCCTCGAGCCCGAGCCCGGGGCCGTGGAACGGTACCTTGGCACCGAATCCCTGATCGCCCGTGTCAGGTCGGACTGGCCGGCCGACGGCGGTGCTCCTCCGGCGACGACCAGCGAACTGCTGGCGATGGCGGAAGCCGGCAACCGGGCGGCGATGGTGCATGTGGAGCGCCACGCCGCGGCGATCGGCGCTCTCGTGGCCACCTGCGTCAGCGTCGTCGATCCTGGCCTGGTCGTGCTGGGCGGCGGCCTCGGCGCGTCGCCGCTGCTCCTGCCCAAGGTGCGCGAGGTGGTGGGAAGGCTGACCTATCCCGTCGAGGTCGCGACCACCCAACTCGGCGTCGATGCGACCGTCCTCGGCGTCGCCAAGCTCACCCTCGACCGGGCTCTGGACCGGTTGCTCGGCGAGCAGGCCTGACCCGCCGTCCGGACCGGCGATTCCCCTCCCCCGCACGAAATCGCTGGTCTCGTCGAATCGTGGTTGACATCGCTCCGCGGATTTTATTTGTTAAGGTGCCTAACACACAGAAGCTCGATCTGGGCTGGTGTTCGCGATGGGCTTAACAGGAGGGCAGGATGAACATTCGCAGAAGCTTCTTGAACACCGTATCCGCACTCGTGGCGGTCGGCTGGACCGGCATCGCCGCGGCCCAGGACAGGACGTTGGAGTATTGGGTCTATTCGGATTTCGCGCAGGGTGACGCGCTCGCGCTCCAGCAGGAATTCATCAAGGAATTCACCGCCACGCACCCGGGCGTGAAGATCGAGATCATCGGCAAGGGGGATGCGGACCTCACGGCCGGCCAGATCGCGGGCGCGGCGAGCGGCAACGTCCCCGACGTCTTCATGAACGGGATCGGCACCGGAGCCCAGCTCGTCGAGGTCGGCGCACTCGCCAACGTCTACGAGAAATGGATGGCGATGCCTGAGGACTACCGCAGCCAGTTCAACGAGAGCGCCATCGCCAACTGCACGCCCGAGCCGCAGAAGATGTACTGCCTTCCCTACACGGGCTACGGATCGCTGATGTTCCGCAACCTGACGGTCCTCGAGAAGGCCGGGATCGACCCGTCGACCCCGCCGGCCACCTGGGAGGAATGGCTGGGGCAGATGAAGAAGATCAAGGAGGCCGGGATGTTCGCGATTCCCGACCAGGCCCTGGTCTTCAACTCGATCGCCGAGATGTATGCCATTTCCGGTGACGTCAGCACCTGGGGCATCGACTGGGAGAACCGCAAGACGCGCATCGATCCCGCGGTGATGGCCAAGGTCCTGCAGAAGTTCGTCGACATCGCTCCGCTGAACTCGGGCACCAGCCGGAACGACCAGGCGACCAAGGACCTCTTCGTCACCGACCAGCTGGCATTCCACACGGTCGGTCCATGGGTCAATTCGACCTATCTCGAGGCCGAGAAGAACGGCAAGCTGAAGTATGATTTCGTCCTGATCCCGGGCGACACGGCCGACAGGCACGGCGGCATCCAGAACTACGAGATCGTCGGTGTCGCCCCGGGCGAGAACTTCGACGTCGCGTGGGAGTTCGCCTCCTACGTCACGGCGAAGGAACAGATGGCGCGGTGGGCGAAGCTCCTGTCCCGCTACAATTCCAACGCGGCGGCGATGGCCGACCCCGAGGTCGCGGCCCTGCCGCTGATCGCGAAGTCGGTGGAGTCGGTCCGCTACGCCATGGACGTCATGCCGCCCTATCTCGTGAAGGCGGTGCCGAGCTGCTACTCGTCGACGGTCGTCGACTTCGTGTCCGCCACCGCCGACGGCGAGTACTCGCCGGAGGAAGGCGCCAGCGAGATGGTCGCCGAACTCAACGACTGCCTGGCCGAATAGGCGTCCGACCCGACATGCGCGGCCGGGAACGGTCCCGGCCCGCCACCTCCGAGAGTCCCCCGATGTCGTCGCAACGAAGCCGCTTCCAGCACTATCTGATGATCGCGCCGTTCGTGGTGCTGTTCGCGGCGTTCTTCCTGTACCCGATCGTCAGCGGCTTCTACTACAGCTTCCACGACTGGAACGGCGTCGAGACACCGCGCTTCGTCGGCCTCGCCAATTACGAGAGGCTCCTCGGATCGCGCGACTTCGCGCGGGCGATGTGGAACCTGGTCGTCTACATCTCCATCACGGTTCCCGTGGGCATCCTCGTCGCCTTCGGGCTGGCCCTGCTCGTCGACAGCTTCACCGGACGCTGGGCGAGCTTCTTCCGCAATGCGTATTTCCTGCCGGTCGTCCTGCCCGCGTTCCTCGCGGCGACGATCTGGCGGTGGATGTATGCGCCGAACTTCGGCCTGCTCAACATGATCCTCGGCTGGTTCGGACTGCCGTCGGTGAACTTCCTCAACGACACCGGCACGATGATCTACGCGCTGATCGCGGTGGACGTCTGGGTCTCGGCGGGGTTCAACATGGTGATCCTGCTCGCCGGGCTGAAGAACATCCCCGCCGAACTCTACGAGGCCGCGCGGCTCGACGGTGCCAGCAAGTGGCAGCAGATCGTCCACATCACCGTCCCGATGCTCGGCCCGATCACGTTCTTCGTCATCACCTACAGCATCATCTCGGCCATGCAGGTCTTCGACAAGCCCTGGCTGCTCACGGGATCGTCCTTCTCGGAGTATGGCGGCCGCCGCGGCGCGCTGCTCTTCCCGGTCATGGACATGATGGGCCGCGCCTTCGGCGAGGTCCGCTTCGGCGAGGCGTCCGCCTACGGCTTCCTGCTGACGCTGGCCATCGTGTTCCTCACGGTGCTGACCTTCGGCATCCGCAAGTGGAGGGAGCGCTCGTGACCGCGCCGATCCGCCGCCGCATCACGATCTGGACCGTCCTGAAATGGGCGGTGGCGATCCTGATCGCCGTCATCGCCATCTTTCCGGTCTGGTGGATGGTGAACGTCGTGTTCTCGCTTCCGGGCGAGCCGGTCTCCATCAACCCCCGGCTGTGGCCGACGTCGATGTCGGCCGGCGTCGACAAGATCCGCATGATCTTCGCCGAGACCGGCTACATGCGCGCCTACGGCGTCTCGCTGGCCTATGCGGGGCTGACCATCTTCGGCGTCCTGTTCGTCGGCTCGCTGGCGGCGTTCGAGTTCGCGCTGTTCGAGTTTCGCGGCAAGCGCGTCCTGTTCGCGGTGATCCTGCTGTCGCTGATGGTGCCGACTGCCGCGACGATCATCCCGACCTACCTGCTGACTTCGTCGCTAGGCTGGCTCAACTCGATGCAGGGACTGGTCGTGCCGGGCCTCGCATCGGCCTTCGGTCTGTTCATGCTCGTGCAGTTCATGCGCGCGATCCCGCGCGACATGATCGAGGCGGCGCGGCTGGACGGTGCCAGCCATTTCCAGATCTACTGGTACGTCGCGCTGCCGCTGAGCCGCAATGCGATGATCACGCTGGCCATCCTCACCTTCATGCAGACGTGGGGCAACTACATGTGGCCGCTGATCGTCGGCACGCGTCCCGAAATATACACGGTCGGCCAGGTGGTCGGCCTCTTCAACGCACCGCTGTCGCACCAGACGGTCGACGTGGTGATGACCGCCAACCTGCTCGCCGCGATCCCGCCCCTCGTCTTCTTCCTGATCTTCCAGAGGCAGATCGTCGAAGGCATCGCGATGTCGGGCACAAAGGGCTAACGGAGCCTGTCATTCATGGCCTTTCTTGACATTGCCTCGGTGACCAAATCCTTCGGCCCGGTGAGCGTGCTGACGGATGTGAGCCTCGCCATCGGGAAGGGGGAGTTCGTCGTCTTCGTCGGCCCGTCGGGCTGCGGCAAGTCGACCCTTCTTCGGATGATCACGGGGCTCGAGGATCCGACCTCCGGCACGATCGCCATCGACGGGCAGGTCGTGAACGACGTCGAGCCCGCCCGGCGCGGAACCGCGATGGTGTTCCAGTCCTACGCGCTCTATCCGCACATGACGGTCTACCAGAACATGTCGTTCGGCCTGCGCATGGCGGGCAAGCCGAAGGCGTTCATCCGCGAGCGCGTCGAGCGCGCGGCCTCGATCCTGCGCCTGGAGCAGCTGCTCGATCGCAAGCCCGCCCAGCTGTCGGGCGGGCAGAAGCAGCGCGTCGCGATCGGCCGCGCTATCGTGCGGGAGCCGCGTGTCTTCCTGTTCGACGAGCCGCTGTCGAACCTGGACGCGGAGCTGCGCGTCCAGATGCGCGCCGAGCTGATGGAGCTGCACCGGCGGCTCGGCACGACGATGATCTACGTCACCCACGATCAGGTCGAGGCGATGACGCTGGCCGACAAGATGGTCGTCATGCATGCCGGGCGGATCCAGCAGGCCGGCGCGCCGCTCGATCTCTACGACGACCCGGACAACAGGTTCGTCGCCAGCTTCGTCGGCTCGCCCAAGATGAATTTCCTCCCGGCGCGCGTCGCCGGCTCCGACGCCACCTCGGTCCGGCTGGAGGCGATCGCGGGCTCGGCGTCGGCGACACTCCCCTTCGCCGGCCTGCCGAAAACGCCGGACAGGGTCGAGATCGGCCTGCGGCCGGAGCATCTGCGGATGGTGCCGGCCGATGCCGCGGCGGCGGGCCTCGTCCTCGAGGGCCGTGTCGCGTTTGCCGAGGAACTCGGTGCCGAATCCTATGTCCATGTCGATCTGGCGGACGGAACACGCGTCATCGCCCGCGCCGGCCGCGATGCCGCGAGATCCTCCGAAACCGCCCGCCTCGTCGGTGACCTCGACAGGGCGATCCTGTTCGGCCCCGATGGCGCGCGGCTGCGCGGAGCAGGCGGATCCGCCGCATGAGCGTACAGACCATCGACGCCCGTCCCCCGCTGATCGTCGGGATCGACATCGGCGGGACCAAGACCCACTTGCGCGCCGTGGCCGTCGACGCCGTCGGCGAGCTGCATTCTCCGCTCGACCGCGTCCTGCCCAGCTCCCGGTGGCGAACCCGCAGCTGGACCGAGGATGCACGGGGACTGCTCGACCTGCTGGCGGAGTTCGTCGGCGGCACGACGGTCGCCGCCATGGCGGTCGGCGCGCATGGCTGCGACGACGACGATGAGTGCGCCGCCTTCGCGGCCGCCCTGCGTGCGCTGACCGGCATTCCCCTGCTGGTCGTCAACGATGCCGAGCTCATGCCGCTGGCGCTGGGCATGCCGGGCCAGATCGGCGTGGTCGCGGGAACGGGGTCGATCGCGGTCTGCCGTCCCCACGGGCAGGGCATGATGTCGGCAGGCGGCTGGGGCTGGATCGTCGGCGACGAAGGCAGTGCCGCCGGCCTCGTGCGCGAGGCGGTCCGGGCCGTCGGCCGCCACCTCGATGCCGGGGGAGAAGAGGACGAACCGCTCTCGCTGGCGCTTCTGGCCAGCATGTCGGTTCCCGCCGTTCCCCGCCTCGGCAGCGCGCTCGCCGCATTGGGCGGCGCGGCCGCTGTCGGCGCCCACGCGGAAGCCGTCTTCGCCGCCGCCGACGCCGGCTCGGCGCTGGCGCGCAGGGTCATCGACGAGGGCGGCCGGGAACTCGCACGCCTCGTCATGCATCTCGACGCGCGCGGCGCAGACGCCCGCGACGTCGTGGCGGGCGGCAGCGTGATCGTCGCGCAGCCTTCGCTCTGGGCGGCGTTCTCCGATGCCGTCAGGCAGGCATCCGGCGGACGGATCACCCCCCATCTCTTCAGCGGCAGTCCCGTCGAGGGCGCCTGCCGACTGGCCGCAACCCTGGTCCGGCCACCGGCCGGAGACCATGGCTTCGGCTCCCGGACGACCGAACTCATCTGACGACAGGAAGGACCTGACATGAGCTATCGTTCCACCATCGCCCGCCAGCCGCAGGCGCTGGCAGACACCCACGCGGCCGCGCGCGATCAGCTCGCGACGCTGGACCTGTCCGCCATGAAAGGCAACGTGATCGGCGTGACCGGCATCGGAGCGAGCTTCGCGGCTGCGGTCGTCGGTGCCGGCGAACTGCAGGCGAGCGGCCGCCGCGCCTTCGCGATCCGCTCCTGCGACATGGCGCATGGCCACGACCTCGTCGACAGCCTGGTCGGCCTCTCGCATCGCGGACGGAGCGTGGAAACCGTGCTGGCGCACGAGAAGCTGCCTTCCGCCAGGCGGCTTGCCATCACCAACGATCCCGCGAGCCCGCTGGCCCGTGCGTCCGACGTCCACATCACCTTGAACAACGGGTCCGATGCCACGCCGTCGAGCACCGGCTACACGGCGACGCTGCTGGCCATGGGCATGGCCTTCGAGAAGATGGCGGGCAGCACGGGCGACACCTTTGCCGCAGTGCCCGGTCTGGCGGAAGAGACGCTCGCCTCCGCCGCGCAGAAGATGGCGCGGCTCGGCATGCTGTTTGCCGACCGCCGCGCGATCGACTGCGTCGGCGCCGGCTCGTCCCTCGGCACCGCGGACGGCGCGTCGCTCCTCATCCGCGAGGCGGCGCGCATTCCCGCGTCCGCCTACGACACGCGGCACTATCTGCATGGCCCGCTGGAATCGATGGACGCCACGACCGGCGTCGTCGTCTTCGGCGACGGACGCGAGATCGAGCTCGCCCGGCAGATCGAGAGGATCGGCTGCCCCGTGCTTCTGGTCACCACCGACACGACCGTCACCGACGGCGACCTGCTGACGGTCATCACGGTCGCCCGGCAGGACAACCGGATCGCACAGGGAATCCTCGACATTCTCGGCCCGCAGCTTTTTGCCGCCGAGCTGTCGGACGCCGCCGGCCTGACCGACACGAAGTTCCGCTACCGGATGTCGGACACCAAGATCCCGGCCTAGCCCCTACCCGCCGTCCCTGCCCCCCGGGCACAGCTGCCGCCAGGGCAGCGCGTTGTCCGGGAACCAGCGGCTCGTCGCTTCCAGCACCAGCATCAGCGCGGTGATGACGGCGGTGGCCGCGACGGCCAGCGCGGCGGATTCGGCGCCCAGGCCGGCATCCTCGAGGTTGAGCAGGGCGACCCCCAGCGTCTCGGTCCCCGCAGACCAGAGGAGCGCCGAAATCGTCAGTTCGTTGAAGGCGAGCAGGAACGCCATCAGGCCGCCGGCCACCACCGAGGGCAGGACGATCGGCAGGATGATCGTGCCGATGCGCTTGGCGATGCCGGCGCCGTCCATCAGCGCCGCCTCCTCGACGTCGCGCTCCAGCGAGGAGACCGCCGCCAGCACCGGCTTCAGCGCAACCGCGAGGAAGGAGGCGAGATAGGCGAAGAGGATGATCCACCCCGTGCCGTAGATCGAGACGCCCGTCAGCGGCAGCGGGTCGACGAAGAGCAGGATGCAGGCGATGGCCACGACGACGCCGGGCAGCGCATACGGCATCTCCACCACCGGCAGGATCATCATGCGCGCGAAGGCGAGCCGCCGGTCGAGCGCATAGGCTATGAGCAGCGACAGCGCCGCCAGGATCAGCCCGGCGCCGCCCGCATAGGTCAGCGAATTGGCGAAGGCGCGGCGGATCAGCGCCTGGCTCCACATCGTCTCGGTGTATTGCGCAAAGGTCAGCGTCTCCCAGGTCAGGGTCACGCCATAGGCGGGCACCAGCGACCTGGCGACGAGCGAGGCCAGCGGCAGGAGGATCGTCGCGGCGAAGATCAGCCACAGCAGCGCCTCTGCGGGAAGCGTGATCGCGCGGCGATGGACGAAGGGTTCCAGGCCGCGCTCCATGTCGGTGCGCACGCCGCGCCGCCCGGTCGCGACGGTCGAGGCCAGGACGGCCACGC
>Ga0208243_1000951_pt1 | contig 11590 bp, 13 predicted proteins | sample Subbio2Aug_QV12A_FD_184826 | JGI IMG/M metagenome (GOLD analysis project Ga0208243, IMG submission 184826) | Serpentinite rock and fluid subsurface biosphere microbial communities from McLaughlin Reserve, California, USA - CR12Aug_QV12A (SPAdes) | ecosystem: Environmental > Terrestrial > Deep...
CTAGCTTTCGCTTTTTTCCCAACTTGGCACGACAATTTTTTGCCAATAATTTCAATAGATAACTTGACCATAAAATATATCGGACTTGGACTTTTGGCGATTGCGCTTATTTGGACAATTATTGCACTGTATTAACCCCCTAAAGGACTGGATTCAAAATTAAAATCAATTTTGTAATCATAACTTTAGGAAACATGTCAAGAGTAAACCGCAAATTTAGCCCAGAAGAGCGCCTTTCAATTTTGCAAGAAGCAGAAAGAGAAGGGACAGTTGAAACCAGTCGTAAGTACAATTTATCTCCATCACTGATATCTAAGTGGAAGGAGCGTTATTTAACCAAAGGAGCTGCAGGCTTGAAGCCTCAGTACAACCGAGTTGATCCACAGGTAAGAGCATTGGAAGAGGAGAATGAGCGTTTAAAACGCATCATAGCCCGTCAAGCATTAGAGATTGAAGTAAAGGGTGAGTTGCTAAAAAAAACACCTATTCAAATCAAACCAAGATAGCAATGGTACATCAGTATCAACAAAAGATTGGTCTCAAAAATTTATGCCAGTGGGTTCAATTGCCACTAAGCAGTTATCATTATAAACCATTGGAAGGAAAACCAGGGGCTAAGCCAAGTTCATACACTAGAATGGTAAATGGCAAGATGGTTTTAAATGAAGAAGTAGTTGGTTCCATTAAAAAATTATTGAGTGAAGAATTTGTTTGCTACGGGTATAAAAAAGTGAGTGCGTCATTGAAACAATTGAAGTATTTGATCAACGATAAGAAAGTATATCGCTTGATGGATGAGAACAATTTATTGTTAGGCAAAGTCATTAGAACTACAGGGAAACGCCAGTTTGTGAAGCACCGGAAAATTACTGCTACCTGCCCCATGGATTACCTTTGCTTAGATATTAAATACTTATGGGTGCATGGAGAACAGCGATGGTACTATCTTCTGAGCGTGATTGACGTATTTAGTAGAAAAATAATAGCGTGGATACTTCAACGCAGTATTAAACAAATTGATGTGATTAATATCTTTAGAAAAATTAATCAACAGCATCCAATTAAAGGCGTAAATATCAGAAATGATAATGGCTCACAATTTTTAGCAAATAGCGTAAAAAGATATTTATCAAGTGAAGAAGCTAAACAAGAATTTACCCATATAGCTACTCCTCAAGAAAATAGTTACATAGAAGCTTATCACAGTATCATACAATCAGAGGTAGTTGAACGTTTTGAATTAAGTAGCTATTATGAAGCTAAACTAATCATGACCAACTATGTTGAATTTTATAACACAAAACGAATACATGGTTCCCTGAATATGAAAACACCTCAATCCGTTTGGGATACCTGGCACTCACAAAATAATACTTCAACAAAGGGCAAAAGAATGTCCTTACAAACAGCATTGAGCCCTTTGTTGGAAAACACAATAAAAAATTTAATTATTAACCAAAAATGTCAAACCTTTAACATCATTTAATCCAAGAAATAGGGGGTTAATACACTTTAACAATTGTATTGGTTTCGCCAAATATGAAAGACCCAAGTGTGCCAGAAGACGAACAGTGGATTCCATGGGAGATTTCGTATTCTTTAAAAGAGCATAAAAGAAATAATCGAACCAGTTTGACTAATGCCCTGCTGGCAGTAGTTCTCCCAGATAGAACGGGTAGTTATAATTATTATATCCAAGAAAATACATGTACAAAGTGTAATTGCAGAACATTGAATACTCCATTTTTATTTGAGATAATGCGAGCAAATATGTTTAATGTCAAAAATCCACAATTTTCAAATTGTGAAAATCATAGTAAAAATCAGCCGTATTTGGGTGAATCGTCCTATATGCATTCTGTTAAATGGGAAACATTTTTTTCGAATGTTGATTCATTCGTTAAAAAAGCTGTTGCAATTAATGAAAATATTGAGAAATATAAAATCACTAAGACAACTCCTTAACTAACCCTTCTTTCCAAACACCCTCACATTTAATGCAGCAATCTCAATAGTGGTCATAATCTTAGGGTCGATGTAATGCTTCTTAAGAACACCTCTGTCTGCGCTGTTTGTAACTAAACCTGTATCAACACCAAGTTCTTTGTTGTGCCATGAGATGTATGTTTTTCGTAGGTTGCTTAAGCTGATGTCTTTGGTTATTCCAGCAGCTTCTTTGTAAAAAGAAAAACCTTTGCTCAAATCGTTCATGATGGTTAAGGAATTGACGTCTCTGTCAGGGAAGAGGATATATTCATCTTTACCTAACATATCCTCCATTCCCATATAATTCAAGTAATCTTCTAGGTCTTTATTAATTGGAAAGTACTTGGTATATTCTTTAGAATTTTTCTTAATCCTTGTCACCTTTAAGTTTGATACAATAAATGTCTTTACGCCACTATCCAATGTATAGATGTCAGACCATTTTAAATCAACCACTTCCTCGCGCCTACCACCTGTTAAAAGGAATAGGTAGAATCCATCTTTCAAATAGTCTCTATACCTGTTTTTTGACTCGCCTTTACCGCCAAGTGTTTGAATTGGATATGCTGTGTCAACCGCTGCTACTATCCTCTCAAATTCTTCCTCTGTGATTGTATCGATATTTGGAGGAGTAGCCACTTTGGGTACGAACTTCCTAAATGGGTTCTTCATATCGATATTCTCAATCTCAATTAGAAATTCAAAGAATGCACGTACAGCAATGAAACATTTATTGAACGTTTTCGGTGCATAGGTTTCTTCAGCCCATTTATAAAAATTAGATACGTCCTCAGTTTTTACGTCAGTAGGTCTGGTTCTTTTGATGCTTTTGGATAAAGATAGATTGTCAACGAACTTTTTGCAGTACCTGATGCACTCGTCAATATGTCCCTCAGTAACATTCTTTTTTAAGTGAGCATACTTGGATCCGCCCGACATGTATTCCCTGTATTTTATGATTGCATCCCCAATATTATAATCTGTTAATGTTTCAGAAAAGGTTACGGCCGTTCTTTCGTACCCATTGGATTTTAGTTCTCTTTCAAAATCTACACATTCTGCAACTGCGTCATTATAGTTGTCTGAATCCAAGAATTTAGTTCTTACACTTGCTGAATTACCTGGAATATGGATTCGCACACGGTATACCTGTCGGTCAAAGTGTTTACAATTGGTGTTATCAATTCTACATGTTCTACAGTATATCTTCAATCCCTTATGTGGGTTATTGGGTAATGTTAATTTTCTCATCCTATTAATTTTTTATACCATTCTTCATCTTTTTTATTGATTCTTTTAGCTCGAATTGTAGGTGTTGGGGTGGGAGTGTCTTCAATTTTTGATACCAATAGATTGTATACTGCTAAATCTTTAACAACATCTCTGTAGCGATCTTTCCACTTATCTGGGTGCTGGTTGCGTAGTTGCAACACGAATGGTTTATCGATTTCTGATTCGACTTCGACTTGGTATACAAATGATTTTCTAGCAAACCTGTATACTTTGACACCGCATGCTTCTAGCCATCTTCTGGTTGTCTTTTCGTTAGTGGAGTGAATCCTTTCAGAAACTTGTTCCAGAGTTAGTGTGTCTAGCGACTTTGGTTCTTTTACATATTCATCAAACATGTTTGTTCTCTCCCTAATCTCTTTGTTTTATTGGGAGCGAGTTTATTATAGTAAAATATAAAATCAAAAAGCGGTAAATAAAAATTTAGACACAAATATATTTTACTAGCAAGTGTACGCTTGTTCTGCGCGGAACGATTTATAATTTATTCATAGGTATGGCAGTGATGAAGGCAGGAAGGAAGTATAGAATTGGTATAGACGTATCCTCTATTACCCCCCTGCAGGCCCTTAAAAACACCAAATAGTTCAGATTTGAGAGCGAAATATTTTCCAGAAATTTCCGCATTTTAGACTTTTTTATCAATATGCGAAATAAAAAATCCAGAAAATTTTTCCAAAAAATCAGAACCTCTTTTAATATTTGAACTGAATACTCCATTCATATTTTTGGAATATTTCTCCTCAGTGTTAATTTGTTCAATTTTACTCCATTCATTAGTCACATCTTGTATTTGTGGATTAGGATCAATCTGGGACGACTTTGTTTTGGTGCCTGCTAAGATGCCTGTCAGCTCTCTTATGCGTCTTAAAAGAAGCGCATTTAGACTTCTCGCATACTTTTCAGTTGTGAATAATCCGTCGTGAATTGTTAGCAGTGGCGCAGTAGGGTGTTGTTCATTAAACTCCCTACAAATGACATTTATGAGCAGGTAGCTTTCAGCACGCTGAAGTAAATAAGAGAACCGCTTCTTGCCAATCAAACTGTGAATTTGATTTAACCACTTTTCTACCCCTGGATATACTGATTGGAACATCTGAATCTGAAGGTTATTATTTCTGTGCCCTTTGTTCTCATCAAATAATACGTACATCATTGTACCCTTTAACTTCTCTCTGTCTTCCTTCTGCGCCACTCTTTTAGGTATATTGTTATATGTGTAATACCTATTCAAGAGGTCTGTGTAAAAATCAAGATAGAATGGTGCGTGAGTATAACTGATAATACTTTCTACATCTGGAGCTGTAAAAAAATTACACCACATAAATGAAGAAGAGTTACTTAGGTTAGAAATAAAGGAACTAGTATAACCAGTATTACTAGAATAATATCTTATACCTGTATTACTAGTATCAATACTATCATTCTTAATTAACTCATTGTATAGTTCTGGGTAAATGGTTTTAAGATTATATCCAACTGTACTCTCATTATAGAATTTAGCTTGCATGATGGATGATAAGATGTAGGGTTGAGATGACGTCACATCTACGCACGTCAATGATTCACCATTGATCAATAAGAATGGCCGCAGTATTCTTGGCAAGTTAGTAATTGATGAATTCAATCGATGATTTTTGGATGACACCTTACACCATGATTTACTTTCTTCTATCTGTTCAATATAGTAGATCCACCTACCAATTAAGTTCTGAACTAGCTTGATCTGGTATGGGTTGTTGTTTTGTATCCGAATTAGTAACTGCTGGCTAAAATTGGATATGAACTCGTATACCTTTGGGTCAAATGACAGGGTATTTGATTCGAATTGGTCTAAAAGGAATTTGTAATCTGGCGCTGCATATGTAGCAGAAGTGTCTTTATCTGCGTGTTTGGCTATCAATTTTGAAAATTTATTTGGTATGGTTTTAAACACCACTTCACCTGTATTGTATTTGGGTGTAATCCTATAACCTTGACAGTAGCCGCTGGAATTTCCGCCATTGGGATTGTGCCATGAGTTATCGGTTTCAATAATGGGGTCGGCTGTGCTCATTAGTAAATCACGGATGACATAAAAGTCCTTGCTTCCAAGCACCTTTTTTAGTTCAGCGGAACACAGATTGTGGTAACCGTCATTACTGCCGTTTAGGCGGTAGTTGTCGTTTGTGTCAGTGATAAGGGATAGGAAGTAGTAAATTTTCTGCTTCAGGTTTGCTGCTCGAGTTGGTGATGCTTTTAACGCATCAACCAACTCCGCAACATTAGCACTATTGATAACCTTTAAAACCATTCTAAATTTTCACGACTTATTAAATTCGGCTCATTTTGATCAAACAGGATATCTGTTCTCAATTGTGGATGCCCAATAAATGGCATGTTTGACTCTTCATAAGTCCAATTTCCAGTACTGTCTTTATATATTTTTTTATCAGTATCAAATTCTGCGTAATAATAATTTAAACCAGATTCTGTAAACACGCCATTAACACCTTCGATAGCATTAAAAGCTGATTCATTAACTGTGTCAAAAAATGACAGTCTAAATTTTAGTTCGGGAAACATTTTACTTCCTCCAATTATTAATACAATAGGTGGTGTATTAATTGAAGTAAAATTTACAATTAGCTCATTTTCCTTTAATGATAGTCTATACCAATATTCTGGTTCTTCCAAAATTGCGATATCAGTCTCACGAACTTCTCCAAACCATTCATAAAAGGTTTTAGAGTCCCAATATCCAAACGAAAAGTTATCGGCAAAATCTTCAAGTAATATATAGGACTTATCTGATGGCGCTTCATTGTTCAAACTTTCTAGAAGCCTTTTCGAAATTACCATTTCAATATTAGGCATAAGAGTTTTAAATGTTGTACAATAGAATCGATTATCGTCAGGATTTATTAAAAGAGTTAATTCTTTAAATCTTTCAATGGCCTCTGCAGGCCCTTCAACTTTAAGTTGGCAATCAATGTAATTTCCCATTTGATTTTTTTTAAATTAATTTATTTTATTTAGCGACAAGTGCTTGAAATATCAACCCCCATCGCATAAAATAAATTATAGCAAATAATTTCAAGAAAACGAAATCTCGAAAATAATTTGTCGTAAGCAGTGTGTACAATTTATAACTTCCCACAAATCAATTATTAGGAATAAAGTATTGATATTGATATTGGAAACGGGACTTTTTTATTTTTAAACCTATTAAAATTTAGACGAAAAAATATTTTAGATACGGTGCCTTTTATGAAGTAAACAGCTTCGCCTCAATATTTATAATAAAGTATAAAATGGCACAATTATTAACAAGAGAGCATCAGAAGTCTAAGAAGCTTAAAATTCTTATAAATGAAAGTCAATTTCTAAGATTAGCAGGCAGTATTATAGCCGAGGAGAAATTAGGTACTATTAGAAAGACTTGTCTTATTACAAAAATCAAAAATGGGCAGAAAATATAAACCAGAAATTGCAGAATTTATTTTGCCAAAAGGGGCATTAACAAATTCAGTAGAATCAAACAACGAGAGTTATACTTTTATGTTAGAAGTAATCGAAAAATTGATGATTACGAACAATTTTAGTAGTAGAAAAATTGGGATATCTGGTTATACAGAAGATATGGCAGCTTTACTAGCTTTTTTCTTTAAATTGTATCACTTCAATAAATCTAACTTGTATACTGTCGGTGAAAATTTTGATTTCGATCCAGATTTAATGCCAGGCAATATGCGCTAGCGATCATGCTGCAATTTTTTTGCCTAAAGTTGTAAAGTTCAATGAATTATGTTTTGCCACTAAATATTTTTTTTTAATCCTGCTGCAGAATCTTTCTTGTAATAGTTAAATGTGGGCTTTTTAATTGCGATGTCCGTTAATACTATTAAGAGACATACATCTAGTTGATATTCAATACAACTCAAATTTTAGCGCTTTTTTATGACTTAAAATGAGGTTAAAAGCTGGTTTTGAGACTTTGTGGCTCTACATTAGCCGAAACAAATTTTATGATAACAACTATTGAAAAAACCAGTGATTATTTAACCACAGACGAATTGAAACGTTTGAATAGGTATTTCCAAAAAGATCAGAACTATCAAATGGCGCTATTAATTGAGTTCGGATTTAGAACACTTCTTCGTTATTCTGACATATCTAGATTCACTTGGGAGAATGTATTAAACAAAGATGAGCTCGTCTTAAATGAAAAGAAAACAGGCAAGAAACGTAGCATTAAAGTTGGTGCTGTATTAAAGGTATTGCTACTTGAATATTATGAATTAATGCACCAGCCAGATTTGCAAAGTACCATTTTCAATTACACCCTACGTCACACAAATAGATTGTTGCAATTTGGTGCACGTATTGTTGGAATTAGAAAGAAGCATGTTTCTACTCACTCTCTAAGGAAGTCGGGAGCACGTTTCTTGTACGAGGAGAATCATAGGTCAGAAGATATATTTTTGAAAATATCCATGATACTAAACCACTCCAGCACACAAGTCAGTAGGCGATACTTGGGGATTACCAAAGAAGAGATTTCTGACGTTTATGGTGGATTTGATATTAATTTGTAATTATTACTTCATAGTAGTATCTCCAATTATTAGGTTTTCATTTGGATCTCGCAATAAAATACTTTTTTCAATTAAAAGAATTTTTAATTGAGAATCGTTTAAACTATCCAATGATTCATTTTTCGCAATAGAGAAATATTATAAAGCTGAAATGACATTTATATGTTAAAATAAATTTAGTAGCTTTACTTAATCAGTTTAAATAATTTTATCATGATATTTCAGGAAAAACTAGACCATTTAATCACTACTAAAGAAGCTATACCTTCTGAGTATGCATTAAAAGAGTTAATCAACCAGACTAATTATTTATCTAATGGGGAGATGCTTGATTGGAAGGGAGCTACACACGAAGTGTTTTCTCCAATTTGTATAAAAACAGATAAAGGCATAGAGAGAGTTAAAATTGGTTCCTATCCTATTTGTACACAAAAAGAAGCAATGATTGCTTTAGATGCTGCATCTGCTGCATACAATGAAGGAAGAGGCGAATGGCCTACTATGAGTGTAGCTCAAAGAATTCATTGCGTGGAACATTTTATTAAAAAAATGTTGGAGCAAAAAGAGCTTGTGGTAAAGTTAATTATGTGGGAGATTGGAAAAACCTTTTCAGATTCAGAAAAAGAATTCGATAGAACAGTTGAATATATTTATGCAACCATTGATGCATTAAAAGATGTTGATAGAGATTCTTCAAGATTCACTATCGAACAAGGCATTGCGGCACAAATCAGAAGATCGCCGTTAGGAGTGGTATTGTGTATGGGTCCATTTAATTATCCATTGAATGAAACCTTTACTACATTAATCCCGGCAATCATTATGGGTAATACTTTATTATTCAAGCCTCCTAAGCATGGTACTTTATTGCATTATCCTTTATTAGAAGCCTTTAAATCTTGTTTCCCTAAAGGGGTGGTAAATACTATTTATGGTAGAGGTAATGCCATTGTTCCTGCTTTGATGGAATCTGGCAAAATCAATGTGCTGACTTTAATTGGTTCTAGTAAAGTAGCCAATCAATTAAAAAAATTACATCCTAAAGTAAATAGATTAAGAGCGATTCTTGGATTGGATGCAAAAAATGCAGCCATCATTACAAAAGACGCAGACTTAAAGTTAGCAGTTCAAGAAACGGTTTTAGGTTCATTGTCTTTTAATGGACAAAGATGTACTGCGCTAAAAATTATTTATGTTCATAAAACAATTGCTGACCAATTTATCACTTTACTAAATGAAGCAGTAGGTAAATTGCAATTTGGTTTACCTTGGGAGAAAGGGGTTACATTGACTCCGCTACCAGAGCCAGGCAAGCCATCATACTTGAATGATTTAATTGAAGATGCTAAAAAGCATGGTGCTAAAGTAATGAATGAACATGGAGGCACTATCAAAGAATCTTTCTTTTATCCTGCAGTATTATATCCTGTAAACAATCAAATGAAAGTGTATAGTGAAGAACAGTTTGGCCCAATCATTCCTGTCATTCCATTTGACGATATCGAAGAGCCGATTCAATATGTAATTGATTCAACGCATGGACAACAAGTAAGTTTATTTTCCAAGAACAAAGAAGAATTAGCAAGCTTAATCGATCCATTAGTGAATCAAGTGAGTAGGGTAAATATCAATAGTCAATGCCAAAGAGGTCCTGATACTTTCCCATTCACTGGACGTAAAGACAGCGCAGAAGGCACATTGTCTGTAGTGGATGCTTTAAGGTCATTCTCCATTAGATCTTTGGTGGCCGCTAAGTTAACAGAGGATAATAAAGAGATAATCAATGATATTGTTTCTTCTCATCATTCTAATTTCTTGAGCACAAAGTATATTTTTTGACAAGTACTAAAGGTTTAATAAATGGTAAAGTCATGAGCAAATACAATTATGGGTTTTTATCTTTTTGTCATTTATCAAGAAATTAATTTTTACTAAAAATAAAAATAAGCTGAGTTCAACAGATAAGTGCAATTTTTAAACAAAAGGCAAAAAAGCTTTTGAGGGCTTTTTGCCTTTTGACCAAGTAGTGCGACCTTTTGGTTACTATGACAAAAAATTACACTCAACTTAGTTTGGTACAAAGGTATCAGATTCAGGCGTTTATTAAAGCGGAAAAGAAACAAAATTGGATTGCGGAACAACTTGGAGTAAATCCATCTACGATTAGCCGAGAGATCCGCAGGAACACTGCCCAAAGAGGAAGAACAGCGGGTTCTTACATAGCGACCAATGCGCAGCGTAGGACGGAACAAAGACATCAGTTTAAACCCAAGTTGGTGAAGTTTAATCTGGCTATGAAGAACCAAGCTGTTCGATGGTTGTCTAAAGAAAAGTGGAGCCCGGAACTGATCAGTGTAAAAGGAAAGGAGACTGGAAAATGCCCTATCAGTATTGAATGGCTTTACCAATGGATATGGCAAACGAAGCATGGCAATAAAGCGGCAGATAAGCCTTATAAAAGGATTTATCTGCACCTTAAACACGGTAGACGAAGAAGGAATCGGGGTAACAGAAACGATAGCCGTGGTATTATTCCTAACCGAGTGCCGATAGATAAGCGATCAAAAATCGTAGAGAAGCGAATAAGGCCAGGTGATATTGAAGTTGATTTTATGATGGGTAAGAACCATAAAGGCGCATTATTAGTGATGACAGATAGAGCTACTTTGCATACTAGACTTCATAAGCTGAGCAATAGACGAAGTGAAACAGTAAGTAAAGCCATTATTAAAAAACTTGAGCAAGCAGAATATCCAATGCATACAGTAACTTTTGATAATGACTTGGGATTTGCTAATCACACAGCGGTTGCAGAAGCGTTGAATGTTGATACTTATTTTACCAGACCTTATACTAGTCAAGATAAAGGAACGGTTGAAAACAGAATCGGACAGATTAGAAGGTTTTTTCCTAAAAAGACTGACCTTCGTCTGGTAACAGTTGATCAAGTAAAACATGTTGAACAATTATTGAATGATAGACCCGTTAGAAAATTTAATTACTTAACCCCTAATCAAGTGCTACAAAAAAAAATTGCACTTATTACTTGAACTTAGATAAATCTAAATTTATATTTAATGTAATTATCTAAAAAATCAATTTTTTTGAAAACCACAAGACAACATATTAAAGATAATGCATTGAAATTGTTTAATCAATACGGATTTGTTAATGTAAGATTACAGCATATTGCAGATGCTGCATTTATAAGTGTTGGGCACTTGGCCTATCATTTTAAAAATAAGGATAATATAATTTCTGAATTATATGATGATTTAAAAGAAAAACAAGAATTATTATTAAATGAATACAGGGTTGTTCCTTTATTTGAAGATATAAATGCGTATCTAGTTGCTACTTTTGAGCAACAGCAGAAACACACCTTTTTTTATACAGATACTGTAGAGGTTTTACGAGCTTATCCTGAAATACAATTAAAACACCAGAAATATATTGAATGGCAGTTATATCAAATAAATTTAATGTTAGCATTTAATAGCTCAAGGGGAGCATTGATTCCGCTAAATTCAAAAATACAAAATCATCTAGCTTGGCAAATTAGATCAATTACTGAAATGTGGCTTAATATCAAAAAAGTTGAATTTAATTCAGATGTTAATATTCATCATGTAAGCTCCCCATAATTTAGTGCCACGTTTAGTTAGAGTTTTCTAAGGTAATATTTTTCTGTTTTTCCTCCCATTTGTTTGCATATCGTATTGGTGATAAATAGCCCA
>Ga0208243_1000953_pt1 | contig 11572 bp, 7 predicted proteins | sample Subbio2Aug_QV12A_FD_184826 | JGI IMG/M metagenome (GOLD analysis project Ga0208243, IMG submission 184826) | Serpentinite rock and fluid subsurface biosphere microbial communities from McLaughlin Reserve, California, USA - CR12Aug_QV12A (SPAdes) | ecosystem: Environmental > Terrestrial > Deep...
TCTTGCGAGCCGCGACCGACCAAGGCATTTAAGCGAGCGGCGGCGGCCTTTGCCTCGCCTTGACGGCGCGCGACCTCTGTTTCAGCCGTCGCCGCCTCGATCTCGGCTTTGATCACTTCCTGCTGGTCGACCGAGCTCGCGCCATAACGCAAGCGCAGGAGCGCGAGAATTTCGTCGAGCCGGCGCTTTAATCCAAGCGAAAGGTCGATCGCCCGATGCGCGGCGCCGTATTGCGCATAGGCGGCTTTGACGCGGGCGATCAAATCTGTGGCGACGGCGCGACTCTGATGCCTCGCAGCCTCGGCGTCGGCCTCTGCGACGCCGCGCTCCAGATCGAGTTTGCCCCAAAGTTTGAATTCCTGTTCGGCGCCGATCCAACGTTGGCCGACGCCGCGTCCATTCACGTCCCACGCTTGGAGCGTGACTGTCGGATCGGCGAGGACGCCAGCCGCGCCCACTCTGTGCGCTGCCGCATCGGCATCCAGCACGGCCGCCGCCAGTTCGGGGCTTAGCTGCTTTGCAAGGGCGACAACGCTTTCGACGGAGGCGCCAGGCAGCTGACGCCGCTCGACTTGACGATCTTGCGCTTCGACCTGAAACAACCATGACGCCGTGACTGCGCCGATCATAGCGAGTCGACACATTTGGCTCGCCGGCCTCATGGCAAAGCCTTCAGCATCAGCTTGCTTTGGAGGGTGCCGTTTTCGCCTTGCAGCTTGGCTGCCAACGATAGCCGCCATCTGCCAGCCATGGTTAGCGCCGTCTTAAATCGGTAAACGCCACGCTCCACACTCGCCAGACGCTCGATGTCAGTCGTCATCATCTCCATGCCGTCAGGCGCCATGTCGAGCCGAGTCGCGAATATTACCGCATCAGGAACAAGCTTGCCGTCGGGTTTGTGAATAAGGCGCACCGAAACGATTGCGTCACCCTTCTTGATTTCCTGTTCAACAAGAGTGAATTCGTAATCGTCGATGTTGGCGCGGGCCACCGGCGCCACTCCCAACGCGGCGAGCACGAGCAGCGCGAATAAGCGCGCATTGCCCAAAGTCGCGAGAATCATCAGACTCTCTCCATGTCCCTCTAGTTCGTCTGATCGGCGTGCGAATCGCAGCGGCGATCGGTTCCGATTGAAAGCGTCGTCTGCCTCAGCCGATGCTGGGTTTCGCGGGAATTGATCGCGGATATCGAACTCCCGTCGAGTCAGTCGGCGGTCATTTGAACCGCGACTAACGGCGCATCTGCGAGCGACTGGACTTTCGACGTTAGGCGATAGGAGGTCGGAGGGCTGGCGGGCTTCGTAATCTGCCGCGCTCAATGTCGTCGGAGGGGATTAGCGAAGGCGCAAACGCCCAAAGAGCGGCATCAACGAACGGTTGAAACTGCGGAAGCGTTGCCTGACTCGGCCCGCACAGGACATCACTGCACACGGGGAGTGCTGCGCCATCATCGCCGTGGTCGGCGGGACAATCGACCATGCCCATTTCAATGCAGGCGTGGTTCATCTTCGCGGCAAAAGCTCCGCCAACTCCAGCCAAAGCTGTAGCGAGAACAAGCGCAGAGATAATAAGGCGAAAGCAGCGGCGCATTGTTTCTACCGTCATGGCAGCAGCTTACCACGACGGACGTCATGCCCCAATCCGTTTTTTGATTGCCGGCCCAGGGACGGGAACCGCAATGTTCGACTTAAGTGAGCCAAAATCAGCCCCCAAAAGTCTAGTCAGATTTTGTCCCCGCGGGCGGCGGGGGATCTAATCTATTTCGTGCCCTGCTTTGCGGGCGCTGAGGTGGGTTGGGTCGGCGCTGATGGAGGCGCGCATGCTACTACCTTCCTCATCCGATACCAACCGCATCACTCGCCCGTGGAACAAAGGGTGCCTGCTGGGCCAAAAGCGCCCGCTGCGGCCAAAGGATGTCTGGACCATTCGGGTCCGTTTACAGATTGAAAGCCGCAAGCGCGATCTCGCAATGTTCAATCTCGCTATCGACAGCAAGCTGAGAGGATGCGATCTCGTGCGCTTGCAAGTGAATGACGTTTGCGCGGGCGGCAGAGTTCGCGATCGTGCGGTCGTGATTCAGAAGAAAACTGGCCGTTCTGTGCAATTCGAGCTGACCGAGCAAACGCGATTATCAGTCCAGGAATGGCTGGATCGGCGTTGAGTAGCCAACAGCGGATATGTTTTCCCTAGCCGATCTGCGAAACATCCTCATATTTCGACTCGGCAATATGCTCGCATTGTGAAGAAGTGGGTGGCGAGCGCAGGGCTCGATAGCTCGGCCTACGGAACGCACTCCATGCGCAGGACGAAGGCTGCTCAAATTTACAAAAAGACGGGAAATTTGCGTGCCGTCCAACTCCTGTTGGGTCACACTAAACTGGAGAGCACGGTCCGCTATCTCGGAATCGAGGTCGACGATGCTCTTAGCATTTCAGAGCAAGTAGAACTCTGAGGCAACAGGCGACTCGGACTAGCCAATTGCCATGGCCGCGTCGCACCATAAGCGGACGTTCGGTCTTATGTGACCGGCGCAGGGTGTGATGGCAGTGCCGGTTCATTGAGGCGACGAAATGAGGCTGTCAGCTCCTGGCGGCCACATGGACTGTATCGAGAGCTGCGCGCAATCCACGCGCCAGTTTCACAGCGTCGTCATTCGCCCAGAAGTGCACGAAAAAGAGCCGCGGCTCGTCATCGAGCATGTGGTTGTGGAGCGCCGTGACCTCGATCCCGTACGCCTCAAGGGTCTTCAGCAGCGGCTCCACCTCTTTCGCCGTCGCAACAAAATCCCCGCTGATGGCGGCTTTGCCGTCGCCAGTAGGTTCGAAATTGATGGCGATGGCGGTTCCCATGGCGGGAGCGACCGTCATTCCCCCCGCTCGAATTTGCTCAGCCTTGGGGATGCTGAACTGAAGCACGCCGCCGTTGTTTCTCCCCGGAAACCCGAGGACATTATCAACCTCCGCCGCATCAAAGCCAAGCTTGGGGGGCTCGCCAGCCGGAGCCGCGGGCGGCTCAAAAGGCGTTTTTGTTTCCGCGAGCGCCTCCCGAACCACCGCAGCGAGTTTCGCCGGGTCGCCGTGCGCGCCGACGTGCATATAGAAAGTTGCGGGGCTGGCACGCAGGAGGTGGTTATGGACGGCCGTCACCTGGACGCCGTTGGCGAGTAGCGACCGCAAAACGGGATTCACCTCGGTTTCAGTCACCACCAGGTCGCCCATCATCATGGCCGTATGTCCGGTTGGCTCGAAGGCAATCCAACCGCCGAGGGCGAGACCGGGCTTGATGCTGACGCCGTCGAGGGTGACGTGAAGATCGCTGCGCGGGAGAGCGTATTTGTGCACGCTTCCAGAGACAGCGGCCTTCTTGCCGATCGCGGCGTCAACCTGCGACCAGTCGGTTTCAGCTACAGCAACAGACGCGGGCAAGAGCAGACATATTGTGCAGAGAGTGGCTTGCGGCCTCTGTTTCATGGCGTTCTCCCTTTCCGCCGAAAGTCTAAATCGCTCCTACGAGAAACAGCCCTATTCCCGCCAGGCAGGAACCCGCCAAGGTCTGGAGCACGCCGACACGAAGCCGGAAGATCGCCATCGCCGCAGCGACCGAGAGGGCGAGACTCCAGAAATCCACGCTTGCGAGCACGGGCGCGTCAAAAGACAGCCCATAGCCGGCCACGGCGACCGTCTTGCGAAAGATGGCGTGGATCGCAAACCAGATAGCGAGGTTCAGGATGACGCCGACGACGGCGGCGGTGATCGCCGCCAATGCGCCGGAGAGCGCCTTGTTGGAGCGGATTTTTTCGATGTATGGCGCGCCGAGAAATATCCAGAGAAAGCAGGGCGCGAAGGTGACCCAGCTTGCGAGCAACCCGCCGAGCATTCCTGCCAGAAGCGGCGGCAAGTCGCCTGGCGAGCGAAACGCCGCCATAAAGCCCACGAACTGCAAGACCATGACCAGCGGGCCAGGCGTCGTTTCCGCCATGCCGAGTCCATTGAGCATCTCCGCAGGCGTCAGCCAGTGATAGGTCTCGACCGCCCGTTGCGCGACATAGGCGAGGACCGCGTAGGCTCCGCCAAAGCTCACGACAGCCATTTTGCTGAAGAACACCGCGATCTGGGAGAAGACGTTCCCCTGACCGGCGACAAACAGGATCGCAACAACCGGGATGAGCCAGACCGCCAACCAGATCAGCCCGATTTGCAGCGCCCGCTTACCCGAAGGGTGGGCGTGAACGGGCGTGCCATCGCCTAGAACACTTTCGCCGTCCTCATGCGCCGCCCCATGTCCGACTGACACGAAGGCGGGATTCCCGCGCGCCGCGCTGACGTAACCGAGCAAGGCCGATGCAAGGATGAGCGCAGGGAACGGCAAGGCGAAGAAGAAAATGCCGACGAATGAGGCGGCGGCCAGAAGCTGCATCGCCGGAGATTTGAGCCCGCGCTTGCCGATCCGCGCGACAGCTTCGATGACAATGGCGAGAACGGCGGCCTTCAACCCGAAGAACAATCCGCCCACGATCCCGACATTCCCCCAGCGCGCGTAAATGATGCTGAGCGCCATGATCGAGATGACGCCGGGGAGAATGAACAGCCCGCCCGCAACGAGGCCGCCGACGGTGCGATGCATGAGCCAGCCGATATAGGTGGCGAGTTGCTGAGCCTCGGGGCCGGGCAACAGCATGCAGTAGTTGAGGGCGTGCAAGAAGCGGCTCTCGGGAACCCACTTCCTCTCATCGACAACAATTCTGTGCATCACCGCAATCTGTCCGGCAGGTCCGCCGAAGCTCAGCAAAGCAATGCGCGCCCAGACACGAAAGGCTTCAGCGAGGGATACGCCATGATCGTGGGCGGTAGTTTGAATATGGACGTTCACGACGCTTTTCCGGATTTGGTGGCAGGCCAATTATGGGCTTCATCAGTCGCATCACGACACCAGCGATAAAAGGCGTCGTAGAGCGCCATCCCGGCTTTGAGCTGTTCGAGATCATCCGCATACATGCGGGATTGACCGAGCGACGCCGCGAGCAGCCCCGCTGCTTCAGGGGCAAGATCGAGGCGCGCCGTATCCGCTCCACGCACGATGACCGCAAGCCTTTGTAGCGGCTCTATCGCTAGGCCCCATTCCTCGAGCATGGTGTCGAAGGTGCAACGTTCACCTCTGTGACTCCAAAAAGCGCCTTCTATATCGAATGGCGCACCGCCAAAGCGTTCCGTAACGGCGGACACCTCTGCTGGCGCGACGAAAAGAAAGATAGCCGCGGGATCGAGAAACCGGCGAATGAGCCATGGGCAGGCAATACGATCAACCTTCGGGCGTGAGCGTGTGACCCAGATCGTTCGCCCGAAGGCATCGCGCTGAGGCACTTTTGAAGACGGAATGAGCGGGCCGCCTGACTTTACCCAGGCCAAGTGCCCGCCAGCTAGCACGTCGGAGGAACTTGCGCCTGCATGACGAAGCCATGCGGCGACTCCTTCGCTGACCTGTTCGCCACACGGATCGATGACGATGGACGGGCGACCGACGAACTCCGAAGCCCAGTCCGAGACAGATTCGGGACGGCGGCGCGAAGCGCCGGGCGGAAAGCGCGGATCGGCATCATAGTCCCCATCAGTCCTCACATCGATGAGGGCTGGGCAATGCGGGACGCCGATGAGACGCGCAAGCTTGTCGGGAGAGATCGAGTTGATTGACGACATGGTGCGCCCTTGGTGGAAAACCCGGACGCGATTCTTGGGCATGTCGCCTCGTGGGGAGATCGCTTCCCCATGGGACGACAATCCGCCGCCTTGGCGTTAAAAGTCAAGGCCGGTTTCGACACTCCGCTTTTGTGCGAAAATCAAGACTTCGGATAATGCGGTTACGCTAAAGATTAGCGGATTGCGCGCCGCAAAGGATACGACTGAGGCGCAGTTTCTCTGGCGCTCGACTCGATCGTAAAGGTCCGCAATGGGTCAAGGTGAGCCCTCGAGGGAGAGCATCGGGAACGTCTGCTTTCTTCGAACTCCGTCATTGCAAGTGATTAACTAGCCGGCGCAGAAGATGCTCCCGTGTGACGCGCCGCAAATCATCGTTGAAATCCTTTTCTGTTGAAACAAACGTTTGCACTTTGACGCCGTCTGCTTTGGCCTCGTCAGCAAGCTTGTGCGCGGCGTTTTGTCCGGCGCGATCATTGTCTGCGGCGACGATCAGGCGACGCATCCCGGCCGGAATTTTCCACGCCGCGAGATGCCCCGCCGAAAGCGCCGCGACCATTGGGAGATGTGGCATTGCGCTCTTGAGCGAAAGCACGGTTTCGATTCCTTCGCCGATGATCGCGAATTCTTCGACAACTCCAAAGCGCACGCCATTGCCGAGAATGGCGCCGAGCGCGCGGCGCGGCGACGCGACCTTTGCTTTTGCGTTCCGCACGGGGTCGAGGAACGTCCGATGAATGCCTGTGATCGCGCCGCTGTTGTCGGTGACGGCGGCGACGAGGGCCGGCAATTTGCGCGACGGCGAATTGCGGCTCTCGCGATAAATCAGCGCCGGGTGATAGCGCAGTGGCGCGTTGCTCAAATCAGCGGTGATTTTTCGCGCGCGCAGATAGGCCTCGGCTTTTGTGCCGATGATCGGCTGCGACGCCGCCCAAATTTTGCGGGCGAACGCGATCGTGTCGCATGCCTCTGAATTCCGACCGCGACTCTCGGTCGTCGTCTCGCGCGGCGCGACCAAGAAGCGCCGCGCCTCGTCGAGCGTGTCGCGGAAGGACGTAAGCCCTTCTCGTTCCCGGATGAGATCGAGAAGGTCGCCATGTTGGTCCGTCGCGCCATCCGTCCACTTTCCACGCGCGCCCTTGCCGGAGAGCGGCCCTTTGAGCCGCACATAAAGACTGCGGCCCGCATTGTTGTTGACGTCGCCAACGATCCAGTAATTGCCGCATCGACGACCGTTCGACAGATAATGTTTGCAAACGGCCTCGACATGTTCGGCGAGGCTGCTGGACAGAGTCCGGGCCGGGCTTTCCATCATCGCTTCCCGCATTACGAATTGACGCGGGTCGCGGGCGCGACGCGGAGCAGCGGATAGAGGGCAAGAAGTCTCTCGACGATTTTTGAAACCTCATCGCCCAGCGGAGCGAAGAGCCGTAGCTTCCAGGCGATGATCTCGGAGACGAGACCCTGCGCTTTCAGGCGCTCGACCATCGTGTCGGAGAAGCCTGTGAGTTCGAGCCGATGCCGGTTCATCACGAGCGCACGCTTGAGCACCAGCCCGTCAGTCAGGACGAGGCTCGCGCCATCTTGCATGACCGCCGCAATGGCGGCGGGTGGCGCGAGGGCAGGCGCGCCGGCGCCCGTCGCCTCAAGGAGCATAGCGGCGCTTGCCGGCGAGACGAGCCGGCCAATGACCCGTTCGCGCTGATCGGTCTGCAGGCGATAGACCCGCGCGGCCTCGTCGGGGAACCTATTCCAGACCGGCAGCAGGAGGCCGGTCACGATATGGAACGTGCTCTCGGTCAGTTCGGGAAGGGAGGCGGCCTCGCTCTCCCATGCCCGCTGAAATTCTTCTGAAGATGCATCGCGCCAATGCGAGCGCTCCAGCGCCTCAACCGTGATCACATCGGCATGGGCAGGCCGCAGCAGCCGAACGCGTGGTACGACCGAGCCGTCATCCTGCATCAACGCGGACGCCGGCAGCTTCACCGCCGCGCGGCCCGACTGGTCGTTGATCATCAGTCGCAACTTTTGCGCAGCCGTCGCATAGCCGAGCGCCGCGTCGAGCGTCGTGATCCGCGTCTTATCCTTGCGCAGGATGGTCAAGAGCTGCGTTTCCGCGCCGCTCCCGCCATGGACGGCGATGGTCTGGCGATTATTGACGACGAGGCTTTCCGCCATCAGCGTTTCTACGCCGACATCGAAGACGCCGGCCTCGATCGCCGCCTCGATTTGCGCCGCCATCAGCCCCTCGAACACGTCGAAGAGAAGATTCTGCAACGCGATCGGCAGTGCGAGGATGCGGTTGAGGAAAGTCGAAATCGGCGGCAGCTCCTCCTTGAGGCTGCCGTCCTGATCGGTGAGATCGAGGCCGGTCGCTTCCGTAAAGCCCGTCAGCGAGCAGCCTTCGACCTTGCCGGCGAAGACGAGCTGATACAGCCGGCGCAACGCCGCGCGACCGTAAGGGGATTCGAGATTGTCCTCCGGCCGGAACAGGCCCTGACCTCCTGTCTGGCGCTGGCCGCGCGTGATGGCGCCGAGCGTGTCGAGCCGACGGGCGATCGTCGAGAGAAAGCGCTTTTCTCCTTTCACGTTGGTCGCGACCGGCCGGAACAATGGCGGCTGCGCTTGATTGGTGCGGTTGGTGCGCCCTAAGCCCTGAATGGCGTTATCCGCCTTCCAGCCGGGTTCGAGCAGATAGTGGACGCGCAGGCGCTGGTTCCTGGCGCTCCGCTCGGCGTGATAGGAGCGGCCCGTGCCGCCGGCATCGGAAAAAACGAGGATGCGCTTCTCGTCATCCATGAAGGCCTGCGTTTCACCAAGATTGGCGGAGGCCGGCCGGTTCTCGACGCAAAGCCGGTCGGAGCCATCGGCGTTGGTCTTGCGCACGATCCGCCTTGAGCGGCCGGTGACCTCGGCCACTATATCCGTCCCGAAACGCTGAACAATCTGGTCGAGCGCGCCCTGCACGGCGGGCAGCGCCGCGAGATGCTCGATCAGACGATCCCGTCGTTCCATCGCCTCGCGCGACTGGACCGGATTGCCGTGCTCGTCGATTACCGGGCGCGAGTGAAGATCGCCATTCTCGTCGGAATAGACTTCAAAAAGCTGTGTCGGGAAAGAATGGGCGAGGTAGTCGAGGACATATTCGCGCGGGGTGATATCGCAGGAAAGATCGCCCCATTCCGAGGACGGGATTTCCGCAAGGCGGCGCTCCATCAAGGCTTCGCTGGTCGAGACGATCTGGATGACGGCGCTATGGCCGGCTTCCAAATCGCGCTCGATCGACGCGATGAGGCTTGGGACCTTCATCGCCGTGATCAGATGATTGAAGAAGCGCTGCTTGTTGGATTCGAAAGCCGAACGCGCCGCGGCCTTGGCGTTACGATTATAGGCCCTGCCGCCTTCACCGGTGATGTTCGCCGCCTCCAGCGCCGCGGTCAGATTATTGTGAATGATCTCGAATGCGCCGGCATAGGCGTCATAGATACGGATTTGCTCCACTGAGAGCGGATGCTCCAGCATCTCGACCTCGACCCCCGCATAAGAGAGGGCGCGCGACGCATAGAGACCGAGGCTTTTCAGATCGCGCGCCAGCACCTCCATGGCGGCGATGCCGCCCGCCTCCATCGCCACGACGAAATCGGCGCGCGTCGCGAAGGGCATGTCGGTCGAGTCCCAGAGGCCGAGACGCGTCGCATAAGCGAGATTGGCGACCGTCGTCGCCCCGGTCGCCGAGACACAGAGGACACGCGCGCCGGGCAGGGCGTTCTGTAATCTCAATCCGGCGCGGCCCTGCTGCGAGGCGGTCTTCTCGCCGCGCTCGCCCTTGTCGCCCGCCGCATTGGCGAGCGCATGCGCCTCGTCGAAGACGATGACGCCGTCGAAATCGGCGCCTAACCAGTCGATGATCTGTGACAGACGCGACGCCTTAACCGCGCCATCGCGGCCTTGCCGTTCATCCGAGCGCAGGGTTGCATAGGTCGTAAAGAGAATGCCCTCAGAGAGCTTGATCGGCGCGCCCTGCTTGAAGCGGGACTGCGGAACGATCTGCAGCTTCTCCTGGCCAAGCGCGGACCAATCGCGCTGCGCGTCCTCACACAGCTTGTCTGATTTCGAGATCCAGAGCGCCTGGCGACGGCCCTTCAGCCAATTGTCGAGGACGACGCCCGCGACCTGACGTCCTTTACCGGCGCCGGTGCCGTCGCCAAGATAATAGCCGCGGCGAAAGCGGACCGCCTTCTCGGCGTCATCCGGCGCGACGGAGACCGTGTCAAAACTTTCAGTGACGAGGAAGGCGCCGGCGAGAAGGTCGCTATGGGCTTCGCCGGCATAGATGACGCTCTCAAGCTGCGCGTCCGAAAGGCGCCCAGACTCGATCACGCTCTTTGGCAGATGCGGTCGATAGCTGGGCTTTGGCGGCGCGACCGACGCCATGGCGGCGGATTGAACGAGCGTCGTCGGATGCGGCTTCGCGCCGTCAATTGAGATCGACTGCACCGCATAGGGCTCATAGAGCCCGGCGCTGAGCGCGCCGCCCTCGGGCGCTTTCCAGTCGCGACACTCATAGGCGAGTTCGACGATCTCCGCGCGCGGGCTAGGGGAGGGAAGAGCGACGGCGTTGCGATGCGCTGACTCCGCAAAGGCGAGACGCGGCGCGGCGCGGCGCGGTTCAATGATCGGCGTGAAACGCTTCGCGGTCGAACGGACGCCTACCTGGATAGGCTTATCGCTATAGCCAACCGCGGCAGCAAGAGACGCGCAGGGCGGAATTTCGCGCTGCACCTGCGCGAGCAATTCCGAGAGATCGGCGACCGGACCGAGGCCCGCGACTAATTCTTTCGGGTTCTCCGAGGGCGTTTTGTCGAAGACCGAAAGCCGGCTTTCGACGCTCGTCCCATGCCGCGCGAAAAATCCGCGCGCGAGCGAGGCCGTGAACACCAGCCGGCCCTGTTCCTGCAAGCGTTCGAAGCTTCGACGCCAGCTGTTCGCGGTCGGGGAGAAATTCTCACCCGTGATGGCGACGAGGCGTCCGCCATTTTGAAGGCGCGCGAGAGAAGCGCGGATATGCTCGAAAGTCGCCGCGGCGTGCCGTCCCTCGATCAAGGGCGACGCGGAGAAGGGCGGGTTCATCAAGACGACGCTGGGAACCAGATCGGCGTCGAGACGATCGTGGAGCTGCGCGCCGTCGATGCGGCTGAGCGGCGCTTCAGGAAATAGACGTTTCAGGAGATCGGCGCGCGTCTCTCCCCATTCATTGAGGATGAGTTTCGCGCCGGCGCGTTCGGCCTGGATGGCCAACATCCCCGTGCCGGCGGAAGGCTCAAGCACGACATCGCCCGGAACGATCCCCGCCGCGATGCTCGCGACATAGGCGAATTCCAGCGGCGTCGAGAATTGCTGCAGCGCTTGGGCTTCCTCCGAGCGGCGCGTTTCGCTCGGCAGCAGCGCGGCGATTTTCTTGAGCATCGCGAGAATGCGCGCCGGATCATTGGCAGTCCGCACAGCCATTGCTGGCCCATAGCGACGCAGGAACGAAACCTGCGCCGCCTCAACCGCCTCGTAGGCGCCCTTCCAGCTCCAGGCGCCTTGCGCATCGCTCGCGCCGAACGCGCCTTCCATTGCCGCGCGCAGGGCAGGGGCGTCGATGACGCGTCCCTTTGCAAGGTGCGTGACGAGCGTCTGCGCCGCCATCATCAGCGCATGCGGCTTGTCTGTCGAAATGAAGGAAAGTTCGGCTTGTTGGCGGGGCGTAGCGGCGAGGATCGGGCTCATCGAGTGTCTCCGGGATTGTGACCAGCCCGGGACGCTCTCTCTTTGCGCCTCCCGGGCTCGCCCTCCCGGCCAAGCCCTCTTGCTCTTTTCTCCCCCGCCGCCGCGCCGACG
>Ga0208243_1000954_pt1 | contig 11569 bp, 8 predicted proteins | sample Subbio2Aug_QV12A_FD_184826 | JGI IMG/M metagenome (GOLD analysis project Ga0208243, IMG submission 184826) | Serpentinite rock and fluid subsurface biosphere microbial communities from McLaughlin Reserve, California, USA - CR12Aug_QV12A (SPAdes) | ecosystem: Environmental > Terrestrial > Deep...
AGCCTTATCTATACTTGGTGAGGACTATCTGGAAATAGTCAGGAGAAGCTTTGATGAAAGATGGATAGACTTTGTTCAGAATAAGGGTAAATCTACAGGCGCATTTTGTTCAACTCCATATGCTATTCATCCCTTTGTTTTAATTTCCTGGACAGAGAAGATGCGGGAAGCCTTTGTTCTGGCACACGAGCTTGGTCATGCAGGACATTTTTATTTTGCACAGCAGAATCAAAATGTATTTGATACTAGACCGTCACTTTACTTTGTTGAAGCACCCTCCACTATGAATGAAATGCTAATGGCTGATTACTTAATTAAAGTAAAAGGCGAATTAAGATTTAAGAGATGGGTTTTAGCTTCTTTGGTTAGCCGTACCTATTATCATAATTTCGTCACACACCTTTTAGAGGCAGCATATCAGAGAGAGGTGTATAAAATAATTGACGCTGGTGGAAGTGTGCAGGCGCCAATGCTTAGTCAGATAAAACGAGGGGTACTTGAGAAATTCTGGGGAGATTCAGTAAAAATAAATGAAGGTGCTGAATTAACCTGGATGAGACAGCCTCATTACTATATGGGACTATATCCTTATACCTACAGTGCAGGCCTGACAATAGCTACAGAGGTTAGCAAAAGAATAAAAGCTGAAGGACAGCCTGCAATAGATGATTGGAGAAGGGTATTAAATGCAGGGGGCTCTAAAAATGCAATTGAGCTGGCGAAAATGGCTGGTGTAGATATAACTACTGATAAGCCATTAAAGGATACTATAAAATACATAGGTAGACTTATTGATGAAATAATTGAGCTTACAGAGAAAATTGAAAAATAAAGAAGGCCCTTTTTATACAAGGATCAAGTCAATTCATACGATATCTACATCTTACATTGACAATAAAAAATATTATTTATAAAATGTATAAAAGAAATATTTGAAAAGTGAGGATACGATTATGTCAATACTTGATCCCGCATTAGCACAAAAGTTTATTGATAAAACAGCTAAATACCTAGAGTATAACATAAATGTTATGAATGACAAGGGTATTATTATAGCTAGTAAGGATGCTACTAGAATTGGTGATTTTCACGAGGTTGCATATGGAATGTTAAATGGCACTATTGACTCAGGCGTCGTTAAAGAGAACCAGAAGTTCTTGGGGACTAAGCCAGGAGTAAATATGTTTATTGATTATAAGAATAAGCATGAAGGAGTAATATGCGTAACGGGCAAGCCAGAAACAGTACATGTTTTTGCCAATCTTATGAAAACCTTTATGGAGGCTATGCTAGAGTATGAGCTCCAAATGGAGGGTGAAAGACGCCGTAAGGATAAGGCAGAGCAGTTTCTTTACTGCCTATTCTTTGAAGAAAACGGTGATATTTCCCTTGCAAATTCTATGGCTGGTGAGCTAGGCTTAACTCAAGATATTTTAAGAGCTGTTATTATTATTAAGCATAATTCAAAGGACAATCCTAAAAAAATAGTTGAAGCATTAACTAAGGCAGAGGGTTACTCATGCCAGGACATTATTACTATAGCAAGAAATGATGATATTATAATGCTAAAGGCTATAAATGAGAAGCCCAATGTTGCGGTTAAGGATTACAGATTTATACTGGAGGACTATATAAAGGATTTCTTTAAGATGCTTTCAGAAGAACAGGACGGTAATAGAATTAGTTTTTTTGTAGGATCATTGCAGACAGATATTGAAAAATATAGAGCCTCCTATATTCATGCTCAACAGCTATCTATGCAAATAAAAGGAAGGTCAGGTATCTTTTATTTCAACGATTTCATACTAGAATACTATAGAAGTCTTGTTACAATTAAGGTCTATGATAATATCTTCAGCATTTATCATCCTTTGTTCACCAAGGAAGAAAAAAAGATCTTATCTGAGACGGTTGATGCCCTTAGTAAAAATAATTACAACGTTGTAAATAGTGCTAAGGCTTTGTTTATTCATAGAAATACCCTGCTTTTTAGGTTAAATAAGATTAAGGATGTATTAAATATTGATCCGATAGCTAACTCAGCCGATAGAAAATTTTTAAATGAGTTAGCACATTACTTCAATCATAAGTAAAGCACAGTAAATAGCCAAGGGGTCAAGGGCCTTTTGGCTTTAATAATGTTTAAATTTCAATGCTGGAGTTACATGAAGTGGGATAGTTGTACAAATAGTACAACTATTTGATCTTTTTTAATATATCAAGGACATGTTAAAAAATAAATAAATACACTAAAATAGTATTTAACGAAAGCAATAACGATTATAGAAATTTTAAAATGACTTTGATGAGAATAGTCATAGGACATAGTGAAAATTATTCCTTGATGGATATTGTTGTATAAATGAAAACGTTTGTATAAGACGTTTGAAAATCTGAAGAATAATCGTAAGGGAGGACAGTAGTAGAGTAGCGGGTAATTAAAATTTTATTGGGGAGGTAAGTACATGAGAATGAAAAAATATTCAGAGCTAATCTTTGGAGCTTCAATCTTAGCCTTTGGAATATTTTATTTTTTACTAACTAATCAGCTGCCTAGGAAGGGCACTGTTGATGCAGCCTTTGTACCCTATATTCTTTCAGCCTTTATGCTGCTTTTAGGTGTGCTGCAAATTGCTGTTGGGGTAAAGGCTAGTAAGAATTTTGATGAAAAGAACTACAAGCCAGAGAATCTAGATTATCTGACTGTATTGAAAACGATAGCATTAATAGTAATTTATATAGCAGTATTAGAGCCAATAGGCTTTTTGATATCAACCATTTTATTCTTATTTATTGGCTTCAATTTATTAGCACCAGCTGGAGAAAAAAAGAACCAATTGATGAATCTTATCATCGCAGTTTTAGCTTCGGTGATTATTTATTATGTGTTTAGAAATGGATTAAATCTAATGCTACCACAGGGTATTCTAAGATAGGAGGGTAACGAAATGAGTGATATTTTACAAGCCATGCAGATAGTTTTTTCTTTTCAGGCCTTAGTATTTATTTTTATCGGTGTTGCTGTTGGTATTGTATTCGGTGCCGTTCCTGGTTTAACTGCAGTTATGGCGGTTGCATTATTCTTACCTGTAACCTATGGATTGTCTCCTGGAGTAGGTATTTCGATTCTTATAGCATTATATATAGGAGCAACCTCAGGAGGTTTGATATCTGCAATACTATTAAAAATACCCGGAACACCAAGCTCTGTAGCTACCTGCTTTGATGGTCATCCGATGCTGGAAAAGGGTGAAGGGCCAAAGGCCTTAGGTGTTGGTATAGTTTTCTCCTTTATAGGTACAATCGTGAGTGTTTTTGCTTTAATGCTAATAGCACCAAAGCTGGCTCAGGTAGCTATAAAATTTGGACCACATGAATATTTTTCTATTGCAGTTTTTTCATTAACATTAATTGCAACATTATCAAGTAAATCAATGATTAAAGGAATTTTTGCCGGAATTCTGGGCTTTGCCTTTGGAACAGTGGGAATCGCACCAGTTGAAGCTACTATAAGATATACCTTTGGAACAAACCAACTAAAGAGTGGTTTTACAACCCTCACTGTACTCGTCGGGCTTTTTGCAATCTCAGAGGTAATTAAAACTGCTGAAGAGGCTAAAAGAAAGAATGATATGACTGTTGCCCAGGTAAGCATGAAGAAAATAAAGGGCTTCGGCTTCTCGTTAAAAGAGCTTAAGGATCAAATGCCAAATGCTTTTCTTGCATCATTAATAGGTATAGCTATTGGTATATTACCAGGTATAGGCTCTGCTACCTCAAATATTGTTGCCTATTCAGTCTGTAAAAAGCAATCTAAACGTGGGGAGCTTTATGGAACCGGTGTTATTGATGGTATAGTTGCTTCTGAAACCTCAAATAATGCTGGTATAGGAGGAGCATTAATCCCTCTTATGACACTAGGTATACCAGGAGATGCGGTTACAGCAATACTGCTGGGGGGCTTCATGATTCATGGAATTCAACCGGGGCCTCTGTTATTTAAAACCAACTCTGTATTAGTATATACAATCTTTACAGCTATGTTTGTGGCGTCCTTTGCAATGCTTATTTTAGAGTTTTATGGACTAAGAATATTTACAAGGCTATTGAATGTACCAAAGCATTTGTTGCTACCCTTAATATTTGTGCTTTGTGTAGTTGGTGCCTTTGGTATTAACAGCCGTATATTTGATGTTTGGACTATTGTGCTATTTGGTTTAATTGGATATGGCTTTTATAAATTCAAGGTACCAAATGCTCCCTTTATTATGGGCTTTATACTTGGACCGATGGCAGAGTTAAATTTGCGTCGTGGACTTATGCTATCAGACGGCTCCTTTAAAGGCTTCCTAACTAACCCAATATCAGGAATTTTCCTTGTACTAGCAGTTATATCAATAGTTTGGACTGCATATAACACGCATTCTGCTTTAAAAAAGGGAGCTGCTCACGCAGAAGTTGAATAAGGGCTAAGGGGAGATATGATATGAACATGGTGAAAAAAAATGGAACACCAACGATTACAGATATGAAGGTTATTCCGGTAGCAGGCTATGATAGTGCTTTACTTACCTTAAGTGGGTGTCATGCCCCCTTCTTTACACGTAACATCGTTATATTAACAGATAGCTCCGGTAATACAGGCTTAGGAGAGGTTCATGGTGGCGAAGATATTACAAAGGCACTGGAAAGCTACAAAGCATGTGTTATTGGAAGTGAAATAGGAAACTATAAAAACACCCTCAGGGCTCTTAAAAATGGTTCGAGCTGTGGACTGAACAATGGTGAAGGCTTACAAGGCTTAGATTTAAAAAACCTAAAATTTGTAGTTCAGGCAGAAATTGCTGTTGAATCGGCATTGCTGGACCTGTTGGGGCAGTTTATGAATTTGCCCGTTGCTGCTTTATTAGGAGATGGTATGCAAAGGGATAGAGTATTAGCTTTAGGCTACCTATTTTATATAGCAGACAAGAGCAAAATAAATTTACCTTTTCTAGATGAAAGCAATAGCTCTGATAGATGGTTTAGAACCAGAAGAAATGTTGCCTTAACAAAGGAAGCAATCGTGGAGCAGGCTCAGGCTGCTAAAGAGAAATATGGCTTTAAGGACTTTAAGCTAAAGGGTGGAGTATTAAAGGGTGAAGAGGAAATTGAAGCAATTAAGGCGTTATACAAGGCCTTCCCAGATGCTAGGATTAATATAGACCCTAACGGAGCTTGGTCTTTACAGGAAGCAATTGACTTGTGTAAGGGGTTGAGGGGAATATTATCCTATGCTGAAGACCCATGTGGTCCTGAGAAGGGCTTTTCTGGAAGAGAGATAATGTCTGAATTTAAAATGGCAACTGGGCTTCAAACTGCTACAAACATGGTAGCAACTGACTGGAGACAATTCCATCATTCTATAGTTTCAAAGGCTGTAGATATTCCATTGGCTGATCCTCACTTCTGGACGATGAGTGGTTCTGTTAGGGTAGCACAGGTATGTAATGACTGGGGCATGACTTGGGGCTCTCATTCAAACAACCACTTTGATATCTCATTAGCAATATTTACTCATTGTGCAGCAGCAGCTCCAGGAGAGATAACTGCTATGGATACCCATTGGATTTGGCAGGATGGTCAATATCTGACTAAAAATCCAATGGAGATTAAGGATGGATATATAGAAATACCTAAAAAGCCTGGCTTAGGCTTAGATATAGACATGGAGAAGGTTATTAAGGCAAATGAGCTATATAAAAAGCTAGATTCAGGTGACAGAAACGATGCAATAGTTATGCAGCACCTTATTCCTTACTGGAGGTTTGATAGTAAAAAACCTTGTTTAGTTAGATAGATAGTTATCAACGGCTGTACTGTATTTTCAAAGAGAATACCAATATAAAAATCAAAAATAAAGGGAGAGATAATATGAAAAGGAAATTATCATTATTACTGGTATTAGTTTTACTAGTAGGAGCATTAGCTGCATGTGGAGCTAAAACAGAAGCCCCTCAGAACCAAAATGAAGCACCAAAGACAGAAAGCTTTACTTGGCCTAAGAATATTGAAGTAATTGTTCCTGCAAGTGCTGGTGGGGATACAGATTTCAATGCTCGTACTTTAGCTAAATACTTTGAGAAGGCTACTAGAGTGAAAATGATAATTACTAATATGACTGGTGGTGGCGGTACAATTGCTACTTCTCATGTTAAGGAAGCAAGAAATGACGGAAGCATCATGCTATATGCTCACGTTGGTCAGGTATTAGTAAATCAGGTTGCTGGTTTAGCTGATTATGGCTATGAGGATTTCGAAATTGCAGCTATTCCTGGTGTTGATAAGAGTACAGTATTCGTAGTAAGCGCAAAATCAGGTATTACATCTGTTGCAGAGCTTGCTGAGGCTTCCAAGAAAAAGCCTATTGTATATGGTTCTGAGCTAGGTGGATATACACATTTACAAGGTCTAATATTAGGCAATGAAACTGGAACAGATTTAAAGGTTGTTGACGTTGGTCCTGCTGCTGAGAAGATAACAAACCTCTTAGGTGGAAGGATTGACCTAATGTCTATCGCTTACGGTGCAGTTCAAGATTATGTAAAAACAGGTGAAATGGTTATTATTGGTCAAGTAAGTGCTGAGCGTAATCCATTATTAGGTGATATTCCTACTATCGCAGAGCAAGGCTATGACTTTGCTATGGATAAGCCATATATAGCAGCCTTCCCAAAGGGAACAGATGCAAAATTAGTTGAAGAGGTTGCAAAGGTTATTAAGGATATAGGCAATGATCCTGAATATGCTAAGGAATTAGAAAACACTTATAAGCAGCCAGTTACAATCTATACTACTAAGGATGCTATAGAATTATTAGGTAAGACCCTTGCTGAATATATGGAGTATGCTGATTTATTAAAGAAATAACTAAAATTAAACTTTAATTAAAGTAATTGGAATATTTAATACTGGCTTGCATAATGAAATTCTAATAGCAAAATTAGAGGATTATGTACAGCCAGTATCTTTATAAGTATTAAATTTTAAAAGCTTAAGGAGTAAGGCATATGGAAAATATAAATGGCTCAAAACCACTATTAATAAAGGTTAATCCTATGCGTTGAGATAGCTGTAAGCCCAGAGGGCATCTATAAGGGAACCAAGGTATATGAAGACTTGATTGCCATAGAGAATATTCCTCAAAGTCATAAAATTGCTCTTGTTGACTTTAAGGCAGGAGACGAGATTATAAGATACGGTGAGGTTATAGGCTATGCTAAGGTTGATATACCTAAAGGTAGCTGGATTGATGAATATAAGGTAAAGCTTCCTGCTGCTCCCAAATTAGAGGAGCTTCCAGTTGCAACAAAGGTGCCTATGGAGCTGCCACCATTAGAGGGTTATACCTTTTTAGGCTTTCGAAATCCGGATGGTAGCGTAGGTACAAAAAACATGCTGGGTATCACAACCAGCGTACAGTGCGTTGAGGGAGTATTAAATGTTGCTATTAACAAGATAAAAAAGGAGCTACTCCCTAAATACCCGAATGTAGATGGTGTTATGCCAATTAACCACAATTATGGCTGTGGAGTAGCAATAAATGCCCCTGAAGCCATTATACCTATTAGAACCCTGCAAAATTTAGCAAAGCATCCTAACTTTGGTGGAGAGCTGTTGGTAGTAGGCTTAGGCTGTGAGAAGCTGCTACCTAGCAGATTGATACCAGATATCAAGGAAGAAAATGTAGTGATGCTTCAGGATGAGCATGGTTTTGATGTGATGATTGAAAAAATTGTTAAAAAAGCAGAGGAAGGCTTAGAAGGTTTAAATAAAAGAGTAAGAGAAATATGCCCAGCTTCAGAACTAGTTATCGGCCTGCAATGTGGTGGAAGTGATGCTTTATCTGGTGTAACCTCAAATCCTGCAGTAGGCTATGCAGCCGACCTGCTTGTACGGGCTGGTGCAACAGTAATGTTTTCAGAGGTCTCAGAGGTAAGAGATGGGGTTCATCTTTTAACACCAAGAACTATTAACGCAGAGGTTGGAGAAAAGCTAAAAAGGGAAATGGCTTGGTATGACAATTATCTCGATTTAGGCTGTGTCGATAGAGATGCGAATCCAACGCCAGGAAATAAGCAAGGAGGCTTAGCAAATATAGTAGAGAAATCATTGGGCTCCATTGCTAAATCTGGGAGCTCTGCAATTGTAGAGGTACTATCTCCTGGTGAAAGACCAACTAGAAAGGGTTTGATTTATGCAGCTACACCTGCCAGTGATTTTGTTTGTGGCACCTGTCAGTTGGCTTCGGGGATTACCCTACAGGTCTTTACTACTGGAAGGGGCACCACCTATGGGTTAGCAATGGCTCCGGTTATAAAGGTGTCTAGTAGAACAGCGCTGGCGGATAAGTGGAAGAATTTGATTGATATAGATGCTGGAAGGATAGCAGATGGAGCTGCCACAATTGAGGAGGTCGGCATGGAAATCTTTAAGCTGATTCTTGAGGTGGCTAGCGGGAATAAAAAGGTTTGGGCTGATTTTTGGGGTATTGAAAATGCCCTATGCCTATTCAATCCAGCACCAGTAACCTAAAGAGATTGTATCCTTGATACAAAAATGCTAGGGAATTTAAGACATATTAAACATATTAAAGATGAGCCAGTTATTTTAAAATAAAATTATAATGGCATTGTAGTTAAGGTGCTATATGAGTATTGGAGGTTTGACATGTTAAACATAAAAGATTTAAAAGGAGTTATACCCCCTATAGTTACACCTGTGGATGCTGATGAAAATGTTGACGAACAAGGTCTTAAGGCAGTTATAGATCATGTTCTTGAGGGTGGTGTACATGGTGTATTTGTTTTAGGAAGCAATGGTGAATTCTACGCATTAGATTTTGACAACCAAAAAAAAGCAATAGAGATTACAGTAAAGCATGTAAATGGTAGAGTACCTGTTTATGCAGGTGCCAGTGCTATAACAACCAAGGAATGCATAAAGCTAGCTAAAATGGCTGAGGAGGTTGGGGCAGACGCATTAACAGTATTGACACCAATGTTTATTAGGCCCAACGACAAAGAGCTTTATAATCACTTTGAAGCAATAGCAAGGTCAACAAAGCTACCAATTCTGTTATATAATAATCCTGACAAGACAACTAACAATATCTCGGTTTCACTTCTAGAAAAGCTTGCAAGGATAGATAACATTGTGGGGATTAAAAACACCTCATTAGATTTTGCACAGACAATTGATTATATAAGAGTAACAAAGGATATTGAAAGCTTTAAGGTGTTAGCTGGTTCTGATTTTTATATATATGGAACCCTAGCCTATGGAGGCGCTGGTTGTGTTGCAGGTACAGCAAATGTTGCACCTAGACTTGTTGTAGACATATATGAAAAATATATGGCTGGAGACCTTGCAGGAGCGATGGAGGCACAATATAAGCTAATACCCCTAAGAAATACCTATAGCTACGGTAGCTTCCCTGTTGTAATGAAGGATTGTTTAAACCTTATGGGGATCAATGTAGGGCATCCAGTAAAACCAATTGAGCATTGTACTGAAGAAAGATTAGAAGCGCTTAAAAAGGTTCTTATAGCTTTAGATTTAATAAAATAGCCATTGAGCACATGAAGGTAGGTGTGGAAATGAATCCAATAAGAGATGATGCTTTTGTTATTATAGAGGAAGCAATAGCAGCGGTTTTACCTGAGGCGGCTGTAGTGAAGGCGTTAGAAAAAAAGAGCTTCAATGGCAAGACAGTAGTAATTGCCATCGGTAAGGCGGCTTGGAATATGGCTAAGGCCACAAAAGATACCTTAGGAGATAAAATCTCAAAGGGGTTGGTAGTAACTAAGCATCAACACTCAAAGGGTGAAATTGAGGGCTTTGAAATAATTGAAGCAGGCCATCCAATTCCGGATGAAAAATCCGTTATAGGTGCATCAAGAGCACTGGAGCTGGTAGGAGGTCTCAGTAAAGAGGATAATGTTATATTCCTAATATCCGGTGGAGGCTCGGCACTATTTGAAAAGCCAATGGAGGGTGTTACACTCGAAGATATTATGGATATCACAAATCAGTTGTTAGCCTGTGGTGCAGACATAGTTGAAATTAACACTGTCAGAAAGCACCTTTCTGCTGTAAAGGGTGGACGCTTTGCCTTACAATGTGGCGATGCCTCCATATATGCAATTGTCCTGTCAGATGTTATAGGTGATAGATTAGACTCGATAGCCTCAGGACCGGCATATCCTGACAATTCAACCTCACAGGAGGCCTTAAATATTATTGATAGATACAAGCTTCAGATACCAGAGCATCTACAAGAGGTTCTAAATATTGAAACTCCAAAGGTGGTAAACAATTGTGAGACAGTAATCACTGGTAGTGTAAGTGCTTTATGTGAAGCTGCAGCTGTAGCTGCAGTTAGGCTAGGTTATAAACCAATGATAATATCCTCAACCTTAGACTGTGAAGCTAAGGAGGCAGGGAAGTTTATGGCATCTATTGCAAGGGAAATACTACATGGAAGGAACAGCAGACTGTTAAAGCCACCCTGTGCAATAATAGCAGGTGGTGAAACGGTAGTACGCCTTGTGGGGGATGGTAAGGGCGGAAGAAATCAAGAAATAGCTCTTTCTGCTGCACTAGGTATTGAGGGGCTGGAAAATGTAGTGTTGTTTTCCTTAGGTTCAGATGGTACTGATGGACCTACCGACGCTGCTGGTGGAATAGTAGATAGCAAAACAGCAGATAGGATAAGAGCTGCGGGCATTATGCCGGAGGTATATTTGGATAATAATGATTCCTACAATGCATTAAAGGCAAGTGGAGATCTAATAATAACTGGTTCTACGGGAACCAATGTCAATGATGTAATAGTATTATTATGTAAATAGCAATATAAAAAGGGAGATGACTAAAAATGAAAATAGGATTTATAGGACTAGGTATTATGGGTAAGCCAATGGCTAAAAACCTTATCAAGGCAGGCTATGAGCTAGTGGTATTAGATTTAAATAAACCAGCGGTAGAAGAATTGAAGGCACTTGGTGCTGATACAGGCGTATCTAGTGCTGATGTTGCCAGTAAATCAGATGTTGTAATCACAATGCTTCCAAATTCACCTCAGGTTAAGGAGGTAGTTTTAGGAGCTGGTGGCGTTATTGAAGGAGCAAAACCGGGGACAGTCGTAATAGACATGAGCTCAATTGCACCTATCAGCAGTAGAGAAATCTATGCAGCTTTAAAGGAAAAGGGAGTTGAGTTACTAGATGCACCTGTAAGTGGCGGGGAACCGAAGGCAATTGAAGGAACCCTTTCTGTTATGGTAGGCGGTTGTAAGGAAGTATTCGATAAGAACTATGATATTATGAAGGCAATGGCTGGTTCTGTTGTATACGTTGGTGAGAGTGGTGCGGGTAATATAGCAAAGCTATGCAACCAAATTGTAGTTGCTATTAATATTTCTGCTGTTTCAGAGGCTTTAGTACTAGCTAAAAAGGCTGGCGTAGATCCAGACCTAGTATACCAAGCAATCAGAGGTGGTCTTGCCGGCAGTACAGTTATGGATGCA
>Ga0208243_1000955_pt1 | contig 11564 bp, 10 predicted proteins | sample Subbio2Aug_QV12A_FD_184826 | JGI IMG/M metagenome (GOLD analysis project Ga0208243, IMG submission 184826) | Serpentinite rock and fluid subsurface biosphere microbial communities from McLaughlin Reserve, California, USA - CR12Aug_QV12A (SPAdes) | ecosystem: Environmental > Terrestrial > Deep...
CCTGCTCGGCGAGGCGCTGTCGTCCGGGCGGGCGCCCTACAGCGCCGACGTCTGACGCGGTCCGCTGGACAAGACCGGCGCCGGGCGCTAGAACCTTGGCGAAGGCATTTATTCCTGCTGCGAAGGAGAGCCACCTTGCTCTCGCACGACCGTGTCTGGGCGGCGATCGACGCGCTCGCCGATCGCTACTCGCTGTCTGCGTCGGGGCTCGCCAAGCGCGCGGGGCTCGATTCCACCGCGTTCAACAAGTCCAAGCGCCAGTCCGCCGACGGGCGCCCGCGCTGGCCATCGACGGAGTCGCTCGCCAAGATCATGGAGGCTACGGGTGCCTCGCTCGACGAGTTCATCGCGCTGGTCGAGCCGGGCCGCGGTCGGTCGGCGTCTCTCGATCGGCCCCTGCCGGTGCAGCGGTCCTCCGTGCCGCTGATCGGGTTCGCGCAGGCGGGCGCGGGCGGGTTCTTCGACGATGCCGGTTTCCCTGCCGGGCACGGCTGGGACCTCATCGAGATTCCCGAACGCTCGTCGGATTCCGCCTACGCCCTCGGCGTCCAGGGCGATTCGATGCTGCCGCTCTACCGCGACGGCGACGTGCTGATCGTCGAGCCGGGCGCATCGATACGCAAGGGCGACCGCGTCGTCGTCAAGACGACCTTCGGCGAGGTCACGGCCAAGGTTCTGGCGAAGCGCACGTCGAAACAGGTGGAACTCCTGTCCCTCAACCCCGAGCATCAGCCGCGCGTGATCCCGATCGCGCAGGTCGAGTGGATCGCCCGCATCGTCTGGGCGAGCCAGTAGGGTGAGCCCGGCTCCTCTGCTCCCCGTGCTGGCGCTGCTTGCCGCATCGGCCTGGGCGCCGCCGGCGGCCACCTCGCCGATCTTGCTGGCCCAGGCTGCGGACGACGGCGGACGGTCCATAAGGCAGATCGCGCCGGGGATCGTCGCGCCGCCCACGGTCGACACGGGTGATCTCGAGCGCGAGGCGCCGCGCGCCCCGCTGAGCGATCTGGGGACCGCGGGGCCGCCCGAGCCGGCGAGACGGTCCGGATCGGAGACGGACCGATCCGCCGGGGAACCGCCGAAGCCGCAGGTCTTCCGACCCGTTGCATCGGCGGCCGGACGCATCGAGGCCGACGGCCTGACCATCGCCATTGCCGGCATCGAGGTTCTCGAACCCGAGCAGACCTGCCACGGGGACAATGGCGACTGGCCCTGCGGCATGGTCGCGCGCACGGCCTTCCGCTCCTTCCTGCGCGGCCGCGCGCTCGACTGCGACCTTCCGGACGGGGAACTGCCCGACAGGCTGACGGCAAGCTGCCGGCTGGGATCGCAGGATCTCGGCGCCTGGCTGGTGTCGAACGGTTGGGCGAAGGTGTCGAGCACCGGCCCCTATGCCGGCGAGCAGGCCGACGCCGTGGAAGCACGCCGCGGCATGTTCGGGCCGGGGCCCCTCCCGCTTCCGCCTGCTCCCGCTCCCGCGACCGAAGCGGCGCCGGCACCCTCCGGGGCGGTGCAGCCTCCGGCGGCGGGCGCACCGGGCGCCGAGCCGGCGCCGTCTGCGATCGAGCGCCGGCCCCTGCCGGAGCCCAAGGGGCTCTACTGAGTCCGCGCACCGCGCGGGCGGGAACGGCCCCGCGGCCGCCTGCCGCGCCAGATGCCGGATCGGCAGACGTCAGTCGAGCGTGCCGGCGAGCGCCTTGGCGATGAGAGATCTCGTCTCCGCCACGCCGTACAGCGCGACGAAGGAGCCGAAGCGCGGTCCGCGTTCCTGGCCGAGCAGCACCTCGTAGATCATCTGGAAGAAGGCGACCGACACGCCGGGGCCGCCGGTCGGGCTCTTCTTCGCATGGTCCTGATAGCGCTCGATGCCGCGCGCGACGTCGAGCGCGGCGTTCTGGATCGCCTCGCCGTCGGCGCCTTCGGGGAGGGTCCCCAGCCTGTCTGCCAGCGCCTGCAGCGCCTGTCGCTCGACCTCGTCGGCCCCACGAAATGTCTTCGCCGGCTTCACGAAATCGTCGAAATAGCGGATCGCATAGCCGACCAGCCGGTCGAGCTCCGGATGGGTCTGCGGCGTCACGCCCGCCGCGTGGCGGGAGATGAAGCCCCACAGCACGCCCGGCTCGTGCGCGTTCGAGGCGCTGACGAGATTGAGCAGCAGGGCGAAGGAGACCGGCAGTTCGATCTCCGGCGGCTGGCCGGAGTGGATGTGCCAGACGGGATTGCCCAGCCGCTCCTTCCAGTCCTGGCGCCGGTAGGCGGCGAGGAACTGGTAATATTCGTCGACGGCGCGCGGGATGACGTCGAAATAGAGCTTCTTGGCCTGCCGCGGGCGCTGGAACATGTAGAGCGCCAGGCTCTCGGTCGGGGCATAGGTCAGCCATTCGTCGATGGTCAGGCCGTTGCCCTTCGACTTCGAGATCTTCTGGCCGTTCTCGTCGAGGAACAGTTCGTAGACGAAATGCTCGGGCGCGCGGCCGCCGAGCGCCTCGCAGATGCGGTCGTAGACGCCCATGTTCGGACCATGGTCCTTGCCGAACATCTCGAAGTCGACCCCCAGCGCCGCCCAGCGAGCCCCGAAGTCGGGCTTCCACTGCAGCTTCACGCGGCCGCCCGTCACGGCAAGGGTGGTCTCGGTGCCGTCCTCGTCGTCGAAGGTGATCGTGCCGGCGGCAGCATCGACCGCCTTCATCGGCACGTAGAGGACGCGGCCGGTCTGCGGCGATATCGGCAGGAACGGCGAATAGGTGGCGCGGCGCTCCTCGCCCAGCGTCGGCAGCATGATCGCCATCACGGCGTCGTACCGCTCGGCGACCCGCCGCAGGATGTCGTCGAACCGGCCCGACCGGTAGTAGTCGGTCGCGCTGGCGAACTCGTAGTCGAAGCCGAACGTATCGAGGAAACGCCGCAGCATGGCGTTGTTGTGATGGCCGAAGCTCTCGTAGTCGCCGCCGAACGGGTTCGGGACCACGGTCAGGGGCTTGTGCAGGTGCGGCTCCAGGAACGACCGGTCCGGTACGTTGTCCGGGATCTTGCGCATGCCGTCCATGTCGTCCGAGAAGCACAGCAGCCGGGTCGCCACCTTGTCCTCGGTCAGCACGCGGAAGGCGTGGCGCACCATGGTGGTGCGGGCGACCTCGCCGAACGTCCCGATGTGCGGCAGGCCCGACGGGCCGTAGCCGGTCTCGAAGAGCACGGTCTCCGGGAAGCCGCTTCCGGCATAGCGGGCGATGATCTTTCGCGCTTCCTCGAACGGCCAGGCCTTGCTTTCGCGGGCGGCGGCGAGGATCTCGGGCGATAGGTCGATCATGGGCGTGGCTGCGGTCATCGGCTCTTTGCGGGTGGGTGAAACGCTCTAGGCCCGGGCAGGGGGAGCGTCAATGACACGCGGCGTTTTTCCTTGCGGGGCAGGCAGGGGGTTCCTACCTTTCGACGACCCGACACGTCAGCCATGGAGCCAGAATTGATACGTCCCGCCAGCGTCCAGGAAGCCCTCGTCCACATCATGGTGGTCGTCTCGGCCTCCGACAGCAACATGACCGACCGGGAACTGGCGAAAATGGGCACCGTGGTGAAGACCATGCCGGCCTTCGCGGATTTCGATCCGGAACGCCTGCTCGACGTCACGCGCCGCAGCCACCAGCTGCTCCAGCAGGAAGGTGCGCTCAACGACATCATCGCGTCGATCGCCGAGGCGATCCCGGCGCGCCTGCGCGACACGGCCTATGCCTTCGCGGTGGAGATCGCCGCAGCCGACCGGCAGGTCCGCCCGGAAGAACTCCGCATCCTGCAGATCCTGCGCGGACATCTCGGCCTCGACGTGCTGACGGCCGCTGCCATCGAACGCGCGGCGGTCATCCGCCACCGGGCGATGGCCTGAACGATCCGGCTTCACCGCAACGTGGCTTGCGCGTGAGCCCGCGGAGGGCCATCTGAACCTGGCCCGACGGCCCGAACCGTTCCGCGCGAGAAAAAGCCATGTCCGAAGCCGCGATCCGCCTGGCGGCCTTCCTGTCGATCTTCGCCGCCATGGCGGCGTTCGAGCTGTGGTCGCCGCGGCTCGAACGCGACGAGATGCGGGGCGCGCTCAGGAGCCGGCGCTGGTTCACCAACCTTTCGATGGTCGTCCTGTCCTCGCTGCTGGTGCGCGTCCTGTTTCCGGCCGCAGCCGTCGGAGCGGCGCTGTGGGCCGAGACGCAGGGCCTCGGGCTGTTCCGGCTCGCGGGCGTCGGGCCCATCCTGGCCGGCCTCCTCGGTTTCGTCGTCCTCGACCTGGCGGTCTGGCTCGAACACCTGGCGAGCCACAAGATCCCGATCCTGTGGCGCATCCACCGCATGCATCACGCCGATACCGGCTTCGACCTGACGACGGCGCTGCGCTTCCATCCGCTCGAGATCGTGCTGTCGATGGTCTGGAAGGCGACCATCGTCGTGGCGCTCGGCGTTCCCGTGGTGGCGGTGCTGGTGTTCGAGATCGTGCTCAACGGCACGGCGATGTTCAATCATGCGAATGCCCGGCTTCCGCTCGGTCTCGACCGCGTGCTTCGCCGGTTCGTGGTCACGCCCGACATGCACCGCGTGCACCACTCCTCGATCCCCGCCGAGACCGACTCCAATTACGGCTTCAACTTCCCCTTCTGGGACCGGATCTTCGGCACCTACAACGACCAGCCGCGGCTCGGGCACGACGGGATGGAGATCGGCCTGCGCGAGTTCCGCGACGGCTCTCCCGCCAATCTGTTGTGGGCGCTGGCCCTGCCGTTCAGGCGGCCGGGCGCCGAGGCCGCGGGTCAGAAGAAGCCGATCGGGAAGTAGCGCAGGTAGAGTTCGGTGAAGATGCCCTTCGCGTCGATCTCGCGCAGCGCGTAGTCGAAGGCATCGACGAGCGTCTCGTCCTGCGGCCGCACGGCGATGGCCATGCCCGTACCGAGATAGCCCGGCAGAAGGTAGGGGCCGCCCGCGAAGCGGCAGCAGCTCCCGGAGTCGGTCCCCGCCAGCCAGAACGAGAGCCGCATGCCGTCGTCGAAGACGGCGTCGGTCTTGCCTTCGCGCAGATCGTCGAACATCCAGTCGGCGCGGCTGTAGGCCACGACCTTCACCTGCGGGAAGAGGTCGCGCAGGATGCGCTCGTGCGCCGATCCGTCACGCACGCCGATGCGCCTGCCGGCGGTGGCGCGGGACATGGGCTCGGCGAGGACGCTGTCGCGCCGCGTGACGAAGCGCGCCGGCAGCTGCAGGTAGGGACGGGAGAAGGCGAAGCGGTCCCGGCTCTCCCGCGTGATCGCGATGCCCGCGAGCAGGGCCTCTCCCTCGCCTTCCTCCAGAGCGACGGGAAGGTCCGCCCACGGCAAGGCCTGGATCTGGCATTCTTCCCCGAGGCCCAGCTCCGCGCAGATCGCGCGCGCCAGGTCGACGTGGAAGCCGGAGAGCCGTCCGGCCTCGTCCAGGAAGTTGAAGGGCGGGAAATCGACGGTCGTGAGGAAGCGGAGCCGGGTGATCCCTGAAAGCTCCGGCTTCGGCAGCCGCTCCCGAGCGTCCCACAGGTTCGGCGTCAGCTCCTGCGCGGAAGCCGGGGTCATCGACAGCAGGAGCAGAAGGATGACCCGGATGATGCCTGGCAGCTGCATTTTTCCCTTGCCGGACCGGCCATGGCCGGGGACGGACGACGTGCCTCGATAGCAGTTCGCCCGAAGGTCCGGCAAGCCGGATCGCCGCGGTTCCGAGCGGCGCCTGCCGCACGAGGCCGGGCCTCATCCGGCCCGCCGGCCGCTCGTCGCCGTGAAGGAGCATCGGCCATTGCGGCGCTGTCTATCGGCGCACCGGTGGCGGCGTCCGCCGGCTTCATCTTGGACTCTCATAGCACGCCATGAGTGTACATCAATATCGACAAGTGTAGACGGGTCTTCTAGACTGGGTTGAAGGACAGGGGAACGACCGGTCAACTGCGACGGCGTGTGGGCGATCGCTTCAGCGGCGAGTGCGTCAGCGTCCCGTCGTGGCGGGCCGGCGGATCGGAACGGATCCGAAGGGGGACAGATGGGCGACGCGTCGGCGCGGAACGGTTCCGCGAACCCCGCCGTGCATCCCGGACCCGCGGCCGGGCTCTCGGGGACCATGGACGCCGGCGCCGAAGGAGCGGTTCCGGCCGACCGGGTACGGCTGCCCGACGGATGGGCGGATGTGCTTCGCCGCCTCGGCGTTGACGCGCGGGCGGCGATGCCGATCGTCGAGCGGGCGCAGGCGAACCGCACCTGCTTCCATGCCGAACTCCTGGCCTCCGGGCGGGTGCGCGAGGAAGCGCTCTTCGCCGCCGTCGCGAAGGCGCTCGGGCTGCGTTTCCTCGAGCGCGTGCCGGCGGACCGGCTGGTGATCGACGAGAACCAGGCGATCACCGTCCTGCGCGGGATGCGGCGGAACGCCATCGTCCCGCTGCGCGGCGGGAATGGCGCTGCGCTGTTCGTCTTCGCGCCGCACGAGATCGAACTCGCCGATCTGCGCAAACGGCTCGCCGCCGCTCCGGGGATGGCCGCGCGCCTCGTGGTGACGTCTCCGGGAGCGTTGCGCGCGGCGCTGATGGCGCGGGCATCGCCGGCGCTGGCGCGAGAGGCGTCGCTCGGGCTGTTCGGTCGTGCGCCCGACCTCTCGGCGCGGTTCGTCACCAATCCGTGGCAGGCTTTCGCGACCGGGCTCCTCCTGGCGGGTGCGCCCGTCCTCCTCTACGCCGCGCCCAGGACGACGACGCTGGCGCTGTCGGGCATGCTGACGCTGCTGTTCCTCGGCTGCGTCGGGCTCAGGCTGCTCGCCGGAATGCGGCGCCATCCGGCCTGCCCGGCGCCGGAGCCGCCGCGTGACGGATCGGCGCTGCCGGTCTATTCCGTCCTCGTGGCGCTCCACCGGGAGGCGGACGTGGTTCCGGACCTGCTCGCCGCGCTCGGCCGGCTCGACTGGCCGCGCAGCCGGCTGGAGGTGAAGCTGGTCTGCGAGGCCGACGATGCGGAGACGCTGGCGGCGCTGGCGCGCCATTCACTGCGCCCCTGGGTGGAGGTCGTGCGGGTGCCGCCGGGGCAGCCGCGCACCAAGCCGAAAGCGCTCAACTTCGCCCTTCCCACCTGTACCGGCGACGTCGTCGCGCTCTACGACGCCGAGGACCGGCCGCATCCGCAGCAACTGCGGGCGGCCTGGAACGCGCTTCGGGCCGGCGGGGAGGACCTGGCCTGCGTGCAGGCGCCCCTGCAGATCGCCAACGCCGCCTTCGGCACGCTGCCCTTCATGTTCCGGATCGAATTCGCCGCGCAGTTCCGCGGCCTGCTGCCGTGGCTGGCCGGGCGCGACCTGATGATCCCGCTCGGCGGCACGTCCAACCATTTCCGCCGCGCTGCGCTGGAAGAGGTCGGCGGCTGGGACCCGCACAACGTGACGGAGGACGCCGATCTCGGCGTGCGGCTCGCCCGGTTCGGCTACCGCGTCGGCGTGATCGATCCGCCGACGCTGGAGGACGCGCCGGAGAGCTTCCCGATCTGGTTCCGGCAGAGGACGCGCTGGTTCAAGGGGTTTCTGCAGACCTGGCTGGTGCACATGAGGACGCCGGGCCGGCTCTATCGGGAGCTCGGCCCCGGCTCCTTCGCGATCTTCCACCTGATGATCGGCGGCGTCGTCGCCTCGGCGCTGCTGCATCCGCTGCTGCTGGTCACGTTGCTCGGGCTGGTGTTCAGGCTCGCCGTGGAAGGCGCCTTGCCCCGGCACGAGTCCATCGTCCTCGGGCTGGCGACGATGAACGTTCTCGGCGGCTACGGGGCGCAGCTGCTCCTGTCATGGTCGAGCCTCGATCCGGCCGAGCGGCCCGGCTTCTGGAAAGCCGCGCTGCTGACGCCGGCCTACTGGACGATGCTGTCGGCCGTCGCCTGCCGCGCCGTCTGGGAGCTGGCGCGCCAGCCCCACCATTGGGCCAAGACTCCGCACCGGCGCTACCGGCGCGCGGCGCCGGCCCCCGGCGACAGGCAGGCGGCTGCGCCGGCGCCCGCCCGTCTGCACCGTCACCGCCCGACGATGTCGGCGCCCGAGCAGACGATCCGGTCGTCCTCCTCGCCGATGACGGAATCGTCGCGGCCGGCATAGGGCAGCGTCCTCAGGATGCGGCGGATGGCGGCGAGCCGGGAGCGCCGCTTGTCGTTGGCCCTGAGCACCGTCCACGGCGCATGGCTGGTGTGGGTGTGCTTCATCATCCGGTCACGGGCGCGGGTGTAGTCGTCCCACTTCGTCATGCCGGCGAGATCGATGGGGGAGAATTTCCACACCTTCAGCGGATCGTGACGGCGGTCATGAAAACGTTCGAGCTGGGTCTCCTGGCCGATGTTGAGCCAGAACTTGAAGAAATGAATGCCCTCGTCGACGATCATCTGCTCGAATTTCGGCGTCTCCTCCAGGAAGAGCCTGTGCTGCTCGGGCGTGCAGAAGCCCATCACCGGCTCCACGCCGGCGCGGTTGTACCAGGAGCGGTCGAAGGTGACGAATTCACCCGCCGTGGGAAACTGCGCGACGTAGCGCTGGAAGTACCATTGCCCGCGCTCCGTCTCGGTCGGCTTGGTCAGCGCGACGTTGCGGGCCGAACGCGGGTTCATGTACTGCCGGACGACGAAGATCGTGCCGCCCTTGCCGGCGGCGTCGCGACCTTCGAACAGGATCATCACCCGCTTGCCGGTGGACTGGAGCCAGTATTGCAGCTTGACGAGCTCGATCTGGAGGTTCTCCAGGGTTTCCTCGTAGTCCTTCTTGTCCATCTTCTTGTCGTAGGGATATCCGCCCGCCGACATCGACCTGTCCTTCACCCAGTCGGGCAGTTCCGGATCGTCGATGTCGAAGACCCGCTCCTTCCCGTCGACGACGATGCGGATCGGCTCGTTGGGCGGCATGGGCGGCGATGGGCGCGTCGGCATTGCGAATTCTCCTCACGATGGGTGGCGGCATGCTATTGAGCGACCCGCGCGCCGTCCAGCAGCGGCGGGCAGGACGGGCGGCAGGGACAGAGCGGCGGCGGGGAGAGCGATGAGCGATGCCGAAGGCGGGACGCCCGGTGGGGGACGCATGGCGCTGGCTCGGCTGGCGGAGAGCCGCTGGATCCTGCTGGCTTCCGCGGTGGCGATCGTCGGGCTCGGCCTTGCCGGCGACGTGCCGGCGCTCTGGCAGGCGCTGGCCTTTGCGGTCGTCGCCGCCGCCTCGGCCTTCGCGCCGCGCCAGACGGCCCGGCGTCGCAGGAGCGAGACCAGGGCCGAGGCAGTCCTCGGGTTGGACGGCCATCCGGCGCGGGATCTCGCCGAGGCCGTGCCCGATCCCCTGATCGTGTTCGACCGGCACGGCATGATCACCAATGCCAACGCCGCCGCGCGCGCGGCCTATGGCAAGCTCGACGCGGGCACGCTGCTGACGCTGCGCTTCCGCACCCCCGAGTTGCAGGGCCTCGTCGCCCAGCTGCTTGCCGGGGACAGCGGCCCGCTCTCCTGCGACTATGTCGAACGGGTGCCGATCGAGCGCTGGTTCCGCGTGTCGGGCGCGCCGCTCGGGCAGGACAGCGGCCTGTTCGTGCTCGTGTTCAAGGATCAGAGCGAGATGCGCCGCATCGATCGCATGCGCTCCGACTTCATCGCCAACGCCAGCCACGAGCTGCGCACGCCGCTCGCCTCGATCGCCGGTTTCGTCGAGACGCTGCGCGGACCGGCCCGCAACGATGCCAGGGCGCGCGACCAGTTCCTGCAGATCATGCAGACGCAGACCGGCCGCATGGCGCGGCTGATCGACGACCTGCTGTCGCTGTCGCGGCTGGAAATGAAGTCCTTCTCGGCGCCGTCGGAGCCGCTCGACCTGAAGGTCCTGGTCGACGGCGTCATCGACTCGCTGCGGCACCTTGCGGCGGAGAACGGCGTGGAGATCGAGAAGGTCTACCCGGCCGAGCCGGTCACGCTGCGGGGCATGCGCGACGAGCTGATCCAGGTGTTCGAGAACCTGCTCGAGAACGCGATCAAGTACGGCCAGGACGGCAAGCGCGTGGTGGTGAGGGTGGAGACGGGAAAGGGAACGGCGGGGCCGCGCGTCACCGTGCGCGACTTCGGCCCGGGCATCGCCGAAGAGCACATCCCGCGGCTGACGGAGCGCTTCTACCGCGTCGATGTCGCCACCAGCCGCACCCAGAAGGGCACCGGCCTCGGCCTCGCCATCGTCAAGCACATCCTCACCCGCCACGACGCGCGGCTGACCATCCGCTCGACCTTGGGCGAGGGGGCGGCCTTCACCGTGCAGTTCTCCGCGCGGTGACAGGGCCGCCCACGGCGGGCGCGGAACCGGCGGTTGCCGCGCTGCAAATGCGGGGCCGCGATCACTGCCTTTTCGTCTTCCGGTCATGACGGGGCCGTATAAGATCATGATTCGGGTGGAGAACCGGCCATGCAGTCCATTCACATCGTCAACGCCTTCGAGCAGGAGCTGAAGTTCCTGGCCAGCCGCATCGCGGCCATGGGAGGCCATGCCGAGCGCATGGTCGAGCAGGCGGTGCAGGCGCTGGTGCATCACGATCTCGATCTCGCCCGCAAGGTGATCGCCGACGACCTCGTGCTCGACGAGGGCCAGCGCGAGATCGACGAGAAGGCGATCGTGGTGATCGCGCGCCGGCAGCCGATGGCCGACGACCTGCGCGCCGTGATCGGCGCGATCCGCATCTCGTCGGACCTGGAAAGGGTCGGAGACCTCGGCAAGAACATCGCCAAGCGGCTGCTGACGATCGCCGATACGCCGCAGCCGGTGCGCCTGTCGCGCGGCATCGAGGCACTGGCGCAGCTGGCGCTGACACAGCTGAAGGACGTGCTCGACGCCTATGCGACGCGCTCCGTCGACCGGATCAGCCTGGTGCGCGACAGGGATGACGACATCGACGCCATGTACACGTCGCTGTTCCGCGAACTCCTGACCTACATGATGGAGGATCCGCGCAACATCGCGCCCTGCACCCATCTCCTGTTCTGCGCCAAGAACATCGAGCGGATCGGCGACCATGCGACCAACATCGCCGAGACGGTGTACCACATCATCGCCGGCGAGCAGCTGCCGATCGAGCGTCCCAAGGAGGACAAGACCCACAGGGTGACGCTGGACGGAGACTGACGGAGCGGACGGCCGGCCCCGGCGACGGGCATCGGCGCCTCAGCGGGCGCGACGGCGGTCCGAGACCGGCTGATAGGCCAGGCGGGCGTGATAGGCGCAGTAGGGGCTGCTGTCCTTGGAGGCGGTTCCGCAGAAGTGGAAATCCTCGTTCAGCGGGTCGCCGTTCGGCCACTTGCAGGTGCGGTCGCTCAGCTCGACGAGCTTCAGGCGGCGCGAGATCGGTACGACGACGCTGTCGTCCGACTGGGTGACGGGACGGGGCGCCGGCTCGGCGTCGAACTCGACCTTGAGCGCGGTGGCGCCCACCGTCTGGGGCGCCGGGCGGGGAGCCGGGCTGGCGGGCTTGGCGGCCTTGGGCGCGGCGGGCTTGGCCTTCTTCTGGCGCGTCTGGGCGGGAGCGGCCCGGCCGCGGCTCGACAGCT
>Ga0208243_1000956_pt1 | contig 11559 bp, 11 predicted proteins | sample Subbio2Aug_QV12A_FD_184826 | JGI IMG/M metagenome (GOLD analysis project Ga0208243, IMG submission 184826) | Serpentinite rock and fluid subsurface biosphere microbial communities from McLaughlin Reserve, California, USA - CR12Aug_QV12A (SPAdes) | ecosystem: Environmental > Terrestrial > Deep...
CGCTGGAAAAAAGGAGGTTGTTGCAGCATTGCCGAAGCTACAGGCCAGCCTGCCCTTAATACTGCCTCCAAAGCCCTGTGCAGCATCCTCAAGCACATATAGCCTATATTTCTTGGCTATTTTTTGGATTTCATAGTGCTTTGCTGGTAGTCCAAATAGGTCTACGGGTATTATCAGCCTTGGCTTTAATTTACCCTCTTTTATGGTTCTCTTTATTGCTGCCTCCAGCTTATTTACATCTATATTGAAGGTGTCTCTATCGACATCTACAAATATAGGGGTTGCTCCTCGAAAAGCCACAATCTCACCTGTGGAAAAAAAGGTAAAGTCCGGAACAAATACTGCATCTCCTTCTTTTATATCCCAGGCCATCATAAGCAAGGTCATTGCTTCTGTGCCATTTGCACAGGTGATACAATGCTTAACACCAACATATTCAGCAAGCCTTTCTTCAAATATCCTTACTTCCCTTCCACCAATAAAGTCAGTCTTTTCTAAAACCCCCTTTATTGCAGTATCTATTTCATTTTTGTATTTATTATATTGAGCTTTTAAATCTCTAAATTCCATCTAATCACCTACTTTTACTTCATATAAAACTATTTTTCCTCAAGCTGATGGTAATTTAATAAAAGATATTCTCTTTTACATTCCCTACAGACTAAACCTGCTTTTAAGGGGATTCCACATTCACATACCCAGCCGATTTGCCTTGCAGGTACCCCCGCCATCAGGGCATAATCAGGCACATCCTTTGTTACTACAGCTCCAGAGGCTATCATGGCCCATCTGCCTATAGTATTTCCGCACACGATCGTTGCATTTGCACCTATGGTTGCACCGTATTTCACCAATGTTCTTTTATAGCCCTCTGGCCCCTTGGGGTACTTACTTCTCGGTGTTAGGTCATTTGTAAACACCATAGATGGTCCGCAGAAAACATGGTCCTCCAGTTCAACACCTTCATAAACTGAAACATTGTTTTGGATTTTTACACCATTTCCTATTTTAACGTTATTTCCTATATTCACATTCTGCCCTAAGGAGCATCCCCGTCCGATTTCAACACCCTTATGAATATGACAAAAGTGCCAAATTCTCGTATTATCCCCTATTTTAACATTTCCATCAATATAACTGCTTTCATGCACAAAATAATTCATCTCTCAAACCTACCTTTAAAATCGACTGTACTGCAACTTTTTAATGGAAGCTTAATGCTTCTTTCCTCCGCTGCTGATTTATATATTGCCAATACCAGCTCTAATGCCCTTCTACCATCTTCAGCCCTTACAAAGGGCTCCCTATCGTTTATTATTGCAGCTACGACATCCTCATAAAGGGGTTTATGTCCAAAGCCATAGACATTAGGTGGATTCTCCTGATACTTTTCCTTAATTTCCTCTGGGTCCTCCAGTCCATCATCAAATTGCCATAATTCAATAAGATTAACAGATTTTCCACCTGCCTTAACGGTGGCTTTTTCGCCAAATATATAAAGTGTCTCCTCAAGATTATGAGGAAAAATATTGGTGGTTCCTTCTATAATTCCGTAGCTACCATTACTAAATCGAATTAAAGCTATCCCTAAATCCTCTGTTTCTATAAAGCCATGCATTAGGTTATCTGTCAGACCAACCACCTCTACAACGTCGTCCCCCATCATCCACCTCAAAAGGTCAATGTTATGGATGCATTGATTCATAAGTGCTCCACCATCCTGCTCCCAGGTACCTCGCCAAGGGGCCTGCTTATAATAGTCCCCACCCCTATTCCATCGAATATGGGCCGTTCCATGCAATAGCTTTCCAAATCTATTATCCTCAATTGCCTCTCTGATTTTTAGTATTGATTTATTGAATCTATTTTGATGACATGCACTTACCTTTACTCGCTTCTCCTTTGCCTTTGCAATAATTGCATCAGCTGCTTCAAGGGATAGTGCTATCGGCTTTTCGATTATAAGATTTATGCCTTTATCAATGCAATCCAGTGCAATTTCTGCATGCTTGCCGCTTTCAGTGCAAATTGCAATAAGGTCTATTTCTTCCTTTTCAATCATCTCTTTATAATCAAGATACTTCTTTGTGCTCTCATTTAAATTAAACTGCCTTATAGCACTGTCGATTTTGTTATCCTCTAAATCACATAAAGCAACGATATCAAGCTGACTTTCCAATGCAGCTGCTATATGATTTGGAGATATTCTTCCGCATCCAATTAATGCGTATTTTAATCCCATGCCCCCACCTCCTACAGCAACTCAATATTCTCCCTTGCTTTAATATCCTTCATAGCATTTTTAGTATCAAAAACTAGCTTTGCGTGCTTCTGCACCAGCTTATAATCTACATTACTATGGGCTGTGGCTATTATTACTAGATCTGCCATCTCTATAAGCTCTGCTGTAAGCTCTGACTCCCCTACCATTGTTACTCCATGCTCACTATACATTGATATATACGGATCATAGAAGAATACCTCTGCTCCAGCCTTCTCAATCTCTTCAATTACTCTAATTGCGGGGCTCTCTCTATAATCATCAATGTCCTGCTTGTAGGCGACCCCTAAGACGAGTATTTTAGAGCCATTCATTGGCTTTTTATTTCTATTTAAAATCTTACTAACCCTTTCAGCACAATATTCAGGCATTCTGTCATTCACCATCATGGAGGATTCAATCATAGAGGTGTGGAAGCCATATTCTCTGGCCTTCCATGCTAAATAATAAGGATCTAGTGGAATACAGTGGCCACCGAGACCTGAACCAGGATAAAATGCATGGAAGCCATAGGGCTTTGATTTAGCTGCTTCTATTACCTCCCAAAAATTTATCCCCATTTTATTACTCAAAATAGCCAATTCATTTACGAGTCCAATGTTAATATTTCGATAGGTGTTTTCGAGAATCTTCTCCATCTCGGCAATCTTAGGGGATGATACCCTATGAATTGGTGCCTCTAATACACTTTCATATAAAGTTACCGCAACAGCTGTACATTCTGGAGTTATACCACCAACTACCTTTGGTGTATTTTTAGTTTTATATATAAGATTTCCCGGATCCACACGTTCAGGTGAAAATGCCAGATAAAAATCCTGACCACATTTTAGACCTGAGGATTCCAATATTGGCTTAAGCAGCTCCTCAGTAGTTCCTGGATAGGTTGTTGATTCCAATACAATAAGCATATCCTTATGCATATAAGGCACGATGCTTTCTGCAGAGGCCTTTACATAGCTTATATCAGGCTGCTGATATTTATCTAAAGGTGTTGGTACACAAATACATACACAATCTGCACTGGCAAGCTGCGAAAAATCAGTAGTAGCATTAAACATCCCTGACCTGACTATTTCTTCAAGGTCTTCATTGACCACATCACCAATATAATTTTTACCTGCATTTATCATATCAACCTTTGATTCCTGTATATCAAACCCAATGGTTTTATAGCCAGCCTTTGCCTTTTCAACTGCTAAAGGCAATCCAACATAGCCTAAACCTATTACTCCCAGTATTGCCGTTCTATTAAGCAATTTTTCTTGTACTATATTCATGGTTTTATTACCCCCATTATGCTATTTATCTAACTTCACGAATTTATGATTAAAAGAATTCCTTATCAAATAAACTGTATAAGGAATTCTAAATTTCCTTTTTCAAATACAACAAAAGACAGTCCCTTAGCCTGTGGTCTAAACTCCCCTTACTTCCTCCTAATGGATAAGGAGGCATTATGCTTTTGGCTTCGCTGCATTAAGCTTTTAGCCATTTCATACTTTCTAACTGATGCTTCATCGTTAACTAGCTTACATCTTCTGCACTCTGGCTTTTCGTTGGCTTCAATAAACCACAGCCTTCCAGACTTATCTAGGGCTAAGTCAAGTCCTATTGTTAACAATGGTAATTGGCTACCTAGTGTTTGTGCTATTTGATGTGAAAGATCTATTATATCTCTGAAGGTAGCCATTGGCTCCTTACTCTGATCGTATTGTTGTAATATGCTGTGTAATAAATAATCCTCAGCACCCTTTGCAACATTAGTTACAATGGCTTCTGATGTTGTAGCTACCTTAGCTGAGGTTAATGTAGCCCGCCAGATTTTTAAAACCCTGTTCAATACGATCCTCATGTCAAAGGGCCTATTATTATAGGTCGCTATATCAATTCCTTGTTGAACTATATACTTACTTGTACTAGGAATTAACTGTTTAAGCACCGATACTAAATTCGATAAATCTACCTTTTTTGAATTATTTTCATTTGAGATTAAGCAAGCATCCTTATCAATTAGCGTAACCCTTATAATTCCATTTCCTCCTGTATTATCATTAGGCTTTAGATATATCATTTGGTATTTATTTAATAGCTCTATAAGTGATTTACTGCTGCACCATCTAGTTTCTGGTAAATATTCTGCTATGATTGGATCCTTAGATAGGATTTCGTAATGTCTCATTTTATTTCTCAAGTTCTGCACCCCCGACTTACCTATATATCCTAGATAATCAAACAAACTAATAACGGTTGGACTTTAAGGCCTCCTTATATACTGAAATTGTATCCTGCACCATTCCCTTTATATCAAAGTTTTCTATAGCTATTGTCCTTGCAATATTTCTACCTATCTCCAGTAGATCTCTACGGTGATAAAAATAAACGATGTCCTTCATTATCTCTATGGAATCTAATTCCGCATATCCATGCTTAGGCGATCCGCTCAATATAGGTTTTTTATTTTCCTCAAACCAATTTTTCTTCACCATTCCACCGTAGCCTTCACCAATCAAAAATCCAATATTTCCACAGGCCATAGCTTCTCTCAAGGCTCTGCCCCTAGCAAAAACTATATGACTCCTCTGTAGGTGAGCTATTGGATCATGAACCCAACCACAGGCCTCCATTTCTCCAATGTCAGCACCCAATGCATGACCTATAACCTTTGCTTCTATAGGTATCCCTTTTTTACGCAAGGCCCTTATAGCTCGTGCAAGGTAGGTTACCCCATTTGCTGTTGGTCCATTGGTTCTACCCATCCATAGGACCTTAAGTGGTTCATCAGTTATTTTTGAGCCCCCTGGCTTAAAGTGTTCTGTATCAATACCGTTGAATATAATACGTACTTTATCCTGAAATTCTAATCCTGCAGACCTAGCAACCTCTGGCCCAATTGCAATTATAGCTTTTGCTTGTTCCATTGCAGATGCATGAAGCTTACTCCAATTTGCAACCCCATGAAGAGTCATGACATATGGCGCATTAAGTTTTTGTGCTGCCTTTATAGCACTTGTCAGAACTATCGGAGAATGAGCGTGCACCAGCTGAAAATCCATGCCTTCGATTTTATTTATCAGATCCTCGTCTGACTCAAACAAAAAGTAATCAATTCCCTGCAGGGAATCAATCATCGCCTCCATGTCTTTTTTAGTCAGTTTAAATAATCTACTGGTATTTAAATTATGAATTATCCCAATAACAGGGCGAATTCCAAGCCTTTGCAAAGAAAAGGCAAGCTCCTTTACATGAGTAAACACTCCACATTTTGCTATAATGGAAAGAAATAATATCTGCAATTTTACACCTACTTTCTAACTGTTATAAATATTTCTCTATATAAACAAAACTTCTTTACTATACCTGCGTATAATTTTTATTAAAGAGAATTACATAATCGATATTTATTTATTGTTAGTATATGCACAAGTGTCCGACTAGTGAAAGATGCTTTTGTTTTACCCTTAAAACAAAATGTCGTTAACATTAAAGATGGGCTAGAAAAAATTATTTTTCTGCCCAATAAATTTCAAATGGTATCTACTATTAAGAAGGGTGGATTTTCTTCTAGATATTTTGTGCTCTTATTTTCAAGCTTTATAAAAATGCCATGGTTATTCTGTTTTGAGTTCCACTTAATCATAAATCCACTTACATTTATTACGAGTTCTTTTTGCTTTGGTTTAGTCTTTAAGACCTTTTTAGCTTTAGTAAATTTCGGGATTTGACCCTTTTCTATACCCCTCTCGGTCCAACCTCCACCAATTTCTTTAATATATATAGTTGTATCCTCCTTAGCTATAATTAAAGGTACATGCAGATTCATAGCTGTTACCTTCATGTCTCGCGGAACATTTCCTAAGTTAAAGGAGACAAATAAATAGTCCCTCATGGCATAAAATCTATTTGGTAAAATAAACATTTTTTTCTCAAGAGAAATCATAAATTATCACCTTCCTGAAAATGAATATTAGATGAGGCTTATTTGCTTCAAGAATTAAATCAATTCTTTAGTATATCTTCATATATTGGCACCAATTGTTTAATTATCTTAGAACCTTCATGATATTCTTCTATATAAGCCCTCCCGGCTTTACCTATTTTACTTATTAGGTTGGGATTCACAATCAGTTTTTTTAGTTGATGATATAAGGTATCTGGATTTGCTGAAACAATAGGTAAATCACCTGGAAAAGTCTCAATTAAGTCTGGTCTTAAATAGCAAACTGCTACTTTTCCCATAGCCATAGCCTCCACACTCACATTACCATATGTGCCGCATAGTATCTGATCAATGACAATATCAGCCTTAATATAATGCTCAAGAGCTTCCTTATGGCTTTTACCCTCTATATTGATATAAACCAATGGTCTTTCTTTTCTTAGTTTATCAATAGTGCTCTCTATAATGTCAGAGCCCTTAAAGCCTCTATGGGTTGGTGCATGAACAATAACAGGGGTCCTTGCGTAGTCCTCAGAGTATGCTGGCTTTATAAGCTTGCTATTTATCAAGCGGGGTAACACATATACCGGTTTTCCTTTTTCTGTATAATAATCAATCACATAATTGTATAGCTCATAATCCTGAACAATTGCAGCATCCATATGCTCAGCAAAAAACCTTAAGTTTTTAGAAATCATATCATCACTTAAATAGTTTTCTACCTTAACATAGGGGTTTGTATAGTTTTTGCCCCTTTTTGCCATACACTGAAACCTAACATCATTACCCCTATGGTGCATAATCATTTTTTTTCCAGCAGCTTTTATCATTAAAACATCTCGAAAATCCTCCATTATTGAATAACCGTTATGAAAATGAAAAATATCGTAGTAATCAATTAACTTTTCTAAAACCTTTATAAGCTCATAGGCTTCAGTGTGAAAAACATCATCATACTTTAAATAGGTCTCAAAGTAGTTAAATCCATAGGCATGATAGCCAGCCTCTCTTAAGAATTTACAAATCAATCCAACCTGACCTGCAATCTCTAAAGGTATATGAACTACTTTAGGGTTAGTGGTACACATAAGCTTTCTCCTCCTAGCTCTCAAAGTTTCTGATAAATACTGATTAGTTTTTCTGTAACAACTTCCATATCATGATGCTTTAACACGTACTCACGGCTTTTCTTACTTATTTGAACTAAAGGGGTTGGGTTTTTAATTAACTCAAGCAGTACATCATATAGAGTCTCTGGTCTTGCATTAATTATGGGTAATTCTTGAGGAAAGTTTTTTCTAACGTCTTCTCTAATAAAAGCTATAACAGGTTTACCCATAGCCATAGCTTCAACACTTAACATTCCATAGCTTCCGCATAATAGCTGATCAATAACTATATCTGCCTCCATATATGCTTTGATTGCTTCATTATGGCTCATTTTTTCAATGGCCTGATAAATGAAATTCGAATTTTGCTGAAGCTTATTAATTGCAGCTTCAACAAAAGCTGAACCTTTAAAGCTTCTATTTGTGGGAGCATGAATTACCTTCAATACCTTTTTGTTGATATCTGGATACGCTACTGGCATTGCCTTTACCTTACAGGCTAAAGGAAGTACATGAACATTCTGATAATAGTCCTTAACATAAGGGAATACCTCGTAATCCTGAACTATTGACGTTTGAATATATTTTGAAATATAAGCCAGACTTTTGTGTATTTGATCGTCCGTCATATAGTTTTTGGGTAAAATATAGGGATTTAATTGATTTACTTTATTCATGCTTCGAACATCATTGCCCCAATGATGCATTACAAGCTTTTTACCACTTTGGCGAAAGTGAGGCAGATCTATATTTCCTGGAAAAAAAGTATTTCCATTATAAAAATGAATTATATCACTAAATTTATCTAACACATTTATTAGCTTATATAACTCATATGCATCTGTATTAATTATCCTTCCTTTATACTGGAGGTAACTATTAAACCAGTTAAAGCCGCTAACATTATACCCCTTCTCTCTAAGACCTTCACAGAGGATTCCCATCTGTCCAGCAATTTCAGTAGGTGCATGAACAATCTGCATGATTATCGCCTCCTAATCTTCCTTCGGATTATTCATAACATTTTTTGTACTATTACATATTTTATATAAAGAAAATTTGTGAGGAGGACTATTATGACCCTTAAATATTTATCTCCTAATCAACTGAATATTAAAAACCATCTAGCAATGCTCCCTTGTGGAGACTTGATAGATAACACAATTGATAATTGGAGCCCCACAGAGCTAGAGCCATATATCTCTTATATCCTACAGGGAAAAGGCATTGACTCAATGTTTGGTGGATTAATATTTAATCCGATTTGCTCTAGAAAAAACCGCTTTATATACCCCCTATATGCCACATTTGGCAAACTAGCAAATATTGAAGACTGGCAACTTGTCATCGAAAACCTGTTTTCAAAAAACCTAAATCTTCATGCAGCAGCACTTAATAAGCGACCCCTTGATATTTGGGTATCATTGCCATATCCTTTATCGATGCAGCACAGCTTTGGTATTATTAATCATTCAAACTTAAGCTTTGAGCATGAAGGCGACAGAATAATAGCCGTAAAATGGTGGATCGACAGCTTCCTTAATCGTTTTAACAAGGAAAGGAACCTACAACCGTACCTTACCTTTAGGGGCTTCGTATGGCAGCGAGATGCAATAAGTCAACAAGACATTAAATTAGTCGAGAGCGTCAACAGCTATATTCGCCAATTAAACCTACTTTCAATGTGGTTACCAAACTATGGCTCCAGCAATATTATAGATTGGCAAAAATTAGGATTCAATACAATATGCCTAAACTCTAATTATTACGGAAACACCCACTATGATTATAAATGGATAAATAATGCTTCAGCCTTCGCCAAATATTATCATACCGGTATGCAAATATATAGTGGAAAGGGTAGCATTTTCAACGACACTCATTTAATAGATTATCTAAATTTAGGACTTCCACAATATAATAATTATATGAAAGACTGTTTGCTGGTTTATCAATTTCCAAATCAAAGATTAAAAAAAATATATGAAAATAGCTTAGTTGATTATATTAGGATATATAGCTTTATAAAAGGTATCTATAGCAAGGTTTCATATCCTGGCATACTGTATTAAACTATTCTTTAGTCAAAACAACTCCTGTTAATGAAAAGGAGTTGTTTTTTATTTACCTTTACTTAAGCTGTGAGTATATATTTAGTAGCTGCTTCAACACTACATCTCTATCATGTATACCTTCAACATAGCTTCTCCCCGCAACCCCTCGTCTATTTCTCTCATTAGGATCTTCAATAAGCATTTTGATTTTCTCTTTTACATCATCTGGATTTCCATTAACAATTGGTAAGCTTGCTGGAAACTTTTCTACGAGGTCAGGTCGAATATATCCAACAACAGGTTTTCCTAATGCCATTGATTCAACACTTAATAAGCCATAAGAACCACAACGAATCTGATCTATGATGATATCGGCTTCCTTATAAAGCTGTACAACTTCTGCATTACTCATTTTTTCAATTCTTCTGTAATCAAAGCTATGAGTCTTCTTTAGCTCTTCTATTGCTTTTTCAACATAAACAGTCCCCTTAAAATCTGGATTTGTTGGAGCATGTAAAATAAGCGGCTTCTTTTTTGTTGTATCTGGATAGGAGGGTGCAAATTTACTCAAATCAATCGCTAAGGGTAGGATATGAACCCTTTCATAGTATTTCTCAACATAGGGAAGCACCTCGTAATCCTGTACAATTGCATCTTTAGCATATTGTGATATACCCTTCAACCTACGGTGTATTTCCTCGTTAGGAGGAGAATCACCAGTATAGACATAGGGATTATTTATCCTTGCCATGTCATGAAAGCGAACATCATTACCCCAATGATGCATGACAACCTTTTTTCTCATCTGCATAATTTTGTGTAAATCCTTATATCCTTCATCTATTGAGCTTGCATAATGATAATGGAATAAATCATAGAAGTTTAAAATATGCTTAGCTGTCCTTCTTAATTCATACACATTTGTGTTAATAAGATGCTCCTTATAGCCTAGATAGGAGTGAAAGGTATTGTAGGCACTTGCAATTACCCCTTTACGCTTTAGCGCCCCACACAGAATACCCATTTGCCCCGCAATTTCAATAATGCCATGGAAAACCTTCATCGGTTACTATCCTCCTTTAACCATTGATAAGTTTTGCTAAGCCCTTCAGAAAGAGAATTATTTATCCTCCAATTCAACTCTCTTTGGATTTTTGTAGAATCAATACTGCGTCTTTTTACAGTATCTATAGGTCTCATCTGCCTAAACTCTATAAGACTGTCAGTTCTTCCTGTTATCTCCTTTATTTTTCCTGCAATATTTAAAATAGCTGTTTCAGTACCTGTCCCTACGTTATAACACTTTCCGATTGCCTTATCATTAACAGCTGCAAGTATAAAGGCCTCTAGGGCATCCTCAATAAAAGTAAAATCCCTTGTCTGCTTTCCATTACCATAAATTATCTGTGGTCTGTTATTTTCGATTGCCTCAAAAAACTTGGCTACCACTCCACAATATGGATTCAGTGAGGTTTGGCCTGGTCCATAAACATTTGATAAGCGTAATATAGTTACTGGAAGCTTATACATTTTATAATAAACACTGCAATAATGCTCAGTGGAAAATTTACTAGCTGCATAGGGTAGCTCTATGTTGTAGTATTCTTCTGTTGTAGGCAGATAATCTGCGGAGCCGTACACAGATGTTGTCGATGAGTAAATAAACCTTTTTAATTTCCTGCAAAACTTGTGAGCATTTTTAAGCATCAAAAATCCACCTATTAAATTGGTATTTATGTCTAGTTCTAGATCGTACACAGATTTAATAATATTTGAGCATGCTAGATGAAAAATATATTCTACCTTCGGCATAGTATCCTCTAATACTTGAGGGTTAGTTATACTGTCCTCTATAAAAGTAATTTTATCTGAGTCAGGTATAGCCTCCCGTTGTCCTGTGGACAAATCATCTATTACATAAATATGTTGGCTTATAGGCAAAATTCTTTTGATAAGCTGAGATCCTATAAAACCTGCACCCCCCGTAACCAACACACTGCCTAACATCACAACACTCCCTCTCTTGTTAACAAATTCTCAATTTATGTTGCACCAAGACCGCTGCCCTAGTCCATATATCATTTATTTGCTGCCTGTAGGTGTAGTGCTGAAGCACCTTTCTACGGGCTCTCTGCCCTATCTCATATCTCAATTCTGGCTTATTAATATAGTACT
>Ga0208243_1000958_pt1 | contig 11547 bp, 19 predicted proteins | sample Subbio2Aug_QV12A_FD_184826 | JGI IMG/M metagenome (GOLD analysis project Ga0208243, IMG submission 184826) | Serpentinite rock and fluid subsurface biosphere microbial communities from McLaughlin Reserve, California, USA - CR12Aug_QV12A (SPAdes) | ecosystem: Environmental > Terrestrial > Deep...
GGACAAGGCCGAGGTCTTCTCCAAGAAGGCAAACGCGGTGAAGACGCTGAAGGACAGCGGCCTCATCGTCGAAGAAGCCCTCGCCGACGCCGCGACCAACATGCTGGTGGAAGACGGCTTCCTGCCGGGTCTGGAGGCCGCGATCGAGGAATACGGCACCCTCGGCGAGCAGCCGGAGCCGACTGAGGAAGAGTTGCTTGCCACGATGGCTCAGCGTGTGCCCGTGGATGGCGCTGGCTCTCGCTTATAAATTCCGAAGCAGTGCAGTGGCACGAGTAGATGGAAGTCACATCACGGCGGAGCAGACGGCATTTTCAAAGCGCGAAGGCGCGCGACAAGTGAGGTGTGTTGGTAGACGGCCTTGAGAAGTTCTTTCGTGAGCTCAATAGCCACCTCGACCTCTTCAGCCTCAATAGCATCATAAGTCTGAGCCTCGATATGTGCGGCATCATTGCCCAGCAATCTCAACTCGTCAGCTGCGTCTAGTAGATCCTTGGAAATGACGATTGCGGAGCGTAGATTTTCGATCTTCGCTTTCAAGTTGTTCCCTGACGCGCCGCGCTCGACGCACATCTCTTCCAGCGTTCGTCGAACCATCAGAGCGGCCGCCCTGTAGCAACTGGAAGCATGGCACTTGATAGCCTCTTCGAGGCACGCGAGAATTTGCGGCGGTAGATTGGTAGCATCAAAGTCAATTACTTCAGGCGGGTAGGAAATTAAAACTTCGTCGTTTTTTAATTCAGCGAACACCAACGCGTTGCACGTCGTATTCGGGCAGATTCTCATCCCGGCGTGAAAGATGTCGATTACTGGACGGCCATTCACCGTGCCCTCGCGGCGAACTTGCCAGCCGGCATCGTTGCAATTGTCCACCGAATAAAAGGCGCCTGCTCGTCGACAAACTGGGCAAGTCAACATGGCGACGCCCGCGCTGATCGCTTCTGGCTTCTTCTCAAAATTGAACATTTTAGCCCTCCAGCAGCGCAGTACAGCCGGAGTTAAGTCCAGATGCAATTCACAGACGCCGCTGTCGTCGCGGGAACGCGTCGACGCGATGACGGCTACCTGGTGGCCGATGCCCGCATCGCCCGCACGGGAATCCAGACCTATCTGGGTGCCGAGGTCGGCCGTGCCGACATGGCGACCGTGCGGGTCTACCGACCTGGCGCCGAGGTGTTCAGCGAGGCCACCCTCAAGAGCGCCGCCCATCGCCCGGTTACGAACGATCACCCCGCCGACGCGGTGAATTCGTCCAACTGGAAGCAGTTCGCCGTGGGCCAGACCGGCGACGAGGTCACCGGCGAGGGCATCTTCCTGCGTGTCCCGCTGATGGTCAGCGATGAGGCGGCGATCCGGGACATCGAGGCCGGGAAGCGCGAACTCTCCGCCGGCTACACCTGCACGCTCGACTTCGAACCGGGCAAGACGCCAGCCGGCGAGCCCTACGACGCCATCCAGAAGAACATCCGCCTGAACCACGTCGCGATCGTCGCGCGCGGCCGGGCCGGGTCCGAAGTCCGCATCGGCGACGGTGCGACACAGTGGGGCGCTGCCCCGATCCCTCCAACCATGGACAAGGAGCCGCGCGCGATGAGCGACGCACTTCGCACTGTGGTCGTGGACGGTCTGTCGGTGAGCACCACCGATCAGGGCGCCCAGGCCATCACCAAGCTGCAGACCGACCTCGCGTCGTCCGCCGCCAAGATCGAGACGCTCACGGCGGACCATTCCGCCGTCCTCGCCAAGAAGGACGAGGAGATCGGCGCTCTCAAGGCCGACCTGAAGAAGGCGCAGGACGCCCTCCCGAAGGCGGCCGACCTCGACCGGCTCGTCGCCGATCGTGTGGCCCTCGTCACCGCCGCCAAGGCGATCGACAAGGACATCACGACCGACGGCCTCACCGATGCCGACATCCGCAAGGCCGCCGTCGCCAAGAAGCTCGGCGCCGAGATGGTGAAGGACGCGTCCGACGCCGAGATCACCGGCATGTTCAAGGCGCTCACCAAGGACGCCAAGGGCGTCGACACGGTGCGCGATGCGCTCAACACCCGTGACACCGCGAGCCTGAACGCCGCGACCGATGCCCACAAGGCCATGGTCAACGGTCTGCAGGACGCCTGGAAGACGAAGGGAGCTGCCTGATGCCCGCCATCCAGACCACCTACGCCGCCGTCCACGCCCGCTGGGTCGAGGGCATGCAGCTCAACATGGAGCCCTGCGTCATCGTCTCCCGCCTGGCGGAAGACGCGGAGGGCATCGGCTTCGGCAAGGTCGCGGTGCAGGGCACCGCCGATGACCAGGTCGTCGACAGCGAGGCCACGGCCAAGTTCGTCGGCATCGCCGTCCTCGACTCGACCCGCCCCACCGGCAAGTACGAGCAGTACGAGACGGTCGCGGTCATGAAGAAGGGGATCATCGTCGTCGCGGCTTCCGAGGCCGTCGCGGTCGGTGACCCGGTCTACTACACGCCCGCCTCCGGCGTGCTGTCGAAGACCGCGACCTCCAACACTCTCATCGCCGGCGCGACGTGGGAGACCAGCACCTCCGGTGCCGGCCTCGCCGCGGTGCGCCTCAACACCCCCTGAGGAGCGTCACCATGACCAATCTTGCCATCCAGGACGCTCAGCAGGTCGCTATGAGCTTCCTCATCCGTCAGGCCTCGCTCATCGAGCCGACGGTCTACGCCATGCGGTATCAGGACATCCAGTATCCGTCCCTGATCCCGGTCGACACCTCGGCGCCCGAGTGGATCCAGTCCGTCACCTACTTCTCGATGGACGCGGTCGGCCGGGCCGAGTGGTTCCACGGCAACGCCCAGGACGTCCCGAAGGTCGAGACGACCCGCGACAAGCTGGAGACCAGCGTCTCCATGGCCGCCATCGGCTACGGCTACACGCTCGAGGAGCTCGGCACCGCCCAGCTGCTCGGCATGAACCTGTCCGCCGACAAGGCCAGCGCGGCCCGCCGCGTCGCCGAGGAGAAGATCGAAGCTGTCGCCTTCGCCGGCGACGCCAAGAAGGGCTACTCCGGCCTCGTGAACAACGGTGGCGTGACCGCGTCGACGGCTCCGGCCGACGGCACCGGCTCGGCCACCACGTTCGCGTCGAAGTCGGCCGACCTGGTGCTTCGCGACATCAACGGGGCCCTGACTGGCATCTTCACCGGCACGATCGGCGCGGAGATGGCTGACACCCTGCTCCTGCCCTACTCGGTGATGCTGGACCTCTCGACGCGCCGCATCGACGCGACGAACCAGACCACGATCCTCGAATGGGTCGAGCGGAACAACATCTACACCCGCACCACGGGTCAGCCGCTCACCATCCGGGGCGTGTTCGGTCACCTTGACACGGCCGGCGCTTCCTCGACCAAGCGCATGGTCGCCTACCGCCGCTCGCCGGAGGTTCTCAAGCTGCACATCCCCATGCCGTTCCGGTTCCTTCCGGTCTGGCAGACCGGGCCGATGCGGTTCGACGTTCCCGGCATCTTCCGCCTCGGCGGTGTCGACGTGCGCCGGCCGAAGGCCATGCGCTACCTGGATGGGATCTGAGCCATGAAGGTCACCAACACGAGCGAAGGCCCGCGCGGCATCAACACCGCGGCGGGTCCCGTACTCCTCGAGCCGGGCGAGACTCGCGATCTCGACGTTTCCGCTGCCGAGGCGAAGATCGCCAGGGCGACGGGCTGGTTCGAGATGGCGGGGGCCGCGGCGACCACGCCGAAGCAGGCTGCAGGGGCCGAGGACGATGCCGGGAAGAAGGCGGCTGACCTCCTGGCCAAGGAGAAGGCCGGCGGGATGCACTTCAAGACGTTCGAGGCCGAGGCCAAGGACATTCTCGGCGACGCGACGCCGTCCACCAAGGACGAGATCGTCAAGGCGCTGGAAGGCCTCGCCACCAAGCCCTGATCCCCGGCGCGGCGGGAGACTGCCGCGCCGCCCAACCGCCTGAGGAACGCCATGGCCGGATATGGAGATGACGCGGGGCTCGCCTCGTTCCTGACCGCCCATGGCTACACGCTGCCGGGCGGCGCGCCGTCGGCCGCCGTGCTTCGCCAGCGCGGCAGCGCCTACATCGACGCGCTCTACGGGCCGCGCTTCTCCGGGGTGCCTACCGACGGATTCGCCCAGGACCGGCAGTGGCCGCGAACCGATGCCGTCGCCTACGGCGAGGACATTCCCGAGAACGAGGTTCCGACCGCCATCATCGAGGCCAGCTATCACGCCGCCTATGCCGAGGCGGCATCGCCCGGCTCGCTGAACGTCACGCTCACTGCGGCCCGGCGCGTGAAGCGCCAGAAGGTCGGCGAGATCGAGCGAGAGTTCTTCGACGGCGGCGACACCATGGAGGCAGCGCTACCGCGCCTCAGCGCCGCCGAGGGCCTGGTGGCGCCATTCTTGGAGAGCCAGGCCTCTTTCGGACTGATGGTCGTCTGATGGGCTTTTATGAGGAGATGCAAGCGTTCGCGAGCGAGACGATGGCTGAGTTCCGGCAGGGCGTCGTCACGCTGACGCGCACGCCGATGACCCCCGGCGCCAACCCTTGGGACCCGCCGACGCCAGAAACACCCGTCATCTACACCCTCGACGCCGTGGTCCGCGCGGTCGAAGACAAGTTCGTCGACGGCACCACCGTCTACGCCACCGACCGGCAGGTCATGTGCGGCGTGCTGCCGGTCGAGATCCTGCCGGGCGACACACTGGCGATCGACGGCAAGGTGGTCACGATCGTGAAGACGATGCGCATCCCGGCCGCGGGCACCGCTGTCGCCTGGCGCTTCATCGTGAGGGGCTGACGTGGCGGCCAACTCGTGGGAGCAGCTGATCGCCTCGTGGGAGAAGCCCCTGCGGGATGCCTTCCTCGACGGCGTCTATCGCATCCGCGACGCGGCGCAGATCGGCCTCATCGCCGAGCGGCTCGAGCGCGGAGACGTCGAGGGTGCGCTCCGGGCCGTCGGCATCGACCCGAGCCGGTTCCGCGAGCTCGATGCCCAACTCGCCGCGGCCTTCTCCGCGGGTGGTCGCTTCACCGAGGGCCACATTCCGGCGACGAAGGACCCCAACGGGTTCCGGCTCGACATCCTGTTCGACATCCGCAACCCGCGAGCCGAAGCCTGGCTCCGCGAGCGCTCCTCAACCCTCATCCGCCAGATCACCGACGACCAGCGGACCATGGTTCGCGCCGTCCTGACGCAGGGCATGATCGACGGCCGCAACCCGCGAGACGTGGCGCTGGAGATCGCAGGCCGGCTCAATCGCGCCACCGGCCGTCGAGAGGGCGGACTCATCGGCCTGACCTCGACCCAGCAGGAGTGGGCGCGCAGCTACGCGCTCGAGCTCGCCACCGGCGATCCGGCGGCGCTCCAGCGCCTGATGCGCGACAAGCGGTTCGACGCGACGATCCGGCGAGCCATCAAGGAGGGCAGGGGGCTCACGAAGGAAGAGGCCCTGCCGGCTTTCCGGGCCTATTTGAACCGCGCGCTGAAGATGCGCGGCGAGGCTATCGCTCGCACCGAGGCCATGGCGGCGCTTCATGCCTCCGCGCAGGAGGCCATGGCCCAGGCGATCGACGCGGGCCAGGTGAACGAGGCGGCCGTCACGAAACAGTGGAAGTCGGCGCGGGACATCAGGGTCAGAGATGCACATCGGCAGATGAACGGACAGACCGTCGCCTTCCGAGCAGATTTCGTCGCCCCGAACGGGGAGCGCCTCAAATACCCTGGGGACCCAAATGCCAGCCCTGCAATGGTGGTGAACTGCAGATGCATCGCAGAGTATTCAGTCGATTTCCTGGGCGACATTGACTAAAATAATCGGGCCGATTTGGTGCCATTAACACCGCATCGGCTCTAACCAAGCCCGAACATTGGAGGTTCGAGTGGCTGCGAAGTCTGAATCGACTGGCCGTCCACTCAGCAAGTCGGGGGGAGATCGGCTGCGGTCGCCCCACGGAACCATCAACAAGCTGTCCGATGTCGATGCCGCCTACATTGCAGGGCTTATCGACGCTGACGGAACCGTAACGGTCAGCGGCCGGGACGCGCCGTCGCCTATGGTCCTCGTCGTCAACGGGAACATGCCTCTAATCCGGTGGCTACTCTCCACGATTGGCGGGGGCTGCGCATATGAGACCAAGACACGTCCCACTCGACCAGATCAGAACGACGCGCACTGGAACGCCGTGCACCGCTTCCAGATCACCGGCTTAAAGGCAGTGGCTCTGCTGGAGCAGGTTTCGCGGTTCATGAAGGTCAAACACCGGCAAGCCAGTCTGGTCATGTCTGTGCCGATGCGCGGCCGTGATTTTCCTTTGAGCGCAACTGCCGAGCAGCGGGCTCGCTCATTCTTGGTCCGAGACGAAATCCGCGCGCTGAATCAGCGGGGCAAGAAAGGCGAGCATCAGATGTCGCTGGTAATGTGATGGCGGTCTCGAACCTCTCCTTCGCCGCGCAGGTCGACGGCTTGGTGAAGAAGACCGAGCGCAACCTGACCGCCGTCTTTCGCGAGAGCGCAAAGCGGGTCATCCAGCAGGCCCAGGACAACGTCCCGATCGACACCGGATTCCTGCGATCATCGCTGCAGGTCGGCATCAACGTCGCGGTGCCCCCGGCTTCCCGGCCCCAAAGCGCGCCCGGCGCGGTGCCGAATATCTCCGCGGTGATCGCCGGCGCCAGCCTCGGCGACACGATCACCGCCGGCTACACGGCCAACTACGCGCTGTTCGTCGAGTACGGCACCTCGCGCATGGGGCCGCGCCGCTTCGTCGGACGCGCCGTCGCCAACTGGCAGGGCACAGTCAACCGGGTGGTGGCGGAAGTGAACTCCCGCGGCCGATGAGCCCTTCGACTTGATCGGCGTCATCCTCGGCCGCCTTCAACAGGCCCATCTGCAGCATCCGCAGCATCATGCGCGCCGCGTCGAGCGCGGTGTTCGCGCGGACCGTCGAACCCTCGGCCCGGCCCAGCGTCTCAGCCGCCTGGTGCAGCAGGTCATAAGCCTCAACGTCGGTCAGCTTCAGCGGCATGGGGGCAACATACCAGCGTGCGGCCTCGCAGGACACCAAGATCAGGCGGTCGCAAACGAGACGGGGACACCTCTTGATATCGAATTGCTGACCGTTGAAGTGCTCCTGGCACGTTGGATCAGATCCTCGACGGGCTGAGCCGGGTCGGCCGGTGTCACCGAAGCCTTCACCTGGATGTCAGTCGCCAACAGCGGTTCGCCGTCGAAGGTCACGGTGACATCGACGGTGAGAGACTCAATCGCGATCCCCATCTCGGCTGCCACGTAGTGGAGGTCGTTGCAGAAGCAACCGCCGACGGCCAGGGCCAGCAATTGGCCGCCGTTGAAGCCCAGGCCTTGTCCGGCTGCTTTTCCGGCGGGTCGATCGACGACGACCGTGTGCTGCCCGGCGGCGCCCACCGCGGCTCCCGTGCCGGCGATGCTTCGAAAACGAACGGACATCTCGGCCACGGGCGTTCCTCCTGGTGCCTGGATTCTGCGTAGGGAATTGGAGTGATGCAATGGCCACCTACGCCGACACTAAGGTCTGGCGGGCGCTCTCTGCCCGGCTCGATGGCCTGACCTTCTCACCGGCTTTGCCGATCGCCTGGCCGAATTCGGCATTCGCACCGCCCGGTGACCGGAAGTGGCTGCGGGTCAACGAAATCCCGGCGTCCACCACGCCTTTCGCCTTGTCCGGGGGAACGAGCGAGCACGTCGGCCTCATACAAGTGGATGTGTTCCGGCCCCTGAACGAGGGCCACGTCCCGGCGAAGGAGATCGCCGGCGCCATCCGGGCGCACTTCTCGGTCGCGCTCCGCCTGTTCAGCGCAGGCGTGAAGGTCGTCATCACCCGGTCCGAACTCGGCCCGGTCCTGACGCAGGACACCGAGATCATGCTGCCGGTCACCATTTGGTGGCGGGCGTTCAAGTGAACCCGGCCGCGCCGGTCCCCACCCGTCAACCCGGAGAGACACCATGACGGAAATCAACACGAGCCTGGGCGCCCGGCTCTACATCTCGAATGCCGCCGTGCTCGACACGGTGGACAGCGTGTCGGAGTTCGAGGCGCTGACCTGGGTCGAGGTGGACCCCGTCGAGAACCTGGGCGACTTCGGCGACGAGGCCGCGGCGGTGACGTTCTCCGGCCTCAAGGACGGCCGCATCCGCAAGCTGAAGGGCGCGCGGGATGCCGGCGAGCTCGCCGTCGTGGTCGGCCACAATCCGACGCAGGTCGGCCAAGTCGCGATGATCGCCGCCGAGGCCACCAAGTTCAACTATGCCTTCAAGGTCGAGATCCCCGACGCGCCGTCGGACCTCTACACGAACTCGTTCTTCTACTTCCGCGGCAAGGTCATGTCGAAGCGCATGGGCGTCGGCGGCAACGGCGACGTGACGAAGCGCACGTTCAATGTCGGGGTGGATTCGCAGATCTACGAAGACCTGAGCGCGCTGATCTGAGGTGATGACCATGAATGGCGACACCGACATCACCCTGAACGGCAAGCCCTTCACCCTGAAGTGCACCCCCCGTGCGCTTCGGGAACTCGACAGCATGGCGGGCAGCTTCAACGACGTCCTCAACGGGCTCGTCTCGTTCCGCTTCTCCACCTACTGCGCCGTCGTGGGCGCCGGCCTGGGCAAGCGACCCAACCTCGTCGAGGACGACGTGTTCGCCTCCGGGCTCGACAACCTCGTCGGCCCGCTGACCGAATATGTCGGGCGGCTCATGCGCGGCGGCCGCGAGGCGCCGAGCGAAGAGGAGAAGGCCACGGGGGAAGCCTGACCCACTCCGCCTACTTCACCTGGCTCATGGAGATCGGGATGGGGTGGATGGGGTGGGACGAGGAGACGACGCTGGACACGCGCATGACCAGCATCGTCACCGCCTACGAAGGCCGGCAAGGCATGCTGCGCGCCATCTTCGGCGGCAGCGACAAGGTCAAGCCGGCGTCCGCCGACGGGCTGGTCTCCACCAAGGACCCGGCCGCGGTGAAGGCGCTGTTCATGGGGCTGAAGGCGAGGGAGGGGTAGGCCACGCCGACCTGGCGCTTCCGCGACTAGAACGGGATCTCGTCCTCGTCTGGCTTCGCGACGCGCCGGGAAGCAACCGGCGGGACGATCGGCCAGTCCGGTGCTTTAAGCTGGGCAGCGCGGAGCGCCTCCTGCATCGCTTTCCCGGCCGCGAAATAGTCCGACGAGCGCTTGGTCTGATGGAGTTCGACGAACTCGTCGATCCGCGGCCAGAGGACGTCGACATAGTACCGCTTAAAATCATCCTTCTGCGAGCTAGTGAAAAAGAACGGCCAGTGTTCGTCAGCGAATGCCGAGCGCATCTCCTCTTCGTATGTCGGAAACAGCTGTGGCTCCCGCGCCAATCGAAGCGCCCTCTCGCCTTCACTAATACTCCAAAAATCTTTCCAAGTGCGCTCGGAGTCCCCGAAGTTACTACCTTCGACTACGATGCCCGACCGCCCCGCGGCCTCAGCAATCGCGCGCTCGACAACAGTGGTAATCGTCTGGCCTCGCAGGCGTGCCATGAACTCCAGCATGAAGCGGGTCTTGGGATCGAGACGGATCGTCAGCGTCTCGCTCTTTTTCGGTGCTCTCGACATGGCCCCTCTCGCGTAATCGGCGCACATTACGTTTTGTGGGATTGAAGTGCAAATGCCGCTTGACGCACGCACCGCGCAGCCTCCATATTGCACGACAAGTGCAGTGCGTTGACAGAGTGAGGAGCGCAAAGAGGATGACCGCGCCGAAATTGCGGGCAGACAGGCGAGTGAGCACCACGTTCACGGACGACGACCTGGATGCCATCGACAGCTGGGGCTTTTCCAAGCGGATCAGAGACCGTTCGGAGGCGATCCGCCAGCTTGTCGGATACGGGCTCGAAACGTCGGCGGCGACTTCGCCGTCCGCGACGACGGCAGGGCAATAGGCCTAAGAACTAGCCCCGCCGTCGTCTGAACACCGCCGCCTTGCCGGGCGGCGACATCATCAACCCCGATGCTTAGGACATCGAGATGACCACAGAACTCTACCAAACGCCGGCCTTGGAGGCCAGCCGCCGCCCGATCGTCACCGTGCGCGGCGGCGACGTGTTCGCCAACAGCCGCGACGTCGCCGCCTTCTTCGCGAAGGAGCACCGCGACGTTTTGCGGAGCATCGACACGCTGGTCGCCCAGGAGCCGGGGCTGGCCCTGCGTAATTTTGCGCAGGGGTCCTACACCCTGCCTGCGACGGGGGACCAGCAGCATCGCTGCTTCGACATGAACCGCGACGGGTTCACCCTTCTCGCGATGGGTTTCACGGGCGGCAAGGCCCTGCGTTGGAAGCTCGCCTACATCGAGGCCTTCAACGCTATGGAGGCCGAGCTTCGCAAGTCGCCGTCCATCGTGCTCGACTATTCGGACCCCAAGGTCCTCCTCGGCGTGCTCGACCATCTCCAGACCAAGGTGTCCGAACAGCAGGCGGTCATCGCGGAACAGGGCGAGAAGGTGAAACAGCTCGCCCGCCTCGAGGGTGCTCGCGGTTCAATGTGCCTGTCTGACGCCGCCAAGACCCTCGGGTGGAAGCGGGCGGACTTCATCGCGCGGCTCGCCGCCGAGCCTGACGATCCGGAGGGCTGGGTGCGGCTGGTCCGGTCCTACAGCGTCCTGGGCGACACCGCCCGTCGAGATGCGGCCTTGACCCAGGCCAAGGCGCGCTACGCCGACAACCCCCAGATATTGCGCGAACTCGCCCAGGCGGCGGAAGCGGAGCCCATGAGATGAGCGGTTGGTTGCCCAAGTCCCGTAAGGCCCGGCGTCGGCTGGTGGTCCTGTCGGCGGTGGCGCCCGTGCTGGCGCTGGCTGTCGGTCTGACGCTTTGGGGCCTGTCGGACTCGATCTCCTATTTCTACACCCCGGCCCAGGCGGCGGAGACGAAGCCGGAGCCTGGCCGCACCATCCAGCTCGGCGGGCTCGTCCAGGACGGCAGCGTGGTCAAGCATCCGGACGGCCGCCTGGAGTTCGTGGTCGCCGACCAGATCACCGCGGCGCCCGTGGTGTTCCAGGGCGATCCGCCAGACCTGTTCCGCGAGGGCCAGGGGGTGGTGGCCACCGGCGCCTTCCGCGAGGACGGCGTCTTCGAGGCCCGTCGTCTGCTGGCCAAGCATGATGAGACCTACATGCCCCGCGACCTTCAGAACGCCCTGAAGGAACAGGGGGAATGGCGCGCCGATGGCGCGCCGCGCGTGCCCGACGCCAAGGACCCGGCGGGGGCGCCCTATGGCGGGGCGGCCGGCCGATGATCGTCGAGATCGGCGCCTTCGCCCTCATCCTCTCCCTCGTTCTGTCGGTGCTGCAGACGGGCGCCTCGGCGCTCGCTCGCCTGCGTCGCGGGCCGGTCCTGGCGGCGGTGGGGGAGGGGGCGGCCATTGCGGCCTTTTTCACCCTGGCGGTCTCCTTCGCCGCCCTGATCTACGCCTTCGTGGTGTCGGATTTCAGCGTCGCCAACGTGACCGCCAACTCTCACAGCGCCAAGCCTCTGCTCTACCGGGTCGG
>Ga0208243_1000959_pt1 | contig 11541 bp, 10 predicted proteins | sample Subbio2Aug_QV12A_FD_184826 | JGI IMG/M metagenome (GOLD analysis project Ga0208243, IMG submission 184826) | Serpentinite rock and fluid subsurface biosphere microbial communities from McLaughlin Reserve, California, USA - CR12Aug_QV12A (SPAdes) | ecosystem: Environmental > Terrestrial > Deep...
GCCGTGGTCACGTGCAGCAGCGGGGCGGGAGCAGCCTTCGCCGCCGAGGCGGCCACGAGCCTGGCGCGCTCCCGCGTGCGCTCCTCGCGGTAGAGGACGTAGGCCCGAGCGACCTTGTGGTGCTCGCCGCGCATCAGCGCCAGTTCCACCTGGTCCTGCACGTCCTCGATGTGGAAGACCCGGCCCGCATCGGCGCGGCGGGCGAGGCCGGTGACGATCTGGCCGGTCAGTCCGGCGACGATGTCGTGGATGCGCCGCGAAGACGAGGCGGACTGGCCTTCCACGGCCAGGAACGCCTTCGTCAGCGCGACCGCGATCTTCGTCGGGTCGAAGGGCGTGACGGCGCCGTTGCGGCGGATCAGTCGGTAGCCGCCGTCCGGCACGTGGGCCGGCGCCATTGCTGCGGACGGCTGGGCGAGGTGGGTCGGGTCGGCTCGTCGTTCTGCGGTCGCTGTCATCATCATCCCCGATGCGCTGGGGACGGAGAGCAGGCGGACGCATGCGCGAAGCCGGACGGCGCTGGCCGACCGGAGCAGGCGAACCACCGGGACACCCCGCCCGTGGACGTTCATGGTGTCGCGGCAGGTCTCCTGGCTCGCAGGTCGCCGCTGCCGTCGGCCTTCCCAGCACCCGAAGGCGCCAGTGGCACTGCGTGACGGCAGCTCTCTGCTTACAGTTGCGGGGGCAGCGCCGGCTTTGAACCGGCTTCCCTCTTGGCTCTCGATCTTGCGATTCGAGAGACCGTGACCACCAAGTCTTGTGTCCTGGCGGGGGTGAATGTCAATCGCTTGCGTGCGTGCATCTGTGGATTGCAGCCGTGGCGCCGTCAGTCCTCGGCGAGGATCGCCTCGATCCGGCGCATCTGCTCGCCGAGCATGTCGCAGTCGCGCGGCGAGGACTGCGCCATCACCTTGTCGATCAGCGCGGTGTAGACGGCGAGCGCCTCCATCAGCAGCGCCTCGCCCTCAGGCGTCAGCGTCAGCCGCATGACGCGCTTGTCGCTCGCGTCGTTCTCGCGCTTCAGCAGGCCCTGCTTCTCCAGCTGCGGCAGGAGCATGGTGATGTTCGACCGTCCGACCAGCAGCTTTCGCGCCAGATCGTGCTGCGACATGCCGGGGTGGCGATAGAGGTTCATCAGCATGTCGAGCTGCGCCAGCTTCAGGTCGAAGGGCGCCAGCGCCTTGGTCAGCGCGCGAACGACGGCCTTCTCGGCGCGCACGACGGCGATCCAGTTGCGAAAGCGCGGGTTGTCCCACGGCAGGTCTTGCTTTTTGTTCATGCTTGAACTAATAATGTTCATGGTTGAACGAATTCCGGATTCCCACCATGGCATCATTTCCGCTGAGTGTCATCCGTTCCACGTTTCGCGTGGCGGACCACCTCGCGCCGGTGCTCGCCGGCCGCGCCGCCTTCGAGCTGTTCTGCCGCACGCCCAATCCGGCGAAGCTCTCCGAAAAGGAACGCACGGCCGTCGCGCAGGCAGCCCCCTTCATGGCGGAGGCGCGTCACCATCGCCTGCCGCTCCGCTCCGGCCATGTCGCGGCGCATGACTTCCGGCCGCCGGAGGGCACGCCGCTCCGCCGCACCGTGCTCGTCCTGCATGGCTGGCGGTCGCGCACCGAGCACATGGCGGCGCTGGTCGATGCGCTGCGGCGCGCCGGTTCGCGGGTGGTGGCGCTCGACCTGCCGGGGCACGGCGCCTCCTCGGGACGGCGCCTGACGATGGCCAATGCCGTCGAGGCCGTCAGCGCGGCGGGCGACTGGTTCGGCCCCTTCGCCGCCGTCGTCGGCCATTCCTTCGGCGGGGCCGTGGCGGTCAACGCCGTCACCGGCTCGATCCCGCGCTTCGCCCCCGTCGCCGCCGAGCGGCTGGTGCTGATCTCCGCGCCCAATTCGATGCCGGCCTTCTTCGCCGATTTCGGCCGCATGCTGTCGCTCGGGCCGCGCGCGCAGACGGCGCTGTTCGATCACGTGGAGCGGGTGGCCGGCCGGCCGCTCGAGCGCTTCGTGGGCGCCAACCAACTCGCCGAGGTGGACGTGCCGACGCTGGTCGTGCATGCGCCGGACGACAAGGAGGTTTCGGCGGACGATGCGAAGGCCTATGCGGCGGCCGGACGACACGTGCGGCTCGTCTGGGCGCCTGGGCTCGGCCACCGGCGGATCGTCGCGGGGCCGGGCGTGCTGGCGGAACTGTCGGGTTTCGTCGCCGGCGCGGCGGATCTCTCCGCCGTGCATTGAGGCCGTCAGGGCTTGGGCCTGCCGGGTTCGTGCGGCAGACCGGCTTCCTTCCAGGCCGAGAAGCCGCCCTCGACGTGGCTGACGCGCTCGAGCCCCATCTCGAGCGCGGTTCTGGCGGCGAGTGCGGAACGCCAGCCGCCGGCGCAGAAGAACACGAAGTGCCTGCCCGAGGAGAAGATCTCCTTGTGATAGGGGCTCTCCGGGTCGATCCAGAATTCCAGCATGCCGCGCGGGCAGTGGACCGCGCCGGCCATGCGGCCCTCGCGGTCGAGTTCGCGCGGGTCGCGCAGGTCGATGAAGGCGACGTCGTCGCGGCCGAGCAGCGCCGCTGCGTCCGAAGGCGTCAGCGTCTCGACCAGGGCGTTTGCCTCGGCCAGCAGATCCTTGTAGCCCTTCTTCGCCGTCATGCTTTTTCCTTTGCGCGTCCCGTCAGTGGCGGACGACGACCCTCGTGCCCACGTTCACCTGGCCGTAGAGATGGACGACGTCGTCGTTTGCCATGCGGATGCAGCCCGACGACATCGCCTGCCCGATGGTCCAGGGCTGGTTGGTGCCATGGATGCGATACATCGTCGAGCCGATGTAGAGCGCCCGCGCGCCGAGCGGATTGTTCGGGCCTCCTGGCATGTAGGCCGGCAGCTTGCGGCCCTTGGCGGCCTCGCGGCGGATCATCTGCGGGGGAGGCGTCCAGCCGGGCCATTCGGCCTTTCGGGTGATGCGGTTCGTGCCGGACCAGGTGAAGCCGTCGCGGCCGACGCCGACGCCGTACTTGATCGCCCGACCGTTGCCCAGCGTGTAGTAGAGGCGGCGCTCGGAGGTATCGACGATGATGGTGTTGGGGCCGTGCGGTCCGTCGTAGCGCACGGTCTGGCGCGGGATCGGCGACTGGTTCGACATGCGCTGCGTGCCCGCGCCGGGGCGGTCATGGCCGCCGCGGATCACCCGCTGCCAGAAGGTCTCGGCACTGGCGGGCGCGACCGCCAGTGGCAGGCCGAGGCTCAGCGTCAGCGCGGCTGCGAAGATGGCGGCAAGTCGTGGTCCGATCCGTTTCATGGTTCCCCTCTCTCGTCGTTGTCCGGAGATTATCAGTCGAGCGCTGGCGCTCAACCGCAATTACTCCGGATAACGCAACGGTTACTGCGAGAAACTTCACGCGAGAGGAGCCCCGGAGGACGCGTACCGGAAGCGGGCGGCCGTCAGCCGAGGTTGAGTTCCTTGAAGAAGTCGTTGCCCTTGTCGTCGATGACGATGAAGGCGGGGAAATCGACCACCTCGATCCGCCACACCGCCTCCATGCCGAGTTCCGGATATTCCAGCACCTCGACCTTCCTGATGCAGTCCTGCGCCAGCCGGGCGGCCGGGCCGCCGATCGAGCCGAGGTAGAAGCCGCCATGCCTGCCGCAGGCCTCGCGCACCTGGCGCGAGCGGTTGCCCTTGGCCAGCATCACCATCGACCCGCCGAAGGACTGGAACTGGTCGACATAGCTGTCCATCCGTCCCGCGGTCGTCGGCCCGAAGGAGCCCGAGGCGTAGCCGGCGGGCGTCTTGGCCGGGCCGGCATAGTAGACCGGGTGGTTCTTCATGTAGTCGGGCATGCCTTCGCCGCGCTCCAGCCGCTCGCGGATCTTGGCATGGGCGATGTCGCGCGCCACGACGATGGTTCCCGTCAGCGACAGGCGAGTCTTCACCGGATGCTGCGACAGCGTGGCGAGGATCTCCGGCATCGGCCGGTTCAGGTCCACCTGCACCACGTGCGAGGTCAGCTTCTCCTCGTCGATGTCGGGCATGTAGCGGGCCGGGTTGGTCTCCAGTTCCTCGATGTAGACGCCGTCCTTCGTGATCTTGCCCAGCGCCTGGCGGTCTGCCGAGCAGGAGACGCCCAGCCCGATCGGCAGCGAGGCGCCGTGGCGAGGCAGGCGGATGACGCGCACGTCGTGGCAGAAATACTTGCCGCCGAACTGCGCGCCGACGCCCAGCTGCTGCGTCAGCCTGTGGATTTCCGCCTCCATCGCCACGTCGCGGAAGGCATGGCCGTTTTCCGAACCCTGCGTCGGCAGGCCGTCGAGGTAGCGGGTCGAGGCGAGCTTGACCGTCTTCAGGTTCATTTCGGCCGAGGTGCCGCCGATGACGATCGCGAGATGGTAGGGCGGGCACGCGGCCGTGCCGAGCGTCAGGATCTTCTCCTTGAGGAAATCCACCATGCGGTCGTGCGTCATCAGCGACGGCGTGCCCTGGTAGAGGAAGGTCTTGTTGGCCGAGCCGCCGCCCTTGGCCACGAACAGGAACTTGTAGGCGTCCTCGCCTTCCTCGTAGATGTCGATCTGGGCCGGCAGGTTGTTGCGGGTGTTCTTCTCCTCGAACATCGACAGCGGCGCGAGCTGCGAATAGCGCAGGTTCTTGCGCTCGTAGGCGTCGAGCACGCCCCGGCCGAGCGCTTGCGCATCGCCGCCCTCGGTCCAGACGCGCCGGCCCTTCTTGCCCATGATGATGGCCGTGCCGGTGTCCTGGCACATCGGCAGGATGCCGCCGGCGGCGATGTTGGCGTTCTTCAGGAGGTCGTAAGCCACGAAGCGGTCGTTGTCGGTCGCTTCGGGATCTTCGAGGATCGAAGCCAGCTGCCGCAGGTGGCCGGGGCGCAGGAGGTGGTTGATGTCGGCGAAGGCGGTCTCGGACAGGAGCCGCAGCGCTTCGGGCTCGACGACGAGGACGTCCTGGCCTCTGAAGGTCTCGACGGAGACGTGCCCGGAGGTGAGCTTGCGGTAGGGCGTCTGGTCGGGCGCCAAGGGGAAGAGGTCGGCGAGAACCGGCTCGGTCACGTTCGGGCTCCTGGCTGGAACGAAAAGGCAGCGCCGTTGTAGCGGCGCCGCCTGAAAAGTCCATCGGGAGGGGTGGTACTGAAGGGAGGCTGCGGCAGGCCGGAGGGAGGTGCGACGGGACGCGACGCCCGCGCTTACGCTCGACCTGCCGGGACCGTCGCCCGCCTACACCCTCACTGCGCCGCCGGCTGTGCGTGCATCAGGCTCAGGCCCTTCGCGGTGCGGTTGCCGAAGCCCTTCCAGTAGCTGTGCTCCGGCTTCAGGCTCTTGTCCTCGTTGACCGCCCAGACGCCGTCGGCCGCGTTCTCGACGAGGTCGAGATAGGGATCCATGGCCGCATCGCCCTTCAGGTGCCTGCCGAGGAAGGCGGTGGCGAAGTGCTGGGCGATGTTGTTCATCCGCACCGTATCCCAGACCGGGTCGGCGTAGTGGTCGAAGGGCGCCCAGCCGAGCTTCTCGGAGACCGTCCAGGATTCCGCCGGCGCCGGCATCGGGGCGGCGGCGTTGTGGTTGGCGTTCTCGAAGGTGAGCAGGTAGCGGTCCGCATTGACGGCGCCCTCGTAGATCGCCTTGACGCCCTTCTCGTAGCCCGACACGTCGTCCACGCTGCCGGCCACGAAGAACATCGGGATCTCGATGCCCTTCAGCCCTTCCGCGTCCCAGAAGCCGCGCTCCATGCCCCAGGGTGCGAAGGCGATGGCCGCCTTGTAGCGCGGGTCGGGCAGCGCCTCATGCGTCTCGGACCCGGCGCGGTGGATGCCGAGCGTGCCGTCCGGCGCGCCCCAGGCGAAGTCGACCGAGGCCTGCGTGACGCCGCCGCCGGCCGTGATCACCGCGCCGTAGCCGCCCATCGAATAACCGACGAGGCCGGCGTTCGACGCATCGACGATGCCGGACAGGAAGCTCGACGCGTCGGTCGACAGCCGCGCCATCTCGTTCAGCACGAAGATCTGGTCGAGCGGGCGGTTGACCAGCGTGGAGCCGAACTTGCCTTGGTCGTTGTAGGTGGAATCGGTGTGGTCGATCGAGGCGACGACGTAACCCTTGGTGGCAAGATTCTCCGCCAGATGGCTGAGAAGGAATCGGTTTCCGGGATAGCCGTGCGAGATCACGACCAGCGGCCAGGCGCCGCTGTCGGCCTTCTTCGGCGCGGCGTCGCGTACCGCGCGGCCCCTGAGCGAGACCTGCGTGACGCCGTCGCGCAGGTACACGCCCTCATAGGTGCCGCCGACCGCGTCGCCTTCGGCGGGGTACCAGATCTCGACGGTCAGGGGCCGGTCGTAGCGCGGGTGGTCCTTGCCGGCCTCGACCTTGAGGATGTCGACCTGGTCCTTGTGGACGAGGTTCAGCGTGCGCACGCCGATGGCCTTCGGACCCGGAGCGGCGAGTTCCGGCGCGTCGGGGCGCACCTGGTCGATTCGATTGTCCTGTGCCATGGCGCCCGTGCCAAGCACGCAGGCGGCCGCTGCGGCAAGCCATATCTTCTTCATTGTTTCCTCTCCCGTTCGCCGAGATGCGCAGGTGTGAGCTTCGACGTGCGGGTAGCGTGCGTTTTCGACAGGTCGATGACAAGCCTGAAAACGCACGCGGCAGACGCAGCGGCGCGGGTGCGCCGCCCCGTCTCCGACCGCGGTCAATCGCGGCCCGCCACCATGATCGCCTGCGCCAGCCCCGCGGGGTTCGAGAAGCACATCTCGTGGCTGCCCGGCGTCTGGACGAGCCGGAACAGGCCGAGCTTCTCCGACAGCCGCGGATGCCAGCCGAGGCTCTGGGGCAGGGCGGCATCCTCCGTCGCGTTGATGTAGGACTTCGCCACGGTCATCGCCGCCGGATTGGTCTTCAGGCTGATCCTGTCGGTGAAGGTCGCGTAGGGATGCGGATTGAGCCTGTCGTAGGCGGCCCGGGCGAGTTCCGCGTCGCCGTCGTTGATGAAGGCCTCGCGCCAGATCGGGTAGGGCAGCACCACCGAGTTGTCGCCGCTCTGGGCGCTCATGGCGTCGAACAGGGCGATGTAGTGCGGCGGCACCATGTCGTTCAGGCACTCGCCGTCGTTGGGCACGAAGGCGTTCCAGTAGATCAGCCGCCGGATGCGCTCGGGCACGGCGTCCGCGACGCCGGTGATGATCATGCCGCCGTAGGAATGGCCGAGCAGCACGACGTCCGACAGGTCGTTGGCGGCGAGATAGTCGACGATCGAGGCGATCGCCTCCGCGAGACTGGTCGACTTGGCGTCGCCGGGCCGGTTGCCGGCGATGGTCGGCAGATGGACGGTGTGGCCGGCGGCGCGGATCGGCGCTGCGACCGCCTCGAACAGCTCGCCCGTATGCCAGGCACCGTGGACAAGCACGAATGTGGTCATGGTCTCCCCCATGGGTTATGGTGACGACGGCAGTTGAGCGCTTCCGAAGACCGGGGAGAATGGCCCGGAGCGCACGATCGACTGCGCAGCGCGCACAGCAGGGGAGGCTCATGCGCCAGCCCGTCCCGTCAGAACCGCCGCCGGCGCCGAGCGCGACGGAGGGACGCGTCTGGGACACGCGCGACGTCGAGGCGCGCGAGGCGTTCGGCTATTACCGCGAGGGTATCTGCGAGGCCTTCATGGACCTCGTGCCGGAACTCGATGCGCCGGTGCGCGAGCGGTTCGCCGCCCGGGTCGAGCACGTGCCGCTCGGCGAAGGCGCGCTGAACCGGGTCCGCTCCACGGCGCACGAGGTGGTGCGCACGCCGGCCGAGATCGCGGGTTCGCGCGAGGAGTGCTTCTACCTGAACTACCAGACCGACGGGCTGTGCGAGATCGACCAGGCCGGCGAGCGGGTCGCGCTGCCGGCGGGCAGCGTCGCCATCTTCGCCTCCGCGGTCCCTTTCTCGCTGGAGCACCGGCGCCGGCCGACGCTCGGCGTGGCGTCGTTCTTCGTGCCGGCCCGGCTCCTCGATGCGCGCATGAAAGGCGGCGCGCCGCGGCGGCCCGTTGCGCTGTCCCGCGATCCGGTTGTCGGACACTTGATCGTCGAGACCGCGCGGGTGCTCGGAAGCGGGGCGTGGCTGCCGCCGGAAACGGCGGCGCGGCTGTTCTCGGTCCTGGTCGACCTGACGGCACTGGCGCTCGGCGGCTCCGTTGCCGGGTCGGACGAGGCCCCCTCTTCGCGCTCCGACGCGGCCCTGCTGCGGCTGAAGAGCCACGTCCGGCGAAACCTCCGCGATCCCCGGCTCGACGTCGCGAGCACGGCGCGCGCGGCCGGCATCTCGCCGCGCTACCTGCACCGGCTGTTCGAGCGCGCCGGCACCAGCTTCGGCGCCCACGTGCTGGAGCAGCGGCTGCTGCTGGCCGCCGGCCGGCTGCGCGACCCGCAGGCGGCGTCGCTTCCGGTCTCGGCCATCGCCTATGACTGCGGCTTCGGCGACCTCTCCCATTTCGGCCGCGCCTTCAAGGCGCGATTCGCCGCGACGCCGGGAGAGTGGCGCCGCGGCGAGGGCGGTGTCAGCTCAGCGATGCCGTGAAGCGCTGGATGCGCATGCAGGATTCCTCCAGCAGCGCCTCCGAGGTCGCGTAGGAGATGCGGAAGTTGGGGCCTAGCCCGAAGGCCGAGCCGTGCACCACCGCCACGCCCTCGGCTTCGAGCAGCTCCGTCACGAAGTCCTGGTCGGTCTCGATCACCTTGCCCGACGGCGCCTTGCGGCCGATCGTGCCCTGGCACGACGGATAGACGTAGAAGGCGCCTTCCGGCACGGGGCAGTTGATGCCGCGCGCCTGGTTGAGCATCGAGACCACGAGGTCGCGGCGGCCCTGGAAGATCGCCTTGTTCTTCACCACGAAGTCCTGCGGGCCGTTCAGCGCCTCCACCGAGGCCCACTGCGCGATCGTGCAGGCGCCGGAGGTCTGCTGGCTCTGGATCGTGTCCATCGCCTTGATCAGCGGCAGCGGCCCCGCGGCGTAGCCGATGCGCCAGCCGGTCATGGCATAGGCCTTCGAGACGCCGTTCATGGTGAGCGTCCGGTCGATCAGCGCCGGCTCCACCTCGCAGATCGTGCGGAACACGAAGTCGCCATAGGTCAGGTGCTCGTACATGTCGTCCGTCAGCGTCCAGACATGCGGATGCTTCAGGAGAACGTCGGCCAGCGCGCGCAGCTCGTCCCACGTGTAGGCGGCACCGGACGGGTTGGACGGCGAGTTCATCACCAGCCACTTGGTCTTCGGCGTGATCGCTCTCTCCAGCGCCTCGGCCGTCAGCTTGAAGCCGTTCTCGATGGTGGTGTCGGCAAAGACCGGCGTCCCGCCGCAGAGCAGCACCATCTCGGGATAGCTCACCCAGTAGGGCGCCGGGATGACGACCTCGTCGCCGGGGTTCAGCGTCGCCATGAAGGCGTTGAACAGGATCTGCTTGCCGCCGGTGCCGACGATGGTGTGGGCGGCTGTGTAGTCGAGGTTGTTCTCGCGCTTGAACTTGGCGGCGATCGCCTCGCGCAGCGGCACGATCCCGGAAACCGGCGGATACTTGGTCTCGCCGCGGCGGATCGCCTCGATGGCGGCGTTCTTGATGTTGTCGGGCGTGTCGAAATCCGGCTCGCCGGCGCCCAGGCTGATCACGTCGCGTCCCTGCGCCTTCAGCTCGCGCGCTTTCTGGGCGACCGCGATCGTTGCGGAAGGCTTCACGCGGGACAGGGCGTCGGCAAGGAATGCCATGGTTCAGTTCTCCTGGGGTGACGACGGATCGCCGTTTCGGCGGCTTTCTAATGTCCGAACGGCGTGCGGATCGCAAGGGAACTCGCGGCGTCGCGCGGCCGAAAGCCGAAAAATTCGGCCGTTAACCGGCCGGGAAAGCTTTGCTGCCACAATGGATGGCTCAGGAGACCCGGGGTTTTGGATGGCGCGCAGCGCGGGCCTGGCGCATATCGTTCGCAACGACGACGGGACATCGACCGGCGTGTGGGGGGTCCACGTGCTGAAGAGCGCCTTCCAGCCGATCTTCGCCTTCGACGACGGCAAGCTTCGCATCGCCGCGTTCGAAGGGCTGATCCGTGCCTTTCGCGATGGCGAACCGGTGTCGCCCGGAAGCTTCTTCCATGGCGTGCCGGCCGTCGACCGCTTCCACGTCGAGACCCTGACGCGGACGCTGCACCTCCTCAACGCCGGCGCATGCCTCGATCCGCAAGCGACCCTGTTCGTCAACTTCGATCCGTCGCTGTTCTCGGATCGGCCGGTGGCGGAGGTGGCGCTGCGCGACACCCGCCTCGTCATGCACGAGGCCGGGATCCATCCCGCGCGCGTCGTCTGCGAGATGACCGAGCAGCGGTCCGGCTCGCGGGCGGCACTTCACCATTTCGTCGGCATGTTGCGCTCGCACGGCTTCCGCATCGCGGTCGACGACTACGGCGCCGACGATTCCGACATGTCGCGCATCGACGAGCTCGGGCCGGACATCGTCAAGTTCGACGCCAAGTGGATTTCGCGGCTGATGCTGTCGGGGCCGGGGTTCGCCCTTCTCAGGACCATGGTCTCGACCTTCCGGGATCGCGGCATCGCCACCGTCTTCGAAGGAATCGAGGAGACCTGGCAGCTCGAGATCGCGGAGCGATGCGGCGCGGCGATGGTGCAGGGCTATGTGCTGGCGCGGCCCGAGATCGCACCCACCGGCTTCTCGGTCTTCCTGCCCCGGACGCCCGCCGAAGACGCTCCGTCCGGCGAGACGGTAGCCGTGCCCGGCCGTCCCTCCGCACCGGCCTCACGGCCGCATCCGGCGGTGCGGGCCTTCGGCCGCCGCGGTTCCTTCCAATGAGGCCGACAGCCATGGCGTCCCGTCCCGTTCCGCTCCGAAAGGGGCCTCCCGTCTCGCCCACCGGCCCGCACCGCGGACTGGAAGAGGCGGTGCCGGAATTCCTCGCCGACGAGCTCGGCATCGCCTACGGACGCTTCGGCGACCTCGTGCTGAAGAGCAGCTATCAGCCGCTCTACTGCATGGACGGAGACTGGCTCCAGCCTTTCGGGGTCGAGGCGCTGGTGACCGGCCTGCGTGAGGGGGTGGCGGTCCGCGCCGACGACATTCTCGGCCTCGTCGCAGGCGAGAGGCGGGTGGCGCTGGAACGGCTCTGCCGGACGCTGCACGTGCGCAACCACCACGCCATGGGGCTGCCCGGCATGCAGCTCTTCTTCAATGCCGATCCGGGGTTCGCCGTCGCCGACGTCGAGCATCTTGCCGCGATGCTGGCGGAAGAGGGGGTCGCCCCGGGGCTCGTCACCTGCGAGATCACCGAGCAGGCCGGCGACGACGACCGCCTGCGCGCGCTTGCGACCGAACTGCGGGCGGTCGGCGTCCGGCTCGCAGTCGACGATTTCGGCGCCGGCCATTCGACGGCCGGCCGCGTGCGCGCCCTGCGGCCCGACATCGTCAAGGTCGACGCGAACTGGTTCCGCTCGGTGGTGCCACGGCCGGACGCGCTGCGGCTGCTGCCTTCGCTGTTTGCCCGGCTCGCCGATCTCGGCTGCGCGATC
>Ga0208243_1000960_pt1 | contig 11531 bp, 9 predicted proteins | sample Subbio2Aug_QV12A_FD_184826 | JGI IMG/M metagenome (GOLD analysis project Ga0208243, IMG submission 184826) | Serpentinite rock and fluid subsurface biosphere microbial communities from McLaughlin Reserve, California, USA - CR12Aug_QV12A (SPAdes) | ecosystem: Environmental > Terrestrial > Deep...
TGCGCCGGACGGGCTTTTCCGCAGGCCGGCCGCACCGTCCGACACCATCGTCGTGCGCACGCCGGTCGAGGCCGACCGCGAGCCGGTCCGCACGCTCTGCAGGGCGATGCATGCCCGCACCGTCTTCGGCGACGTCCCCTTCTCCGACGCGAAGTTCGACCGCGCCGTCGATTTGCTGAAGAACCGGTCGCGCCAGTCGGTCGGGCTGGTTGCCGAACTGAACGGCCGCGTCATCGGCGCGGCCTGGGCGAGTGCCGGGGCGTATGTCTTCGGCGAAGGTGAGGTTCTCACCACGGTTCACGTCATCGCCGTGGACGTGCCTTTCTGCGGCCGGCTTCTCTCGGCGCGAACCTTCCTCCGGCTCGTCGCAGCGATCCGCAAATGGTCCGCCACCCGCGGGGCGAAGCGTCTGCTGGTCCACGTGACCACGGGCCGCGACCTCGCTTCGACCGACCGGTTGCTGAGGGCGGCAGGACTGGAACTGATGGGGGGAGGGTATGTGGGGTGAGATGCGTTTCGGAGGCTCCTGAATGGGCTTCTGGCTTGGTTCTGCGGACTGCGTATGGATGGCTGGCAGTCGAAACGCAGAGTGACCGCTTCTTGCGGGTCATGTTTGGGGTTAGGCGTGGTGCCTTGTGTGCGAGTGTTCGATGTCGTGCATTTTTGTATATGCGATAGGGAATTGTACTGAGTGAGAAAAGGGAATAAATTAGGGGAAATAATGGCCAGCGGCGGGGGATTTAATCTAGCCGAAAGCCCAGAATTTGCATTATATTTATTCAATATATATGGATATTTATTGCTTATTGTTTTATTTTTGACTTACACAATTATATTCACTTTAGAAGAAAATATGTTGGATCCAGGCAAGATTGTAACTGGAAGTTTTATACTTATTGAGAAACGAGTTCGCTTCCTTCAATTGAGCGACGGATTTTCGCACATTTCTTATCTCGGAACTCTAATTGTATCACTGATGTTTGTACCTGTCGGGATGACAGCGCTTTTATATGGATACTGGAAGTACGTCATATCGAAAAATAAATGGAATCCATTAAAGGCAACTGATCTTTTGCCTACAATTATTCAGATAGTCATTGTAAATGGCGTCACCATCGGGTTATTTGTTACTCCTTTAAATGGATCTAGTCATCGGGAGTCGATATATTACTGGCCAATTTTTCCTGCCTTCGGGATAATATTCGTTTTTTTCTCTGTATATATAGTTTGTGGCGCAGTTGTAGCTATTCTAAAGATCTTTGCATTCAGGGGGCGGATTCATGGGCGAAAATAATACAGAAGTAAGTTCGGTTGGTAGACAAGACGCTCAGAATGGAATCCCCGATTGGGCGCAAGTGGGAATGGATCTGACGATCTCATTGAAGACGTTTTTTATTGGACACGCCGGCTACAAAGACATTGCGGCGAAGTCAGGTACTGTGTGGTCTGTTGTTCTTACGGCCACGAATGTCGCGTTTGAATATAAGCTGCAACATATACAGATTTGATCGCGACACGCAGAAAGACAAGAAAATGAAGGTATTTCAGAATATTCGAGATAATATCGTCCTGCCGCCTTTGATATCGAGGGAAGAGAGTCCTAAATATCAAAGCTTTATAAGTAAATTCACATTGGTTATAATATTTATATTTGCTTCAAATGTATATATAAGCGTGTTATTTTTTGATGATTATGCTCTAATAGTGGTGAAATTATTAGAAGAATATTCCACATTATTTGCAAAAAGAATCGAGTACCTAAGATTATTAGATGGTTCTTCGCACAAGTATTATGCAGTAACAATTCTTTGGGGATCCTTGTTGTTCCCGGTGAATTTCATCGTAGTTCTTGCGGCCTACTGCTATTTTCTCCTTCCAACTCAACGCAAGTCCGTTCCGCATAGAAATACAATAATCGGAATTTTATTTCTCTCGGTATCGATATTTTTAGTTTCTGCTTTTGTAATTTTTTTCACTCCGTCGGAGCATGTGGCGCGCCCACTCGGTATGATGCGAATAATATTGTGGCCGATTTTTCCTGTAATTGGAATTTTATCATTTTTCTCTATGTCAACTAGTATGTTTCTAATGTTTGTTTGTGCGCTTCGGTTGTTTGTTTCTGTAGAAGATCGAAGTAGACTCCAATAGTAATACTAATTGGTCAAAAGATTGGCCTGTTGTTGAGGGTGTTCTTGAGATAACCGTCACCATAAACACAATTGTTGCTACTCAGACGGCGGTCTTGGAGTACCAAGGCTTCAAATCCATTGGAAAAAGTCTAGGTTTCTATACAACTTTAACTATTGGTCTGGTTGATTTTGCCGGGCCGGTCAGGGATGGAGATTATGCCGGAGCAGCAGTTCAGGCAGCTGGTCTTGGTGGGGCATTCGTTGGAGGGGCGATTGGGGTCGGAATCGGGGCTGGCGTCGGTTTATTTACCGGTAACCCTGTGATCGGACTCACGGTCGGCGTTTTTGCGTCTGCAGGGATTTCTGCGGTTTTCGAGCGGGGTTTTGAGTCTGTTGCGACAGACGTGATCAGCTATGCTGAACCATATATCGGAGCGTTGTTTGGCTATAGCGACGTGAGCGAGAATGGTCCATTCGCCGACCGTGATGCGGTTGGAACCTTTGGCGGCTTCTCTGCTGGATCTCTTGTCGGCTCAGCATCGGGCTCCGGAACCGGGCTCGGTGTGCCGTCCGTCCAAACCGCGGGATCGTTCTCCCTAGACAACGGTGTCCAGTTTACTGGCGGGTTCGATGCCGGGTCGCATGGCGGGTCCGACACGGATGCGCCGGCTACCGCCGCTGGATCGGCCGATGACGGCCGTGGCGCGACGTCGTCATTCGGTGGCTTTTCGGCGGGGAGCCTCGCAGGCTCGGCCGCAGGCTTCGGCTCCGGTGTCGGTACGCCCTCCGCCGCGACCGCCGGCTCGTTTTCCACCGGGAACGGCGTACAACCCACCGGTGCCTTCGTTTCCAGTCCCGCCGTACCCGGCCAGTCTGCCACTTCGCCAACGGGCATCCTCGACATCGGAAAGGCAACCGTCTTCGCGTATGGTATCATCATGGATGAGGACGCCGTCGCCCCCGCCGCGACCTTGTCCGACAGCGACGGCGGTGTGAAACCCGTCCTCGTCGATCTCGACGGCGACGGACTCGAAATCGCTGCCGCGGACGAGAACTTCGTCCTGTTCGACACCGACGACACCGGGCTGATCCATCGGACCGCCTGGGCCGGCAAGGGCGACCGTGTGCTGTTCTTCGATGCCGACGGCGACGGCACCATTTCGGCCGCGCGCGAATACATCTTCACCGAATGGGACCCGACCGCCGGCGGCGACATGGAAGCGCTGCCCGCCTTCGTCATCCCGGAACGGTGTCCGAGCCAAGCGAGGACGCCGTATCCGGGATCCATGCCTCGCCGTCCGCGACACGCGGTCCGGTGCCGGACCGGGGTCGTCCGCCGGCCATCCCCACGACCCGCTGCGGAACCGGAACCATCTTCTCCGCCGGATCGCGGAGGACGTCCGTCGAGGCATGGATCCCGGATACGCACCGTCTCGCTCCGCTCGACGCCGCGTTCCAGGATGACGAAAGCGGTGGGGCGCCATGCGAAAGCGGAGGCCGTCCCGGCGCCGGCCGCCAGACCCGCGTCATTCCGGAAGACGAACCGCGCGGCGCGCGGGGCGGCTGTCCGGAAACCATTCCGCGACGACCGCCATTGCCGCCGCCATCCCGCCGAGCCCGCCGCCGACGCCACGGAACGCATCCCGCCTCCGGCCGCCTCCGTCGCGCCCGGCATCCGGTGCGGAATGACGCCGTAGGGGTGGGGTGCCGGTGTGCGGTCGCTACGGCGGACCCTGCAACGCGATCGCGAGCCTGTCGAAGGAGAGCCTCGACGGACGTGATGACCCGCCAGTGTAGCAGAGTTGATGACGCAAGGAGGAGGCGCCCTGGGTCTCTCCTCCACCACACGCCGTGGGGGCGCAGGTGGCCTCGCGTTCGCGGTTGCGGCACCTCTGGTCATCCCTGCAGGGACGCGGCTGGCCTTCCCGCGGCCCGCGCCCTGAAGCTCGCCGCCATCGCCGCAGCGCTCCGGCATCGGAACTCAGTCTGGCGCGTCCCCGTCCCTGACCGCATCCGTCATCCGTCCTCCGTTCGGCGCATGTCTCCGCACCTGCCGCAATCCGACGGAGGCCCCGACTCCGCTCGGCAGTGCGGCAAGGGCAGGGGACGCCCGCCCGTCCGAGCTTGGCAGCCGGCGCGCGCCGACGCGGCCGCGGCGTCCGGCGGTGGGCCGTTTCGGAAGCGCGTCCGCGCGGCGTCGAACGCCCTGCGGCGGCCGTCGCTTGCTTCGGCGATCCCCGGATTCGGCTTGCCTCTTCTCCGATCTTGCTTCATCCTCTACCGCAAACCTTCCGCGGGCGACTTCGATGCTGAGCCGTCGTCTTCTGGTTCTGGGTGCTGCCCTGGGTCTGCCGGGGACCTTGCGGACGACTGCGGCGGCCGGGCAGACCGATGGCCCCGTCCGGATCAGCTGCGACTACAACCTCATCGTCGCCGACTGGGAGTCCTACGGTTACGGCACGCGGTGCGATTTCACCACCAAGGCGACGGCCGAGGCGGCGTCCCTGCGCGTCATCCGGACCTCGCACGAGCCCGACAGCCGGTTCGGGCTGCGGGCCGCCGACGAGCCTTCCCTGACGCTGCACTTCCGCGCCCTCATTCTCGATCCGCCGATCGAGCTGGACGGGCTGACCGCCCGCGTCCACGTCGACGGAAAGCGCGTCTGGGAGACGGAGGGCCGGCACCCGGGCACCGAGGTCCGACATGACTCCCTGACGTTCTCCGGCGGATTGGACGATGTCGTCGCGGCCATGCGCGGGGGCAGGTCGATGCGCGTCGAGCTCCTGTATCGGTCCGAAGAGCCTCTCGTGACGCAGGACTTTTCGCTGCGCGGCTTCGACTACGCCTACGGCGAGTGGGAAAAGCAGCGCGCATCCGTCGTCTCGAAGCTTCGTTCCGGCGTCGAATGCCTGCCGCCCGGCCATCCGACCTGCTATTTCACGACGGCGGCCTGCGGCATGGCCGGCCTGCCCGACGACTGTTTCGAGCTGACCATGCTGCGGCGCTTCCGAGACCGCCATGTGGCCGCGACTGCGGACGGCCGCGCCGAGATCGCCGAATACTACCGGCAGGCGCCGTTGATCCTGGCGGCCCTGCGCCGGGCGCCCGACGCCGGGCGCCGTCTGGCCCGCCTCTACGCCTTCGTCGTGCTGCCCTGCGCCGTTTCCATCCGGCTCGGATTCCATCGCCTGGCCTATCGGCTCTACCGGCGCTCGTTCGCGCGCCTTTCGCAACACCGGCAGGCGGGCGTGCAGGCCCGGCCGTCCGCCGGGCATCGGGGGGGATTCTAGGCCCCTGGGACGTCGTCGCCATGCGCACCCTGTTTCCGTGGCTCGGCCGGCCACCGACGATCGCGGCCATCCTCGCAGCCATCGTGCTCGTGGCCGCGGGCCGGCTCGTGACCGGCGAGCAGATCCTCGCCGGGCTGACCTCGATGACCCTCTACCTGCGACAATCGCTCGAGTCCGTCGACGCCTTCCATGTCGCCCGGACGTTCTATGCCGAGCTGACGGGATGCCGGATGCAGTGGACTGCGTCCGGTTTCGAGATGAACTGCGCCCCCGGCCTCGATACGTTCGATCGTCTCGCCGGACAGTCGGATCCGCATCCGCTGATCGTCCTGATGCTGGCCGTCGTCAACACCGTCGGCAGCCTCTGGAGCGGGACCACCTGGCTCGGTCTCGTCTTCTACGCGGTCGCTCTGCCTGCCGGGGCCGCCGTCCTCGCCGCGATCGTGAAGCCGCAGGACGAGCCCGTCCTCTGGCTGATCTGGCTGCTCCTGATCCCGGTCGCGGCGGGCGTGATCGCGCTGCTGCTCAAATGGGTGCTGCTGGTCTTCGCGGTGCTGTTCTCCGAGGCGCTCGCCGGCATCGCCTGGGTCATCGCCACGTTCGGGACGGCGATCGTCTGGCTGCGGAGCGTGCTCGACACCGCCCACAGCGTCGATTCGGTCGCCGCCGGCACCGTCGCGTCGGCGGCACCCGCCAAGGACGTGTCGAAACCGAAGTGAAGGCGCGGGACCGGGAGCCGCGCGCAGGCGCGGCGCGACACACGGCGAGCGTCGGCCCGAGAAAGGGAAGGTCACAGCCATGACCGTCGACGCAGCCGACCTCGTCGTCCCGGCCGACGGCCGGATCCTCTATTTCGGCCGGGACCGCGACCGGTTCCGCTTCCTCTCGCATTTCCATCCCAGTCCGATCGTCATCGACGGCGAGGAGTGGCCGACCGTCGAGCACTACTATCAGGCGCAGAAGTCGCCCGACCCGGGCTACCGGGCTGCGATCCGGGCTGCGGGCCGGCCGGGCCTCGCCAAGCGGCTCGCCGCGCCGCCATCCGCGCCGCGGCGCTTTTCCAGGGACTCCTGGTTTCGCAGGCACGGGACGCAGCCGCGCGCCGACTGGCACGACGTCAAGCTCGACATCATGCGTCGGGCCGACCGCGCCAAGTACGCGCAGAATGCCGGCCTCGCCGCGCTGCTGCTTTCGACCGGCGGCGCGGAACTCGTCGAGGATTCGCCGGACGAGCCCTTCTGGGGCACCGGCCCCGACGGCACCGGCCCCGACGGCGCCGGCCTCAACTGGGCCGGCCGCGTGCTGATGGAGGTCCGTGCGGAACTGCGCGGCCGACGCCGTCCGGATCCGGCCTGACGCCGTGGCGCCGGCGTCGGGAGGGCGCGCTTCCGCGTCGGCATCGTCGGTCGCCGCATCGCGCGTGCGACGGTGGTCTTCCGCCCGGCTTTGCGCCATGAATCGCGTGGATGCGGATCCCAGGCCGACGGGGCGTTTTTGCGCCGGGGCGCTGCGGCGGCCCTCGATCCTCTCCCTTGCCGCGCCCGCATCCGTGACGCGGGCGGCGGTCGTGGCCCGGCCGGAAGGAGGAGTGCCATGTTCGGTCTGTTCGCCAGGGGATCCAGCTTCGGCCGAGCGCTGGAGAAAGCCGGGCTGGATCGCTGTTCGATGTCGGGACCGGACCTCTGGGTCGGCCTGCCGCCCGACCCGGACCATCGACGTCTGCCGGTTTCGGCCGTGCCGGAGGCGCCGCGTTCCGTGCTGTTCGTCGAGGCCGCCCGGCAGGTAGCGCTCATCGCCGCGCTGGCAGGCGGAGCGGAGGCCGCGACCGTCGAGAACCTGATGATCGGCACGTCCCACGACTACGTCCGCGATCACCGGCCACCCTACGATTTTTCCGCCGCGATCCTGGCGCTCGGGCGCGCGGAAATGCCGGCCCTGAGGCGATTGAGCCTGGGCGACATGGAACTGCCGTTCAACGGCCACGGCTACTACGGGCATGTGGGCGACATCACGGATCTGTTCGGCGTCGCGCCGGGCCTGAAGGAACTCCACATCTGCGGCCGCGCGGTGGTTCGCAGGCCGGTCCGGCACGACGAGCTGCAGGTTCTGTCGCTCGTCGCCGACGACATTGCGGGACACTGCGGCGCGACCGATCCCGAAACGATCGCCAACCTGCTCGCGTCCCGTTTTCCCCGGCTGGCGCAGCTGCACCTGTCGCTGGAAACGGACGACGTGCCGGCCTACCGCGTTCCGGAGGCCTTCTTCACGCACGCGACCATGCCTGCTCTCGAGGCGTTCGAGATCGACTGCCTGTCGCCGGAGCACCGGGAACGTCTCGATCGCTGGAAAGAACACGGGCGAGGCCAGCGATCGCGGAGCTGACGCGGTGACGGGACGGCTGCGTCGCCGGTGGCCGCCGGCTCGCTTCCCTGTCCGCCCGCCGTTCGGGTCCCGCCGTGCGGCTCACAGATCCACCACCACCGTCCCCTTTGGCTCCGCCGCCCGGCTCTGGCACAAAATCACGCTCGTCTCGCGCTGCTTCTTCGACAGCACGAAGTCGCGGTGCTCGACCGCGCCGGAGACGAGGCCGCATTTGCACACGCCGCAGATGCCGTCGGCGCATTTCACGTCGATGCTGAAGCCGTTTTCGTTGAGCACGTCGGCGGCCGTCCGGTCGGCGGGGACCGCGATCTCGCGCCCCGACCGGGCGAGCTTCAGCGTGAAGGGGAAGTTCTCGTAGGGTGGCAGCTCGGGCACCGAGAAATACTCGAGGTGCTGCGCCTCCTCGGGAAAGCCCTGCGCGGTGGCGGCGTCGGTGACCGCGCGCATGTAGCGCTCCGGGCCGCAGGAGTAGACGTGCCAGCCGGGGCGGTATCCGGAAAGAACGGCGTCGAGGTCGGCGCGCCGGCCTTCGTCGGTAACGTGAAGGTGCACGCGGTCGGCGAAGGGTGCGTCGGCGAGGAGGCCGGCATAGCCCGCCGTCCGGCGCGATTTCGCCGAGTAATGCAGCTCGAGATCGGCGCCCAGCGCATGCAACCGGTGGGCGAAGGCGATCATCGGCGTGATGCCGATGCCGCCGCCCATCAGCAAGCTCTTCGACGCCGTCTCGTCGAGCGGGAAATGGTTGATCGGGCGCGAGACGAAGACCTTGCGTCCCGGCGTGAAGATGCGGTGCATCAGCTTCGAACCGCCCCGGCCGCCATCCTCGCGCAGCACGCCGATCTGGTATCGCGTCCGGTCGGCCGGGTCGCCCGACATCGAATACTGGCGCAGGAATTCGGGCGCCACGACGACGTCGAGATGCGCGCCGGCCGTCCATTCGGGCAGGGGGCCGCGGTCGGGGGCCGCGAGTTCGTAGAGCATGACGTCGTCGCAGAGCCGTTCAGCCCGCGTCACCTCGAGCCGCAGCACCGGGCTTTCGCCGTCGGCGCGGTAGCGGTGGACATGGCTCTCGTCGCCGGCGTTGAGCCGCGCCTGGTACTCTTCGGCAGTGACCATCGCCTGGTAGGCCTCGATCCCCGCCTCGCGGTCCATCGGGAAAGGGTAGGGCCACGGGTGCGGCGCGAGCGGGGCCGGATAGACCGCGAGCGTCTGATCCTCGTAGCGCAGGTCGAGCTTGGGCTGCAGGCCGCGCGCATTCACCGGCTTTCGCGCCGGCCGGTAGCCGCCGTCCTCATAGAGCTCGATGTCCCACCACCATTTCTTGACCGGGTTGAGGCCGCCATTGCCGACGGCGTCGTCGAGCTTCGCCAGCAGGGGGGCTGCCTGCGGCAGGTTCATCGCCGCCCAGCGGAACGGCCTTTCGGCGAACAGGCCCTCGAGGTTCCACGGGCAGGTCTTCATGCAGCGGCCGCACATCGCCCCACCCTCCGTGGTGATGCGATAGGTGGCGCATTTCTGGCTGTCCGACTTCCAGATCTCGTAGCCGTTGAACATCAGCTTCGGTCCGGCCGTGATGGCGCCGGAGGGGCATTCGCGCGCGCATTTGTTGCAGGAGGCGCAGAAGCGCTGCATGCCGAAATCGATCGGCCTGTCATGCGCCAGCGGCATGTCGGTCGTCACCACGCCCGACTTCAGCCGCGGCCCGAGAAACGGATTGAGGATCACCTCGCCGATCCGGCTGACTTCGCCGAGGCCCGACAGCAGCAGCAGCGGCGGCTGCAGCACCTCGCCGTCGAGCACCGTGTGCGCCTTGGCCGAATAGCCGAGATTGCGGATCTGCCTGGCGATGACGCCGCCGAGCAGCGAAAAGCGCAGATAGGCGCGCATCGACTGTGCGACCGAGATCCAGTCGTCGCCGGACGCGCCCTCCATGGTCTCGTAGCCCTGGTCGACGATCATCGAGATCGCCTGGTCGTGAACCGGCACGATCGGCTCGCCGGTGGCGTCGTGCGAATACCAGGTCCAGTCGGGGCAGCGCGAGATTCCGACGGCATCGATCCCGAGGAAGTGGCAGGCGGCCTTGACGTTTTCGGCGTTGCGCTGCGCATCGGTCGGCCGCTTGCCCGGCTGCGGCTCGCCGTCCTGCAGGAGCACGAAGGCGCCGAGCACGCGCCGCTGCGCCATCGAGGGCGCTGCCTTGCGGGCGTAGTGGCCGCCCTTGGCGCCGTTCTGGAGGCTCTTGCCCATGTCGCCGAACTGGGCGCGGGCGAACATGTCCGCCCGCTTCGGCACGCGGGCGACGCGCGCCTCGTCGATATGGGTGGTCGGCTTGTCGACCCGCTTCAGCGTCTCGAACGGATGTTCGCCGTCGACGAAGCGACGCCGGGCATAGGGCTCCCGGTTGAACGCGTTCTTGCGAAACCCCTTGCCGAGCCACCAGGCCGGCCCCCTGGTGCGCAGCCAGGACTGGGCAGCGAGCGGTGCGAGCGGCGCGTCCGCCGCGATCTCGAAGGCGGTCGTCACCGCGGCCACGCCGAAGCGCTCGCCGACATAGGGGTTGACCAGACGGCCGTCCTCGATGCTGGCAAGCCCCGCGGCCACCGCCATCCGGTTGAGGTCGACGTCGGAGGCGCTGCCGGAATGGGCGCGCGCGTCGTGGCCGAGCAGGCGGATGTAGTTGGCCACGACCACCGCGGTCTCCGCCGCCCGCAGGCAGGCGCGCGCCTCCTGCGCGTCCCCGATCCAGTCGCAGCCCGGCTCGTCCTCCCTGGGGTCGCGCGGATATTCGTAGAGGAAGACGATCGCGTGGGTATGCCCGTCGATCGTGCTCGGCGGCGCCTCCATGGAGTCCTTCAGGTCCGCCATGATCATGTCGATGCCGGAGGCGAGCGTCTTGGTCTGGCGCGTCCGGAGGTCGTGCGCCAGGCGGTCGATCTCGGGATTGACGAAGGGTTCGGGCAGCATCGCCGCCGCGGGCAGGCGGCAGGTTCCCACCATCGCGGCGTCGCAGAAATAGCCGAAGGCCTTGAGATGCTCGGCGCGCTCCTTCGGATCGTCCGGGCAGCCGGCTTTCGCACGGTTCACCAGCCCGTCGCGGATCGCGTCCATCATCGCCTGGTATTCTCCCATCGCGTTGACGATCGAAGAAGGCGCGTCGGGGCGGCGGAAGTCCACACGGCGCGGGCGCGGCGCCGCGGCGAGATCCGGCATCGCGTCGCTGCGCGTCAGGCGCTCCAGCGGATAGGGTCCCAGATGGACCGGACGGTTCCTGTCCGAAAAGAAGCGGATACCCACGGCTGCGCGTTCCTCCCTCGCATCCCGCATCCGTAATGGATGCATTTTGTCTGGCGTTCCGGCGGTATCACGGTTACGGACGGCGATCGATACCATTTATGAATCCATTTCCGCGGCCAGCATGTCCTCCCACGAGCAACGCGTCCTCGCCGTCGTGCGCCGCAAGGTGATCAGTGGCGGCTATTCGCCCGACGAGCGTATCTCGGAGGTGGCGATCGCAGCCGAACTCGGCGTGTCGCGGACGCCGGCGCGCCTGGCGCTCGCCGCGCTGGAGGCGGAAGGCCTGATCGAGAAGCGGCAGGGCCGCGGCTATTCGGTGCGGCCGGTGTCGGCCGAGTCGGTCGCCGATGCCGTTGCCGTGCGGGCGGCACTCGAGGCGCTGGCTGCCCGGACCCTGGCCGAGCGCGGGATGAGCGGTGCGGTGGAGGAGCGGCTT
>Ga0208243_1000961_pt1 | contig 11511 bp, 6 predicted proteins | sample Subbio2Aug_QV12A_FD_184826 | JGI IMG/M metagenome (GOLD analysis project Ga0208243, IMG submission 184826) | Serpentinite rock and fluid subsurface biosphere microbial communities from McLaughlin Reserve, California, USA - CR12Aug_QV12A (SPAdes) | ecosystem: Environmental > Terrestrial > Deep...
GCTGCTTGCGCACCCGATAGACCATCGACGCGCTCGTCTCCAATTGTTCGATGATCTCGCCGTCGCTCAAGCCTTCGCCCGCCTCGGAAACGTCCGCCTTCAGCAAAATATGAGCCTTTACCAGCGTCTTCGCCCCATGCTTGCCCTTGCGCAGCATGGCTTCCAGATGCGCCCGCTCCTCGCCGCTCAAGCGCACCGCATACCGCTTCACGCCGATCGCTTCCCGCGCCATCTTCGCCTCCCGAGGTCGAATCAATGGCGGAGCGAATCAGGAATCTTCAGCCGGGGGAAGCGTCCTATTCAAATTCGCTGAAGCGACCCACTAGGCTTCGGGACTAAACTGGGCGGCCCGCCCACAGGGCTTTCACATCGAACCCAAGCCTTCGCCGCATCGCAGTCAAGACAACGCATTTCACGGTTTTTCGTTCCGCCTTGGGCGAAGAACCTCAGAAACAGCCAGCCGGGAACGGATCGTGGCGGCGCCTGGCTGACCGCAGGGGCACCGACTTTTCACGTCGGAAAGCGAATCTTTGCAAGAAAATTGACCAGGAAAACTGCGACAGTAGTTGTAGCCATTCGGCAAGAAGCGCCGATCCAAGAACAGTTTCGCGGGGGAGGATTATGAATCAAGAGAATGCCTCTAACCACCGAGCGACGCTGACGGCGCTGACAGGCAAGCGGCCGTCCGCTAGAGGCGGCGGGCGCTACAGCTTCGAAGTCCAAGGCCTGGATTGCGCCGAGGAAGTGGCGGTCTTGCGCGGCGAGGTCGGCCCGCTCGTCGGCGGCGAGGACAATCTCGCCTTCGACGTCTTGAGCGGCCGCATGACGGTGCTCGACAGCGCCCCGTCCGTCTCGGCAGACGAAATTATCGACGCCGTCCGCCGTACCGGCATGACTGCCGTCGAGTGGCGTCGCGAGGAGAAGGAGTCGTCCGAAGCCAGCGATCGGCGGCGTCGACAGCAAGTTTTGTTCACGAGCCTCAGTGGTCTGTCAGTGGCAGCGGGATTCGCCATTCATGTCTGGCTCGCCGGCGGTCTCGGCGAAGGCCTGCGGCTTCTCGCAGGTCACGAAGGAGAGGCGACTCCGCCGCCAGAGGCGGTCGCCTACGCTCTCGCGGTCGCCTTCGGCATCCGCTTCGTCATCGTCAAGGCTTGGTCCGCGGTGCGCGGGCTGCGGGCCGACATGAACCTCCTGATGGTGGTCGCCGTCGCTGGCGCCATCGCGATCGGCCAGTGGTTCGAGGCCGCAACCGTAACTTTCCTCTTCGCACTCTCGCTGACGCTGGAAAGTTGGAGCGTGGCGCGAGCGCGCCGCGCAATCGCCGCCCTTCTCGATCTCGCGCCGCCGACCGTCAGGCTTATCCGCGCAGACGGATCGGAGGCGGACGTTGCGGCGGCGGAAGTCAAACCCGGCGAGCGCTACATCGTTCGCGCCGGCGAGCGCATCGCGCTGGACGGAGTCGTTATGGCAGGCAGCAGCTCCGTCAACCAGGCGCCGATCACCGGCGAGAGCGTCCCGGTCGAAAAGGCGCCCGGCGCCGAGGTCTTCGCGGGCACAGTCAACGGCGATGGCGCGCTGACTGTGGAGGCCGTCAAGACGGCCGAGAACACGATGCTCGCCCGCATCATTCGCCTCGTGGAAGAAGCGCATGCGGGGCGCGCACCTTCGGAGCAATGGGTGGAGCGTTTCGCGCGCGTCTATACGCCTGCCGTAATGGGTCTCGCCATCCTCGTTTTCCTGGGACCGCCGCTGGCGCTCGGCGGAGCATGGCATGACTGGTTCTATCGCGCGCTCGTGCTCCTGGTGATCGCCTGTCCCTGCGCGCTGGTCATTTCGACACCTGTCTCGATCGTCGCGGCGCTGGCGTCCGCCGCCCGTGAAGGCGTGCTGGTCAAGGGCGGCGCTTATATCGAACTTCCGGGCCGTCTCAAAGCAATCGCCATGGACAAGACGGGCACCGTCACGCGCGGCGAACCAGAGGTTGTGCGCGTCCTGCCATTCGGCGCTCACACGGAGGCCGAACTCCTGGCGCGCGCCGCGGCGCTCGAAGCGAGGTCCACACACCCCCTCGCGCGCGCCATTCTGCGCCATGCCGAAGCGCAGGGAATCGCCCCGGCGCCAGCTACGGATGTGCAAGTTCTCAAAGGAAAGGGGCTTACCGGAACCTTCAACGGCGAACAATTCTGGCTCGGCTCTCATCGCTACGTCGTCGAGCGCGGCCAGAACACCGCTCAGTCCGCGGAACAGGCACAAGCATTGGAGGCGGATGGCAAGACGGTCATCGTCGTCGGCAACCCTCGGCATGTCTGCGGCCTCATCGCCGTCGCCGACACGATACGGCCCGAAGCGCGCGATATTGTGCAACAGCTGCGCGCCGTCGGGATTGCGCACATGGTCATGCTGACGGGCGACAATCGGATCACCGCCGAAGCTATCGCGCGCGCGGTTGGCATGGACGAGGTGTACGCCGAACTGTCGCCCGAGGACAAGGTCGCGAAAGTCGAAGAGCTCGTCGCTCGTTACGGCGCGGTCGCCATGGTGGGCGATGGCGTGAACGACGCGCCGGCCTTGGCTCGCGCAAACCTGGGAATCGCCATGGGCGCAATCGGCTCTGACGCCGCGATCGAAACGGCCGATGTCGCGCTGATGACCGACGACATTTCGAAATTGCCTTGGCTGGTGCGCCACTCCAAACGAACGCTCGCGATCATCCGGCAGAACATCGTGTTCGCGCTCGGGGTCAAGGCGATCTTCATGGCGCTCACCTTTGCCGGCTTCGCCACCTTATGGGGCGCGATCGCCGCCGACGCCGGTGCCTCACTCGTGGTGGTCACAAACGCGCTGCGCCTCCTGCGGCCGCGCGATGTGAAGACAAAAGCAAAAACGGTCGCCGAGCGGCCCTATCCGATCGTTCAAAGTCGAAAAAGCGCTGCCTGGACCGTGTCAGTGGCTTTGGCGGCGATCTCGATCGGCGCGATCCTCGTCAGTTACGCGCCGGATTTCCTTACACCGGAGCCAAGGCCATCAGCTAAAATCGAACCAGCGCCGCCGCAACAAGTTGCGCCGGCGCCGTCTGTCGTTCCCGCCCCACAGAAGGAGACGACGGAACGTCGGGCGGCGACTCTTGACGACTACGTCATAAAAAATCTACCGAATGGTCTGGAGCTGAAGATTCCGAAGTCCGGCGTCGAAGCCAGACTGCTTGAATTCATCGAGCATAAAGCGAAGCCCACAAAGATCGTCTGGTTCGATCTCGATCGCCTGAAGTTCGAGAAGGGCAAGACAAAACCGCTGCCCTCTTCGAAAGAGCAGCTGCGGAACGTCGCCAAAATACTCGTCGCCTATCCGAAGGTAAAAGCGATCATCGGCGGCCACACCGATAATCTCGGCAATGTGGGCGTGAAACGCAGACTGTCACATGCGCGCGCCATGTTCGTCCGGCGCGAACTGAGCCAAGTGGGCGTCGGCGCTTCGCGACTTCAGGCGAAGGGCTATGGCGGAAGCCAGCCTGTCGCAACCAACGCTACCGAAGAAGGGCGGGCGAAAAACAACCGCATTTCTTTGGGCGTTGTCCGAAAATGACGGCTCAGGAAAGGACTGCTCGCGAGAAAATCGCGACGGTGGCGCTGACTGTCGCCTCAATGCTTCGGGGCGTTCCGGGATTCTCCTGTGTTTCCGGATAGAGTGACCGTCACTTGAAAGCCATGCGGAGCGCGAGTTCCAAAACTCATGCGGCCTCCATAGGCTTCGACGATATCAGCGGCGATCGAGAGACCGAGCCCCGAACCTTCGGTTGTCTCATCGAGCCTGACCCCGCGCTGGCCGAGTTTGGCGATCTTGTCCGCCGAAACTCCGGGACCATCGTCTTCGATGACAATACGCAAGCCCGTTTCGCCTTGTGCAGCGATGCGCACTTCTGTTTCCGCCCATTTGATGGCGTTCTCCAGGAGAACGCCAAACAGCTCGGTCGCATCCTCTGAGGAAATGTTAGCGATTGTCTCAGTTGAGACCTCGTTGCGCCAAGAGACTCTCGATCCCTTGGGGCTGCGCGAGAGCGTCCTGATCAAACCCTCGATGACATCCCGGATTACAATTCCTTCCGTGGTTATGCGTGGGGCAGATTGCAGGCGGGCCTTGGAAAGCTCATGGTTGATGAGGCGACGCATCCCGAACGCCAAGTCTTGCAGTTCGTCGGCGATCTCTGTCTCGCCTTTTTGCCGCAACCGTTCTGCGTCTGTCGCTAAAACTGTGAGCGGCGTCTTGAGACCATGCGCCAGATTGGCGGCGCGCGCCTTTGCGCTTTCGATGGCCTTTGCTTTTGCGTCGAGCAGCGAGTTGACCTCGGCGACGAGCGGCATGATCTCTTCCGGTTCGTCGACCGCGACGGTCTTTTGTTCGCCGGCGCGCACGGCGTTGACGCTCCGACGGAGGCCTTCGAGTGGCCTGAGCCCGATCGCAATCTGCCCCCAGGACGCAAACAGTAGAGCCACAGCCAGTATTGCAAGGGACAGAGCGACGTCGCCGGCGAACTCGCTTCGAGCTTCGACGATCTCCTTGCGATCGAGCCCTGCCGTGATCCGCAACCGCCGCGTTCCATCGCCGACGGTGTAGATTATCCGACGCTCGCTCGTGAATAGAGTCTCGCCGCTCGGTCCGGTCACGTCGTGATGGTGCACGACGCCGGGCTCCAAGGGATGATCGGCGAGATCGATGACATGGTCCCACAACGATCGCGACCGCAGCTTCACGCGGGTAGTGTCATCGACGATCTGCCAATAAAGGCCGCTCAAGGGTTGATCGAAGCGTGGATCCGCCAGCGGTCGATTGAGTTGAAGCGATCCGTCGGGATTGACGGAGACGTTCGCGGCAAGCTGTCGGATGTAGGTGTCGAGTTCGATCCCGATCCGGCGGACAACCTGGCGCTCGAAGAGCAGGACGAGCGCTGCTCCCGCAACCACGAGGGCGATGGTCAAAGATATGGCCGCTGCGATAGAGAGCCGCAAACGAAGGGATTTGGCGTTCATCCGTCTCTGCCGATGACGTAACCGAAACCGCGGCGCGTTTCGATACAGTCGAGGCCGATTTTCTTGCGCACGCGCCCAATCAGCACTTCGACCGCGTTGCTGTCCTTTTCGTAATCGTGGGAAAAGAGCTGGTCGAGCAATTCAGAATGGGGCACCACGCGGCCCGCGTGGTGCATCAGGTAACCGAGCAGCCGATATTCCTGCGGCGTCAAATTAATGGCGACGCCGTCCCGCGTCACCCTCATTTGGCGAGTATCGAGGCTCAAGGGTCCGATGGTGATAATCGGCGTGGACAGGCCTGTCGATCGGCGCACAATCGCTCGAAGACGCGCCAGCAGTTCCTCCATTTTGAAAGGCTTCGGCAAATAGTCATCGGCGCCGGAGTTGATGCCTTCGACCCGCTCGAGCCAGGTGTCTCGCGAGGTGAGGATGAGGATGGGCATCGCGCGACCGTTGGCTCGCCATTTCTTCAAGATCGAGAGCCCGTCCATACGGGGTAAGCCGAGATCGAGAATGACAGCCGCGTAATCCTCGGTGTCGCCCTTGAACCAAGCTTCCTCGCCGTCACACTCGTGGTCGACGATGTAGCCTGCGTCGGTGAGCGCAGCCTTTACATTGCGGGCGATCCGATCATCGTCTTCGACAAGCAGAACGCGCATTATTTGCCTTTGATCTCGAAAATCCTGGCCGTTCGTGCGTCGACATGCATTTCGACCATCGAGCTACCTGGCGCGATGACCTTGATTTGATAAACCCAGTTCCCGCGCTCTTGCTCCAGCGCAATGCCGACCACTTCGCCGCGAACCGCCTTACGGACCTCGGAGAGCACAGATTCGAGCGGGAGGACCTCCCCGTGCTCGAACGCCCTGAGCGCGGTGTCGTGGTCATTGCGGCTCTTCCCGACGTTGTCCCCGAACGCCGCGCTGGCGTTCAGGCCCAGCCAAAGCGCGAGCGTGACGCCGACACAGGGTTGTAAGAGCAGTTTCCGCATAAGCGCAATATCCGTGAGCAATGCTGTCAAATCGCTAACAAACTCCGCTAGGAAATTGACAGCCGCCGGCCGTTAGGATCGGTCATCTCGATCGAGCTTCGATGTCATCAGGCGCGCACCTTCCGATGAGAAGTCCAACCACTGCAAAGCCATTTTATCACCTTTCCGGCGTGGACCAGGTTCAGGCCAGCGCATGAGAAACGAAAACAACGGCGATCGCGCTACGCCACAGCCCGAACCGCGAGCCGACAGGGCGGCCGGAAACGAAGCGTCGCGCCTCTCCCGTAGGCTTCTCCCTGTCGTCATTGTCGTGATCGCCGCGAGCGCCTTGGCGGCGTGGCGGTTCCCGCAGATTTCAGCGCCTCTGCGATCCCTGTTCTCGCGCTTCACAAGCGAGCGGCAAGCGGCTGAGGAGCAGGTTGAGCAAAAGACCGCCGAGGGTCTCGTCAAACTGACCCCCGGGCAGATCGAAGCGGCCAAGATCGAGATGGCCGCGGTGGGTCCCGGAACGCTCAGGAAACGCATCGTCGTTCCCGCCGCCGTCACACCCGATCCTGACCGCGTCGGGCGGGTCGCCGCCAAAGTCGCCGGGACAATCGCCGAGTTGCGCAAAAAGCTGGGCGGCCAAGTCGCTCTGAACGAGGTGATCGCCATCATCGACAGTCGAGAGGTCGCCGAGGCCAAGAGCGACTATCTCGCCGCCTCCGTCCAGTATGATTTACAGAACCAGCTTTTCCTGCGCGAGAAGGGTCTGTTCGAAAAGAAGATCACTGCCGAACAACTGTTCCTCAAGGCCAAGACGGCATTCGCCGAAGCCAAGCTGCGCCTCGATCTCGCACGCCAGAAGCTCGCCGCCCTCGATCTCTCCGAACAGGAGATCGCCGCACTGTCGAGTCAGCCGATCTCCAGCCTGCGCCGCAAGGAGATCAGAGCGCCGCTCGCCGGCCGAGTTATCGAGCGCATGGTCAGCCTCGGCCAGCCAGTGGGCGGCGAGGGACAGGCCAAGGAGCTTTATGTCCTCGCCGATCTATCGGTCGTACAGGCGGATCTTTCCGCGCCAATCGCCGATCTCGCCAATGTGCGCGAGGGACAAGCTGTTCAGATAACGACACCGGATGGGCGTGCCTTCGCGGGGAAGGTGGCTGTCGTCAGCGCCACTATCACCCCGGAAACACGCTCGGGCCTTGTGATCGCCCGATTCGACAATCCGGATTTCGCGTTGCGGCCGGGCGTGCTGCTCAACGCCGAAATAGCATTGGAGCAGACGCGGGTAAAAGCGATGATTCCGCGTGTGGCGATGCAGATGATCGACAACGAGCCAACTGTCTTCGTGCGCACGGCGGAGGGATTCGTCAAACGCCAGATCAAGATCGGCGCGTCCGACGATGAGTCGATGGAGGTCACGACAGGTTTAACGCCGGGCGAGACGATCGCCGTCTCCAATACTTTCGTTCTGAAAGCCGAGTCGGGCAAGAGCGGAATTGAAGAGGAATAAGGGCGCCATCCCATGATGAAGCGGATCATCGCCTTTTCCGTCCATCAGCGCTGGCTGGTCGTTCTGCTGGTTGCGCTCGTGGGAGCGTTTGGCGCATGGTCGCTGACGCTTCTGCCGATCGACGCCGTACCCGACATCACCAACGTCCAGGTGCAGATCAACGCCCGCGCGCCGGCGCTCTCCCCTCTCGAGATGGAGAAGCAAGTCACCTATCCGATCGAGAACGCGCTTGCGGGCATTCCTGGCCTTGATTACACCCGCTCGCTGTCGCGCAACGGCTTCGCGCAAGTGACGGCGGTTTTTGCCGATCATGTCGACATCTATTTCGCGCGCCAGCAGGTCAATGAGCGGCTGACGCAGGCGCGCGAAGATTTTCCGCCGCACGTTGAGGCGCGGATGGGGCCGATCTCAACCGGCCTTTCCGAAATCTACATGTGGACGGTGCGCTACAAGGAGAATCCTGGCGCGCCGCAGGACGGCAAGCCGGGCTGGCAGCGCGACGGCTCGTACCTCACGCCAGAGGGCGCGCTGCTCAAAACGGACTTGGAGAAGACGTCCTATCTGCGCACGGTCCAGGATTGGATCATCAGGCCGCAATTGCGCACAGTGCCGGGTGTCGCGGGCATCGATTCGCTTGGCGGCTATGTGAAGCAGTACCATGTGCAGCCCGATCCCGCGAAGCTCATGGCGCTGGGCCTTTCCTTCGGCGATCTCGCCACCGTCATCGAGCGCAATAATGTGAGCCGCGGCGCCGGCTATGTAGAGCGCAACGGCGACGGAATTGTCGTCAGGAGCGGCGGGCGTCTCACGACGATCGATGACATCCAAAATGTCATCGCGACGACACGAAACGCCGTGCCGGTACGTGTGGGCGAACTCGCCAACGTCGCCGTGGGGCGCGAATTGCGCATGGGCAGCGCCAGCATGAACGGCAATGAGGTCGTCATCGGCACAGCGCTGATGCTTATCGGCGGCAACAGTCGCAGCGTGTCGATCGCGGTCGACAATAAGATGAAGGAAATCGCCAAATCGCTGCCGCCGGGGATCGAAGCGCGCACGGTGCTCAACCGCACGCTGCTCGTCGACGCCACGATCAAGACCGTCGCCAAAAACCTCGCGGAAGGCGCAGCGCTTGTTATCCTCGTGCTCTTCGTGATGTTGAGTAACTTCCGCGCGGCGCTGGTCACCGCGACGGTCATCCCGTTGACAATGCTCTGTCTGGCGATCGGCATGTATGTCGGAAAAATCAGCGCCAATCTAATGAGCCTTGGCGCGCTCGACTTCGGCCTCATCGCCGACGGCGCGATCATTGTGGCGGAAAACAGCTTGCGCCGCCTTGCAGAGCGCCAACATTCGCTAGGGCGGCAACTGATGGTCGACGAAAGGCTTGATACGGTGATCGATTCCGCCGTCGAGATGCGGCGGCCGACAGTCTACGGCCAAGCGATCATCATCCTCGTCTATTTACCGATTCTCAGTTTCTCCGGTGTCGAGGGCAAGATGTTTCATCCGATGGCGATGACCGTTATCATCGCGCTCGTCTCGGAATTTCTGCTCTCCCTCACCTTTTTTCCGGCGATGATCGCGCTCTTCGTCTCCGGCCATGTGGAGGAATCGGAGAACGCCATCATTCTGGCGCTGAAGCGCGTCTACCGGCCGCTGCTGACCTGGGCGATGGCGGCGCCCTTGAAAGTGATGGCGATCGGGCTCGGCGCCTTGGGCTTCGCGATCGTTCTTTACATGAATCTCGGACAGGAGTTCATCCCGACTCTCGACGAGAAGAACATCGCCATGCAGGCGAACCGCATTCCAAGCACTTCTCTCACGCAGTCGCAGGCGATGCAGCTGCAGATCGAAAACGCCCTTCGCGCGTTACCGGAAGTGGCCTATGTGTTTTCCAAAACCGGCACGGCGGAGGTGGCGACCGATCCGATGCCGCCCAATTCCACCGACACCTTCATTATGCTCAAACCGCACGAGGAATGGCCTGATTCGAGCTTGCCGAAGGATGAGCTCGTCAATCGGATTCAGCAACTGGTCGATCAGCTGCCGGGCAACCTCTACGAATTTTCGCAGCCCATCCAGCTGCGCTTTAACGAATTGCTGGCGGGCGTGCGCGGCGACATCGCCGTGAAGGTCTTCGGCGAAGATTTCGACGCCATGCTGAAGGCCGCCAATCACATCGCCGCGATATTGCGCGCGACGCCAGGCGCGGAGGACGTGAAGGTCGAGCAAGTCGTTGGCCTGCCGCTCCTCGACATAAAGGTCGACAAGGCGGCGATCGCCCGTTACGGCCTCAACCTTGTCTCGGTTCAGGATGTTATAGGGGCGGCGATCGGCGGCCAACAGGCGGGCGTCATTTTCGAGGGTGACCGGCGCTTTCCGATCATCGTACGGTTGCGTGACAACGTGCGCGAGGATGAACAGGCGCTGGAGACCATTCCGGTATCGTTGCCGCCGGACGGCAACGGCAATGTCGCGACCGTCCAGTTGAAGCAGGTTGCGAGTTTCTCGATCGTCGATGGGCAGAACCAAGTTTCACGAGAAAATGGCAAACGTCGTGTCGTGGTTAGCGCCAATGTGCGCGGCCGCGACATCGCCTCCGTAGTCGTGGACGCCCGAGCGAAGATCGACGCCAAGGTCGCGCTTCCGCCGGGCTATTGGATCGTCTGGGGCGGCCAGTTCGAAAATCTTGTAGCCGCGCGGGCACGCCTGATGATCGTCGTGCCTGTTTGTTTCTTCCTGATTTTCCTGCTGCTCTATTCCGCCCTCGGCGCCGCGCGCGATGCGCTGCTCGTTTCCACCGCCGTCCCTCTTGCGCTTTCCGGTGGCGTAGCCGCGCTGTGGTTGCGCGGCATGCCGATGTCTATTTCCGCAGCGGTCGGCTTCATCGCCTTGTCGGGCGTCGCCGTGCTCAACGGCCTCGTCATGCGCACCTATATACATCAGCTCATCATGAGCGGCGTGCCCGAGCGTCAAGCGATCTTCGAAGGCGCGGTGACGCGTCTGCGTCCCGTCATCATGACGGCGCTCGTCGCGTCGCTCGGCTTCCTGCCCATGGCGCTCGCGACCAGTACCGGCGCGGAAGTGCAACGGCCGATCGCGACAGTGGTCATCGGCGGCCTCATCAGCGCCACGCTGCTGACGCTCATCGTGCTGCCGGCGCTCTATTCCTACTTCGGCGAAAACGGAAATCGCGCGCGTTCCGTTTCGGGCGCGCCGAAGCAGGATGTCGGCGCGTGAATCGCGCGCGCGCGCTCGCCATCGCGGCATGCGCGGTGGGCGCCGTCGCCGCGCAGACGGCGCGCGCTGAAACGCTGATGGGCGCAATGCGGCGGGCCTATGACGCCAATCCGCAGCTCAACGCCAGCAGAGCCGAGCTTCGCGCGATCGACGAAGGAGTGCCGCAAGCGCAGGCCGGCATGAGGCCGCGCGTGACGGGCGACGGCTATCTCGGCGTGCAGCGCAATCGCCTCGTCACAAAGCAGCGCGACGTCAATATCAATGACCCGACCGATACCGCCATCACGAAAAACATCCAGAACGGCGGCAGCGTTCCCCGCTCCGCCCATCTAACGTTCGAGCAGCCGATATTCGACGGGTTCAAAGCGCAGAACGAAACGCGCGCGGCGGAATCCGGGGTCTTCGCCGGACGCGAGCGGCTGCGCCTGACCGAGCAGCGCATATTATTCGACGCCGTCACCGCCTATATGAATGTCTTGCGCGACACGGCGGCGCTCAAACTTCAGGAAAGCAATGTCGCGGTCCTGAAGGAGCAATTGCGCCAGACGCGGGAGCGCTATCAGTACGGACAGATCACCTTGACGGATGTCGCGCAGGTCGAGGCGCGGCTCGCGGGCGGCAAGTCTCTCGCCGGCGCCGCGCGCGCCACGCTCGACGCCAGCATCGGCGTCTATCGCAAGACGGTCGGCGTCGAGCCGACGAAGCTCGCGCCGGGCGCGCCGATCGACCGATTGCTGCCGAAGTCGCGCGAAGAAGCG